>Ga0137359_10000882_pt1 | contig 23295 bp, 15 predicted proteins | sample Mad1_40_16metaG_FD_108281 | JGI IMG/M metagenome (GOLD analysis project Ga0137359, IMG submission 108281) | Vadose zone soil microbial communities from Angelo Coast Range Reserve, California, USA - Mad1_40_16 metaG | ecosystem: Environmental > Terrestrial > Soil > Vadose zone | place: USA... | reverse complement strand
GCGATCGACAGCGCCACCCGGCGCGGCATCGGGCTCATCCTCGTCAGTCTTTTCGCGGCAATCTACGCGGCCTGGGCGGGCGGTCGAAATTTCATCCGTCGCCCGATAGAGGGTCTGCTCAGCGTCACCGCCGAATGGCGTAACGGGAATTATGATGCCCGCGCGCACCTCGAGGATCGCTCTTCCGAAATCGGCCGTCTCGGAGGGGCATTCAATGAAATGGCCGATGCGCTTGTTGCCAGGCACGCCGCACAACAAAGGGCCGAGGAGGAGCTGCGCCATCTGAATGCAACGCTCGAGTCACGTATCGAGCAGCGGACGATCGAGCTAGAAGGAGCAGTCCGGGCCAAATCCCAGTTCTTGGCAAATATGAGCCACGAGATTCGGACGCCATTGAACGGGGTACTGGGCATGATCGAGCTCGTGCGTCAAACTGAGCTTGCACCGATGCAGCACCGCTTTGTCGAAACCGCGCGACGTTCGGGCGAGACCCTGCTCGGCGTCATCAACGGTGTCCTCGACCTCTCGAAGATTGAGGCTGGCAAGGTCGAGCTCGAACGGAGCGCCTTCGATCTTCGGGTCGTCGTGGAAGAGGTGACGGAGCTGTTGAGCGAGCTGGCTTACGGCAAAGGTCTGGAGCTGGCTTGCTTTGTCCCGGCACAGCTGCCGACGGCACTGATCGGCGATCCTGGGCGCCTGCGACAAATTTTGACCAATCTGATCGGCAACGCGATCAAGTTCACCGAACTCGGCGAAATCGGCGTTCGCGCATACCTGATCGAGCGCGATATCTCCTCGGCGTCGATGGCGTTCGAAGTTTTGGATACCGGAATTGGCATCCCCGCGGAAAAGTGCGAGCACATATTTGAAGCGTTCGCGCAAGCGGATAGCTCGACCACCCGGCGTTATGGGGGCACCGGCCTCGGGCTCACCATCGCGAAGCATTTTTGCCAAATGATGGGCGGGTCGATCGAGGTATCGAGCAAGCCAGGTGTTGGATCGAAATTCCGCTTCACTGCGCGCTTCGGAGTACAGAGATTGGGGGCCAGCTCTATCGAGAATACGAGTCGGCCTTGTGGTGGAATGCCGGTTCTTGTCGTCGCTGACAACGCCCTCAACCGCGAAATCCTAAACGATCAGTTGTCGGCTCGGAATGTTCCTGTCCATCAGGTGCGGACCGGTACGGCGGCCCTCGCCGTGCTGCGCGCTGCGGCACTCAGCCGGGACCCGTTCAGACTGGCGATTATCGACAATTCGCTGCCTGATATGAAGGGGATCGAGCTGGCGCAGACCATCAAGTCCGGGCCCGCAACCGCCGATTTCCAGGTCATCATGCTCACCTCGTTCAATCAAGATGTCGGCAAGATCGGGGAAGGTGTGCTCAGACGCCTGTCGAAGCCGATCCGACAGTCGGCGTTGTGGGACTGCCTTGCCGGGGAGAATATCGAGGCGCCTCCAGCACCACCCTTTTCCGCTCAGACGGTGCCGGAGGATGCGGAGACAGGTGGCGCTCGCGTACTTTTGGTCGAAGACAGCCCGGTCAACCTGGAAGTCGGTGTCGCCATCATCGAAAGCATGGGGTGCACGGTCGTGACCGCAGTCAATGGGTTACGCGCGCTCGACCGTCACGCGGCCGGCGAGTTTCATCTGATTTTCATGGATTGTCAGATGCCCGAAATGGACGGGTTCGACACTACGATCGAAATTCGTCAGCGCGAGGCTCTTTCGGGCCGACACACACCAATAATCGCATTGACGGCAAGCGTGGTGGAAGACGGTCGGGAGAGGTGCCTCGCAGTCGGCATGGACGACTACCTCGCAAAGCCATTCACCTTGGAACAGATGAAAGCGATGCTCACGACTTGGCTGAGCCCAGTTGGACAGCCGGCCCGACCAGAGTATTTATCGCCGCTCACGGCGTCGCCAGCGTCTTCCGACCCGATAGACGGGCGGGTATTGGAGGCGCTCCGGCAACTGCAAGGAGAGGGCCGGCCGGATATGGTTCGACAGGTGATCAGACTGTTTTTCAAGGGTGCAGTCGATCTCCTGAGGGATTTGGAGAATGGCGCCGCAACTGGTGATGCGGCGCTGCTCTACCGCGCCAGTCACGCGTTGAAATCGGCTAGCGCCAATGTCGGCGCTGTGTTGCTGTCCACCCGTTGCAAAGAGCTGGAGGCGCTGGCGAGATCGGGAGCGGTCCCGGGCGCGGCCCGTATTGTCAAGGCGATCCGAGAAGACTATCGGACCGTGGAAGTCGGCCTCTCAGAGCGTCTCCTGGAAGTAGCCTGATCCCCCATGAATGACCAGCGTGCAGATCCGGTGGTCCTGCTCGACGACTACGAGACGGAACAGGTTTCTTCATCGGCAGCGCTCGGTGCTGTCGGGTTCGAAGTCGTCGAGGCCGAAGATGGCATAGCGGTGCCGGGGCCTTTGCTATTACGATGCCCGACATTGTCGCATCTCGCTCGATTTTCCTGCACCAGCTCCGAGCCACCAGAGATATTTGCAGCGCGAGCCATCGGATATCGCTGGCAAAGACCGGACGAGTCAGAGCGGTGCGAGGCGCGCGGCAAACGGCGGTCGCACGATAATCGCCCCTTTAATCGGTGCTCCGCCCGACCGACCGGCTTCGGTAATCAGGACGCTTTTTTGACGGAGCTCCGGGTAGCCAGGACACGAGCAGTAGATGGGGCGCCGGAACATGCTCGCGATGGAGAGCAAGAGAAACCTTAACGGGTGAGCGCGTGGATTACGCAGTCGGTGGGCAACGGCGTGCCGAACGCCGAGAAAAAGCGTGGCACGAACGAGGTTGTCAATGAATAATCCATATCTAGAAGTAATTTCTCTAGTCGAGCGTCTTCATCGTCAATTCCTGGAGGTGGTGAAGCTGGAGTTGGACGGGTTCGGGATTCACGACATTAATAACGTCCAGGCAATGATGCTTTTTAATATTGGTGATGCCGAAATGACGGTCGGCGAACTCACACTACGCGGGTGCTATCTCGGGTCGAACGTCTCCTACAACGTCAAGAAGATGGTCGAGAACGGGTATCTCGCGCACGAGCGCTCGGTGCACGACCGGCGCTCGATTCACGTTCGGTTGACCGAAAAAGGGATTAAATTGCGGGACAGCCTGAGTGTGATGCATCGGCGCCACGCGGAGATGCTGTCACAGGCCACTCTGAGCGCCGATGATCTTCAAGCCGCCGGTGTCACGCTTCGCCGGCTGGAGCGGTTCTGGATCCGCGCCGCCGACTTGGTCCAGCGGCCACCGCAATTCGCTGCCTGAACCCCGACCCGACCCTTCCGGTCAGCGGCCAAACTGAACCGCAGCGACGTCCGGGAGGCTAACCGCCTTATTCGTCTGCTGTGGTCTCGCCGGGAGCGGCCATCATGGCTTCGGCTACGAGGCCGGCATTGGCGCGAATCGCGTGCTCTATGGTTTCGCCGGTTTCGGGATGGTCCTTCAGATACGCCTTGGCATTCTCACGCCCCTGGCCAATGCGCTGGCCGTCATAGGAAAACCAGGAGCCGGACTTCTCGACGACGCTGGCCTGAACGCCGAGGTCGATCAACTCGCCGCGTTTCGAGACGCCCTCGCCATACATGATATCGAAATCGACGACCTTGAAAGGCGGTGCCATCTTGTTCTTGACGACCTTTACGCGCGTCTGGTTGCCGATCACTTGGTCGCGCTCCTTGATCGCACCGATGCGCCGGATATCGAGGCGGACCGAGGCATAGAATTTCAAGGCGTTGCCGCCGGTCGTGGTCTCCGGATTGCCGAACATCACACCGATCTTGTGGCGGATCTGATTGATAAAGATCACCATCGCGCGGGAACGGGAGATCGAGCCCGTCAGCTTGCGCAATGCTTGGCTCATCAGTCGGGCGTGCAGACCCATATGGCTGTCGCCCATCTCGCCTTCGAGCTCGGCGCGCGGCACCAGGGCCGCCACCGAATCGATGACCAGCACGTCGATCGCGCCAGAACGGACGAGGGTGTCCGTGATCTCCAGCGCCTGCTCGCCGGCATCCGGCTGGGAGATCAACAAATCGTCGACATTGACGCCGAGCTTGCGCGCATAGGCCGGGTCGAGCGCGTGCTCGGCATCGATGAAGGCACAAGTCCCGCCGCCGCGCTGCGCCTCGGCGACGACGTGTAGCGCCAGGGTCGTCTTGCCTGAGCTTTCCGGGCCGTAGATCTCTATAACGCGGCCCCGTGGCAGCCCGCCGATGCCGAGCGCGATGTCGAGGCCCAGCGAGCCAGTGGAAATAACCTCTATATCCGCGGCGGCCTCGCGCGAGCCGAGCTTCATGATCGAACCCTTGCCAAACGCGCGTTCGATCTGTCCGAGCGCCGCGTCCAAAGCCCGCTGCTTGTCCATCGCTTCCTTGTCCAAGAGGCGCAATGCTGTCTGCAAGATCCCGTTCTCCCTTATTCCATACTCGATAAAGGCATGCAACGCGGCTTGAAGACGCAATGTACACTATTTGTTCACCAACCGCAATAGTGACGTACGCCCTTACGCGAGCCCAACGCCGATCACGTCCCTCACTTTAGTGGCGAGCTGCTTCAAGCTGAACGGCTTGGGCAGGAAATCGATGCCGCTGTCGCTGTCTAGACGTTGGCGGAACGCGTCCTCCGTATAACCAGAAATGAAGATTACCTTCATCTGAGGGTGGATCTGTCGCACTTTGCGGACGAGCCCGGGCCCATCCATGCGCGGCATTACGACGTCGGTAATCAGCAGATCGATCTGCTGTTCCGCATTGCGGATCAGATCGAGCGCGGCCTCGCCGCTTTTAGCCTCTATGACTTTGTAGCCCTTATTGCGCAGTGCGCGGGCACCAAAGATCCTCACGGGATCGTCGTCCTCGACGAGCATGATTGTATCCTGTCCCGTCAAGTCCTTTGCCATGACCGGCTCGGTAGCATCGGCCTGGGCGGGCAGCGCCCCGTCCGCCGCCTTGTAGAGCGGTAGGTAAATCTGAAAAATCGCACCGCGGCCGGGATCACTGCTTGCGAATACGAAACCGCCTGTTTGCTTGACGATACCGTAGACCGTCGACAAGCCGAGGCCCGTTCCCGAACCGAGCTCCTTCGTCGAAAAGAAGGGCTCAAAGATGCGAGCCAGGTTGTCCTTGGAAATGCCGATTCCCGTATCTGCCATCTCGATCAGCACATAATCGCCGGCCGGCATCGCCTCGTGCCCGCGCCGCAATAATTGATCAAGGCGGACATTCGCGGTGCAGATGGCCAACGTGCCGCCGCCGGGCATCGCGTCTCGTGCATTGACCGCGAGATTGATAATGACTTGTTCGAGCTGGCCCTGGTCGACCTTGGCTAGGCCGAGGTCACGTCCGTGGACGACATCCAGCTTAATGTTCTCGCCGATCAGCCGCTCGATGAGGTGCCGCAATTCGTAGAGAACATCTGTGATATTGAGAACGCGCGGCTGCAAGGTCTGCTGACGGGAAAAAGCCAGCAGCTGGCGCACGAGATTAGCGGCGCGGTTGGCATTCTGCTTGATCTGCATGATGTCTGCGAAGGACGGGTCGCCAGGCGGGGAGCGAAGTAGCAACAGATCGCAGAACCCGATCATCGCGGTCAGCAGATTATTGAAATCATGCGCCACGCCGCCGGCGAGCTGACCGACGGCCTGCATCTTCTGCGACTGGGCAAATTGGATCTCGAGGTTCTTCTGTTCGGTAACGTCGATGAAATGGAGTGCCAGCCCGCTCCCCGAGTCAGGGTCGCGGTCAGGCGCCCCTTCTGCGCCATCAGCGAGCAGGCTGATGTACACGACCATGGTCTTGTCGCTTGGCCGCTTGGGACGGACCTCAACCGGATCGGGATCCGCGTGGCCGCCGGCGGCCGCTGCGAGCTTGGCGCTAATGCGCTCGCGGTCCTCCTCGGTCAGTAAGCCGATCAGCTCGCGTCCCGTGAGACCCTGCGCAGTGGCGCCGAACAGCTCACCGACCGCTTGGTTCGCCTCTTCGAAACGCCCGAAACTGTCGAGCAGCGCAATACCGACGGGGGCGTTGGCGAAGCAACGCCGAAAGCGTTCGGGTGATCTGAGGGCAGCCTTCCAGTCGCTCCCGGCGGTCAAGTCCCATACGACCGATCGCGTACGCAGCTTGGCTCCCAATCCGATGGCGTTCTGCGCGATCCAGGCTGGCACGACGCGGCCCTGATGGGTTTTGAGCATAATTTCCCCGCGTTGTATCCCAGGACCCTCTGTGGAAAAGGGCACGAAGGGCGCGATGTCGGCAGACGGCGGCGAGGTGAGGAAATCGCGCAGACGCTTTTCGCCGGCAATGATTTCCGATGCGGTGCTGCCAACCCACTGCGCCAATGTGTTGTTTACAAAAAGGAAGCGCCCACCGTTATCGACCGAGTAAAAGCCGATCGGCGCATTTGCGAGAAGATCGGAGAGTTGGTTCTGCTCGTCGCGGATCGTCGCCTCGATTTCGCGAGGTTCGGTGATCTCCTCGACCGCCCAGAGACTGTATCCCGGACGTCCGGCAAGCCGATCTGCCGAAATCTTGAACCTGCCCGAAATACCACTCGGCACCTTGCTCAAGGAGAGAGTCGCGGTTGCTCCGGCCCCCGCGGCTGTCTGGACGCGAAGTCGCTGCAATTGGGCCTCGGATTCTCCATCCGGGCATAGAGCTCGCTCGATCCGATCCAGCGGCGATTCAGCCGGTCCGGGGAAAAGTTGGTTGAACGCGCTGTTAGCATAGCTCAGCCGCCCATCTGGGGATACGATCAGCCAGGCTTCCGGCGAAGCATCGAGTGTCAGGCTCAATATATCGAGGCGGCTGGCGAGCGCGACATTTGTCCTGTGGCTGGCCACGGCTACGATGCCGCCTAGGCCGGCGAGGCCGATCATCGCGACCGCCGCCCCATCGGGCGTAACGGAAATCACCCGCTCGAGGTAAAGCACCCCGAGGACGCCCGCGATTAGGACGGGGGCCAAGGTCGCTGTCGCCAGACAGCGGATCCGCCACGGCTTCAAATGCTCGGTTATCCAAGTCGCCTGCTGACCCTTTGTTACCGTAGATAGGGAAGCCTCTCGCGATCCCAATCATTTTCGGCTGCAATGCGAGTGAATTGCTAGGTACGGGAGATTCGGATCGACCCGCGCCCGTAGCTCGCGTCGTTCCCGGCGAGGCCTGCGAGGACATTTAATGTATTGGATCGGCGCGTCAGTCGTCGCGGTGTGTCCGCTCCATGCGCTCGTGTCGCTCCTGTGCTTCGATGGTCAGGGTGGCGATCGGCCGGGCTTCGAGCCGGCGGATGCCGATCGGTTCGTCGGTTTCTTCGCAATAGCCGTAGGTGCCGTCGTCGATCCGGTGAAGCGCCGCGTCGATCTTGGAGATCAGCCTACGTTCGCGGGCCCGGGTTCGGAGCTCGATGGCCCGCTCGGTTTCGAGCGAGGCGCGGTCGGTCAAATCGGGTTTGAGCAGACTTTCTTCCTTCAGGTGCTGAAGCGTATCCGACGACTCGGCCAGCAGCCGGGCTCGCCAGCACAACAGCTTCTGTCGAAAATATTCGACCTGAAGGGGATTCATGAATTCTTCATCGTCGGACGGATGATAACCTGGCGGTAGTGACGAACGCATCGGTCTCCCCGAAACTCCGTGAACGAGGCGGCGCGAGTATATGAATCGGGTCTCTCCGCTTCAAGCTGGAGAATCGCGTCGAGCGCGTTGATTCCGCTCGCATTTCAGGTTCGGCGATCAACCTTCCCGAGCACGGCTCGTAGCGTTAGGCGGATTTTGCCGGAGCCGGCGTGTCGGCAACGCCGACACGCTGTCGAAGAGGCGACGTCGCTGACGAGGATTATCACGCCGACACGCAATGCAGCGGATGAATCCTTCCTAGGTGCGCCGCCCGCCCGCAAACTGACCTACCACCCAAGGTTACACTTAGTAGTTCTTTAAGGTCTTTAGGTTTATTGTGCCGCGATGGACGACAACGTTGGGCTGTACGATTTCCTTGGGAGCGAGACCTTGCCGCGCACCGGCGCCACCGTCATCGACTTGCCGCCCCCGGACACCAAACGCTGGGTCGCCCGGCGTAAGGCCGTGGTCGTCAATGCCGTGCGCAGCGGCGCCATCAGTCTCGATGAAGTTTGCCGACGCTACGAGCTCTCGGTAGAGGAATTCCTCGCCTGGCAGCGCGCGATCGAAACCCACGGGGTCGCAGGTTTGCGCGTCACCCGGCTGCAAATCTACCGCGACACCCCTCCCGCCAGGCTGGCTAAACCCCGCTACTGAGCCTCGTTCTCTGGGCACGGTGCGGTAAGGAGCCCGTCTTCTAGCCGCATCGCCGACTTGCCGCGACCGGCTTGCGCGCCCTCTGAGCGAGATGGTTCGAGCGAGGCCGGTCGGCTGTATCACCGCGAGGGATGAGGGCATCACAAGGCCCGGTGCGTTGACATCGTTTAGCGCCCCACCTTTGACTTAAAATCCGCCCGCCCAGTGCAAGCGAGCACGCTCGCTCCGGCCTGTGTTTGCTCGTCACTCACTCGGCAGCTAAGCGTTTTTTTTCGCCGGTCCGGCCACGGCGGCATAGCCCTCCCCATTTTTTGGTCTGGGACCGAGCGATACAAGCCGGACCGAACATTCAGACTTATTAACTGATTTAGTAACGATCCGTAACAAGACCGCTAAGAATACGTCAAATTTGGTTTGAATTGTGCTTTTGACGTGGCGCTGACGCACAGATCGACGTGCTTTTGACGTGAGATGAAGATGCTTGGTTATTAGAGACCAATCAAATATCTACTTTATCAAAATATATATTTGAAGGTCTAAATTTTACATTTTTTCCAATACCTAAATCAATGTTTTCTATAAATGTCTTCGCCAATTTTATTATTAGTGATATCTAGGAATGGGACCATAAAATATTCATTTCGGGCGACAGGCTACACATCGCTTGGTGATACCGGTCGCGCAATGGAACACGAGAGCAGAGATTTGCAAATGCCGGATCTGCGATGCGGCGGAGGGAGTGATGGACGGATTTGATACCTGTTTTGCCGAGTTGAGCGATCCGCGGTCGGTCGGCCCCAAACGCCACGATCTACTGGAGATCCTGATGATTGCGCTGTGCACGGTCTTGTCTGGCGGCCAAACCGCAGTGGATATGGCTGTCTTTGCCGAGGCGAAGCAAGAGTTCCTTAGAAGTTTCCTAGGGTTGAAGAACGGGGTTCCGAGCCACGACACTTTCAGCCGGGTGTTTCGCAAGCTCGATCCCGATCAACTCCGTGCCTGTTTTGGGAAATTCGTGGCCCGCTTCGGCGAAACCCGTAGTGGCGTAATCGCCATTGATGGCAAGACCCTACGCCGATCGTTGGATCCGAGCCGCGCCCGATCGGCGCTGCACATGATCAGCGCCTGGTGCTGCGACAAGCGCCTGGTGCTCGCCCAGATCGCCACCAATGCCAAGTCGAACGAGAGCGCGGCGGTACTTAAGCTCTTGGAATTCTTATCGCTGAAGGGCGCGATCGTGACCGCCGACGCGCTCAATTGTCAGCGCGAGATCGCAAGGCGGATTGTCGAAAAGGGAGGTGACTACGTCTTGGCGCTCAAGGCCAATCACCGCGCGCTGCATGCCGATGTCAGCCAATTGCTCGACGATCCGCGGTTCAAGACCGCCGACAAGCATGCAACCGCCGACTGCAATCACGGCCGCACCGAGACTCGCACCAGCCTGGTTTCGACCGAAATAGAAGGGTTGCAAAAACGTCACCGATGGCCGGGTTTGGTTGCCGTAGGCAAGGTGATCCGGACCCGCGACACCGCCATGAAGGCGACGACCGAAACCGCTTACTACCTGCTCAGTGCAGCGCTGTCGTCCGAACGCCTTGGCCAGGTCGCCCGCTCGCATTGGGGCGTCGAAAACCGGCTGCACTGGGTTCTCAATGCCGTCATGAACGAGGACCAGGCTAGAAACCGCAACGACAATAGCGCGTATAATCTCGCGATTCTGCGCCACATGGCCTTGAACCTGATGCAAAAGGACAGCTCCAAGGTTTCCCTGCGCAGCAAATTCAACTTGGCCGGTTGGAAGGACGAGTTTCTCACCAAGCTTCTCGCCTCAACGTGAAGCGGGTGCGATACGGATCAAAATATCGTTAAACTTTGATACATTTAGTTACCATAATTCCACAAACATGCTTGACCGAGCCGCGAGTCCGCCGCATTTGGAGGTGGTGCGGCGGTTGCTAATCACGGTCGAGGATCACACTCCGCTCGCATGCTTTGTTGCGGCAACCGCAATGCCTCGGCCAGAGGGATTCGATTGCCTTTTGATACCGCGCGATTCCTCGAGGCAGAGGAAGGGAATGGCCCCGATTTTCAACCTGTTGAAGCCGCAATTGCGGAGTTCAAGTCGGAGCATCCATATCTGTTGTTCGACAAACGCGCGACGTCGCGCATTCGCCAGCGCGCGAACCTGAATCCGAAGCTGCTGGCCCGGTTGGAAGCATCGTTACGCGAAAAGGGTCCAGGCTCTGTCAAACAAGAGCTGCGCACAAGGATCAAGCGTCAGGCTCGTCGCCTGATCCACACTTCCTTCTTGGCACTGATAAGTGACGGAAGCACAAGAGAAGATGCACTGCAGGCGACTCGGATCGCGTTGTTGGGGTTTACCGCGGAGACCAGCTGGAGGGCGCGGCCGGTAATCAAGTCGTTCCTCGATTGCGCTGAAATCGCTGTTGCCGTTTCGCTGGCCTATGATTGGTTATACGACGAACTTTCGGACGACGAGCGGCAAGTCATCGAGGAGTCCCTCTTCCGCCACGTGCTCGAACCGGCCCTTGCGGCCTACAATGATCGGTTCGCGCTCTGGCCGAAGCGGCGCGACAATTGCACGCTCGTATCGAATTCGGGCATTCTGGTTGCGTCGCTTGCGGTGCTGGAGCGGTACCCTGAAGCCTCGGTACGGTTGATCCGCAAGAGCGTCTCGTCCTCTTGGAGAATTTTCGCGGCTCTGGCGCCGGATGGGGCGTGGCCGGAGGGACTCAGCTATTGGTCCCTCGCCATGCGCTATGCTGGTTTCATGGTTGCTGCGCTCGAAAGCACGTTCGGTCAGAGCCTTGGCCTTGCCGATCGACCGGGATTCGCGCAAACGGGCGACTTCGCCTTGCATGCTGTCGGACCGTTCGGAGCTGCTTTCAATTTCGGAGATTCGGAACCCCAATTCGACATTTCGACGCTGACCTGGTTCGCACATCGCTTCAAGCGACCAATCGACGCCCGGCTAATCGACGCTTATGAGGGTTGGTATCTTCCATTCTCGGTAATCTGGGGGGATAGGCCAAAGGCCGATGCGACCACGCTCAATCCGCCGACGGGGAAAGTCTTTCACAGCGGCAATCTCGCATGCTTCCGAAATACATGGTCGAAGGACCCGACGGCTCGCCCGGTCTATGTCGCAATCAAGGGCGGAAATGTCCCCGCCAGCAGGGTTGGAGTGTCGTCGCGTCCGGAAGATGTGATCCTGCACACCCAGGCGGACGCCGGCAGCTTTATCGTTGATGGTGCGAGGCAACGGTGGATAATGGACCTTGGCCCGGACGATTATGATCTGCCCGGCTATTTCGATCACGGCACAGACCACCACAGATCGGGGCCGCGGTGGCGATATTACCGTACCCAGGCTGCTGGACACAACACGCTGGTCATCGACGGGCGCAATCAGATTCCAACCGCTCGGGCGCCGATCATCGGCAATTGTGTCGACGGGCACCGCAAATGGGCAGTCTTCGATCTATCGGCGGCTTACGGAAAACCGGCGGGCTCCATTCGGCGCGGGGCTGCGCTAGTCGGGCGGCAGGTGCTGATACAGGATGAGGTCGGCCTCGAAATCGCCGGCACGATCGTATGGTCAGTGCATACCAGCGCCGAGCCCGTTTCGGTGGCTCGTTCGGCTGCGCGTTTCCGAATGGGCGACGACCGGTTCGTAGTGCGCATCCTCGAACCGGAAGGGGCGCGCTTCCAGCTCGGTTTTCCTCCAGAGCCGCGCTCTTTTCCCGTTGCCGATGTTCGACAGCTGCACGGTCTTAGCGTGCTCGCCGGTGACGCCATTCGGATATCCGAGCTGCCACGCCGCGCGGATGACAACGGCGAGCGTGCCGCGGGTGCTTTGATCCGGCGGCTGCAGATCGTCTGGCCGAGGGGCACGCGCCGCCTCAGCGTCCTTTTTCAGCCGGACTATGATGATGACGACACGGCTCCGCTCGTCATACCGTTAAACGAATGGCTCGCCAGGCGCCCCGTCCGGCTGGCGCCCTATCCCCGCTCCGAGTATCGGACCCATGGTGACCGCGATGCCGAGGGGGTCCCTCCCGTGGATGCGGGCCTTCTTGCGTCGCTTCCCGCAGAAATGGATGCGAGAGCTGGGATCTCGTTGTAGTGCGATGGGGTCCATAACTCCCGCTGTGACAGTTCCAACTCCGGCCGGATGGACCCCGCAAACGGCGATGGCGGTTCGCTTTCCCGCGATGGCCCAGCTTCGTCAGACGACACAGCGCGAAATCCGGGCGATGGGGGAACGGCTCGATCGAGAGGAGGCTCGCGGTTGCGACACTTCTTGCTTGCGCCAAGTCCTGCGCGAGCTGCGCTGGCGGCTCGAATACACCGCCGATGCGGTCGGTGTTCGTTCGACTCTCGAGAGGCTCCGCGCCCTGGCGGCGCTACCCTCGTCGCCGAGCGCCGCCAGTGAGGGCCAAGACGGCGGCTACGGCGCCTGCACCGAAATCTGGTTTCTGAAGCTCGATGCATCGGTCGACCACATGCTTGCGCCGGATTTCGATGATCGAGATGAACCTCCTCGTCTTCTCGACCGCATAAACCATCCGGCTCGGCTGAAGACTTACCTCGACAGTCTGCTCGTTTCCCGCCTCGCGGAGGATGGGATCGATCGGCGCAAAGAGCTCAACTTCGCGACCGCCGATCTCGTTCGCTTGATTTTGTGGCGTCGACCTTCGAACTATCCGTGGGATCCGCAGCTGGAAACCGTCATTCGCCGCTTTGTGGCCGAGTGGCAGGACCCGATCACCGGGTTCTTTGGTGCGACATATCTGGTCGACGGGTGGCCGCTTCGGACGGTTGACCTCAGCCTCACTTTTCACATGGCGCGCTATTTGGAGGGAAGGATCGGCTATTGGCTGCAATTGGTCGACACTTTGATAAGGATCCGCGACGACCGTTATCCCAATGGCTGGCTCGACGAGATCGGCATCACGAGCCACAACAACTACGATGTCGCGACGCTGTTCCAGCTCGGCTGGCCGGAGATGCGGCCTGATCAGCGCCGCCGCGCCGAACAGGAGCTCGCTCGGTTGGTCGACTGGTGCCTCGCGACGGCGATCGGCCCCGAAGGCGAGATCATGGTGCGCGCAGCCGGCGAGTCGCTGGCCGAGAGCTACTATTTCACGATCGCATTTCTCGACACGGTCGGCTATTTCGACCCCGCGAAACGCTTTTGGACGGATCGTTCGTTCCCGGAGGCGCCGGCGGTTCTGGCACGCCTCGGGAGCCACGTCTTGGCCCTGCATCAAGGTGATCCGATGGCTCGGATGGCGCTCGAGCGATTGCGTCGCTCCTCCATATCCGACGACCAGCCAGGGCGGGCTCCGGCTCATCCAGACAGCACAGGGATGGAGCGAGCTTGAAGGTGGCGAAGCGGGGGGCTGCGCCACGGCCGTGGCAAAATTCCCGGTTTTCCCCGTCGAAACCCCGAATTTCACCGATTTCCCGGCCTTTGACTGCGAAAACGGCGAGCCAGATCAATCCCTTGCGGGCGAATTCCCGTAACAACCGAACTGGGAATTGTGCGAGCCGAACTGGGAATTAAACTTACCGAACCGGGAATTATCCGCGATATGATCGGGTTCCGTCGTCCCCCATTACGGCCGAGCACCTAAAGAGAATCAACAGAAGCCCATCTATCCGTCGTTTGAAATCGGACAAGCATAGCTTCAACTCACGAAGGCAATTCTATAACGACAGTTGGCCTTTTGTGAGGCGGATCGGGCCGGGACTGCGGAAAAAGCAGCTCTGGCAGTGGTTCCCGGCCAAGACTGGAGTCGAGCCGCCGCGCCCGCGGTTTCGTGGAAAACCTCAAGTTGTCGGGGGTAAAGCCGTAGACAACTGATGTTCGGTTCGGTGGGCGTCCTGGTCTGGGATAGCATGCGACCGCGTATTGTTAACACAGTGGATGTCGTAGCCAGATGCAGCTCAAACCCGAGCAACAGGACGAGATCGTGAGCCAGCGCAGCGAGACCCGGCCGACGCGTCGCGCCACCGTGCCGGCGCTCGAAGAGATCCTTTACGAGGCGCTGCCGGTGCTTGATCACGGCTTTATCCGAGTCATCGACTACATGGGCGACGATGCGGCGATCGTGCAGGCGGCTCGCGTCTCCTATGGCCGCGGGACCCGCAAGGTCAGCGAGGATCAGGGCCTCATCAACTACCTGATGCGGCACCGCCACACGACGCCGTTCGAGATGTGCGAGATCAAATACCACGTGAAATTGCCGATCTTCGTCGCCCGGCAGTGGATTCGCCACCGCATGGCGAACGTCAACGAGTACTCGGCGCGCTACTCGATCCTCGACAACGAGTTCTATCTGCCGGCGCCTGAGCATCTGGCGGCACAGGCGACAACGAACCGGCAGGGGCGCGGCGACGCACTTGACCCGGTGGGGGCGCAGCGGGTCCTTGATCTGCTACGTGACGATGCCGAGCGGGCCTATCGCGGGTACGCCGAATTGCTGAATGAAGACGCCGCGGGCGCGCCGATCGACCCGGGGCGGCCAGGCCTCGCGCGCGAACTCGCGCGCATGAACCTGTCGCTGAATTTCTATACGCAATGGTACTGGAAGATCGACCTCCACAATCTGTTGCGTTTCCTGTCGTTGCGCGCCGATCACCACGCGCAATACGAGATCCGCGCCTATGCCAAGGCGATGCTCGACACGCTAGCGCTGTGGGTCCCGATGACCTACGCGGCCTTTCTCGAATATCGGATGAATGCCGCGGTGATTTCCGCGACCGGACTCGCGGTGATCCGCCGCCTACTTGCGGCGGACGAGGTCGATCAAACCTCCAGCGGGCTTTCGGCGCGGGAATGGCGCGAACTGATGGCCGTGCTCGGGCGGCCGGAACGGCCTGAACCGATTGGATGACGATGCGCCGCGGAGCGCGGCACAGGCCCGGCGACTTTCTCCCAGATACGACCAGCCATGCGCCGGAAGACGAGCGTGTGCGGATTGTCGGGCTCGGACACGGTGATCGGCGCTCCGCCGTCGGAGGTCTCGCGGATCCTCAGGTCGAGCGGCACCTCGCCGAGAAACTCGGTGCCGAGCCGCTCGGCCTCCAGGCGGGCGCCGCCGTGGCTGAAGATCTCGCTGCGACCTCCGCAATGCGGGCACAGGAAATAGCTCATGTTCTCGACGATCCCGAGCACCGGCACGTCGACCTTCTTGAACATGTTGAGCCCCTTGCGGGCGTCGAGCAGGGCGATGTCCGCCGCCTTGCGCAGCGGCTCCAGCTGCGGTCCGCGCTCGCGCTCGACCTCGATCGCGAAGGCGACATTGCCGTCGCGGATGACGAGGCCCGAGACCATGCCGAGGGAGACGATATCGGTGCCCCTGTCGGGATCGGCGACATGGCCCAAAGCATCGAGGATCTGTCGTTCGGTGACGCCACTCATTTCATTCTCTCCGCGCCCGCGGGGGCACAGCCGGCCGGTAACCCTAGTATCGCGCTTGGATTTTGAACGCCGATTGAGCAGATTAGCAATCCCAACGGGTGACCCGTCTCGGGCAATTCGGTCTGACAAATCGTGGACGAAACCCATTCCCGGGACCCCGCAGATTATAGGGGGACAGCCGAAGTGACGTTCGCGGTTAGGCGGGGACACAGGGTAGCGTCAGAAGGAGCAGGATAAATGGCGGCGTCTGCTGACTCGATGACCGGCACGCTGGCCCTAAGAGAACAGGTGCGCGAAGCGTATTGGAAGCGGCGCGACCCGATTATCGATGACCGCATGCTCTGGCGGGCACAGACTTTTCGCCACGTCATGCATTTGCTGCCCGGGCAGAGTATTCTCGAAATTGGGTGCGGTGATGGCTTGTTCACGCGACAGTTGGCCAGAGTGACCAGGGGAGAGTGTCCATCGACAACAATCACCTTCAACCCCGATGCAAGGCGACCTTTAGGATTTCCTTCTGATTTCGAATTTATTGCCTCTCCGTCGCTACAAGGGGCTCTCGAGGGGCGGCAGTTCGATTTTATTGTCGCGCATGATATGCTGGATAGGCGCAACGCGGTTTGGTTTCTTCAACAAGTATTCGCGCTCTTAGCCCCCGGTGGCCGTATCTTGTTCTACGAAAGCAATCCGTGGAACGTGATTCGTCGGCTCCGCCAAAGCATCGGTCATATTTTTGGCCGTCCGGATCCGCGCTTGCTCCTGAACCGGCCGGATATGTACGAATTACTTTCCGAACTGGGGTTCATACGAATCTTCGCTATTTTTAATGATTTTGTATATGCTCCATTGACACCGAAGGGAGCCTGGTTGCTTCGCAATCTCTCGATAATCCTCGAGAATATGCCGGCCTTTCGTACTCTAGCGGGATCAATACTCCTCCATGCTCAAAAACCTCCGGTCCCTGCGACTTACCCGCGAGTGGGTTTAGCGATCGACAATGTCTTCCGGCGGGCGGTTTCCGTGGTTGTTCCTTGCCACAATGAAGAAATGAACGTCGGTCCACTTATATCTCGCCTGATCAACCTCTACGACGACTACATTTACGAGATAATTCCGGTAAACGACAACAGCAGCGACCAGACCGGAAGGGTCATCGACGAGCTGGCAAGTAGAGATCCCCGCATCAAACCCATACACCGTGCGCCTCCCAACGGAGTAGGCCGGGCCATTGCGGATGGATTGCGGGCGGCGACCGGGGAATACGTGCTTTCGTTGGATTGTGATTTTCAGCATCTGCTACCGGAAATAAGAGATCTGTTTGACGCCGTAGCTGAAGGCTATGACATGGCGGTCGGCAGCCGGTTCTCTCGCCATAGCGTATTGCTCAACTACCCTTTTGTAAAAATCATTGCCAATCGTGCTTTTCACACGATCGCTCATCTCATGCTCCTCATCAGATGCCGCGATTTGACGAATAATCTGAAACTGATGCGGCGGCGACTGGCCCAGGATCTGCTTTTGCGGGAACAGGGATTTGCGATCAATGCGGAAACAGGGTTGCAGCCGCTCCTGATGGGGTACCGCGTCAGAGAAGTTCCCATCTCTTGGATCGGGCGCGGTGTAGATATGGGTGTAACGTCCTTTCGGGTCCTGAAGGTCGGAGGGGGATATTGGCGTGTTCTTTTTGACCTCTGGCTGTGGCGGTTCCTGAATGTCGGGCCGTATAACGCGCTTCGCCGGCGGTCCGACGTCAACGCAGGCGAGTCGAATGGACTTGCTCGTCGGGCGGGGCTCGTAGGTGTTCTAAAGACCTATAGGATGTGATCCATCGGGTAAGGGCCATGAACTTGAATTGGATAACACGTTCCGAATACCCTATCCTCGTTGCAGCTCACCGCTCGATAACTTGAGTCAGAATCGTTCGCGCGCACGTTGTACGACGGTGATCATTACTGCCGACGGAGCACCATCAAACACGATCGAGCGCCGCCCGAGATAGTTCCAGGCGAGCACCGGGAGCACTGCAAGCAATTTGGCGAGGATTGGATCTAGGCCCAGCACTTCTGCCAAGAGCCAAACCATCGCGCTGTTTAGGCCCAGTCCGACGATGGCAATTGCGAACAGCCGCAACAGTTCTTCGCTCCGCGAAAACCGGCCGCTACGAAAAACGACAGCACAACACAGCAAGTAATTGATGATCGTGGCTGTCGCAAACGAGACGGCCGATGCAGTCAGAATCCCAAGCCCGAAATATAGCAAGATCACAAAGCCCGCTATGTCGATGGAGAAACAAATTCCTCCCACGCTGACGTAAGCTGCAAACTGGAGGAACGCCATCCGCCGCAGCGGAGAGGCGAGGGTCCTGACGATGGAGAAACGAGACGGGAAGTAGCCGCGGTCCGATCTCACTGGTTCCATAGGCGTCCGTCCTCTTTGTCAACATCAGCGAAATTACGACCAGCGTCCCAATGCAGCTCCTGATTTGACCTCGGGGTCTCAAGCTACGGCCGAGCTCGATATCCGCTCGCTTACCGCCTCGAAGATTTCGCCCAGGATGGCATCAAGGTCGTAGCGCATCGACCAATTGGGGTAATGTGCCTGGAACCGGCGGATGTCACTGATCCACCAGATGTGGTCGCCGGCTCTATTGGCCTCGGAATAGGACCATTGCATAGCGCGGCCAGTCAGTTTTTCGAATTTCTCGATCGCCTCGAGCATCGAACAGTTGCAATAACGCCCGCCGCCGATGTTATAGACCTCGCCGGAGCGCGGGGCCTCAAAGAAATGCCAGAATGCGTTGACGAGGTCGAACGAGTGAATGTTGTCCCGTACCTGCTTGCCGCCATAGCCGAACACGACATATGGGGTCTCAGTGAGCGCGCATTTTGCGAGATAGGCGAGAAAGCCATGCAGCTGGGCCCCTGAGTGACCAGGACCCGTGAGGCAGCCGCCGCGAAAGCAGACGGTTTTCATACCGAAATAGCGCCCATATTCCTGAACCAGGACGTCTGCTGCGACTTTCGAGGCGCCAAATAGGCTATGCATCGATTGATCGATGCTCATGGATTCGCCTATGCCGTGGCGGCCATAGGGGTGGTCGTCCGGTAGCTCCCAGCGGGTAGGCTGCTCGACAAGGGGCAGGTGATTGGGGGTGTCGCCATACACTTTATTGGTGCTCGTAAAGATGAAGGGCGCATCTGGACAGTATTGTCGTGTTGTATCCAAGAGATTGAGCGTGCCGCCGGCGTTAATGGAGAAGTCCACAAACGGCGCCTTCGCCGCCCAGTCATGCGATGGCTGCGCGGCGGTGTGGATCACCACAGCCACAGCGGCCTTATATTTCGCGAAGAGTTTCGTCACCGCGCTCCGGTCACGGATATCTATGTCGTGGTGGCGGTAACGCCTGAGCTCGGCCTCGAGACGCTGCCGACTCCAGCCCGTGCTGGCTTCCTCGCCAAAAAAGACGCGACGCATATCATTATCGATACCGATGATATCCAGCCCCTTCTCGGCGAAGAACCGCGCCGCCTCGGCGCCGATCAGTCCCGCCGACCCAGTAATTACGGCGACCCCCATCCCGCTTGCCTCCTCGTTTCAAAACTCCTCGGATTCCCAGGTATCCGCGCGCCCGCCCGATCTGCTGTCGCGAGGGGACCCCATTTAGGCCTGTAGGTCATCGTGTCTGGGGCTCCGCGGACGGGCAATGGTTCGACGGGCGAGCAGATATCCAATCTTGCGGTTGCGGACCGAGTGATGGACTGACCTCGCCCGTTGCCCGGCGGCGACGGGTGAAAGGACCTGCCGGCTTTCCGACGAAGTCACCGCAACGAGGGAAAATAGGGTCCACTGATCTTCGGGACGGACGCTGTCGCTGGGCCTTGCACATGTCGATATACCGCAGTAACACCTGTCAGAGGGCAAATGTGCGCACAGAAGTAGAACGTTTTTCGGCTCCCATGAGAAGAGATTCTGATATCGTCAGACGGCGCGCGGCAGGTCTCTCTTAACCATGCCCACGAACCGCGTCACTTCGAGGCCGATCTGCGCTTGCACAGTTATCGATAACGATATGAGGTCCTCTAATTCAATTGGATGATAAGGGCAAGAACGATACCCTCGTCGTGATTTTCGGTTTCCGGAGCACCTCCGGCCCGTGGGTCCTTCCTTCGGCCGCACATCCTGACCGCTCGTCATCTTCGCCACGGCCGAACGCGACTGGTTGATTCGTTTTTTCCGCTCGTCCTCCACGCTGGCGATGCCCAAGGCGGAGGAACCGTGGTCACTGACGAGCCTGCGCGAGAAGCTCATCAAGATCGGTGTGAAGGTCGTCAGCCGCGGCCGCTACGTCATCTTCCAAATGGCAGAGGTCGCAGGATCGCGACAGATCGCGGGTATCCTATCGCTGATCGCCCGTCTGCGGACACCACCCACGCCAGCATGAAGGGCGCGGGTTCAAATGTGACAGGCAACGACGGCACAGGTGCGCCTTGATACAGTCGGACCAGGGGCGTTCCGGCGCCTCGGCGCGGTCAAATAACTCGTTCGACAGTCCGCTGGGCACGCGACGCGTGACTCATCGTTGCCCAAGACGCTCGAGGTGAGCGATCATGGCCTTAACGATCACCGGGGATTCGGAGAATGTCGCCTGTAAGGATTTGCCTCCCGGGATACAGCAACGCTGATTTAGCGGCGGTCGAGCTACGCGTTAGATGTAGGAAAGGGCTTAGATGTAGGAACGGGCGCCGGATGGACGACTGTGGACCCATCGTCAGCACAAACCGGGCCAGTTTTAGGTTACCGTCGTGAGCAACGGGAGCCTGCAATGTCCGCCACGAATGATGATCGCTCGCCGACCAAGCCGATCGTAGCTAACGCATTGCGGTTTCTTTCAGCGATGCCGCCTTCTAGCAAAGTTGCCGACCCCAGGTGGTGGCAAGGGCACTCCCTATCAGCAATCGCCGCCGTCGTGCTCATTGTCCTCTGCTCTAGTGCGCCATTTTTCGTTGGCTACCTAGTTAAGCCTCGGGGCCTGCAGTTCACCGGCGCTCTCGTGTATCCTACGGATATTGCTCAGCACGAGGCTTGGGCCTCAGAGATGGCGACGCACTTAACGTACCAGAACCTGCTTACTCCTGAGCCGACGCCTAGGGGGTTTTTCTTAAACCCCTTGGACCTGGGTTTTGGCCTCATCCAGCGGGCGACAGGGATGCCCTACATGGTCCTCAGGACTGGCCTCGGAGTGACTTGCGCGCCGGCACTGGCTTTCGCCCTCATGCACCTCGCTCGCCGGGCGGGCCTTTGCCGTCCTGGGGTCGCGGCGGTTATCGCGTTGCTTGCTGGAAGTTTCGCTCCCCTCGTCGACGGCGCGGTGAAGCTTGGGTTAATTCACAAGAGTACCGGTTTGGTCGAGCTCATAGGAGGAGATGCGACCCCCACCTTTATCGGTCCCACCACTGGAGCGTACATTTACTTGCTCGTCGCGATACTCGTACTTGTTGCTATACCTCGGGGTGACGCGGAGGATCCAGGCCGCGGCTTCCGTCTGGCCGGCCCGGCTCTGGCGGTCATGGCAATAGTCTACCCGTTCTTCGTCCCCATGTTGTGGCTCACTGCTATATTGTGTGCCCTACTGTGGGCGAAGGTCTGGGGCTGGAAGTCGATCCTGAGAGGCGTCGGCTGGCTGGGCATCTGGTCCGGGCCTCCTATCATGTATTGGGCCCTATTGCCTTACCTTGACGGCGAGTATGCTCGCTTTGCTGCCGCTAACCGTATTCACGTGTTTTCAATCCCCGTTACTTTTGTGAGCTTGGGCTTGGGCGCCGGAGCGATTGTTGGCATACCTCGGCTGCTCCGGGCTAACGCTTACCAGCAGATGCTCGGCTGCTTCTCAGCCGCGTTTGTCGTGGCGCTCAACGTTCCGGCGCATCCTTGGCGCATGCATCTGTTCAACTTGAGTCCCGTGCTGATCATCGCCGCACTCGCGGCATGGTGGCCGATGTTCTTGCGGCTCCGACGTGGGCCCCGTTGGATTCTGATCGCTAGCTTGTTGGCCGCCGCTACCATTAGCGTTCCCTATTACAATGCTCTCGCGTTTAAAGAACTGGCCCACTTCGCACCACCCGTGTATCTCTCTACCGGCGATGTTGCCGCAATCCAGTGGATCGCCGACCAGCCTGGGGCCGAGGTAGTACTCGCGAGATCGGATTTGAGCCCTTTCGTCGTATCAAGGGGACATCACAGGGTGGTGGTTGGCCACTGGCTTTGGACTCATCAATACGACCGGCGCCGTGCAGAAGTCGAGGCAGTCTTTGAGAAGGGAGCGGATCCCCGACCCTTGCTGAAAACAGAGCAGGTTGCATGGCTACTCATCGATGGGGATCGCGGTGTGCCCGCATGGGCGGCGGGCGTCAAGCCCGTCATGCGCTTCGATCAGACGGTCGTTCTCCGGGCCGACCGACTCCTTGAGCATCTTGCGGGCGCTCAATAGACCCATCTTCTCGCCTCAATAATGCTTTACCCGGGAATACAACCGGTTCCTTGTCTGGAACGAACCAGATCAGAAATGGTTCGAGTGGCGAGTTATTACTGATCCGAACTATGCGGTGCAATTGCTTGGGGTGGACCGCGGGAGTACCGGGCCATTAGAACCCTATCTCGTAGAGAAGAAACATTCTTGACTCCGAATAGTTACTCCGACAAATGTCATCCTAGCCAACCCGAGTGCCCGCAGAGTATAAGACGCCTCCGCGGGAGGATGCGCGGCGTCGCAAGGGTGGCGCGAACAACCTGCATAGGCCAAAGGACCAAAATCGAGATCTGCACTCGCCGCGGCCGCCAACGAAATCGCCGCTAAATAAAAGCCGAGCCACATGAAGAAAATCGAACTCTTGGAACGAGAAGCACATAAGGGGATCGCGTCGGGATGATGAGCCATAATTGGTCTCGTTCCAAATTCGTTGACCTCATGAAAGCCGAGCCATATTTAGATCTGATACATATTTCGCTTCTCATCGTCATCTGGATTTTGGCAGCCCTCGTTGTAGATCCCACTGGCAACTTTCCGCTGAATGACGATTGGGCATACGCCTCCGCGGTCCGGGCGCTGGTAGAGCAGGGAGAACTGCGCCTGTCGGGATGGACGGCCACCAATCTGATAGCGCAATTGCTGTGGGGCGCGATGTTCTGTCTGCCTTTTGGTTTTTCCTTCACGGCGCTTCGCATCTCCACTCTAGTGCTCGCGATCCTCGGCATCGTCGCGACATACGCTCTGCTGCGCGAGGCACAGGCGAAGCCCGGAACAGCCTTGATCGGCGCCCTGACGCTGGCATTCAGTCCCATCTATTTTGCGCTGTCCTACACGTTTATGACCGACGTCCCTTTCACCGCCGTCACCACCGCTTCGTCCTGGCTTCTTGTGCGCGGGCTACGGCGTGGTGGGCGCGCCGAGGTCGCTGCAGGACTGGCGCTCGCGATGACAGCGATCCTCATTCGTCAGATCGGCTTGGCAATACCCATCGCGTTTGGCGTCGCCTATCTTGCCATGCGCGGGCTTGGCTTCT
>Ga0137359_10000881_pt1 | contig 23298 bp, 19 predicted proteins | sample Mad1_40_16metaG_FD_108281 | JGI IMG/M metagenome (GOLD analysis project Ga0137359, IMG submission 108281) | Vadose zone soil microbial communities from Angelo Coast Range Reserve, California, USA - Mad1_40_16 metaG | ecosystem: Environmental > Terrestrial > Soil > Vadose zone | place: USA... | reverse complement strand
TGGGAGTCCAAGCAGGGAACGCGATCGCCGATGTTCTGTTCGGCGAGGTTTCTCCGAGTGGGAGACTGCCATTGACCTGGCCACGCTCAATTGGCCAGATTCCGAATTATTACAACCACAAAAGTACCGGCAGACCATCGTCGCCGGATCGCTGGCACACCGGTTATCTCGACCTGAGCAAGGAGCCGCTATTTCCCTTTGGCTTCGGTCTTACCTACACGAAATTCAAGTACAGCAGTCTAAAGCTCGAATCGCCGAGCATTGCCCGGGGTGGAATTCTTCGCGTGAGCGCAGAGATCGAGAACACGGGAAAGCGCGAGGGGACGGAAGTTGTGCAGCTCTACGTGCACGATCGTGTCGCACCAACCTCCCGGCCAGTTCGCGAGCTTAAGGGTTTCCAGCGGGTCACGCTCGCTCCGGGCGAACACAAAGCCGTGGAGTTCACGGTGAAGGCAAACGATCTGGGTTCGTACGACCCTGAGATGCACTGGATCGTTCCCGCCGGCACGTATGACGTCTGGGTCGCTCCTGACGCCTCCAGCGGAATTTCCGGAGCCTTTGAAGTGGAACCGCGCTAACCTGACGAGCCTCTGTGGAAAGAATTGCACAGGAAGTGGCACCTCAGTGGCGCAACTTAGCACCTTGGTGCCATTCTAAAGGCCCGGCGACCGTAGTACTTTCCTAATGAGCAGTTCTGGGGGAGGGCTGCCCGGGCGTCTGCTGACTCTAACCGAGTCGGGACGCCTGTTTTATTTAGCGGGAACTATTCAGCGTTAAAACAAGGCTAACAGGCCAATTGGTCGCGGGTGAGTCTTAGGCCGTTGAGATTTCCCAGTATGGTCACCGCAACGTTTTCTGTCTGGAAGAACTGATTTGCCAGTTCCTGCAACTCTTCTGCCGTTACCGCCTCAATCTTCGCAATAAGCTCATCCAGCCCGTAAAAGCGATCAAAATACATTTCCTGACGGGCCAGGTTCGACATGCGGGCAGTTGAGGACTCCAGGGACAGCATCAAGCTGCCTTTCAATTGGTCTTTGGAGCGTCGAAGCTCCTCGGGAGAAACTGCTTCGGATTTTAACTTCCGGAACTCAGAGACGATACTTTGCACGACTTTCGTCGCAGACTCGCGTGAAGTGCCCGCATAAACCGAAAGACACCCAGTGTCACGGTAAGGGTTCAAATCGCTATAAATAGCGTAGGCCAGCCCCTGTCTCTCGCGGATATTCTGGAACAGCCGCGAGCTCATTCCTCCGCCCAGCAATGTGTTCAAAATGTAAGAGGTATGCCGTCTCTCGTGGGTGATCGGATACGACGGCACGCCTACGCATATCTGCACCTGTTCGAGGGATTTCTTGTTCCGCAAGTTGATCCGCGGAACGATTTTCGGCGGAGAGCTGTGGAAGCCGTTGCTCATGGGCTTCATTTTCTCGAAGTGCTTGGTCACCAGTTCAACGAAGCGTTCGTGATTCAGGTACCCGGCCGCAGTAATAATCACATTCCCAGGAGCAAAGCGCTGGCTGTAGAAGTCCACAACCGGAGCACGCTCGAAGCGGCGCACGGTGTCGCGAGTTCCAAGAATTGGCCTGCCTAGCGGATGGTCCTTCCAGAAATTTTGAGTGAAGATCTCATGGACGAGGTAATCGGGATTGTCCTCATCCATCTTGATTTCTTCCAGGATGACGCCACGCTCGCGAGTGATGTCCTGGGCATCGAAAACCGGATTCAGCACCAGATCGCTGAGCACGTCGAGCGCAATCGGAAGATGTTCGTCCAGCACTTTTACACTGAAGCTGACACACTCCTTGGCCGTAAACGCGTCAATGTTCCCGCCAATGGAATCGACCTGACGCGCGATATCTTCAGCGGACCGATGCTGCGTGCCCTTGAACACCATGTGCTCGACAAAGTGCGATATGCCGTTCCATTGCAGGTCTTCGTCGCGCGAACCCGTCTTGATCCATATTCCTATCGAGATGGAGCGAATATGCTTCATCTCCTCGGTGATGATGCTCAGTCCGTTGGGTAGCACCTCGCGGCGAATGTTGCGGTCCTCATCCATGAATCTATTTTCACACACTCGCGAGGGCGACGTTGCTCCACCTGTAAGTATCATAAAAGCAATGACTTATGCTCAAAGCACTGCGCTTTGACCCGAATTTCTTCTAAAATAGGATTTCCGGGCGGCAAAATAGCTTCCGGCTTGGGTTAGATGCAGGAACAACCAAAGGAAAAAGTTCTTTTAGGTCTTGATCTTCAAGAACTTACGAAAATCGCAGAAGAAGCCGACGAGCCCTCGTACCGCGCCCGGCAGCTTTTTCATGCGCTTTACTCGGAACGCACAACCTGTCTGGACCAGATATCCACCCTGCCTAAAAATTTCCGCTGCATGCTGCTCAGTGAGGAGTTTGCCGTCGGCTTGCCGACAATCGAGAACAAATTCGTCTCATCCGACGGTACCGTTCGTTACCTCGTTGGACTAGCAGACGGCGAGACCATTGAAACCGTGTGGATGCCTGAAGGAGATGGAGGAGAAGCCGGAGATGGCAGCGATGCCGGCACCGAACTTGCCACGGGACGCGAATGGAGCCGAGCAACGATTTGCGTTTCGAGCCAGGTCGGATGTGCCGTCAATTGCCAGTTTTGCCTGACAGCTTTGCTGGGAGTAAAGCGCAATCTCAGTGCCGGAGAAATCGTAGGTCAGGTTATCGCCGTTCTGCGAGACCAGAATGTCTCGCCACCAGAGAAGCGGGTGAATCTGGTTTTTATGGGAATGGGCGAGCCCTTTTTAAATTTTGAAAACTTTATTAAGGCTGTGCGGCTGCTGGTCGAAGGAGTTGGAATTGCAGAATCCAGAATGACAGTTTCGACAGCAGGAATCGTGCCGCGTATCCATGACCTGGGAGCCGAACCAGTGCGGCCCAAGCTGGCGATCTCCCTCACCGCTGCAAATGATGAACTGCGCAGCCGTCTAATGCCGATCAATCGGAAATGGAACCTCGAGAAACTGATGAGTGCGGCTCGGGAATTCCCGCTTCGCAGTCGCGAGAAGCTCACTTTTGAGTATGTCTTGCTGAAGGGCGTAAATGATTCCGCTGAACACGCTCGGGAACTAGCCGAGCTACTTCGTGGGGTGACCTCTAAGGTGAATTTGATTGCTCTCAATCCCGGACCAGGAATAAATTTTGAAACGCCCGAACAGCGAGCAGCGCTGGAGTTCCAGAAAATATTGGGGACCGCTGGTATCCCGGCCTTTATTCGTCGCCCCCGCGGCCGCGACATCTACGCCGCTTGCGGGCAGCTAAAGCGCACGATGGAAAATCCTACTTAGCGGTATGAGCATGGGCGTGCTCCGGCGATCTTATTTGCTCCAGAGCAGGCAGTTCGATGGAGAAAACGGCTCCGCCTCCGTCCTTATTATGGCAGGCGATCTTGCCGGCGTGTTCCTCGACGATCCCGTAGCAAGCACTGAGCCCAAGGCCGGTGCCCTGACCCACAGGACGGGTGGTATAGAACGGATCGAATACACGGTCAGGTTCGAGCATCCCAGGCCCAGTATCCGAGAATTGGATTACCACCAGATTTCTTTCAGTCCGCGTGCTCACAGTGAGAGTGCCGCCTCCGCCTGCCATCGCGTTCACGGCATTGTTGATGATGTGAGAAAACACTTGCAGCAACTGATTCAGATCCCCTTTGACCGGCGGCAGAGGTTCTTCCATCTCGCTTACACACTTGACCTGGGCAGCCACCATCTGGGGCTGGTAGAGATTCACCGCAGTTTTCAGGATGCTATTCAGGTCTAAGGAAGATTTGGCAGATGGTCCCTGTTTGGCGAAACTGAGAAGACTGGCCACCAGGGTACGCACACGTTTTGTCTGGGCTGAAATTTTCTCCGAAAGGGCCCGTTGCTCAGGGCTGAGCTGCGTGTTCGAAAGTAGTTCGGAGTATCCCAACATTGCAGTCAGCGGGTTGTTGAGTTCGTGGGCGGCTCCCCCAACCAGTTGTCCGAGAGAAGCCAGTTTTTCCGATTGCACAAGTTGATTCTGCAGAAGCTGTAGTTCCTCAAAAGACTTCCGTGAAGACCGCAGCAATCGTATCAATTCGATATCGAGGAAATGCTGTTTGAGAAAAACCATTGCACCCATCAGCACCATGGCACTCAGTGTCAGGGCGAGGCGGAACGTTCGGACTGGGGCAGGGAGTACATGGTTAAACAGCGAGAGCCAGGCGAAGACAGGCAGCGAAAAAACTGCAAGCATCCCCAGCCTCGCCGCCCAAACGCCGCGTGCCAGAGAGGGTGCCGACTTGGCCTGTTGCGGCGATATTCTAAGCGCCAGCAGGCCAGGCACGGCCATCCACGCTATGGCGAGAACCAACGGCAGGTCATACAGGCTGCCCGAATAGTATGTGTCTCCCGCAATGGCCGAATTTGCCCACCAGGAGCCCATGGAGTAGAGAAGACTGGCTCCGAACCAGTGCGCATAAATTGTCTTCCAGAGACCGGTGCTGCGCGACCAGAGAAACACCAGCGCCACAAGGAAAGCTAGTTGTTCGGTGAAATATGAAACCTTAAGATTGAGCGCATAGGCTAATTCACTGGCGTAAACATATTGCCAGGGTATAACGGCGTACAGGTACAGATACACCCACCATAGCAACAGAAGCGCAAAATCAAGCGAGCCAAGCCGGAGATCTCGGTCGTGCTGCTCGACATTGGGTTGCAACGCCAGAGCAGCCATCATGGGTACGATGTGCAGGAACAGAATGACGTCGCTGGTGAAGAGGTTGGGAACATCCTGTTTCCTGACGACTTCGAAATACGTCCAAAAAATCTGGTAGGTGGACCAGGAGGTCAGCCCAAACCCCATCAGTGCCCAGAAGAGACGAGTCCGCCCGTTGTTCTTTAAGACGCTGGGAACACACGAGGCGGCGGCAGATAAGAGAAGTGCAAGCTGGATCAAATCGCTGATTGCCGTCAGGCGGAAGCTCCGCGGCAAGAACAGCGAAGCGCCTATCTGGATGACTACAAGACACCCCAGCGCGATCGCCCAGGCTTTGGCACGTTTGGACATATGCCCAGTTTGTGGTAATTGAGGCAATTCTAGGTGGTTGTTATTCGTGGATGATGTTACTTCGGTAATATGGCTGGCGGGTCAGAAATCGCGGACGAGACTATTGAGGGTTCTGGCTCGGGCGGCTGAGCGGCGCCGAATGTTAGGCTTGCTCTGAGGTTTGAACGACCATAGTATTCATCCACGAGCGCTGCATTGTTGCTCAAAGACAAAATTTTTAAGCTCCGGCTGCGTCCCCAGTCCTTCTGGCGGACTCGGGCGCCATTCAGCGCAGAAGAAATCCGCCGTACGGAAAGATGGCTAGCAACGGCGCGGGTTTTTCTTGCCATATCCGCTTTGGCGGCAGTATGGATGGACCCCGGCGAGGTACGATCCATTTGGGCCTACGCCCTTTTGGACTTTTACATTCTGCACGGTACAGCAATCATGTTTCTGCTGCGCTCGCAGCAGGAGACCACAGCTCCATTCCGCCTGCTGGTGCATGGGGCAGACATCGTTTGGCCGGCCTTGATTTCGTTGTTTACGACCAGCCAGAGCAATCCATTCACTCTCTTTTTCGTCTTTGTAATTGCCGCTGCCGCATACCGCTGGGGCCTCTGGGAAACGGTAATGACGGCCGCCTCTTCGGTAGGTTTGCTTTGGCTGGAATCCCTGCTACTGCGGCCGGGGCGGATTGAACACCTTAATGTTTGGCTTGGAACGCACAACATACCCCCGGTCAGAATGGATTTAGCGGATTTCGAACCCAAGCGTCTCTTCATGCGCTCGGCGTACCTAGTAGTGATGGGGCTGCTTCTCGGATATCTCGCCGACCAGCAAAAGAGGCTTCGGGCCGAGAAAGACGCCGCCTCACGAATGCTGGGGCTGGTCCGGATGGATGCTGGATTGGCGAGTGCTTTGCCAGAAATTCTGGGCGAATTACTGAGAATGTTTGGGTCACGGCGAGCTCTCATAGCCTCACGTGAGAGTCGAAATGCCCGAGTCTCGGTTGGGATACTGGAGTTAAAACGCGGCCTCACCCAGTTGCAGTGGATTGATCCGGGATCCTCCGGTTCGGGATCTTATTTGAGCGACACGCCTGCGATGGCGTGTTACGCAAGAAGTTATGCGGGAACTGGAGGTGTTGACTTTAGCGTTTCCGGATTGGACTCCCAAGGCGGGTTTCTGCACGACGTGGACGCGGCCATGATTCGCCGTTTTGCGGAGGTCCATCCGTTTCACCGTCTTATCGCGGTTTCATTTTCGTTCAGCCCCGAATTGTCAGGCCGGCTTTTTTTGCTGGAACCGAATCTCGCTTCCAATGTCGAGGACGAATTGCGTTTTATTCAAGATCTCGTCCAGCAGGTAGGTCCAGCGGTTTACAACTTGTATTTGTTGCGTCGGCTGCGACGCAGGGCTGGGGCTTTGGAACGGGCTCGCCTGGTTCGTGAGTTGCACGATGGCGCGGTGCAGTCCCTCATTGGGGTGGAAATGCAAGTGGATGTGCTGCGCAGAACTTCTTCAGGAGGTTCGTTAATCACTCAGGAACTGGATAGAATCCAGACACTGCTTCGAGAGGAAGTCCTGAAATTACGCGAACTGATGCAACAAATGAAATCGACTGACGTTGACGCGCACAGGCTACCCGGATTTTTGCGAGATTCGGTCCAGAGATTTCAGCGTGAAACCGGCATTGCCGCTCGTTGCCTGCTTGACGATGAGGAGATCTCGCTCCCACAGCCAGTGTGTCGCGAATTGGCTCGCATTGCACAGGAGGCTCTGGTGAACGTACGCAAGCACAGCGGCGCGAAACACGTCCTGGTGCAACTGCTGAAAGACAACGGAAGATGGGAACTGATTGTGGAGGATGATGGGGCAGGTTTCGCATTCAGTGGAAGGTGTTCACAATCGGAGTTGGATTCTATGGGATGCGCTCCGGCCATCATTCGCGAGCGGGTGCGATTGATAGAAGGCGAACTCACGGTAGAGTCAAAGCCCGGCCTCGGTTCGCGAGTCGAAGTCAGCGTGTCTCCAGTGCATCAAGAGGCCCATGGATAATCGAAGAGTACAAGGCGTTCGGATTCTGATTGCCGATGATCATCCGATTTTTCGCGATGGACTGAAGCGTCTCCTGGAGTCCGAGGAATTCACAGTGGTCGGGGAAGCATGCGATGGAATTGAGGCAGTTAATCTGGTCAGGCAGCTCAAGCCAGAAATTCTGCTGCTCGACTTAGCCATGCCACGCCTTCCGGGACTCGATGCGCTGCGAGAGCTTAGTTCCGTGCCCGATTCAGCTGAAGTTCGGGTAATCTTGCTTACGGCGGCAGCGGAAAAAGATCAGATCGTCGAGGCGTTGCAGCTCGGGGCGCGCGGTGTCGTTCTCAAGGATTCGGCAACGCAGATTTTGTTGAAGAGCATCCGCGCTGTGATGAACGGCGAGTACTGGGTTGGGCGGGAGAGCGTTTCGAACCTTGTTCAATACCTCCGAGGTCTGCTGGATTCCTCAAATGTCGGGTCTCGCAAAAAGAAATTCGGCCTGACTCCCAGAGAACTGGAGATCATCTCCGCCGTAGTGGCAGGCTACGCCAACAAGGAAATCGCCGAGCATTTCAAGATCAGCGAGGATACGGTCAAGCACCATTTAAGCAATATCTTTGACAAACTGGGAGTTTCGACACGCCTGGAACTCGCGCTATTCGCAGTCAATCAGTCTCTCCCGTTTAGGCCTCTTCGCTAATCTGCTAATCTGGCACTTTAGAGCCATTGCTGAAGATGTTCGTGTCGCTTAACTTACTAAAATCCGAAAGCGCACTTTGTCCGGCAAAAATGATGAGAGCCTTCTGTCAGCTTTGGCGAGATGAGCGAGGCCAGGACATTGCCGAATATGCCGTGATGCTGGCGGTAATCCTGATTATTGTCGTTGGGACGGTCCGGCTGATTGGCACCAATGCCAGCAGTGTGTTTTCAAACGTTGGCAGCTCAACCCAGTAGCTCTCTTCGGTGCAGCCCAGTACATCAGCAGTGGACGATTTTCGAGCTTTTTATTCCACGCGTCGCGTTTCTGGTATCCACCACCAGGTTTGACTCTCGAACAATCCGCTCATAATCGTAGTCCGAGTGGTCGGTGACGATCAGGGCGCAGTCATACTGGCCAAGGTCATTCAGCGGCGCGCACTTCATCTGCAAGTCGTATTTTCTGCCTCTACCAACTTCAGGAAAGTAAGGATCGTTGTAGCTGACCTTCGCTCCTTCTTTCTGCAGAAGCTCGATGATGGTGAGTGCTGGGGATTCGCGCAGATCGTCAATGTCCTTCTTATATGCGACTCCCAGAACCAACACCTGTGACCCATTGAGCGCCTTTTTGTGCTGATTCAATGCGCGGCCCACGGATTCCAGTACGTGGTACGGCATATTAGTGTTGATTTCGCCCGCAAGTTCGATGAATCGCGTGTGGAAGTCCCACTCCTTCGCCTTCCAGGAAAGATAAAAGGGATCGACTGGAATACAGTGGCCGCCAAGCCCCGGTCCCGGATAAAACGGATGGAAGCCGAAGGGCTTCGTTGAAGCCGCTTCAATCACTTCCCATATGTCGATTCCCATTCTCAAGCACAGGAGCTTAAGTTCATTGACCAATGCGATGTTTACGCAACGGTAGATGTTCTCCAGCAGCTTGGTCATCTCCGCAACCGCAGGCGAAGAAACCGGCACGGTGCGGCTGAATATGGCGCCGTAAAGGACTCCGGCAAGCTCCGAAGCCTGGGGATTCAATCCGCCAACGACCTTCGGAATGTCCCTTCGAGCGACTGTCTGATTTCCCGGGTCTTCCCGTTCGGGGGAGAAAGCTATGAAAAATGACTTTTCATCCTGCTGCAGGCCGCGGCTGGCTTTCAGTCCACGCTTGTTACCTTTCTCGAGAATAGGAATCAGCACTTCTTCCGTGGTCCCCGGATAGGTTGTGCTCTCCAAAATCACCAACTGTCCAGCTTGGAGATGCGGCGCAATAGACTCTGCCGTGCCAGTAATGTAACTGAGGTCGGGTTCGTGATACTCATTGAGCGGCGTAGGAACGCAGATAATGACCGCATCCATCTGTTCTAGTTGCGAATAGTTGGACGTTGCCGACAATCCCTGACTGCGGGCCCTCTGGATCTCAGGCGCCGTAATCCGGAAGATATAGGAACCACCGCCATTCAGCGTGGAAACCTTTCGCTGGTCGATGTCGAATCCCGTGACTGGAAATCCAGTCTCGCTGTACAAGAGCGCAAGTGGAAGGCCGACGTAACCGAGTCCGATGACGGCAACTCGTGCCTGCCGTTGCTCGATCTTGATCTTCAGCTCAGAAAAGTGCGTTGTGGGAACGGTTGGGCTGCTCATAATTGGAAGGAATGGCTCAGATTCTAGCATGCCGGCGTTTCTCGGCCGGCATGTACCAGATTGTCAGATCGCGTCGGTCGGCAGAGTGAAATTATTGCCAGAATCGGTTACTTCAGTTACCGGTTTAGTGAAAGGAAGAGGCTCATATCAGATGCGGGAATTGCGAGTTGTCCTTATTGTCGTATTGTCGGCTTTTCTCCTGTTTCTCACGACCTCGGGCAGGTTTCTCATTGTTAACCAGCTCCAGCGGGCAGATGTGATTGTGGTGCTGGCAGGAGAAACCGATCGCCGTCCCTCGCGTGGATTGGACTTATTGTCGCAAGGTTATGCTTCACGGATGGTTCTAGATGTGCAGGCCGCGGCCCGGGTTTACGACGCTACTATGCTCCAGCTGGCGCAAAACTATGTCCAATCGTTGCCGAACCGGCAATCGGTGATCATCTGTCCAATTGTTGGCCTCTCAACCAAAATCGAGGCTCAAGAAGCCGCAGGGTGCCTGCAGAAATTGGGAGCGCACAGCATCTTGCTAGTCACTTCTGATTACCACACCAGGCGCGCGTTGAGCACATTCAGGCATGAACTTCCAGGGCATCAAGTATATGTAGCGGCCGCATATAATCCCCAGCAATTCGGAGGAGCCTGGTGGGAGCAGCGGCAGTGGGCAAAATTGAACTTCGACGAATGGATTCGGCTTGTGTGGTGGCAAACGGCAGACCGCTGGCGGTAGTGGTTACCTGAAGGATGCGGCCCCCTCGGAAGCGGTTGAAGAAGGAATTCCGGGCGGGTACGATCAAAGCGGGAGATCACATGGTACGGAAACTGATCAGTTGGGGACTCATTTGGCTGACACCCTGCGTCCTTTTTGCGCAGGAGACGAGTGCGGCCATGGTTTACGGCACCGGATTGGTGTATGTAAACGGATCGCAGCTGACGAACTCGTTGGCGATGACCAGCGGAGATGTGATTCAGACCAAGGAATCCGGGGCGGCAAACATGAGCGCTCCAGGGGCGAGCGTGGTGATTCAGTCGAACACGATCGCGCGGTTTGAAGCCGGCGGGCTGGCGCTCGACCGGGGCAGCGTCTCGGTTGCGACCGGGAAGGGCATGGCAGTGTTTGCGCGGGACTTCAAGATCACTCCGGCTTCGGGAGCATGGACGGAATTTTATGTGACCCGCGCCAGCGGCGCGATCCAGATCCTCGCCCGCAAGAACGCGATCACGGTGAGTTGCGGGGCCAATACGGCTACGATCAAAGAAGGGCAGCAGGTCTCGCGGGACGACGCGGCTGACTGTGGTATTGCACAAAAGAGTGGTGGCGCTCCAACCGCGGCGAAAGGTGCAATTATCGAATCTCCCTGGGTCGAATACGGTGCTCTCGGCGCCGGCGGCGCGCTCCTGGTTTGGGCACTGACCAGAAGTGAAAACCCGGTCAGTCCTTCCGTGCCTTAGGCGAAATCTACCCGAACGCGTGCTATCAAACCGGTACCTGCTGAACGGCGCACATCTCGGTTAGAGGTACTTGGCTGATACTGCAATCTTTTCGCCACGGCTGCGGAACGTGCCCTGAGTGGCGATCGCATACACATCGTTATCGTTCACGTACAACAGCTCGGGATACTTTGATTCCAATGCCCTGAGCAGTGCATCGAGGGCGGCCACACTGGGAGTGCGAAAGTCCTTTAGCGAAGAGTGAAAATTGATCGAATGAATCGAAATGATGAACGGCATCCCACGCGAGAAGCAACCCGCCGCGACTTGCAAGTATTTCTCTACGTCGAGCTCTTTCTGGCTGGGCTCGAAATCGATGGTCCGGTAAAGATGCAAAATGCCTAGATCATCGATGTAAGGCGCCTTCAAACCACTGCCAGTTCCGTTTTGCGCCACACGGATTCCGAATTCCGCCCAGGCGCGATGCGTGTCCAAATTCGAGCGGAACCCAGGCGCACACGCCGAGGTTGGCGTAGTGCCGAAAAGAGCTAGAAACAGATCATACATACGCCGGATCAGGTTTCGCTGGCGTTCCGCTGAAACAAACCCGGCATGCGGCTTTTCGGGATGCCAATATTCGTAACCAATCCAGGGCATACGCCAATAAATGTAAGGCGTCTCCTCAGCCCACAGCAGGCGCAGAAGGTCAGCTTCTCCTTCGTTTTCGGCCAGGGCATATTCAATGGCATCCGCGCAGAAGTGCGTGAGACCGTGCGCTGCTGGGTAGAAGATGCCCTGTTTGATGCCCGCGCGATAGGACTCGATGAGACCGGGCCGCAACCAGCTTCCCGGTAGGCCTTTGGAGAGCGGAAGAAGTTCGAGTTTTGTAAACCCCTGCTGGCGCATCTTCTTGAAGTCCAGGTTCGCGGTACAAAAATTCATCACCAGGCAGGGCGACCGCCCCGTCGAATCATGATGGCTTTCCAGGAGAGACGAAAGCGAGGCCACATCCGCGGCCGTTTCTAGGGTATAAAGATCGTAAGGGTGCTCGCCGAGCCGCAATCCACTCGAACGTAACCGTTCAAAACCTTCCTTGTCGCGCACTCCCACGCGTCCCCAGTCATCGCTTTGCAGGACAACCAGCGGCCGCGAGAATGCAAGACCTGGCGTTTCGGGTCGACGATGAAGCAGATTCCACAAATCGGACAGGCTTCCTTTCCGGAGTTTAATGACCGGAAGGCGTTTTCGAGTTAACCGCTAAGGTGCAAATGCTGGCAGTTCACTTTCGTGCAAGAAGGCTGTAGTTTACTTGAAGAGCTTCGGCAGCGGCCATCAGGTGGCAAGTCCTGCCACGGAAATGGGTCAGCGTAGATGAAAATGAATTGGTCAGAAGAAGTGGTGTTAGTGACCGGAGGCAGCGGTTCGTTCGGTCGGAAGTTTGTTGAAATTGTGCTGAACGAGTATCGACCTAAAAGGGTGATTGTCTTCAGTCGCGATGAACTGAAACAGCACGAGATGCGGGCTGCGGGACTTCAGCATTCAACTTTGCAGTATTTCCTCGGAGATGTGAGGGATGCTCACCGGCTGGAACGCGCCTTTTGCGGTGTCACTCTAGTAGTGCATACTGCCGCTCTCAAGCAAGTTCCTGCGTGTGAAGACAATCCATTTGAGGCGATTCAAACCAACATCATAGGGAGCAAGAACCTGATTGATGCGGCGATCAATCGCGGTATTCGCCGCGTGATAGCGTTGAGCACGGACAAGGCTGTCAATCCGATCAACGTCTATGGCGCTACTAAGCTGTGTGCGGAGAGGATGTTCGTCCAGGCTAACGACCACGCTGAGGCCCAGGAGCCCCGCTTTAGTTGCGTGCGATTCGGCAACTTTCTCGGCAGCCGGAGCAGCGTCGTTCCAATTTTCGTTGAGCAGAGAAAACGGGGAAAGATCACTATCACGGATCCCCGCATGACCCGGTTCTGGATCACACTCGATGACGCAGCACGTCTCGTTATTCGATGTTTCGAACAAATGCAGGGTGGAGAAATTTTTGTACCGAAAATGGCGAGTATGAAGCTGCTCGATATGGCGCAAGCCGTGGCTCCGAATTGCGAGATCGAATGCATAGGAATCAGGCCCGGTGAAAAACTGCACGAGGTGCTGCTCGCGGAAGATGAAGCTCGGAACAGCGTCGAAAAAGAAGATATTTTTGTGATCCAGCCGCCGCAGTCTCTGCGACGAAAAGAAGACCGGCACGACGGAATCCCCGTGGCCGAGGGTTTCCGTTATGCGAGCGATAGTAACTCCGAATGGCTCACCGCCGAGGATCTCTACAGCCTAATTCAAGACGCTGCGCCGCCGCTTTCGTCGTTACCGGATGGCGATGAACACCACATTCAATGACTCGTGTGAAGTGTCCAAACACATAATTTCAAAATTGCAGACGTCAGCAAAATTAGCGCGGGCGACCTAACGCCGGGTCCAACGGTGAACGTAAAATTCGGATTTCCTGCTCAGTCCTGATCCGCTGGCTTAAGCGGCACGAAGCTATCTTTTACGCGAAAAACTCAGAACCTGAAGCTATCCCCTTCTCGTTACGACCAGTTGCTGCCGATCAATTTTGCAAACATGAATCCTCCTCCTTCTCGTTCGCTAGGCCCGTTGGCGCAACTCCCGAAGCTTCGCTGAGCTGTTTCTCCAGCCGATTTACCCTCTGAGATCATTTATTTCAAGCTCTACAAGAGCCAGATCCCGGTCGTCGAGCAGGCGATCGAGACGGCAGCTCTGATGCTCGGCACTGACAAATCGCGAGGCTACTGCCTCGAGATGATCTGCGCCGATTTCCTGGCGGGAGCTAGTTTAGACAGCGGTCAACCAGAAGTACTATTGCATGCTCTTTCTCGGTTCTTCCAATTCCTGCCGGGAGAACAACGACAAGCCTTCAACCAGCTCGTGAACCAGAAGACTCAATGAATCAAGCTCTGCCAAAATGCGTGCCGATCAGGCTGGAAGAGCTGGAGTACCGAGAACTCCAGGAGCGGGTACTACGGCGAGATGGCTGGCGTTGTCAATTCTGCGGTTCCAGGACCAACCTTGAAATCCACCACCAACAATTTCGCAGTCGCTCCGGGGAGGATGACGAAAATAATCTTATTACACTATGTTTCGAGTGCCACTCTTCTGCTCATGGCCATTAACCCGCTTGTTCGGTAATTCGTATCGCAAGCCTTGTCTTCCAGAGCTCCATAGCCATGAAAACACCCGTGATTAGCCGAAATGCTCTCTCGGGGGCTCGGGGGCTGTGTTGCCAGCCACATCCTTCGCCCCGGTACCCCGGGCGCGAATAATCACAAGAATTGCAATTTGAGCAATAAATCCGGCACAACTGTCCAGAACCACGTCGCGGAATACGCCGGTCCGCGAAAGCAGAAAAGTCTGGTGCCACTCATCCATCGAGGCCACTAGAGCGGTGTTGAAGAAAGCAAGAGTAGACCACTGCAGGCACCATCGTGTGCTAAGCCTGGGGAAACTGGCGCGCCACGAGCGAAATAAAAGGACGCTCAGCGCGAAATAGCCAACAAAGTGTCCAGCCTTGCGCAGCACATGGTGCCATCCCGCGAATCGCACTGGATCCAAAGCGAAGAGAAAATGAAGGATCGGGTACAGGATTCGGCTGGTATTTTCTGAGGAACCCAGATTCGTGGATTCCAGCACGATGACCGCCATCCAGATGGCAGAGGGAAGCCATGCCTTAAGGATTCGCTTCGTGGACGGAGTCAATAGCGACTTACCTGCATTCTCCCGAGGACAGCCGGGCACCCAAAATACAATTTTCGGCTCCCTCTGAAGCTGGATACCCCAACGATCACGTGCGAAAGGAAAATCGCTTATTGACTATTCTAACGTATAGTTCGTCGCCTCACAGGTGATGATCACATCGCGGACGGAACAAAACATCGGAGGCACCGGCATTAACTTCGAGTTTGACGCAAATCGTCGTAATATTTCGGGTATCGTTTGCGTAATTCACTACCCATGCTCGCTGAGAGGCGCCGAGATGTTCGGCACAGAATCCAGACGCCCGCCTTTGTATTGATAGGCGAAGGCCCGAAAGGGTTGATCCTGGATGCAAATGGTCGGGGTCTGGCGCTACAGAGCAACCAGCCGATTGCAGTATGCACGCGCGTTGAACTTAATTTGGACGGGGCGGAGGGCCGCAGACGCATCGTAACCGGGGCACGGGTCGCGTGGTCCGACGGCCAGGGCCGCGCCGGAATAGAATTCCTGAACCTGTCTCCCGAATTTCGCGGCGAGCTGCATGAGTGGCTAAAGGTTAACGTCCAGTCCGATGCAAATCGGGCGGAGAGCGCAGTCGCAGTCGAACCGGTGGACGAAGAAGCAACCGCGGTGGAAACCAGCGTCGACGCACGGCTCGTGTCGGCGGCCGAGCGCGCTGTGCTCTTGACGCGCGCTGACGGCTCGGCCATCGCACTTAATGATGGTCATGACACCCGCTGCCGAGCACTAGCAGGCGAAATTGCGCCGCCGGTCGGCTCGCGAATTGACTCCCAATCCGGACTCACTGGAGCTTGTCTGCGATCGGGGCGCGTTATGCGATGCGATAGCACGGACTCCGATCTTGAGGTCGACCGCGAAACCTGCCGCCGCCTGGGAATCAGTTCCGTGCTCGCCGCACCAATTGTGCATGGCGGCTCTGTCGTCGGGTTAATTGAGGTGTTCTCCCGTCAGACCTTCGCGTTCGACGAAAGTGATTGCCACGCTCTCGAGAGACTTGCCGAAACCGTGGCAGATTCGATGACTGCGAGCGGATGGTTGGGCCGGGAAAGGGAACAGCAACGGGAACGGAACAATGTACTTTCCGGAACCGCCGTGTCAACTGGGGTAGCACCACCTTCAAACACATCTGCGGAGGAAAGCTCTCCCTTAACGAGTCTGCTCGTTCCAGCCGGTTATAAGTTCTCATTTACCGAGAAATTGATGCTGCACAAGCGTGCAGGCCAGTGGTCAGTAGCTGGGATCGTACTGGCGGCAGGTTTGTGGCTCGCCTTCGGGAACCCTTCTCCTTGGCGGGCTAATACCGCGCCTGTCCCCATTCGCAACCCGCGGGTCTCGGAGCACGATCAAACAACTCCGAACACGAGCAAACCTGGCAGTTTGGCAGCCGCGCGCGTTTCCAAGACGCAGGATTGGCTTGAAGGGGTTCGCGAGAGTGCCGAACGCGGCGATCCAACTGCGGAACTGGAGTTGGGAGCAGCTTACGCAGCCGGAAAAGATAATGTTCTGAACTACGCCGAAGCGGTAAAGTGGCTGACGCGGTCCGCGGACCAGGGCAATGTGACGGCTGCGGCCGCATTGGGAGCATTCTACTGGGCTGGCCGAGGTGTTACTCCGGGTTATGTTGATGCTTATGCGTGGTCGGCTATCGCCGAAGCGCAGGGTGATGAGGCAAGCCGTTATCGGACCACGATCCTGCGATCACGTATGTCACCGGTGGAATTGGCCGAAGGCAGACGCCGCGCAGCGGCTTGGCTTCGTACCCACAGTAAACACATTGTTCTGAGGCGCGGTGTGCCTGCTTATCGTTAGATTGCCGTTGCGGAATACCCAAAAACTTATCGCCTTAACCGCAGTGCCATGTAGAGACATGAAATTTAACGATCGTACTCGGCACAAGCACGCGTACGCAGCGGACTCAAAATACGCCGACCTTCGGGTCTTGAGGGTTCAACTCCCCCTCCCGGCACCAAGCTCAAAGCCGCGTCGGACGCGGGCTCCGGCCGTATTGAAAAGCCCCAAATCCTGAGCAGAAATAGCGACAAGATTGGGTTGTGACGCCCTTGTGACGGGAACAGAACGCAAACCAGCGCAACCACGGCTCCTCTCGATCTGATCTTACAGGCGGTACCTGATCGGGGTCAGACCACCAGGGGGGTAGTGTATACGGACGGCAAAATGCTCCCTCCCCCGGCGAACGGTCGGTTTTGTCATTGCCGCCACATTTGGACAGGTGAACGAATGTTGCCTATTCATTGCAGGCACCACGGTAGGTAGAATCATAAGGGGCTCGCTTTGCAGCGCATCGCACAGACCCGAGCGCGACTTCTATTGCCGTTGATCTTGTTAGCTCTGGCTGGCTTTGGGCAACAGTCGAGCAATAATCCGGCGCATCGCCCGGCTGCGAAAGCAGCCAGTTCTACAGTTAGCGAGCGATTCAAACCAAAACTTACTCCACAACAAAAAGAGGGATTACGATTGCTCAAGGCTGCGCAGGCTGAAGCTGATGGCCTAACCCCGGATATGAGTGCATTTGTCCTGTGGAAAGCGGCGAGCGCCTATGGCTCGACAAATCGTTCAATTCAGACCGATATTCTGCGCCGCGCGTTCCTAGCGACCCTGACCATCGAAAGCCCTGTGGAAGGTGAATCTTGTCCCCGTACGGAAATTTGCGGTGTAAAGTCCGACCTTCAGTACGAAATCTTACAGAAACTGCTTGAATTGTCGCGCGGGAGCGCCGAAGAACTCCTTTCCAGCGCAGAACCTGAAATACGCGAGAATATTGCCGATCGCATTTCGGAGAAAGAATTTGCGGATTCCTTGCGAAACAAAAATTTTGAAAGAGCCAGAGAACTGATTTCGGAACACGGGGATGATAACTACTTCTCCTATTCCCGAGCCACTAAGATTATTGAAGCGTTGCCCGAAAATCTGTCCGCCAATCGATTGGTGATTTTCAGCGAGGCTGTGCACAACTTTGAACAGCAAAGATCAGGGAATTCATTTCCCTCCGTTTCCGAAGAATTATCACGGATGATCGTGGACACCTGGCCGCGCTTACCCAGCCCCGCAGTTCTCGCTGCAATAACAGAGATTTTGGATCGGGCCAAGACAGAGAGTCAGGAAAGCACCCTACATACCACAATTACAACGACGCACGGGGCGGTCGTGTCGCTGAACTCACCTTATGAAGCCCGCCTCTTTCAGTTACTTCCAGTTTTGTCGGAGTTGGCCCCCGCACAAGCAGAGAGTCTGCTTCACGACAACGAAAACATCCGTTCTGCGCTGGGAAGCTCTCCCCGTGGAATGCAATCCATGGAGACCATGACTATGGAATCCGGTCCTCCCAGTCCGCACCCTGACCTTCAATCGCAGGCAGAAATAGCAGGGCGCATTAATGCCGTGATTGACAAAGCGGCGAAAAGTCCTAAGCAGGCTCTATCTGAAGCGTTGGGGCTTCCGCTTGCCGGGGGCGTGTGGCCTCCGGACGGGTGCCCACGACTCTCTGCGTTGGAGGCTATCGTACGAACCGCAGCTAAGAAAGACAGGTTGGTCGCTGAATCTGCGCTTCGCGAGATCATGAATCTTGCAGAGCAGCTTTCGCCTATCCAGTACCACCAATTGGGTGGCGTGCTTTCCCTGTATTCATTGCTCGGAGATGAGGAGGGGGAGAAGAACGCGGTGAAAATCCTCGCAAAGCTCGCGCTCAAGCTTTACGACCTGGATAGCGACAAAAGCAATCCGAATCTCGCCTTTAAAGGATTCTGGCCATCAACAGCGCTATGGCGCCGTTGCGTGTTGTTTGCGGGGAAGCTCTCGCCGGCGTTGGCGGATGCAATTATCTCAGACATCCCTGACCCTAATATTGCAGCTATTGAAAAAGTTGTGCATGCGAGCTCCCTGCTGGGTGTGAACACTGGCTCGTGGGATATAGCTATAAACTACAGGACTAGCACCGGGACTGCGAATAACTTTATGACAGCTGACGAATGACAGAAACAGAGCCCGCAGACTTTACTTCCGCTAATGCTTTGCGGATGTCCAGCAGTATCCGATCAGCGACTCGCGATTCACGGTCCATGTGAACTGTGAATCCACCGCACGAATTCTTGGTAGGAACTTCGCTTCACAGGCGCGTACCACCAGGGGGATAGGAGATAGAGCAATTCAAGTGACACACTACTGTTAATCAATTAGTAATAGTGAGCTGTGTTGACGAGAATGACGCTGTGCTGATGACGATGCTGAGCTGATTTTATGCTGGAGCTGGAGCTGCGCTTGCTGCTGACGTTCCGTGGAGGGGCGAGTTTTTTGGCGGAGTTGCTTTGGCATGGCGTGAATATGAAATGAGCCGCAACCGGGATCTGATCCAGATGTTATTCCCCCGCGAGCCCGAACCTGAACCGGACATGGTTCCTCAGCCGATGCCTGAGTCGATTCCTATCTAGCTACTACAAGATAAACGTCTAACGACCATCTCTGCGGCCTGCCCCCTTGACAGACCCAACCTTAGTTTCTTATAGGGAGAAGAACGCAGGAGGGATAAGGTTTAGTGGCAACGGTAAGGGCACAAAATTACTGCGCCGTGCAGTATAGGAAACCTCATCACCAACTGTACTCATCTGACATTCCGTTCGATTCTGCTCTCCTGGAGTACATACAATGTCAGGTTCATTTCGATCGCTTTTGCTTTCGCTGTTCTTATCCGTGTTTTTTGTTTTGGCCTCATCCGGCGCTAAAGGCCAATCTCAAGCAGCTTGCACCTTCAAACTGTTCCAGCTTAACTCCTCGAACAATCCATCGTTCCAGGCAAACGGAGTCAATGACTACGGCACGGTAGTGGGTCAAGCTTTATTCAGCCCCCCGAAAGGATTCGTTCGTTACTCTGGCGGAGGAGTTTCTTATTTCGCTGCACCGAATTCCGCGACTACTTCATTCCTCGCCCGCAACGACGGCGGAGTTAATGTCGGTTTTTACTCCACGCAAGGAGCCAACTCAAATATCTCGAAGGGATTCATCCTGCAGGGGTCAACATTTACCTCGTTTGTGCATCCGCAAGCGGTGTGGGGCACCCAGTTGACGGGAATTAATAAGTACAACAGCGCAGTCGGATGGTACCTGGACTCTGCAGAATTCGCGCATGGCTTCAAGCGCTTCAGCAACGGGGGGCTCGCTGCCATTAACTTCCCGGGTGCGCAATCCACGTTTGCGATCGGGATCAACGACAGTGGGACCATTGCCGGCTTCTACTCGAACCCGAACGAACATGGCTTCATTTATCACAATGGCCAATGGGCGACGGTGGATTATCCGAACACTTCCGGAACCGAGGTTTATGGGATAAGCAACGGCGGGGTGGTGATTGGGCTGGACCACTCGCTCGAGCAGGGTCGAGCGTTCATGTTCGCGAACGGCACTTTCAAAGTGATCTCCGTTCCGAACTCTTTTTACACGCACGCCCTTGGCATTGCTCCGAATGGACTTATCACCGGGATGGTGGTGCTCAACGGATCGAGTACGGCAAGTGGATTTACTGCGACCTGTAAGTAATGCTCAGCAATACTTGGCGGAGAATGCCGCCGACCGTTGGTAATATCGCGCTTACGCTCTTGGCGGGATCGTGAGTGTAATCGCCATGATATCGCCAGTTGCAGCAACTCAGCTCTGGGAACTTGGATTTGGACCATGTTGGCACACCCCCACCGTCGTGAATTAAGGATCATCCCATTCACGCGACACGCAGTCTGATCACAATTGAGCACATTAAGAGAAACGTCGCCAGTGCACTCACGACCCGGTTAGGGCCTTGCAAATGCGGTGGAGAGGACTTGGGCTGCAAGTGGAGCTGTTGCCGCGCGATAGCTTGGGACGCTAAAAACGGGAAATGCTGTCTGAAAGTTCAATTTGTTCGGTACGGTACACTGTGTCTTATTATGAAAACTGAGAAGTCAGAGACAAAGAAGACAGAGAAGGACGACAAGCCGAGCACCACCCTGCCGGGGACGGTTAATAAAATCATCAAATCACCCTATCCGAATGAGCCGGAAAAAGCTGAAATCGTTCTGCCAGATGCAGAGCCGCTCTACCAAGAGATACGCATCGAGAACAAGCTGGAAAACGAACAAGGACAGGAAGTAGGGCTCAAACCCGGTGCATCGGTGGATGTGACCATCGAAGCGGACGAGAAAGATACTGAGAAGAAGGAAAAGAATTGAAATCCCGCCCTTCAAAATGGCACTGCCCCCAGCGTCAACTTTCAGCATGAGGGCAGTGGGTCTTACACAGTTAATCATTTCAGCTTAGAGCAAGCCACGCGATTGGGGAAAGTGCCAATACGGGGTACTAGCATCTTCTACTTTCGATTTAGGTCAAACTCGACCAACGGCCAGTCCCAACCTTCCATCGAAAGCAAATGTAGGGCGAGGGGATTGTGGCGAGACACTAGCGAACAGGTGGTTGCTTCTGGCCGTTGCCTGCCCTTCGTCCTGCTTGATAGGAGGCGCGATTATTACTTCTTAGCCTCAAGCGGCTCCGCTAAACAGCGGCCTTCGCTCAATTTCCTGAAGTCACTCTCGCAGCGAGTTTCTCTTCAATCGTCCTGACTAACACTTCAATATCTGCTGGCTTCACCAAGTACCCATCCACTTCTTTTTTGATACTCTCCCTTTCGCTGTCGAAGTCAGGGTAACCTGTCAGGAGAATGGCGACGCATCGTGGATTTGCGGCACGTGCCGCCGTTACAACCGCAAAGCCGTCGCGCGGTTCGCCAATATTGAGGTCGGAAAGAAGCACGTCGAATTTGTGATTGGATATCTCTTTTATGGCAGAGGCAACGCTGTCCGCAACCCGGGTCTTAAATCCATGCTCCTCCAGAATAGGCGGGAGCGTGAGCCTGATACCGAAATTGTCGCCGACCGCGTTCGCCTGGTCTGGTCAAAATTGCACACTGCCGCAAACTGAGCAATATCGAACATTTTCCAGCCCGTGGAAGTGGCATCTTGTGGCAGTGAAATGCAAGGAACTAACACCGAAACAGATCGCTTGCGTGCCTTGCCCTACTTGTGGTGCTGCAATCAATGAGGTTTGTGAACTGAACACAGGTGCCCCACGAACCGAGCCACACCGAGATCGGAAACTTTCCGCAGCCGATGCCGTGGAAACAAAGTCCCGCAAACGATAATTGCCGGTAGCGCAAAGCAACCGCAGACTGAATCCCGCGTCAGAAACCAGCAACCCCAGAAGCCGCTAGAGCACAGCAGCGCCCCAAACCCCGCGCCACAAGCCGGACAGAGCCGTTGGTGGGTATGGCTATTTGCCGGGCGCAGGTCTAGAATTGATTCAGGTACTTACCTTTTTTCCTCAAGCGCCGGAGGAGAGGGGATTATGCAGGACGAACAACAACAAGAACTCTGGCTGAAACTCTGCCAACAGGCTGCGAACGAGCAAGACACGGACAAATTCATGGCGCTGATCCATGAAATAAACGTGTTGCTCAATAAGAAAGAACAGCGATTAAAGCAGGCGCGGCGGCACGAAGACTGGTAAGGTGATTGTTTCGAATCACATCCCTCAATATCCACAAGTTTTTAGTATGTGCTCTGGATTTGCGGTTGAGTGCGCTCTGGCTGTTTCCTAGAATCCCCGTCGGTTCCCAACCAGGGAACCGGAGAGAGAAATGCCATTGCAAGCGCAAGAGCAAGAAACTCTGAATGTGAAACTTGTCCATTTCACCAAACAGAATTCGCCAGATGAACCGGTGCAGGTCGCATTCTCGGTAACCGATGAGCAGGGGAAAGAAGAGATCATCACCGGCGACATCCCCTACGCCTATGATCTGTTCCGGCTCTTTCAGGAACAGGGCTGGCTTAACCTTCGCCGGGGCGTTTCTTCAATCCGCGAGAACCGAGGCGGGAAGAGCAGGGCAATGTCAGCGTAGTTCAACGTAAACGGAAGCTAGTCTAAATTCTTGCCGGAGCCTGAGACCCCAGGTTCCGGCGGTTTTGGTCAACTAGGTCTCATTTTGTCGCTTTCATGAAATCGTTCGCACCAATGAGCCTGAGAATCAGGCGCACAATAAGCGGAAATCATTGACGAGTCGGATCACGAACAATGGTTGGCTCTGAAAGTTGATAGCGCATGCTCCGGCTCTCAGCTGGCAGGCGCCAGCAGATAGTACATTCTTGACCCATTCGCTATCTCGTCCGTATGTGGAGCGCGATCAGAAATCCGTCCGGCTCTCGAAAAACATTCACTGGGGTCCGGTAAATGCGGCCTGACTTCCGACCCACGTGCGTAACGATCCCGAAACCCGGTAATCGGGCGGCGAATCGGCCAAGTACCGTCACTAGCTGTAATTGCTGATCCTTTCTCCAGCGAGCGATGGGCTTCCACGATTTAATTCTAGTCAGGTTGAGGCACCTGAAATTTGGTAGCGATGGATGTTTATACCTTTTTCCAGTCGGTCAGCGACATTAATTCGTCTAGGATTTCCTGTAATCTTTGGAGCCGACGCTGTTGCTCCGCTGCGCCGGGTATCTTTTTGCCGCCTCGCAAGTACAGGCGGTTCGCTTCCCTAATTTCCGCTATTTCTTCTCGCAACTTTCGGATGCGCTCTTTGACGGGCCGCTGCATGAGGACAGGCTAGCAGAACATGCCG
>Ga0137359_10000879_pt1 | contig 23302 bp, 20 predicted proteins | sample Mad1_40_16metaG_FD_108281 | JGI IMG/M metagenome (GOLD analysis project Ga0137359, IMG submission 108281) | Vadose zone soil microbial communities from Angelo Coast Range Reserve, California, USA - Mad1_40_16 metaG | ecosystem: Environmental > Terrestrial > Soil > Vadose zone | place: USA... | reverse complement strand
TTGGGAATGTCGACACGCAATGGGGGTATGTTTTCCTTGTTTCCATTGCGGTCTGTGAGCACCAAGGATGTGCGAGGTCGTTTGGCGCATGGGCCAGAATCGATGGTGGACGCATCGTCGTCGTCGTCAAGGAGGTCGACAGAAACAGACTTGATGCTTGCTGAGGAGGGTGAAGCATCAAACTGTGACTGATGTGTACGCTTCCCGAGGACTGAAGTCCTCGAGGAGCGACGCTGGACAATAGAAGAGGACATCTGAAGGAAGGACGAGCCTACAAAGCCTCAATTTCCCGCATTTTACTGTCGGGGCACATTCAAACTCAGACCGCCGCAAAACCAAAACTACTAATCAATTATGTACTGTAATCATGTCGCGTCGCGTCGCGTGCGTCACGTGCACAATTCGTATCGTGGGACACGTCTCGTCTAATCTTGCTTACGATACATGCAGTTGCCAGAACGACAGAAACTTATGCTTGTGCTATTTCATCGGTGTTTCTGTTTAGACCTGTATCTCAGTCTCGTACACTAGACCACAATTACGACTGGAACCCCAAGATAAGTGAGTCAGAGTTCGTCCAAAAGAATCCCGTCTACATCATCGTTCGCCAATACAGGATTCGCTTTCCAAGTGAGCGCCTGGATACGTTCCCAAATCTTGTCTGCAAGGTACCTTGCTAGTGGGTGCGGTTCGCCCGGAGTATACGATACGCTGGACAAGATCTCCGTCTCCGCTTTGCGCCGCGTGTGTAGCATATGTACCAGCTCCTTCTTCCAACGGTCTGGCAACTCACGGCGGAGCATTGAACGCGCCTGAAACCACAAGTGATCATCAAACATCCACCATAATCCATATTACGACGAACCTTCTTCTCGTCAGCCCGAGAGATTGGAAGTAGTGCGCATTTGTCAATTCCAAGTCTAGCTCGAGTGAGCGGATACAGAAGCTTATGCAGGTGTCAGGAACTTGCGATGCTAGTTCGCTGGCCCAGACGCCAATACATTCGATGCGCGGCACCGCAAGATTGTGCGACTCATGACGAAGTGACAAGCTGCCAAATTTATAGACCGATGCGATGTCCAAGCCGTATGCGTCTCCATCGACCAGGATGACAAATGGGACCCTGGAGAAAATAGAGACAGAGAACTGGAAAAGTGGGCAGAACGTACGTTGGCGGAAGATTGTCCGACATCATCTTGAGCATCTGGCGTGTAGCCAAGTCAGGATACCCTTTACCCTGTTCCCTGACTTAGCGGGGGTGATAATGTAGAGAAATTTTGATACTGTTATCATGACCCCGACTCCTCGTTCCGAAAACGGATACCGTACGAGGCACAGTTGGCGGAGCGTTTGAAATACCGCCTAGCGTAACGGAACGTTGTTGGTGACGGGTAAATGACGAGATGAAAGTTGTGCACCTCCTTTTCAACGATGAGTACCCAGTTAACGTTTCCTGAAATGTCAAGCGACATTACATCCTCCGCAACAGGAATAAGCGATGTCTATCGTAGCCAATAGAATGATGCTCAAAACCTTGCAGAAGAAGATGAGGATGAGGCCTCACCTCCGACTCTGTCACGTGAATAATATCACCACCAACAGTACGGATGGATAAGCCCCCACCGCAAATTAGACCTTTTGGTGAAGCACGCTTCAAGTAACGGATGTCATTGACTGATTTGGCGGGACTTTTAAAAAAGGCTTATTTACGACGTTCAGCTGAGCCCTTACGGTATCAACAGTCGCTGCAAGATCATCGACAAGCTGGCGAAGTAGTGGGTGTTCTTATTGAATGGGAAAAGAGTTATATGTGACTAACCCTGTCCACAATGCATTGCTTCTTGAAGAGCTGGACATCCCGGTAAAAGAGGTCTCTGACAGGGAGAATTGGTAATAAATAAAAAAAGTAACCATATATATGTACCTTTTTGTAGCGGGAAGGCCATCCACTATCGCCTCATGAGCCAGATCAGCGATGCGGAAGAATTGAGCTAAGAGGTCAGAATAGGTTTGAAACGCATTGCTACCAGCCCTACCAAAGGGTTTGATGCTCGCACGAACTCCCTTTGGGAAAGACAGTGTCCGAGTGCCGAAAACCCTGCTCCCATGAGATAACAGGCACAAGCAACTGAGAGAAACAGTATACCCATCATTAGAAATTTTCCTTCTGTCTATCAATCTGAGTTCTAATTTTCTGGTATTTTTGAGTTTTCCGCATAGCACATCCTCGACTTCTGATGACGATGGGAGGGCGGCAGAGAGCTGCTCTAAAAAGTCCACAACCATAGCCTCAATGCGTTCCACGGACGGACGGCTGACGATCAATCAGTGTCTATATGCTATGGAAAAGTGTCGAAACACCGAGCAGAACATTGGTACGTACAGAGTCGTGGCCTGCTCCAGGGCCACCGTGGTTCGAGCATTTGTCGCCCTTGAATGTGGCTCTGACATTGCTGATCCACACTTCCACTCGCATTTAATTTGGGAGCAACTGCCGGTATCGGCGTTATCCGTGTCTAGCATAAAGTCATCTATTTTCTCATAAGTAGCCGGCCCAGACTGAAATTTCGAGCTTTGCAAGGTAGCACTTCGTGTAGGAGGCGAGTTTGATAGAGATCCGAGAACTTCCGCAGATAGGCTGAAATCGTCGTCTGAGTCAGCAAGCAAGTCCGAAAAGGAGTCGCAATCGTCCAGTGGGGCACACATTTCAGCAAGCGGCAAGCAAGAGACAAGCACGTTTAAGGAGAGCTGTGTGGCTGGGACGGAATTGTGACAGAGGTCACGTGTGCGCAATTTTCTCGGGGCTCAGACTGACATGGACTTGGACAGCAGACAAAGATCCAATGCAGAACATGTAGATGGAAACAGTTACAATGTCGGCCACAAGTAAATAGAAATAAAAACAAGTTTAACATAGTCATGTTGAACGAACGATACCGTGACAGACTACAATGAAGCGCGACGCGTTTGTTTGGCGTGTGATCAACGCTGTTTGCGTTTCTTCATTCAAGCGACCGTGAGCGATCGCACGCCTCGCTCGAGGACGAGTCGTCCTGCTGTGTTTCTTGACCATTACTTCTTGCCTAATTTCTTTCTTGAATCAGCACACCAAACCAGCCCGGCACTGCCACCATGACTACCCTCACTGGCCTGCCTCGTCGCCCTCTCGAAGGAAATCGGCGTTCCCTTCCGCAATTGATGCCTGCAGGCTCACCCCTCACCCGTTTACCAACGCGATCTATTTCGTCGACAGCAAAACGCCCCCGGTCTCCTGATCCTCTTGATTCTCAGCAATCTCTCAGCGCAAAGCGGCCCAAAGCGGTTCCTCCTTCCCCTTCCCCTCTCCCTGCCCCACAAGAAGACGAGCCGAGGCCGAAGGAACGAAAACGCGCGGAACGTGAAGCACAGAAAGAAGAGTTTCGGGTCAAGTACACGCGTGCCTTCCCTAAGTTTTCTTTCTACCTTCACTTGGATGTATCCGAGGGTGACCCCGACGCAAGGGAGAGACTACAGGCCAGGATTCATCATATGGACGCTGTGCGGCGTATCTTACTTCTCTGTCATATAATACTGACATCGTGATGTTTATATCAGCGAGTGGAAGATTTCTTTTCCAAGGATAACATTACGCATTTCATCACAAACCTCCCTATCCCCCAAGATGATATTCTCGCCAGTAATAATAAGGAGAACATGTCAGCTCCAATTTCTCGAACACCTAGCACGTTAAAGAGTCCCATAAGACTCAAGGGTCGGTGCGTCTGATTCCCCCGGGTGGCCCTTTGTGATGTTTGCCATATGAATATTTCGTCGCTAGTCACATTGAGGACATACCCACTGCCAACGACGATCGACTCTTGCTCAAGGCTATTGAATGGAAGATGAAGATATGGACGGTGACCAAACTCGAAAGTGTTCTAGATCGATGCCAGGCTCCCACCAACCCGGAACTCTCTAGAACAGGTCCTACGCCCACAGCACCCCAGACACTATCCCGTCTCCTTCAGTCGGAGCGCTTACATGGTACGACTGAGCGGGATCCCAATGAAAAGCGTCTTGGCTTTCACTATTTCTCCAAGAACTCCTACTTTATTCTTGTCGAGGACCTAAATGACGAACTCGCGACAATACATGCATTGGAATATCCAATAAAGAAAGGGCGTGACGGAAAAGAGTCGGGCGACTGGCCCATGTTGTACTGTCACCCACGAGCGCGTGGACCATTCATCGAATTTGATCGAAACGAGGCGCGGCGCGCTGAACGCGCTGAACGACAAGAAAGGGCGCGCGAGCAAGAACGTATACAGCGCGCGGCAAGATTGCGCGAGCAAGAAGTGCAGAAGAAAATGCGTGCCGATCGTTTGCAAGCAAAAAAGGCTGGAGATCTGCGGCGTTCGGTCTCCATGGTCAATCTGCACCGACGACTGCCAATAGGCGAGGACGACTGGACGACACAGGATCTCGTCGACCTCGACCCAGAGGCTGGAGATGCGTTTGAATCCGCAAACGCATCGGGCTACCTGGCCTCAGGCTACATGGCTGCATCTGGAAACAGTATGGCGATTACATCCACAACAGGGACCACTTCCACGTCTGGTCTCTCTGTACGCGGTACCTTGCAAATGCCCCAAGCCCTGCGGGAACGGCTGCAGCAGCAAGTCTTGACATCGCGTAAGGTCGGCTTAGGGAATAATACAGGACAGAATGAGAATGAGAAGGAGTACAAAGGCGAGATGGGCCCACCCTCCGCCATCCCTGAACGCAAGCTACTACGAAAGAGCAAGAGTACAAATACGATGAAGTTGCCTAAGCGCGAGGAGACTACCAAGCCAGGATATTGTGAATGTTGTCGCATGAAGTTCGATGACTTCCAAAAGGTGCGAACGACCACGCATGCTGGGGTGCGATAGTTGCTCTTCTGATGCATTTATACAGCACATTGTACATCGCAAACACCGGAAGTACGCAACAAACCCTGACAACTTCATTCAGCTAGACTTTCTGCTCGATCGCGTACGACGACAAACGCGTGCAGAGTTTACGGAAGGCAAATCTCATTCCATGGCGACACACCCACCAGATACTGCCAAGACTGCGGCTGACGATGACACACCTTTCAATGTCTGCGTCCATGAGTCCGATGGAGACGCGCTGCGCTTTTCCTCGAGCCAGGAAGTGTCTGATTACCTGCCGCAGCCTTATAAAGGCTCAACCTGGGAAGAGTTGGATGACCCTGGACTCGACGCGGGTGGGGAGAAAACCGGAGATTATATGGATATGTGAAACGCGTCGTGATTGACACATGGCCCAATAGCTTTGATTTGCACTCACTCATTAATCCGACATGGCATACCACACTTGTATACTATCATTCACTTCCATGCTTCCAGGATTGCAATCGTAGAACACATATGCTGTCTTACAGTAAGGTGAAAAAGACACCTGGCGCTGATTGGTGAGGCAACACCGAGGAGCATGTGACGTAATTTTACCAAGTCTTAGTCACAGTATACGCCTACGCGCTTATTCATACAGCCCATGAAACCGTATAATCATATCAAACGTGCCCTCACAAATTCGTTACAATGAGAAACTTCACGACCTGATGGTGATCATGATTCAAATAGGTCTTCATATACTATACTGAAGGAACTTGGACAGAATCCTTGAAACATAGTCACGGTCGCCGTCCCGTGCTTAGCAGAACAGGCTTAGGATCCTACTCGGTGGTTGAGTGCGTCACATCATCTTATTCCATCATCATTCTAACAGCCGCGGCCACAGGTTCGCCAGAGGACTCTGCACGCTTGGGCTGATGGGCTCGTGATTTATTGGCAGACACTCTGGCAGAACACAACGAAGTGGTTTCTGCCTGTAAGGGTTTCGAAATATGCCGGAGGTGTAGCCAATGTCAAATTCTCAAGACTAGCTGGCGTGGTTACTGACAACTTCTATCGCCTAGATTCGCCGACCGTGGTTCACCGCTGTATGTGCACACTCCTTTCAATTGTCGGAAGAATTCCGTCAGTCATTAACATACTAAGAATGGAGTTGACTGGTTGCCCCACAATCCACGTGGGCGCCTCGCTACTTGAGAAAAACTCTGGGCCGATATGATGGGCCGATATTAGGATCTAGAGTGAGTTGCTTTCACCTGCGCAATGACAATTACGTGATGGAAGTCTCATTCACCAACTTTTCATTTTTCAATTGGGCCATTGTAGTCAAGTCGCGAATCATCTCCGATCGCCGAATAAATGAGTTTGCGTGGAGGTGTGGACTGAATAGTGAAAATCATTTGTATGGCCAGAAACGGCGTGCATAGCCAAAGGTTGCAATGAGTATCAGCGGGTCAGCATAACAACTTGAACAGGCGAAAATAGATGGGTTTCGATGGATAAAGGTACTCGTTCCTGTGTGGAGTAAAGCATGGACAAGACAGTTAGTTCTTAGAAGTAACCACCCACTGGCAGCGCGCACGAATTTATTGAGAAATTTCGGGGCATACAACACGCGCGCGATCAATTCTCTTGCCTACCGACAAGTGAAAACTATAGACCAAGTCTCATAGTGAGGGATGGTACAAGGATCTGTAAACTGGATATTGGAGCACTACGTCTCACATGAACACGAGCAGGATGACCCGACTGTCGCAACATGGATCAGTTACTGTAGTAGCGATGGTGACGACCATTACAGTAGCATACTAGTAGCACGTCCATTCATCATTGAATTGATCTCTCTCAGCTAACCGCTAATTTTAAAATCGTATCGCGCTGCCCACCAGTCCAGGGCTTCAACGTCCAACATCGGAGACGATACACTTCTCATCAACAACTGATAGCACAACGACCCGTCCCACTTTGAGCTCACAATTGTCTCTCTGCGCCTGATCCACTTGTGGCCGGGATCGCTTGACGGGAGAGGGCCGATCGCTGGTGAACCGCGTCACGTGAGTCTGACCGACTCTTGAGCTTAACTTGAGACAAGGGAAAGAATTTATTTGGGTGGTTGGAAGTCGTCGAATAATGTATGTTCCTCCGGCTTATCGTCTGGCTTCTCGACCGGGCCGGGCCGGAGTGTGCGGAGTGTTCTTTTCCTGTTATCCACGTTTAGAGGAGGGAAATACGTAAGAAAGAAAAGTGGTCAAGTTCGTGCCTGCAAGCCTCGAGCACAGGCCAAGGAGAAAGTCTTGATGTGATACTTCCTTCAACTCGTTTGAAACAAAATAAAACTATCAACAAGGCCACTTGAGAAGTGAAATGAGAGCTTATTTTCACACCCAGGCCCTAAATCACCTCGATCGACTTGTTCCATGAAATACAGGGGCGTAACATGGTCACGTCACGCTTAGAATGAACAACTAAGTTCCCAAGTTCAGCGAACGTTTTGCCAACGTCTTTTTCTGTTTCTCTATCATCCAGTGCCTCGAGCATATCTCTTCGCAAGGCTACAGAATATCATCCTTTTCTTTGGCTTAATCTGCCCCGATCAGGATTCGATACAGCTGTCCCACTGCGGCACACCTGATATCGTGTCCCCTGTGACTAGGTGAACGTCGCAACCTCTCGCTACTCACGCATCTGTTCACCAAGGAAACACGTAAGTCACACCATAATTATTCGTTATGGATGTCCATGATTTAATGGTATGGAAGCGAAATTATTGCAGGGTGTGACGATGGCTGAGCCTCGGGAGAGATCCACATCATTGGGAGATTCTACGGAGGACAACCCACTGACAATTCGCCTTCCTAACCCAAGGTCCTTTTTGGCACGTCAGTCTCAATGGAAGGGTCGCAGAGGAAAACCAAGATGTGACCACTGTCGACTGAATAACCTGAAAGTGAGTCATAGGCATACTGGGTCAGAAATCCTCCCCCCTCCAGCTAATACGGAGCAGTGTGACAGAGTATTACCGACCTGTAATCATTGTTCTTGGGCAAATAGAGAGTGCAAGTACACTCCCCTACCAACACCCGCACATCGTGGGATCCCTCGCTGTGATCGTTGCCGTTTCCACAACCTCAAGGTTTGTATGATTTGCCCCGATACAACTACCTGACTAATGTCACGGTAAACAGTGCGATAGGAACTTACCGGTTTGTAATCACTGTACAGAAGACAATGGCGCAGAGTGCAACTATACTCCCAAGAAGAGACATAAAGTGCCAACCGACCATGTACTACCTGTCAAAGACCGAACGCCGGTACCTTATGCTACGAAAAGTGCATCGTTTTTGGTCTCTGACCTTCCCGAAGAGGAGAAGTACACTACAGGCAACTGGATCGCAGAACATCCAGAAGCCACGAAGGGCAACCTGTCAGCTGGGATGCACGAAATCGACTCCGCTGGTTCCCAGAATTCGGACAATGAAGACGACCACATGGACGAAGATATTCCCTCAAATCAAGCAGGTGTGCTCTCCAGCAACGAGCAGTCAAAGTCCGGCTCCGACTCTTTAGGAACTCGATATCAGAGTGATGGCACACGCGCCATTATTCGCCACATAGAGCCGTGGTATCATTCGGATTTTGCCCCTCTCCCACGCTCCGTGCTGCAAGGGATCCGGACAGCCAATCCGTCGGAAATGCCGGTTCGTCACGACTACGACAAGGCACTCTGGAAGTTCCTTTCCGACCTGCCTGCGGAGCTGCGTGAAATTTCCGCGTTCGCTCCAGATGTATACGTTGAACTCGCTCAAGCAGTTGAAAAGAGCGATACATCCACGCTTTCAGAGCGTATCAGGTCATGGGTAACGCATCATCACGTGCGGACAGGATCGCGGAAGTATCGTCTGCTCTTGCTTCCACGGGAGCAATACTTTGTCATACGCTCAGAAACGGAGGAAAAACTGAGGAATGAATTCATCGCAGAGGTTGACGGGGACGTCTTCCTGAGCAAGCCTTCGTCCACAAGTAGTCAAGGCAAACAAGCACTCCGGGAGGGTGCGAACGCATTCGTTCGGGTACCTGTGTCACCTCAAATCTATGATACCCTGGTTTATGCTCATAAGGGTCACTCCACCCCTTTGACTACGCTGACGCAGATAAGCCAGGCAGGAATTGTGAGTTGTAATGGAGTCTGCCTTCGTTTGATCCAGATTTGACCGCGATATTTTTGCAGGGTTGCATCACCTGGCCAATGATTGAGCTGTTTCACCGCCTTTGCCCTGTGTGCACCTCCCGATCAAAAGCTACTACTCATTGAGGGACATTGGTCCAGATCGGGGCACATCTCTCTCAAATGGTTATCATCATTTAATTTATCTGTTCCCACGGGCACATGTACAGTATAGTGGATACCACTTCCCTCTTATTAGGTTTCGATGTCGATAAGCATCTTAAGCGCGTTCCTCTTCCTTCTCATGGGTTGGCTTGGCGCTTTGTACGGTTACGTGCGAAAGGCGAGGCACTGAGCATACTATACTAGTCCATTGAGTCGTTCGGAACATAACATGTCAATGAGCTCTGAATAAATAAATAAATATCTAATCTATCTATCTCTAAAGTGATGTCTAAAGTCGCTGTACAATAATCGTGATATCGTCCATCCACTTATCTTCCATCTCTACCGTGAGCTTCTGAGATACAAGGCGTATGTCATCCCCCCCCAGGCCGTCTCGGAGGAGTGACATCGCCAAGTTTCCAGCTCGCTTTCTACTTTCAATGGCTCGGCCAACGACCGTCACCCATCGATGAACCATGTCTGTGCGAGTCAGTCCATCATATAAATCCGCTAGTCCGTCCGAGGATGATACCAAGAAACACTCCCTATGCTGTCCCGACGAGCCCTTTGACAGGGATATATGGTGGACGTCAGGAACATTAGAAACGTACGGCGGGCTCTTGATGCGGGAAATGTACGTCTCGGGTCGCTGTACATTCCACTCTTGGCGAAATTCCAGAAGAACCCTCTGAGAAAAGACGGATGGTAATTTGAGCCAGGTATCACCGAGAGCTGGAATATGCATCAGCTTAAGTATGTGTCCCCGATTCCCAGATGTAACAATGACGCTCACAGCGGGTAGGGCTCAGGAAACCAACAACTCTGTCATCTTCTACACATTCGCGTTCTCCTGGATGCTGGCTTCGTATCCTGTGGGTTTCGGAAGGGTTGTCGCCGTTGTGAAGTGCCGTCGCAAAGGTGGCGGTCCAGTCTCCCGTGTGCGAGCGAATGCCAAGGACTTAGAAACGGTAGGTGTGAGATGAAGATCAACTAGTGAGGTCACGGTGTGCGCCGATGCTAACGCACCTGCTTGGCTGTCGCCCAAGTTGGCGATCCAAAGGTTCTGCTTGGCGGGGTCCGTAATCGCTACAAGCACTGTGCACCCCTGCAAGCACCGCACCGCAGCGGCCAAGTTCTGCGATCCTGACATGCGATCATGGAACAAACGTCGGATCTGCGCGCCAGTCATTCTTTGTAGACCATCGGGACCGCCAGGGAATATGCGCGTAAAGTCGGTCGTGATCGAATGGTCAAATTTGACAATGCAGTCTGAAAGAAGCCCAGTGACTGCGCTGGGTGACACATGTCCCCTGGACGAACGAAGGTGCATGTCGAGCGCTTGCTTAATCATGGCGGGAAGCACCCGAGCGGCATGTTCCACGGTAGCGTGTCCCACATGTCCTAGGTATGCTTCTAATCGCGCGCCCTGTCTTAGACGAAATGGACTGACCATCAAAAATGGCAGTGAATGTCCACGTGCCGCCCAGGGGCATCTGCCAGTGTTCTATGCATGTGCGATCCTGACTTCGAAAGTCGGGCAACGGGCACGGCTGGAAGTCTATAGTATCAATGCCACCCGTTGATAGCGGGTTCGCCAGGCGCTGAAGCTCCGCAGATAGTCTTGGTTCTTGAAGAATCCTGTAGGTCCACCGCTCGCGTCCGCCTAGACCCATGTCTGTAGTAGCAAAGTCTTTGACTTCATTGAGGGCTCGGAGATTTTCTAGAGATGTAGCGGAGGTCAGAGACACCACTCGTTGTGTGTACATATTCGGGGAAGCTGTCGAAATGAAAAAGTAGACCCACCTTCTTAAATACTCGGGGAGGGGAAGGATGCGCCAGTGAGTTCCAAATCGGCAGTGTAGAGTGACCTATGCAATAAAGAAAGAAGAAAGGAGTACAGCGGCTGAAGAATGTCATTAGGACAGGTGGCATCGGGTTACGGTATGCGTCTTATTGGGCTTTAACCCGCAAATGAAGGCGTCAAACGGACGCGCTTCCTATTCAGATAGGCTCTGTTTGAATTTCCCATTGTTGCGCGGACCAGCGAACCGACTCAGCGTGTGCGAGGAATCGGACACATTGACATTTTTGATGGTTAGAGTTGGATCAGGGCAGGATGAGGGAATCATGGGCGTATTGTGCCACTGACGCCTACTCTAGACGAGCGTCAACCTCAACCAATTGTTCGTCATCATGTCAGATGGATGGCCGTCAGCGTTTCACTTGTTGTCACCTTCCCTTCAAACGGCGTTCTCCGACTCAAGTACTCAAGAAACAATGCCGTCCTGGGTATCGTCTTTCCCCTCCTCGTTCACGCATTTCCGGGACCCAGCCAGCGACTGACGGCAGCGACTCGAATGCCGGCGTCTCGCTGTGGGATGCACGGTGCATGTTTTCGTGCGTTCTGACGTTATTACGAGTGTGAGCAGGGAAGTACGCTGCAATCTACCTCGAGTCCGGATCCCCAGTAGCATCTGTCACGCTTCGCCGAGATCCCATCTATCTAACGCGGCTGCAGTTTATTGCCCACGAGTCCGGATTTAAATTGTTCTGAATTGGAAGTCGTTTCGTCGTTTCGGGGGCGTGTGACCATTTTGAGTGTAGTACGAGACTACGTCCGTGGTCCGTGCAAATCGTGCGTGGAATGCGATCCACTTAATGTATGATCTTATTCACTATAGCACGTGGGGGTCCTATAGTTGGCGACATGTCTTCCCAGGAATATCCTTTTCACTCGCGAGCTGGCTGGATTGAAAACGTATCCTTTTTACAATTACAACAACAACTGGCTGCTATATCAAGCTCGTACTTATGTGGTGCTTATACAGTAGTAGTGGCTGCCTTGAACCGGCGCTTCTAAAGAGTCGGGGTACCGGAAATCACCGGTCCCATGCGTGTTCTTGTCTTGTCAACTGTTGTCATTTACGTCTTTTGGATTGTTCGTAAATCTGAAGCAGACCTAACGCGCGCCGCATTTTAAAAACCGAAGTCACGAGGCCAACTCAAAACTGGCAAAGGCTAGGTCGTAATCCCCAAATTCGTAATTAATCTTGTCTGTTCGCTTGTAGACCACGTTGTATTCGTCGCCTGCTTCTCGACGGGATGTCCAGTTCACGCTGGTAAGTGCCGTCTTGAAAGTGCGTTGAGCTGCTTCAATAGCGCTTTCGCCTACTTCTTCGGCCTCGTTGTTTCCTCCACTCGAAACGAATAGTGAGAGCGTGAGCCGCTCTGGACGAAAGATGGCCACAACGCGCCGCACCAGCGTACCGAGATCTGGCATATCGTGGGTGTAGGGCGCGAGGACGGGTGACAACGGGACATTGCACTCGAAGCTGGCGTACGACCAGCCTTCCTCCGGTGTGACATGAATAGTGTAGTATCCTTCGCCTTCGTGAAGGGCATGGTAACCATTGGCATTACGTGACGGGCTAGACTCGCTCCATTTTAGCAAGGCGTTTGAGGAATATCCGCAGGGTGAAAACGCATAGCAATCTAACGTAGTGAGATGTGGAGGGAAGAGTTCTGTGATCCCAAGCGCCACGGAAATATCATGGGCGATATTGAACGGCGTGCCATCGAGGTGGTGTTCCTCCGGAAAGTAAAATGCCTGAGTAGCCTGAGAGGATAGGCGACTCATGAGGATTTCAATGGTGTAATCAGGTCTGGGCGCCTTTGAACTGACAACCGCGTCATAGGTTGTACCGTAATCGCCATTCGTGTGGGCTGTGCGAAGAGGGCGAGTAATGGAGGGTGGGGTGTTTGGACTACGATCAGGGGAGCTGGTGATATAGAGCAACCAATGATCGCCATTCATTTTACCAACAGTGTATGCAGCACCGTTGGGGAAAAATTTGTCGAGATATTCGACTTCGTCCTTCCATTCGCGATGGGGACTTTTCTGCTGTTCGGGAAAGAAAAACGACTTGCGCGAGTAGAAACAGCGGTAAACGGTGGGCAACGAGGCATGCTCGCGTGCGATTTCGAGAATGCGTGGAAGACCCAGTAGATTCAGTGTTGTCCCACACGTCTTGAGTATAAGGCGGTGTGGGGAGACAAACAGGGAGGATTCACTGTATGTGTTGGTGTAAGCGGCGAGGACCAGAACAAAAGCGCCAGTATCCCTGCAAGGAGCGGGAAGATTCCCAAGCGGCGGCCGTCGAACGGCCATGGCCGCAAGCGGATTCTTCTGTAGCGGGGGTGTTCGTAGAAGTGACACCCGAATTGGAATGACCCGCTGGTTGCACACGCCCACGGGATGGTAACCGGTGAACGCTCACCTTAGCAGATAGGCATCCGTTTCGGTGCCCTCCACAACACTGAGGATTTTGCACTTCACAATGGCAAGCATCTCCTCCCAAACCGATCGTCCGACCGTGCGAAGTCCATGCTTCCCGGTGGTCGTAGAGGATGCGTCTGGTAGATCTGCCGGTGACGGTGCAAACCAAATTTCTAGAAGTTTTTCTGGACCTTCAAATTGTGTAGAGCTGGCAAAGGTCTCTCCCATCCGTTTGTCGTAATGGGTGGTGTGCCAAAAATGTCAACTAGATCTGAATAGGACGGTCAAAAGCGCGTAGGGTCGGTGCTAGGAAGTAAAACCGTTGCAAGGGTGTGACACCGGATGCATGTACATGTACCAACAAGAGAGATGGCTGTAAGGGAGCAAAGATTACGGCAATGATAAAATTTTGATCTAGATATCTGTAGAACTTCCGTCTTCGGCGGTATAGCTCGGCTAAGCTCCAGAACAACAACAGAGTTTGAATTGATTACTGCATTTGCTCTCTGGTCTTCCGCGTCGACGTCCCAGCACCAGCACAAGGTCTGAAGATCTGATCATTGAGTCACCACGTCTTATACTATACTGTAATCTCTCGGGATCTCACTACATACAAATATACGAATAATCCAAAGCAGGAGTGGGGTGGAGTAGATGGGCTGGGAACACCGTGTCGGCTATCACTGAGAAAAATCCGGCTTCCCTTCAAGTCGACTTGTTTTACTGGGTGGTTAAATGATTGGTGTTTCCAAGTTCAAACGTTCAAATTATCAAAAGTGGAACATCGAACTCGATACTTTCGTGTGGACCATTATGACGACGTTGTTGAACATTATTCCTGTACATATCGTACACGTGTCGGTTCTTACTATTTTTACATCATCATTTTCAGTCGCCTCCACCAGCCCGACCGCCTCTCGACATCCTACCCGCACTCAATTACTGTCGTGAATGATGATGATGACGGTTAGACGAATGCTTCCCCGTTTCCCCTTCTTCCGGACACTCCTTCCGAGGATCTCTCGGCCTCTCCTTCCTTTGACAACTCACACGTCAATGCCACCATCGCGCATCCTCACACGTACGCCCCGCATTTCCCCATTCCGACCAATCCACAGCACATCTGCCCGCTTTTCATCCTCTCGTTCGCCCGATGCAAAGGAGTCTCCATCTCCAACGCTCTCACAACGGTTGAGGGAGCTCGTCAAGTCGTATGGGTGGTACGCGGTTGGTGTCTATGCCGTAGTATCCGCTGCCGACTTTGCTGTCGCCTTCATCGGGGTTAATCTCCTCGGCGCTGACTACGTCGCTTCTATCACTGCATCGGCAAAAACGTGGTTGCACGATCTGATATATTCGCGACCCCCAGAGCCTGGGCGGGATGAGATCGAGGAAGTGTCTAAGATTGTGGCTACGGGAGGGCAAGAAGGCCTATATACGATGCTTTTGCTCGCATTCACCGTGCACAAGACACTGTTCCTACCGGTACGGATCGGTGTCACCGCTGCCTTCACTCCCCGATTCGTAAAATGGCTGCGCGTGAGGGGATGGGCTGGGGGGGACGGAACACGGAGGGCGATGCAGGAGATGCGAGAGCGGTTGAGGGACCGTAATTGACAAGCTGCTACTATCTATGTCCCTTGGCTCGGCGTCGAATAAACGACATCCATTATCCCACCTCATTATCATAGACATAATACGATGCATAACTTTTCATTTTTGATGATTCAATAATTCCCGTACGAGTACAGTTGTAGTACAAATCACGGCGACATTTCAGGAGAGGAATGCACAAGTATTCGAGTGGCAATCAAACTCCATCAGGAGCCTCGTCCGCTGTGAAGTAATTCCATGAGCTGAGAAGAAGATAACGACGGGGGAGTGATCACCGGTCAGAATACCACTCTTGACAAGTTCCTCTGGCTTGGGCCTGTGCAAAAGTTTCTGATCCAACTTGTCCTTAAAGATAGGCCATGGATTACCGAGGCATCCCTTAGGGTTGTTGCCTTGACACGTACCTCAAGCTGTGACCTTTGGAGTTGGTCTCTCGCTGCCTGGAGTGCAGGGGCAACGTTCCCCTCTGCGGATTAGAGTCAATGTTGAGCTGGTGTTCGAGTTCGTGCCGGACTGGCGCACCTTTGAGAATGTTACGATCTTGCAATTCCTGCCTTTCTGGGCGATGGGAAAGACGTTTCTCCAATTCCTGCAGAGTTTCTGTGTTCAAAGAATTCTGGCGCGCTGGGCGGGCTACGGGGACAGGCTCAGAGGAACTCTCGATGACGGCGGTGGCATCAGTTGAAGCTAGGAAATAGTATTAGGGTGCAAGCTATGCAAAAATATGGGGGATGAATAGTACATACACATTGTTCTCGAATATCGATGGTGGTGTCGGGGCGGCTGATTGTATGGGAAACATAGCCTGGTGACCTTTATATGTGCGACTCGGGCTCATATGATCATGAGCAAGGGACACCGTGACCCGATTACGTACGCAGTCAACAGTCGTCAGGTCACACAGTATCGGTATCATCATTATTTTATTAGGGTTGCCAGGTGGGCGTCTTGGGTATGGGTCGTTTGTCGTCAACTCCATGCTTCAAATACCAAGCCAAAAATCACTGTCCGGCTCTTTGGTTTCTCTCCTCTCGCGCTCCTTTTTTCGCAGAAACTCAGCCCTGCGTGCACTTCGTTCCTCCTGCCATTCCCCGACATAGTCCCGCGTCTCCTTGATACTCTCCTTGACATGCTCGATCTCGGCTGTCATGTCGCGATCGATCTTGTCGAGAAAGTCGATGAATTCTACAAGCTTCTTGGAGGCGGCAGCGGAGAGGCGTGACTTTGGACGGGGGGGAGTACTATGGGAAGGTGGGAGTAACTTGTCACAGGCCACTTCAGAGAGCGGGCAGGTGATCACAACCTCTGGGACCGCGCTTAGAGGGTGGTGATTTATGGAGGAACTCGAAGAAGAGGAGATCGAAGATGTTAGATTCGGAAAGTGCGACATCTTAGATGGCGTCGCACATGAAGGAGCGGGTGGGGCACTGAGGAGAATAGGATGTAGGTCTGCGTCCGACGGCAGTGACAAAAGAAAGGGAGAGTTGGGGATATCAAAGTGAATAAGCGGGTTTTCCAAGGCGACAGATATCATAGAATCAATAGTCCGCGGTTCTGAAGCTCGAGATCTCCTGATCCGAGTAAAAATTCGCTGTAGGAATGTTACGCTTGACCTGAAGAATTGCGGTCCGAAACCAAGTAGTACAAGAGACGCCGCAAACAACAGGATTAGGGTGCCCGCACCAAGACTAGAGATTGTGGCCTTAATGGTGAATTATAGAGAATGATAGTGTATGTCAACTGTGGGGATGAATTAGGAGCAGAGTAACTTAAGCGAGTGACGCGTGACGATGTGTCACTTACTTACTGAACTCCGTCCAGCGGTCGCTAAACAAACAGTCATGTCCCTAGCGAAGACCGCACTCTATGCTGCTCGTCCACGTGTAGCATACTTCTTGTACGCACAGCGTAGAAATGCATCATCTGGGTCACATGGCCATGACGAGCATCACAGTGCGGACGCGGTGTTGTATCCAAAAGAAGGTATGATCCGCTGGCACACACCATGTCCGTTGTTCTGACGTCCGTGGTTTTGCGCAGGATTTTCTTCAGCCGGATGGACATATACACTTATAGCTGCACTAGGGATTGTTGGGTTCTACAAATTTGCGCCGAGTCCAGGGGAAGATAATTATGTGACCCGCTACATTTCGCACTACTTTACACCCAGTAGTTCTTGGACCAGCACGAATAATCGGCACCTGGAGTTAACGACGAGTCTACAAGAGGCAGTTCAACTTAGCCAGTCGGGACAGCGACCACATGTGCACCGATACCGGTACCCTCAGTACGTGGTGCATTCTCGCTTTGACGAGAATTGGGGGTGCTTATTGATGGTGGCAGCTCTTTGGAGGTGGCATCAGCATTCTCTGTGCCTGTTGGAGGAGACCCGGACGTGTCTGGGGTGAAGGTGAAGAGTGGCAAGGAAATATAGAGAGAGAGAGATAGAGTACAGGGCGAGTTTTGATAAATGATTAATTAGGAAATATCAAAAGTGAGGCTGTCGCGAGGCATTTGTGAACCAGGTCCCGTCTTATCCAACACACGCTCCTTCCTCTCTCATATGTTGTTCCTCCCGACTCAACAACAATGACTACTACTTCCCTTCGGTGGTCACTCCTTCCCCTCCTTCCCCTCATCCTCCTCCACCTCGTATCCGCAGATGTCCCTCTCGTCGACTTCGATCGTATGGGAACAGTCGGTCTTGTCGGCACCTTTGCTGGCCTCGACATTTTTAACAGCTCATCCTCCTCTGTCTCCTACGATTCCACCACCTCAACTTTGCTGTCACGTTCTCCTGACGGCTCATTAACACGTATCGCCTCAACAAACGAGGGGGGTATCGTATCTGCGGTTTGCGCCATCGGCAGTACGTACTACATTGCCGGGAATTTTTCCTCCATCGGCAACACTACAGCCTCCAATGTCGCATCCTACGACACTTCTTCGCGAACTTTCTCCGCTCTTGGTACGGGTGGACCCAATGGCCAAACGAACGCTCTTTTCTGCGATTCCACTCATAACAAGGTTTGGGTTGGTGGCCAATTTACCTCTCCGGCCCACGCCGTAGCCGTTTGGGACGTGAAAGCCTCTTCGTGGTCGGCTGCACCCTTTGGAGGTCTTGTCGGGGGCGCAGCTGAGGTCTTTTCAATTACCACAAATTCATCCCAGGCCAGTCTGTTCTTCGCCGGTTCTTTCGTTGCAACTTTCCAAGGGACTGCCAGTGTCTTAAATACGACCAACAACCCCAACGTTCCTTTCTCCCAAGGCGCCACTCCGTTCTCGTCTTCCCTTGTCCCCGTTCCACTCGAGACGGCCCAGATTCAAGGTTCTCCTTCAGATTCCGAGCCTTCGTTCAGCGGCATTCAGAATATCCTCTGCCCTTCGGGCAATGACGGTCCCGGACAGACCTGGTTCGCCGCTAATGGCAATGTTGCTCAAATCACTGTGAGGACGTTTCAATGGACCAGTGCAAGTGGTATTCGTCTCGGAAACACGTTTCTTGACGGACGAGGGACGACTGCGTTCACGTATGTATGCCTTCTGTCTGATTTTCGACATGGCCTAACGGCTGTTGGTAGCGTGACCTCCATTCCAGACAACACTGTTCAACAACTTCATTACGTAGATCCAGCGACTGGGCAGAACCAGACTTGCACAGCGAACTGTCCACTGTCCACCGACTCGAGCATCCCTTATCAAGACTTCACATTCAATAATGCAGTTAGTCTCACCGGTGTTCAGGTCACGTTATCTGAGTGGAAAGGTGCTGGTCCCGGGCTCCATTTATTCCAGCTCCTCTCGTCGGGTGCTTTTGCGTCCGCGATTAGCAGCCAGAATAGCCTTTCTTGTTTTGCTCCTGCTCCTTCCAACTCCAGCTTCACCGGCAGTTGGACCGAACTTGATGCGAATACCAACATCCCGGGTACCACTCAATCGATCCTCGTCTCCACTGTGGCTGTCGGCACTTCATCCGCGAATGGGCCAAGTTTCACTTGGATGCCCTACGTCTCTGCGTCGGGCCAATATGTTGTGAATATGCTTCTTCCTGGCTGTACCAGTTTCCAGGATTGCGCGCTTCGCACATCCGTCGATGTCGCTGTATTTCCAGGCGGAGGCCAGGCTCCGACGGTGACCACCGTCTCTCAGCAGAATGAAAACGACGTGGTCCAGCAGATCTATAGTGGCCCTGTTGTGCCCTCTACCCCCAATTTCGTCATGACAGTTACCATGACCCTTGCCGACAATCCTGCCGGCTCTGGTCAGAATGGCAAATATCGTCTTGTAGCAGACCGCGTCCAGTTGATCTTGACGTCGGCCAACACGACAGCCACAGCAGTCAACAGCAATGGGACAGCAGCAGGCGGTAGATCCGCGTTTGGGTTTCTGGAATGGCCTTTATCGCTTTCTTCTAGCGTGAGTTCAACCACGGGATTACCCAACACCACTGAGACCTTCCTCGACACTGTCGGATTCTCGTTGTTCAAAAGTCTTGGTGGGAACGCTGCCATCTCCACGACGTCGATCGCTGCTGTCGCCCATCATCCTTCAGGCGCAATCTTCCTTGGCGGAATCTTCAACCTTGACACACCTTCCGCAAGTAATATCGTCGTTTTTAAGAATGGTGCCCTGACAGCGCTTTCTGGGCGTGGGCTGAATGGACCCATTACATCACTCATTTTGGATGGCGATACGCTATTTGTCGGAGGCTCTTTCACGGACACGCCTACCAATTCTACACAAGGCCGCCTCTCAAGTGTTGCATCGTATGATGTATCACAGGATCAGTGGTCGCCGCTGTTGGCCGGGGTGAACGGCCCTGTCAAGAGCCTCAACATTAACAATAATCAGCTCGCGATCGCCGGTAATTTCAGTATTCTCCGCGATACACCTGGTGGCAATACTGGGCTTGAATCCTCGGGTTTGGCCGTATGGAATCTCACCCAAGGCACCTGGATCAACAGCGGTGGCTTCTTGGTGGGCAGCCTGACGTTCATCGGAAATGGTACAACACCTGCCAAAGGCCAACAGCAGTCGCAAATTATCGCGGGAAACATTGCAAACTCGCTCACATTCGGGGCGACTGGTTTCGTACTGCTCAAGAATGGGGACAATGGCCAGGCAGAGGTGACCCCTCTCAATGTGCAGCTCACCTCCGATGTCGCTACCACTTCGGTGTCCACAAACACACGCCGTCGCAACAATTACCGTCGTTCCGCTAGCACATGGATCTCCCGGCATGTGAAAATGCGTCAGCTGCTCACACGTCAGTCCAGTACATCTCTGGCACCACTTCCGTCACCGCCTCCAGCCCCAGCTCCAGCTGTTCTTGCTGGAGCCTTCTGGACCAATACAACAAGTTCGGAGCCGGTCGCAATCTTAGGAGGCAACTTCACTTTCACGGACGGGAACACCGAGTCTGCCGCCTTGGCCGTATACAACCCTTCGACGGGCACGCTTACCGCTTTGCAAGGCCAAACGATCAATGGTACAGTTCGCACGTTGCTCGTCCAGGACACGAAGCTGTATGTCGGGGGCGAATTCACAATTACCGGCATGGACCTTGCGGGCTTTGCGATCTACGACCTCGTGCATAACACCTGGAATTCATCTGGTGTGCAGGCGTTGCGGGGTACGAATGGTGCATCGGTTGTCGTAAGGTCCCTTAGCTCATCAGCAACGAAGACGAACACCATTATTGTTGCCGGCTCGTTCGCGCAGGCCGGCTCGCTACAGTGTCACGCAATCTGTGCGTGGGATATTGGAGATCAGCAGTGGAATGCGCTTGGGAATGGCATTCAAGGTGACATCGCGTCGGTTGCTTACGCAGGGGTGAGTTGTCTTGGCCTACCGCGTACGATCATGACACAGATGATTTGGAGTAGCGTAATCAAGAAGTACTTATAGCTGGCGGCTCGATCACGATTTCGGGATCGTCTTCGGACAACGCCCTGCAGTTCACGTTCGGCAACGCCACCTGGAGCACTCTAGGTGATGGCGCGAACCTCCCTGGACCTATTACCGCAATAACGGTCAATGATGGCAATGCGAGCAGCATCTTCGCTGCAGGACGGTGCGTGCCTATCTCATATAATCAGTAACCGGCATTTACATCGATATAGCTCCGCCGATGGAAGCTCGTCCTACTTAGCCACTTGGAATGGCCATGTCTGGACATCGCAGGGCCCTTCATTTGGGGGCTCGAGCGTTGTGTCCCAGCTCGCCATGGTTCCGCTCCAGAACGAATACCAGGCACGGGGGGTCATTGAGGGCGATAGGATGTTGTTGATGTCGGGAAATCTTGTTGATATGTCATTTGGGCCAACGTCGGCGGTTCTATTTGATGGCCAAGACTTTATCCCCTACATTATCTCGTCGACTTCATCAGGTGATCCTGGAACTGTGTCTGGTCTCTTCAACTCACTTGCAAACTTCAGCTTTGCTCATCATAGTGAGCCTTGTCGGGTTTTCATTTTCTTAACTCCAACGTTGATCGTTAACAGATTTCCTGGCTATTGGCGTGGTCATTCTGATCTCCATCGCCATCGCCGCGGGCATTGTCTTCTTCCTCGTTCTGCTCGGAATTTTCTGGACGCTGTTTTCCCGTCGGGACGAGGTTCTCAGCAAGTTCGACCCCGCGGATACTGGTGAAGACGATGATTCGGCACGGCCTCGGCCATCGTCCTTACTCGCCCACATCAACGCTGCAACGCGCACGACAATACTTGGGAATCAGAGCCCGTTCAACAACCCTGAAGCAGAGAAAGATCGCCCTGCAACTGCAGACGCAGACGCCTCGAACACAGGTCACGACCCCCTCATGGGACCTGATGCAAGCAATTATTTGCGTGCAGAGACACCATCTGATGCGTTTGGAGGTGCGCTAGCAAGTGAGGAGACGGGACGCCTTGCACACGCACGCTATTCATTTGACGGTAAAGGGGAGGGTGAGATGCCATTGGTCATCGGACAGGAGCTTGAGATTCTTGACGATCGCGATCATTCGTAAGTGCTTAAAGTCCTTGCATTCCGATCACGCTGATGGAACGTACTTTTTTCTCTCTCCTAGGTGGTGGTACGCTCGTGACTCGCGCACCGGAAATGAAGGAGTCGTGCCCGCAGCCTACGTATATTGAAAAAGTCCCCGTTTTCGTTTTGTCTAGGATCTGTTTCTTATTCCTCATAATTATTTCCCATTCATGATTTATGTTTTACGATACCACCAGCCTTTACCTCGCTATCTAGTACCCCCCAACCTAGATTGTTTTTTCGTTGTCACGTTCACTTCGCGTAGTTGCATGCCCTCGTATTATTGTTGTATCCTCCTTTACATAGAGGACAATCAGTTGCCAATGCACCTTTGCACTTGCATTTTGGGCATACTTCGAGTAACATCATCTCGTTACTTTCTCACGGTCCCGGTCCGTTGGTGCCGTGCCTCACTGTTGGCTTTATCCGTTGCTTTTCACACTCCGCTTTCTTTTGTTATCAAATTAAAATACACTAAAAAAAACGTGACGCGTGATCGTCGGGGGACAACAATCCGCATCTGCAATAAATCAACGGACAACGCAACAGGCGCGACGCAACAGGAGAGGGAACCGTAACAGGAACAAGGTACGCCCCCCTCTCTTTACCCCACCCAGCCCCATTTCACGTATACAGGACTAACGGCGCGAAGGCGCGAAGACGCATGGATCCCCTGCGCGGCGACAACGCGTCGACGACGACGACGCGGCACCCCTCTTTGACCCGTCCCAGCCCCGTTTCACACACAGAACCAAACGCAAACGGGGCACGAACGCGGGAAGGCGGGCCACATGCAAATGCCATGTGAGAACTCCTCGAGCCCTCACTTTTGCCCGGTACGCCCCTCTCTTTCCCCCCTTTTATGCGTGAGCGAACATAACGACAGCCCCCCGCAAGCAACAACGACGGCGCGGCAGAGCACACGGCCGAGAACCCCCACGCGCGCAGCGCGGGCACACACGCCCCTGCGCGGAGAACGACAGCGCGGGCACACGGCCTGCGCGAGGAACGACGGTACCGCGGCCATACGCCCCCGTACGAGAAACGACGACAACGTGGCCCAGAGCCCTCATGCGAGCGACGACGCGGCCACACACACTCCCCTGTGCGAGCAACGACGGCGTGGCCACACGCAACCCCGTGCGCGCAAGGACG
>Ga0137359_10000876_pt1 | contig 23380 bp, 25 predicted proteins | sample Mad1_40_16metaG_FD_108281 | JGI IMG/M metagenome (GOLD analysis project Ga0137359, IMG submission 108281) | Vadose zone soil microbial communities from Angelo Coast Range Reserve, California, USA - Mad1_40_16 metaG | ecosystem: Environmental > Terrestrial > Soil > Vadose zone | place: USA... | reverse complement strand
TGCTGGCCGCTCGCGAGACCGCCGAACACATAGCGGCCGCCGACGGCGGTGTTCGCCAAGCTCAAGACGCTGCTCTCGATCTGCGCCACCTCGGCAGACGCTTGCTGGCGCTGCTCAGGCGTGACGAGCCCGCTCGTCGTCTGCGCCGCGATCTCGCTCGCGCGCGTGAGCAGGCTGTCGACCTGCTGGAGCGCGCTGTCCTGCGCGCTCAGGACGGCGTTGCCGATCCCGATGCCGTCCTTCGCCGCCGAGAGCGCGCGCACCTCGCCGTGCAGCCGGTTCGCCGCCGCCGCTCCCGCCGGGTCGTCGCTCGCGCTCTGCAGCTTCTTTTGCGAGCTCACCTCGGCCTGCGCCTGGGCGATCTGCCGCTGCAGACGGCCGACGCTCGTCGTCAGCTCGCGAAACAGCGTGTTCTGCGTGACGCGGCCGAGGATCATCGGATTACCGAGAACAGGTCGTCGAGCATGTGGTTGCTGACGACGATCAGTTGCGAGGCGGCTTGAAAACCGCGTTGGAACTGGATGAGGTTCGTGAACTCCTCCTCGAGGCTGACGCCGGAGACCGAGTCGCGCTGCGCCGACAGCGTATCCGACACCGTTTGCTGGATCGTGGCCTGCTCGTCCGCCGTCCGCGTCAGCGCGCCGGCGTGCGCCTGGATCGCGCCGAAGAAGTCGCCGAGCGTGACGTCGCCGAGCGCGGCAAAGGTGGTGTCGCCGAGGGCGAGCAACGCCTGGGCGCCGGTATTGTCGCCGGGATTGGCGGTACGCGCGGCGGCGATGCCGCGCGGATCGGTGAGCGCGACGGTCAAGTCGGCGGCGCCCGTGCCGGCGAAGAACGCCGCGCCGACGTTGCCGGCGAGGTCGCGACCCGCGGGATCGGTTTGCACGGCGTTCACCGCGTCGCGCAGTGTCGTCGCCAGCGTGTCGAGGTCGGCGCCGACCGCAGGGGTCGTATTGTCGCGGACGTCGAGCAAGGCGCCGAGCGTGCCGCCGAGCGCGCCCGGCAACGGGATGACGGCGCCGCCTTGCTGCACCGCGACCTGCGCCAGCGCACCGCCGTCGAGCGCGGCGCCGCTCGCGCCGTTGACGGTCGTGAGCGTCGCCGCGTCGCCGCCGAGGACGAGCGCGACCCCCGAGGTGGCGTACACGTTCGTCGTGCCGTCGGGCTGCTCGACGACGTGCACGTCGAGACTCTTCGCCAGCGACAGCAGCGCCTCGCGCCGCGCGTCGCGCAGATCGTTGGCGGTCGCACCGCCGACCTCCGCCGCATGAATGTTGGCGTTCAGGCTGGCGATCGTCGCCAGCAGCTGATTCGCGTCGCGCGTCGTCTGCACGACTTGGCGATCGACGTCGCGTTGCGAGCTGGCGAGCGACGCGGCGCTGGCGCGCAGCTGCGACGCGAGCGTCTCCGCCTTCTGCAACAGGTCGGAGCGAGTGCCGATGTCCTGCGGGCTCGTGGCGAGCGCGTTGGCGGCGGCGAAGAACTCCTGCAACGCGTTGCCGATCCCCGCGCCTTGCACCGGAAACGTGCCTTGGATGCGATCGAGGAGATCGCGGCTCGTCGTCGCCGCGGCGAGCGTCGAGGCGCTGGCCAGCCGCCGCGCCTCGAGAAACGGATCGACGGCCTGCAGGACCGCGCCGGCGCGGACGCCGCCGCCGACGGCGTCGCCTTCCGGCGGCACGCTCGTCAGCACGAGGCTTTGCCGGCTGTACCCGGGCGTGTTGACGTTGGCGATGTTCTGCCCGGTCACCTGCAGTGCGCGCTGCTGCGCGAGCAATGCTTGGCGAGCGATCGTGAGCGGCGCGAAGATCGACATTCACGCGCTCCAGCGATTCGCCCTGCGCTCGGGCGTGCGCAGGACGGCCTGGCGATCGTACCGGCTCTCCGGAAGCTCGCGCCGCATCACGGTGAGCGTGTCGGTCACGTGCGCGAGCGCCGAACGGATGATCCCCTCGTTGATCCGTTGCGCGCGCCGCACGCGCGCGGCCTCGCGTCGCATCTCGTCGGCGACGGCTGCGAGCGCCGGGTCCGCGGCGGCGAGCGCGGCGAACGGCACCGCGGCTTCGCGCATGCGGTCACGGCGCAGCCGCGCGACCCGTTCCCACTCCGCTTGCAACACCTCGCGCTCGCGCAGGCAGGCGACGAGCGCCACGTGATCGTAGCCGGCGACGGCGGCGCGTTCCGCATCGAGGATGGGCAGCAGCCGTGCGCAGCAGTCGCGCTCGAGCTCGAGCAGGGCCCGCAGGCTCGGCCCGGTGGGCTCGAGGCTCATGACGTCAGACCACGAGATCGGCCGCGAGCTCGCTGACCAAGCTCTTCGCGACTGCGGCCGGATCGGGCTGATAGGCATTCGCCACGACGCGCGCCCGCAAGCTCGCGATGCGCGCCGCATCCGGATGCTCCACCACGCCGACGTCGGCGCGCAATCGTTGCCGCAGCCGCGCACCGTCGGAGAGCTCGACGCGGTCCGCCGCGGTCGGATCGGGATCGCGTCCGCGCGTGTCGTCGGTCGTCGGACGCGGCAACGGGACGAGCGCGCTCGAATCCTCCACGCCCGGAAGCCCTGGACCGTTCACTCGTCGCGTGATGCGCATCGCTCAGCCTTTCCCCGGCACCCTGATGGTGCCGCCGGTCAGGATATCGACCGAAGAGCGCCGAACCTTTAGCGACGGAGCGGTACGAAAGTGCCACTCAGACCTCCTCCCCGCCGTGCGGGGCCGGCGGCGCGACCGCCGTCGCGGCGCCGTCAGGCGCGAGAACCGTCGACGGATCAACCGCTTGGCCGTCGCGGGTCACGGCGAAGTGGACGTGCGGACCGGTCGCGCGCCCCGTCGACCCCACCGTCGCGAGCACGTCGCCCGCGGCAACTTTCTGGCCGCGCTGGACCAGCGAGCGTTGGACGTGGGCGTACGTGCTCACCACGTCGCCGGCCCGCAGCTCGACGACGTTGCCCGCCTTGCCGCGCCGGCCGCTGAAGCTCACCTGGCCTGCCGCGATGGCGTGGATCGCGCTGCCGCGCGGCGCCGCCACGTCGATCCCGAGGTGGAGCGCGCGGGCGCCGGTGATGGGATCGCGGCGCACGCCGAAGCCCGACGTCACCCGTCCCTCGGCGCCGGCGACGAGCTGGCTCGCGACCGCGTTCTCGGCCGCCGTCGCCGCTCCGAGCCGATCCGAGTCCTCGCCGCCGCCGCTGCGGGCGGTCTCGTCGGCCGCGGCGATGCCAGCGGGTGCCGCCGCCGTCTCGCCGTCGGCGGAGGTCGCCCCGTGCTCGCGGCGCTCGATCTGCGCCGCCAGCTGCTCCGCGAGCCCGAGGTGCGCGTTCTTCGTGATGCTGCGCGCTAGCTCGCTGTCGAACGCGCCGTCGAGGACCTTGTTCGCGGCGCTGTCGCCGCCGAAGAGCCCCGTGCTCGCGACCGTCTTCCGCATGGCGCCGATCACCTGCGCCACGAGCAGCGCTTCGAACTCGCGGGCGATCTCGAGCGGCGACTTGTGTCCCTGTCGATGCTGCTCGTCGATGCCTTGCGGCGTCGTCGGCAGGAGCGCCTCCGTACCGAGAGTGCCGATCGCAAGCGGGCTCATGCGGCGGTCCTCCTCACATCAGCTCGAGCTCGGCATCGAGGGCGCCGGCGCTCTTGATCGCCTGCAGGACGGCGATCAGATCTTGTGGCGTGACGCCGAGGGCGTTCAGCCCGCCGACGAGCTGTCCGAGGCTCACGGCGCTGCGTAGCAGCGCCAACCGCTGCTCTTTCCCTTGCTCGACGTTGATCGTGCTGTCCGGCACGACGACGGTCTCGCCGTTCGAGAACGGCGCCGGCTGCGACACGCCGAGGTCGGTCTTCACCTGGATCTGCAAGCTGCCGTGCGCGATCGCGACCGGCGCGATCCGCACGTCCTCGCCCATGATGACGGTGCCGGTGCGCTCGTTGACGATCACTTTGGCGCGCCGGCTCGGCACCACCTCGAGGTTCTCGATCTCGGGCAGCATCAGCATCGCGCGCTCGTTCTCCAGGAGGTGGATCTCGATCGTCGCCGGATCGACCGCCTGCGCCGCGCCGTCGCCGAGCGCCGCGTTCACGGCGCTCGCGACGCGCGTCGCGGTCGTGACGTCGGCGTCGTGCAAGCTGAGGCGCACGATGCCGTCGGCCCCCAGGTTCACCGGCACCTCGCGCTCGACGATCGCGCCACCGGTCACGACACCCGCCGTCGGGTGGCCGCTCGTCGCCGACGCACCCGCCGCTTGCGCCGCATAGCCGCCGCCGAGTGAGACCGGACCTTGCGCGACCGCGTACACGTGCTGATCGGCGGCCGTGAGCGGCGTCAGGATCAACGTGCCGCCGCGCAGCGACTTGGCGTCGCCGATCGACGACAGCTGCACGTCGATGCGGTTCCCGGAGCGCGCGAACGGCGGCAGCGTCGCCGTCACGACGACTGCCGCCGCATTCTTCACCCGGATCTGCCGCGGATCGACCGAGATCGTGACGCCGCGGCGCCGCAGCATGCTCAAGATGCTCTGCACCGTGAAGAGCGACTGCTGCCCGTCGCCCGTCCCGTCGAGCCCGACGACGACACCGTACCCGGAGAGCTGATTCGACCGCACCCCCTCGACGTCGGCGATGTCCTTGATGCGCGCCGCCCGCGCCGGCGTCGCAGCAAGCACGACGAGCGCGGCTGCACGAAGGAGGGTCTTGCGCGCTAAAATGGCCATACCCAATCCATGAGCCAGTACCCCCAGCCGGGACGCTGCTTCATGCCGACGACGCCGATGCCGTAGAAATCGATGCGTCCGAGGGCGACGCGCGATGACAGCACCTGGTTCTGTGCGTCGACGTCCTCGGGACGGACCCAGCCGCCGATCACGAGATGCTGGTCCTCGTGATTCACCGAGACGATCTTCTCGCCCTCGATCCAGAGGTTGCCGTTCGGCGCGACCTCGGTGACCTGTGCGCTCATGAGCGCGGAGAGCTTGCCGTGGCGATTGGTCGTGCCCTGGCCGTCCCACTCGCGGTCGGTGTCGGCGGAGATGAGCGCGTTCGGGTTGATGTTCGGGTGATGCTTCTGGAGCTGCTGCGGGAACCCGAAGAACTCGGCGATGCTCGCGGTGACCGTCGTCTTCGTCTTCGTCGCGGTCTCCGCGTCCTTGCTGCCGGAGGCGTCCTCGGAGACCACGATCGTGATCAAGTCGCCCGGGTACCGCGCCTTCACGTCGCTGAACGGGAAGTTGGCGCTCACGTTGTCGCGCCAGAGCGAGCCGGTGCGCGCTGCCTGGATCGGCACCGGCGGCGCCGCGACGCCGCCGCCGCGCACCTGCGGTCGCCGGTCGAGGTACATGCGCCCGCAACCGGCGAGCGCCGATGCCGTCAGCAGCAGCGCGAGCAGGACGATCTGCGCGCCGGGCGCGACTCGGCTCGGCGCGCGCTCAGTACTGGACGAGAACCGTTCCACGCTCCACCACCTGCGCCGCGATCTCCTGCTGTGAGTTGCGATTGCGAATGCGGATCTGCGCGCCCGCGGCACCCGCCTCCAACGCCTCGCCGGGCGTGCTGAGACGCATCCCCGGCGTCTCGACGACGATCGTCACCACGTCGCCGCGACGGACGAGGAGCGGGCTCGCGAGCGCCGTCAAGGTCACGGGCGCGTTCGCTGGCAGCGCCGCGCGCGCTTCCTTGCCGACGGCGTCGGCCACCGTCGTGACGATGCCCGACGGCAACCCGGTGAGCTCGCGCTCCTCGACGGTCAAGTCCTCGCGCCGCAGCACCGCGCCGCGCGCGACGGCATGGCGCAGCAGGACGATCGGCCCCGTGACGCCGACCTCGAGCCGCGCCGCCAGCGTCGCCACGACGTTTCCGTCCTGCACCAGCTCGATCCCGATTCGCCGCCGCGGCGCCCGCGCGCTCGCCGCCGACGGCGGCAGCACCCTGACATCGTACGGTCCCGGCGGAATGCGCGCCGCCCCCCCGACGTCGACGCTGCGCAGCTGCTCGCCCTCCCCGAGCAACGACGCTGCGTCGCGCTCGACCGCACCACGGATCTCGTCCGCGCTCACATCCTGATACGCCCGCGCCACCCGCACGTTGGCGGGAATTTCGTAGCGCGTCGCCGCGTCACGAAGGCCGGCAGTGCGCAGCTTCTGCAAGATCGCCACGCCGTCGAGACGTTTACTGCCGCCCGGATCCGGCGCCGCGCCGAGGTCGACCGCGCCAAAGTCCGCGCCATTGCCCTCGAGCAGCGCGACGTCCGCGAGACGAATCGCCGCGCCGTCGACGGTCGCCAGCCGCCCGACGACGATGCGCCCGAGCGGCCCGACCGTGTCGCTGTGCCCGTCGTCGCCACGCACCGACGTCGCCGCGACAGCGGCGACGAGCAACGTCGCAACCGCCGCCCACCCCGCAGCGCCGAGCGCGATCCGAAGCGCGACGCCCGAGGTCGTCTGTCTCTCTCGTCGCATCACGCGTCGACTCAGCGCCCGAGCTGCGACGCGGTGCGGAGCATCTCGTCGGCGGCCGTGATCGCGCGCGAGTTGATCTCGTAGGCGCGTTGCCCTGTGATCATCGCCACGAGCTCCTCGACGACGCTTACGTTCGAGCCCTCGAGGAACCCTTGCGCGAGCTGGCCGTGGCCGTCCTGGCCGGGCGTGCCCGGCTGCGCCGTGCCGGAAGTGTCGGTCTCGCGGAAGAGGTTGCGACCCTCGGCGCGGAGACCGGCGGGATTTGCGAAACGCGCGGTCTGGATCTGCCCGACCTGGCTCGGCGCGGTTTGCCCGGCGAGCTTCACGCTGACGGTGCCGTCGCTGCCGATCGTGACCGACTCGGCGGCTTGCGGAATCGTGATCTGCGGATTCACCGGATTGCCCTCGGAGGTGACGAGCGACCCCGTCGAGTCGAGCTTGAACGCGCCGGCGCGGGTGTACGCCGCGTTGCCGTCGGGCAGCGTCACCTGGAAGAAGCCGTCGCCCTCGATCGCGATGTCGAGCGGATTCGTCGTCTGGTCGAAGTCGCCTTGCAGGTGGATGCGCTCGACGGCGGCCGGACGCACGCCGAGGCCGACCTGGATGCCGGTCGGCACCTGTGTCGTGCCGGTCGCGAGACCGCCCGGCTCCTTCAACGTCTGGTAGAGCAGATCCTGAAAGTCGGCGCGGCTCTTCTTGAAGCCGGCGGTGCCGACGTTCGCGAGGTTGTTCGCGATGACGTCGATGTTGAGCTGTTGCGCCTCCATACCGGTCGCGGCGCTGTAGAGTGCACGGATCATCGTTCTCCCCCTTACACGCGGCCGACGTCGGTGACGGCGCGACCGCTCACCTGATCGAGGCGCGACGCGGCCTGCATGTACGCCTCGTAGCCGCGCATCGTGTCGATCAGCTGCACCAAGCTCTCGATCGGCGACGCGTTCGCGCCCTCGAGCGCGCCTTGCCGGACCGTCACGTCACCCGGCGCCGCGGCGACGAGGGGTAGCGAGCCCGCCGCGAACACGGTCCCGCCTTCGCGCACCAGCTTACTCGGATCGGCGACGGTGACGACGCGCAGCTTGCCGGCGGTGAGATCGCCGGCGTGCACGGTGCCGTCGGCCGCGATCGCGAGTGGCCCGCTACTCGCCGGACCGACGCCGCCGACCCGCAGATCGCCGTTCTCGCCTTGGACCCGCCAGCCGTCTTTGGTCGCGAGGAACCCCTCGCCGTCGATCATGAGGTTGCCGCGGCGGGTGAGGCGCTCGCCGCGCGGTCCGTCGACGACGAGAAATCCCTTGCCGTCGAGCGCGACGTCGAGCGGATCCCCGGTCGGCTCGATCGGTCCCTGCGAGAAGTCCGTTTCGACGACGACGCGGGCGATCGGCGTGTCGACCGCCGTCGGATCGGGCGCGGTGCCGACCGCCGCTGCCCGCTGCGCGACCCGCTCCGCCTTGAAGCCCGGCGTGCTGGCGTTCGCCAAGTTGTTCGTGAGCGCGTCCAAGCGCGTGAGCGCCAAGATGCCTCCCGAAACGGCCGAGTACATTCCCGCGTTCATGATCCGCTCCGCATCGCGGGCCCTTGGGAGCAACGCTCGTGCCACGCGCGTGCTTCGTCACCGTGTCGCGCAGCGCCACGAAACTCGGCGCCCGTGATGGTGCACGTGCCGGCGCGCGCCCGGCCGCGTCGACGCGACGAAGACGTCGGCAAACTTTGCCGGGCGATTCTTGCCGCGTGCCCACGGTCGCGACGGGGCGCGCAGCCGACAGAGGCGCGTGCGGTCACGCGTGCACCGCCGTCGCGACGCGCGACCGCGACGCCTGGCCGCGCGCGCCGCGTCGCTCGTCGTCGCGCAGACCGATGACGACGCGCACTTCCGCCGCCGGCATGTCGACGCGGCGGGCGATCTCCTCGACCGGCATCGCCGCGGCGGCGAGGCCGCGAATGCTCGCGATCACGTCGCGATCGATCGCGCCGGCGTCGCGCGTCGCGGTGACGCCGGGGTGCGCGCCGACGGCCTTCGACTGGTCCACGAGCGCGCGCAAGCGTCGCTCGTGCGCGTCGAGCGCGCCGTCGAGGTCACGCGCGACTCCTTCCGACTGCGCGACGAGGACGCGCAGGCGCTCGAAGATCTCCTGCAAGCGGCGCTCGCGCTCTTCCCAGTCCGCTTGCGCTTGCGGGTCGCGACGGAGACGCCACGACACCGCTGCGAGCATCACGATCACGACCGCGTCCAGCGCCAGCATGATCCACGTACCATTCATCGCTCCGCCTCCTCCGCGGTCACTCCTGCGCGCCGAAGTGCTCGTGCAGGAGGCCGCGCAACCGCAGCAACGCCTGGGCGTGCAGCTGCGACACGCGCGACTCGGTGAGCCCGAGTACCGCGCCCGCCTCTTTCATCGTGATGCCTTCGTGATAGTAGAGCGCGACCACCGTGCGCTCTTTCTCGGGCAGCGCACGGATCGCCTCGGCGACGAGCGAGACGCGCTCCTGTGACAGCAGCACGTGCATCGGATCGTCGCCCTCGCCTTGCAGAAGCCGCTCGAGCTGGATGCGCTCCTGCCCCGGCCGGAGGCCGAGGTCTTCGAGACTGAAGAGCGTCATCTGCCCGACCTCGGAGAGCAGCGCGTGCAGCCCGCCGAGCGTCATCCCGAGGGCCTCCGCCGCCTCCTCCTCCGTCGCCGGCCGTCCGAGCACGCCTTCGAGACGACGGTACGTCTTCTCGAGGAGCGTCGCCTTCTGCCGGACGCTACGCGACACCCAATCCATGCCGCGCAAGTGATCGAGGATCGCGCCGCGGATGCGGAACTGCGCGTAGGTCGCGAATGCCGCCTGCTTTCTCTCGTCGTACTTCTTGAAGGCGTCGAGGAGCCCCTCGATACCCCAGCTCACGAGCTCGTCGAGGTCGATCTGCGGCGGCTTGCGCACGGCGAGGCGCTGCACGACGCGGCGGACGAGCGGCAGATGCGCGCGGATCGCCTCGTCGGGCGGCGTCCCGGCGCGCTCGCTCGCGCTGCGGCCGCGCGCGCCGTACGCTCTGGTGTGGGAGCCGGTCCTCACGTGCGTTCCTCCGCCAAGAGACGCCGGAAGAAGAACTGCAGTCCGCCTTTGGGCGGCACGCTCTCGGGCCAGTCGACGACGCACTGCGCGAGCGTCTCGAACGCGCGGCTGACCGGCGCGCGCGGCGCGAGCTCGACGACCGCGCGCTGCCGCCGCACCGCCTCCGGCACCTCGGCGTCGAACGGTACCCATCCCGCCCAGCGCAGGCTCACGTGGAGAAAGCGCTCGGCGACCCGGCTCAGATGCGTGAACGTGCGCCGCGCCTCGAACTCGCCGCGCGCCATGTTGACGAGCACGGCGAAGCGCTGTTCCGCGTAGCGTGTCGACAGCACCTTCACGAGCGCATACGCGTCGGTGAGCGCCGTTGGCTCGGGCGTGACGACGACCATCGTCTCGTGCGCCGCCGCCGCGAAGAAGAGGACGTTCGACGAGATGCCGGCGCCAGTGTCGAGCAGGAGCACGTCGAACGCGCCGTCGAGACTGTCGACCTGCTCGAGCAGGAGCAGGCGCTGCGCGTCCGTGAGCTGCGTCAACTCCTCGAAGCCACTCGCTGCCGGTACGATCTGGATGCCGGCGGGCCCCTCGACGAGGACGTCGCGCAGCGCGCACTCGCCATGCAGCACATGCCGGAGCGTGGCGCGCGGGTTGACGCCGAGGAGCGTGTCGAGATTCGCCAGCCCGAGATCGGCGTCGACCACGATCACGCGCTGGCCGCGGCGCCGGAGCGCGATCGCGAGATTCGCGACGATGTTGGTCTTGCCGACGCCGCCTTTGCCGCTCGCGACCGCGATCGTGCGGCCGCCCCGCGTGACGGCATTCGAGGCCGCAGCCGTCCCGGTTCCGCTGTCCGGTCGCACGCTCATGCAGCCACCAGCCAGCGCACGAGCGCGCTGCCGCTCGGGATCGCGAGATCGTCGGGCACCCGCTGTCCAGTCCCGAGCCACGCGAGCGCGAGCTGCCGCTCGCGCAGCCACGTGCACGCCGTTCCGAGACTCGCGCCCTCGTCGACTTTGGTCACGATGCAACTCGCGGGTCTGAGACGGTCGAGCTGCCGCCACGCGGCGTGGAGCGCGCGCTCCGATGCTCCTGCGCTCACGACGGCGGCGCGCGCGATGGGCTCCTCCGCGGCGCCGAGCATGGCATCGACGGCGGCTGCCTCGTCGGGATCGCCGCCGAGACCCGCCGTATCCACGTACACGGCATTGCGATCGGCAAAGCGCGCCAGCGCCGCACGCAGCTCGCCGCCGTCGCGGGCGACCTGCATCGGAACGTCGAGCAGACGCGCGTACGCGCCGAGCTGCTCGCGCGCGCCGACGCGCAGCGTGTCGGCCATGACGAGGCCCACGCGCGCGCGCCGGCGGTCGGCCACGTGGCGCGCCGCGAGCTTGGCGATCGTCGTCGTCTTTCCTGCGCCCGTCGGGCCGACGAACGCGGTAACGCGCGCCTCGGACGCGCTCGCCGGCGCCAGATGATGGGCGAGACTCGCCTCCAGCGCGGCGCCGGCGGCGGTGCCGGTGCGGCGTGCGTCGGCGAAGCTCGCCGCGATCGGCGCCGCGAGCTCGGCGGCCAGACCTTGCAGCACCAGCCGCTCGGCGAGCGCGCGCGCCTCGCTGGCGAGCGCCGCGATCGCCGGCGAGGGCGGCCGCACCGCCCGGTCGAGCTCGCGCACGCGGGCGGTGAGCTCCGCGAGGCTGCGGCTGACGTCGGCGAGATCGACGGGTTTCGGCGCCGCGACGGCGAGCGGCGCCGTCACGAGATCGGCGTCGACGGCGGCGGTGATCTCGATCCCCCCTTCCGGACACGCGCGCGTCTGGAGGATCACCGCATCCGGGCCGAGCGCATCCTTCACGCGGCGGAGCGCTGTCGACGCGTCCGCACCGGTGAAGCGACGGAGCCGCATCAGAGGCTCACCTCCGCGCCCGCGGGCGCCGTCATGCGCGGCGGCAGCATGCGCGCTGCCGCGTCGCCGTCGTCGTCGAGGCTCACGACGCCGAGCGAATGGATCTTCACGTTCGCCGGGATTTCACCGGGCGCGACCAGCGCCAGGCTCGGCAAGAACCGCTCCGTCAACCGCCGCAGATGGCCGCGGATCCCCGTCGAGCAGAGCAAGAGCGGCTGCTGGTTCTGAGTCGCGAACTGCTCCGCCCAGGACGCGAGCTTCCCGAGGAGGCGCTGCGCCGTCGACGGCTCGAGTGCGAGGTACGTGCCGTCGTCGGTGCGGTGCACCGCCTCGGCGATCAGCTTCTCGAGACGCGGTGCCAACGTCACCAGCGGCAGCACGCGGTCGGCGGTCAAGAAGCGATTGACGATCGATCGCGACAGCGCTTGCCGCACCTGCTCGGTGAGCGCGAGCGGATCCTTCGTCTGCGGCGCATGATCGGCGAGCGTCTCGACGATCGTGAGCAGGTCGCGGATGCTGACGTGCTCGCGCAACAGGTTTTGTAGGACTTTCTGCACGCCGCCGAGCGTGAGCTGCTGCGGCACCAGCTCCTCGACGACCTTCGGATGCGTCTTGGCGATGCCGTCGAGGAGCGCCTGCACCTCTTGCCGCCCGAGGAGCTCGTGGGCGTGCCGGCGGATCAGCTCGGTCAGATGCGTCACGATGACGGTCGCGACGTCGACGACCGTGTAGCCGGCGAGCTGCGCGCGCTCGCGATCACCCGCCGCCACCCAGAGCGCGTCGAGGCCGAAGGCGGGCTCCTTCGTCGGGATGCCACGGAAGCTGGCGTCGGCGCCGCCGGGGTTGATCGCGAGATAGTGGCCGGTGCGCACCTCGCCGCGCGCGATCTCGACGCCTTTGAGAAGAATCGCGTACTCGCTCGACTTCAGCTGCAGGTTGTCGCGGATGTGGACCGGGGGCACGACGAAGCCCATCTCCTGCGCCAGCTGGCGGCGCAGGCTGCGGATGCGTTCGGTCAGCTCACCGCGCTGCTCGCCGTCGACGAGCGGCACGAGCTCGTAGCCGACCTCGAGCTCGAGGAGGTCGAGCGGCACTGGCGCGTCACTCTTGTCCCCGGCTTTCGTCATGTCCGGGCGGGCGGCCGCGACGGCTTCCTCCGTCCGCGCCGCGGCGTCGATGCGGCTGAAGTACGCGAGACCGCCGATGCCGCCGGCGAGGACGACGAACGGCAGGAACGGCAGCCCGGGCAGGATCGCGAACGCGCCGAGGATCACCGACACGGTCGTGAGCACGCGCGGGTTCAAGAGAATCTGGCTCACCACCTCGGTGCCGAGGTTCGTCCCGGACGCGGCGCGGGTGACGATGATGCCCGCCGCGGTCGAGATGAGGAGCGCCGGCAGCTGCGACACGAGGCCGTCGCCGATCGTCAGGACCGTGTAGAGCTCGGCGGCGTCCTGGATCGCGAGCCCGCGCTGCACGATGCCGATGAAGAGGCCGCCGATGATGTTGATCGCCGCGATCAAGAGGCCGGCGACGGCGTCGCCGCGCACGAACTTGCTCGCGCCGTCCATCGCGCCGTAGAAGTCCGCCTCGGCCTCGATCGCGCGCCGGCGCTCGCGCGCCTGCTTCTCCGTCAAGAGGCCGGCGTTCAGCTCAGCGTCGACCGCGAGCTGCTTCCCGGGCATCGCGTCCAACGTGAAGCGCGCCGCGACCTCGGCGATGCGCCCCGCGCCTTTCGTGATCACCGCGAAGTTGATGACGACGAGGATCAGGAAGACGACGATGCCGACGACGTAGCTGCCGCCGACGACGAAGTTGCCGAACGCCTGGATCACGTGCCCCGCCGCCGCGGAGCCGCCCTCGCCGTGCAGCAAGATGAGCCGTGTCGAGGCGACGTTCAGCGACAGCCGAAAGAGCGTCGTCACCAACAGCACCGACGGGAACGTCGAGAACTCGAGCGGCCGCACGATGTACATCGCGACCAGCAGAATGATCAGCGACAGCGACACGTTGAGCGTCAGCAGCAGATCGAGGAGCGGCGTCGGCAGCGGGATGACCATCACGATGACGACGACGACGAACGCCGCCGGGATCGCGAGCTCGCCCCCGGCGAGCAGCCGGCGGATGACGGTGCGGGCGGTGCTGTTCGCCATCGCCTTACCCTGCCCGCCTAGTCTTGAGCGCGTAGATGTACGCCAGGATCTCGGCGACGGCGCGATAGAGCGACCCGGGGATCTGGCTGCCGATCGGGACGGCGCGGAACAGCGCCCGCGCGAGCGCGCGGCGCTCGAGGATCGGCACGCCGGACTTGCGCGCGATCTCCTTGATGCGTTCCGCGACGTGCTCGGCGCCCTTCGCGACGACGACGGGCGCACCCATCTCGCCGGGCGTGTAGCGCAGCGCGACCGCGAGGTGCACCGGGTTGGTGACGACCACGTCGGCGCGCGGGACGTCGTCGAGCATGCGGCGGCGCGCGATCTGCTGCGCCGCTCGCTTGACGCGCGCTTTCACTTGCGGATCGCCTTCCGCTTGCCGGCGTTCGTCCTTCACCTCGCCCTTGGTCATGCGCAGGCTGAGACGGTGCTGGCGGCGCTGCCATGCGTAGTCGCAGGCGGCGAGGAGGGAGATCGCCCCCGTCGCCCAGAGGACGATGTGACCGAGCTCGCGGCCGGCGACGGCGAGGATCTCGCGCGGCGCGCTCGCGGCGAGCGGCACGACCTGGTCCTCGATCTTCAGCACCAACCGCCAGGTGATCCAGCCGACAAGCGCGATTTTGACGAGCGCCTTCACGAGCTCGACTCCGCCGCGCTTCGAGAAGAGGCGCTGGAAGCCGCTCGCGGGCGAGATCTTCGACGCGTCGGGAAGAATGCGCTTCGGCTGGAAACGGAAGCCGACTTGCGCTGTCGTCGCCACGAGCCCGACGGCGCCGGTGATGGCGAGAATCGGCCAGACGGCCGTGACCGTGTCCCTCGCGAGGTGGCGCATGACCTCGCCCATCTGCGCCGGGGTGAAGTCGGTTGCCGATGCAGCGAGCAGGCTGCGGCGCATCATGTCGCGCAGTGTGGCGACGAGCGCCGGCCCGCGGTTGGACATCGCGAACACCGCAGCGAAGAGCACCGCCGCGGCGGTGACCTCGGCGGACTGCGGCACCTGCCCTTGCGCGCGCGCTTCCTCGCGGCGCTTGGGAGTCGGCTCTTCTGTTTTACTGTGGACGTCCTCGGCCATGGCTCAGTGCATTGCCCGCATGATTCCCGCGAGCGTGGTCGACATCTCGGCGAACGACGTCTCGAGCAGACGGACGGTGAACGGCTGCGACGCGGCGAGCATGAGGAGTCCGACGCCGACATGCAGCGGAAAGCTGACGACGAAGACGTTCAGCTGCGGAATGAGCTTGGCGAGCACCGCCATCGCGCCGTTGATCAAGAGCAGCATGACGATGATCGGCGCTGCGACGCGGAGCGCGATCACGAAGATGCCGCCGGCGAGCACGAGCACGCGCCCGAGGCCGTCGGTCGTCGGGAAGCCGCCGCCGATCGGCACCAGCGTGAAGCTCTCGGCGATCGCGCGAATCAGGAGATGGTGGCCGTCGACGGCGAGGAAGACGAGGAGCGCGAGCAGGTTCTGCCACTGCGCGAGCGCGGTGACGTGCTCCTGCGTCTGCGGGTCGATCAGATTCGAGAGGCCGACGCCCATCTGAATGCCGGCGAGCTGCCCGGCCATCTGCACGCCGCCGAACACGAACTGGGCGACGGTGCCGACCGTGAAGCCGATCGCGACCTCGAGCGAGAGCGCGGCGAAGAGGCGAATCGGTCCGGCGTCGTCGGCGATCGCCGTCGCGGCCTCGGCCGGGATCGCCGGCAGCATCGCCAGCGCGAGGAAGAACGCGATCGCCGCACGCACGCGCACCGGCGCCGTGCGCGAGCCCAGGATCGGCGCGACCATGAAGAGGCCGCCAACACGGGCGAGCGCGAGCACGAACACGACCATCCGCGGCAGGGTGATCGCCAGGAGCGCGGCGCCGAGGTTCATCGCAGCAACCCCGGAATCGATTCGAAGAGCGCCGTCGTGTAGTTGAGCATCTTCTGCAGCATCCACGGCCCGAAGAGCGCGAGGGCGAGGATCGTCGCGCCGATCTTCGGGATGAACGTGAGCGTCATCTCGTGGATCTGCGTCAGCGCCTGGAAGATGCTGACCGCGAGACCGGCGACGAGGCCGAAGAGCAGGACCGGCCCGGCGAGGATCAGCGTCATCTCGAGCGCGTTGCGCCCGAGCTGCAGGACGGCTTCCGGGCTCACGCGCCGGCCCTCACTGGAAGCTCCGGATGAGCGAGCTGATGAGCAGGTTCCAGCCGTCGACCAGGACGAAGATCATCAGCTTGAACGGCAGCGAGATCAGGACGGGCGGGAGCGTGATCATGCCCATCGACGTGAGGATCGAGGCGACCACCATGTCGAGGACGAGGAACGGGATGTAGACCATGAAGCTGATCTGAAACGCCGTCTTCAGCTCGGAGATCATGAAGGCGGGGATCACCACCTCGGGCGGCACGTCGGCGGCGTTGTCGGGCCGCGGGTGGTGGCTGATGCCGAGGAAGAGCGCGAGATCCTTCTCCCGGGTCTGCCGCAGCATGAACGCGCGCAGCGGTTGGAACCCGCGCTCGAGCGCCTCGACCGGCGGCGTGCTCTCTTGCAGGTACGGCTGCACCGCGTCCTGGTTCACCTGCTGCAGCGTCGGCATCATCACGAAGAACGTGAGGAAGAGCGCGAGCGCGACGATCACCTGATTCGGCGGCATCTGCTGCGTGCCGACGGCTTGGCGGACGAACGAGAGGACGATGACGATGCGCACGAACGCCGAGACGCCGATCAGGATCGCGGGGGCGAACGAGAGCAGCGTGAAGAGCAGCATCAGCTGGATGCTCGTCGACAAGCCGTCGCCGTTGCCGCCTACCTCCAGCGACAGCTGGGGCAGCGCCGCGTCCGCGGTTGCCGCGCTCAGGAGCAGCGTCGCTACGATCGCCGCGAGGACGAAGATGCCGATCGCGGGGCGTCCGGGCGGCGGCGTCGCGGGCGGGTCGTCGCTGCACCCGACGTGCGCAAGAGGGTAGGTTTGCGCACCACGGGTGCTGCGACGATCCGCCCGCGACGCCGCCTCCAGGGCGAACCGTCGATCGGCGTCCTCGTCACGCGGCAGCGGCGCGTCGCCGCGCCTGGGGCGCGGCTCGCGGGCGTGGTGCATCGCGCCGTCGATGGGAGTCGCGGACGGGAGAGCCGACGGCGTGTCTCCGGCGCTGAGTCTCCATGTCGACTCGCCGCCTTGGGGCGATCTGCGTCCGCTCGCGTCGCGGCCGCTGACGTCGTCGGACGATGACGATGCGAGGCGCCCGACGCACGTCACGGAGTCTTCGGTGAGGCCGAGGAGGAAACGGTCGTGCTCGACCTCGACGACGGCGAGGAGGCGTTTGCCGCCTAGGGGGCGGGTCGCGACCAGGCGGATGACATCGTCGGGACGGGCGCCGGTGCGGCGGCGTTGCCACCAGACGGCGGCGCCGGCGAGGATGGCGACGAGCCCGACGGCGAGAAACGGCGTCAGGGAGAGATCGGGTGGAGCGGACGGCATCAGCGCAGGCGCTCGACCCGTTCCGTCGGGCTCACGATCTCCGTGAGACGCACGCCGAACTTCTCGTTCACCATGACGGCCTCGCCGCGCGCCACGGGCTTGCCGTTGATCAAGACGTCGAGCGGCTCACCGGCGAGCTTCGCGAGCTCGATCACCGAGCCGGCGCCGAGCGCGAGGAGCTCGCGCACCGCCATACGCACGCGGCCGAGCTCGACGCTCACCGCGAGCGGGACGTCGAGGATCAGGTCGAGCGTCGCGGTGTCGCCGTCCTGGCGGGTGCTGGTCATCGCTGCGGCTTCGTCGGCCATCGTCACTCTCCTCGCGCGGCGCCGAGTACGCGGACCGCGTTGTGGCCGCGACTCACGCCGGCTACGCCGGTCATCACGTGAACGTTCTCGACGCGCAGCGCGACGGGATCCTCGCCGCGCGCGCCGAGCGCCAGCACGTCGCCGACGTGCAGGCCGAGGAGCTCGCGCGTCGAGATCTCGTGATGGCCGAGCTCGGCGCTGACCGTCACCTCCGCCTGGCGGACGGCGCGGCTGAACGCCGCGACCCACTCGCGGTCGCCGCCGCTCGCGCGTGCCGTCGCCCTCCCCTCGAGCCGGTTACGGATCGGCTCGAGACTGGCGTACGGAATCGCGAGCAGCAGCGCGGCCGGACCATTGCCGACGTCGCAGGCGAGCTCGAGGGCGACGACCGCCTCGGTCGGTCCTGCGATCGCGATGCGCGCCGGATTCGACTCCAGCGCGACGAGCGCGCACTCGAGGCGCTGTACCGGCGTCCACGCTTCCGCCAAGTCGGCGAGCACGCGCGCGCCGAGACGGCGCAGCGTCTGCTGTTCCAGCGCCGAGTACCCGCGGCCTTCGACGTTCTCCGGCAACCGCCCCGGTCCGCCGAACACGCGATCGACGAGCGCGAACGCGAGCGGCGCAGGGATCGCGAGCAGCCCTTGGCCGCGCAGCGGAGTCAAGTTGAAGAGCTGCAGCGAGGCGCCCGTCGGCAGCCGGTCGCGCAACGTGGCGAAGCGGACGGTCTCGAGCGCGCCGACCGTCAGGGTCGCCGTTACGCCCGCCTCGCTCGCGAGCGAGGCGCGCAGCCGCCCGACGAACGTCTCGTGGACGACCTCGAGCGCGGGAAACCGGCGACCGGCGAGCCGATCGGCGGCGAGCAGATCGTACGGACGCACGGCGTCGCGCGGCGCCCGCTCACCCTCCACCGCCACGTCGCCCTGCTCCATGCCGTGTAGCAGCGCGTCGACCTCGTCCTTCGAGAGCGTCTCGGCGCTCATTGGACGATGAACTCGGTGAAGTAGACGGCCTTCACGACCTCGCGATCGAGGACTTGATTGACGCGGGCGATGATCTCCTCGCGCAGCTGCTGCTTGCCCTCGGCCGTCCGCACCTCGTCGAAGCTCTTGCTGCTGAGCAGCGTGAGCAGCAGATCGCGGATCTGCGGCAGGTGCGCGTTCACGTCCGGCGGAACGGTCGCGCCCAAGAACTCGATCTGGAAGGTCGCCTTCAGGTAGCGCGAGCCGCCCTCGTCGGCGAGGTTCGCGATGAAGGTCTCGAGCGGCAGAATCGGCCCGGGGCCCTTGTCGGCCTTGCCGTGGCCACCCTCCTCGACCGCCGCCGTCGCCTCGGCGTGACGGTTCTTGCCGCCGCCGAACGGCAGCACCCCGAGGTACCACGCCGCGGCGCCGCCGCCGGCGAGCAGGACGACCGCGCTCGCGATCAGTGGCAGCTTCGATCGCTTCTTCGCCGGAGCCGACTCGTCTGCGGCCGGTTGCGGCGTGCTGTCCTCCCCCTCGGCCATCCGTCCTCCCCTGGACGCGCGTCAGCTCCCTGACTCCCGCGGTCCAACGGGGAGAAGCAGCAAGTCATGTGCCCGCGCACACGCGGATGCATCGGCCGCTTGCGAGGGCGGAACGCCGCGGAAAGACGTGAGCGACCGCGCGCCGACGGAGGTGCCCGACGCGTGCTCCAGGTCATCGCCCCGGAGCATGCGTCAGGATTCTGGCGCCGCGCGCGGCCGCCGAGGGACTACCGCACGATGTTGATCAAATCGTTCAGCAGCTGGTCACTCGACGTGATCACGCGTGCGTTCGCCTGGAAGCTGCGTTGGGTGGAGATCAGGTCGATGAACTCCTGCGCGATCGAAACGTTCGACTGCTCGAGCGCGCCGGCGACGATGTTGCCGAGGCCGCCCGATTCCGGCGTGCCGATCGCCGGCGACCCCGAGTCGACCGACTCGCGGTACATGCCGTTGCCTATAGGCGTCAGCGCGTCCGGCGCGGTGAAGCTCGCCAGCGCCAATTGAAAGAGCGGACGGCTCTGGCCGTTGTCGAAGATGCCGGTCACGACGCCCGACTCGCTGAACTGGAGATTCAGCAGCTGCCCGGCGCCGAAACCGTCCTGCGACTGGAAGCTCACCGCCGACGGGCCGGCGAACTGCGTGATGCCGTCGATGCCTTGTCCGGGATTGTTCACCGGGTCGGTGTTCGCGGTCCCGAAGTTGAGCGTGATGTCCTGCGCGTTCGCGCCGTTGAAGTTGACGGTCGCCACGTCCGGCGTCACCGGCGCGAGGAGAGAGCCGTCGGGGTTGAAGCTCAGGTGGCCGTTGCCGACGATCTGCAAGCTACCGGCCGTGCCGCCGACCTCGCCGGCATCGACGCCCACCGAGTAGTCCCACTCGTTCGCCGCGGTCTTGGTGAAGAAGAAGTTCAGCGTGTGGCGCGCGCCGAGCGAGTCGAAGACGTTCATCGAGGTGGTGAAGTTCGAGGTCGCGAAGGCGCTATCGAAGTTCGTCGAGTCGAAGACGCCGCCGTTCACCAGCGGCGCGTCGGCCTGGAGGTTCGCCTTCATGCTGAGGAGCATCGTCGCACGCGGCTGGCTGCTGGCGCCCGTCACCTGGACGTCCTGCGGGGCGCCGACCGGCGCGTTGCTGCTGTTGAGCGCGAAGCCTTGCACCGGCAGCCCTTGGAAGGTGACGAGCTTGCCGTTCGCGTCGAGGCGGAAGTTGCCCGCACGGGTGTAGAGATTGCCGGCGCCGGCGCCGACCACGAAAAAGCCGTTGCCCTCGATCGCGAGATCGGTCGGCCCGGCGGTGCTCTCGATGTTGCCCTGCGTGAACGACGCGCTGATCTTGCCGATGCGGACGCCGAGGCCGATCTTGCCGGCGTCGCCGCCGCCGCCCTGCGCCGAGAGCAGGTCGGCGAACTCCGTGCGGCTCCCCTTGAAGCCGACGGTGTTGACGTTGGCGATGTTGTTGCCGATGACGCTCAGCGAAGCGCCGGTCGCGATGAGACCGCTGCGCGCAGTCGAGAGTGCTCCGAAAATGGCCATGGCTCGTCTCCTTCGTCCTTCTTGTGCTGTGTCGTGATCTCGTCTCAGGTCCCGGCGGGCGGCTGCACCCGCACCTCGCGCACGTCGGTCACGGCGATGCGGCGGTCGCCGATCAGCAGGACCGGCGCATCGCCGGAGAGATCGACGCCGGTCACAACGCCGCCCCCCATCGTCGCGACCGGCGTCGCGTTACCGTTGCCGTCGCCGACATAGAGCTCCACCGTGTACGTGCCGTCGGCGAGCTTCGGTACGCCCGCGAGCGTGCCGACGTCGAGCGTGTGCGGCCCCGCGTTCTGCGCGCCCAGGATCGCGTCGGCGATGGTGCCGCCGCTCGCGTCGAGGATCTTCGCCTCGACGGTGCCGCTCGTCGCGAGCGTGTAGTCGAGCGTGCTCGCGGCGCCGCTCTTCACGTCGACGGTGTTGCTCGCGCCGCGCACCTCCTTGCCGAGGAACCCCACCGCGTCGAGCTTGCCGACGGAGCTGCCGCCCGTATCAGCGTTCTTCAGCGTCTGGTTGATTTCGGTGAGCTGCTGCAAGCTCGAGAACTGCGCCAGCTGCGCGGAGAAGTTGGCGCTGTCGAGCGGGTTCAACGGATCTTGGTTCTGCAGCTGCGCCACGAGCAGCTGCATGAAGTCCGCTTGCGTGACAGTGTTCCCGTCTTTGGCGGTCGCTTTCGGCGTCGCGTCGGAGGACGCCGCGGCGCCGAGCAGGCTCGTCAGCGAGCTCACGGCGCTGAGCGCGGCGGATGCGGCGAGCGGAATCATCGGATCAAACCCTCACGCTGAGATGGCCGGGGCCGGCCGTCGCCGGCGCACGGGTCGCGATGGCGCCGACCTGCTCGGGCGCGACCTCCGCCTCCCCTGCGGGTGCGGCGTCGCGGCGAAGCGTCATCGCGCCTTCGCGCGCCTCGGCGAACGCGCCGCTCGCGGAGCCGGAGCCGACGTCGACGGAGAAGCCGGCGAGGCGCAGCTCGCTGCGCTCCAGCGCGGCGTGGAGCAGGTGCTGCTCGCTGCGGAGGAGCGCGCGCGTCGAATCGTGCTCGGCGACGATCGCCGCGTGGATGCCGTCGTGCGCGAGTGTGATGCGGACGTCGATGTGGCCGAGGCCGGCGGGCTCGAGCCGGAGGCGCATCTCGCCGCCGCCGCGGAGCGTCGCGACGCGCACCGACTCCACGACCCGTTCCGCCCACGGGCTGATCGTCGCGTCCGTGCTCGTGCTCGGCGGCGCGGCTGCGAGCGTTCGCACGTCACGCACCTCGAGTGCCCCTCCCGCGTGGAACGCTCCGGGGGGGCCGAGACGATCGGTGCTCGCGGTATCGGGTGCAGTCTCGGGACTCACCGGCGGGCGCACCGGCCCGTCGAGCGCGTCAGCGACTGTGCCAGCAATCGCCGCCGCGCCGGACCGCGGCGGCTCGCCATGCGATCGCACCCCGGTCGGCGACACCGCGTCGCCACTGCCCAACGTCGGCGCACGTCGTGCATCACCCTCGCTCGGCCGATCACCGGCGTCGTCGATTGCGGCGGCGTCGCCCGCAGCGTCCCGCTCGGCCACGGCCGCGTGGCCGGTCAGTGGGGTACGGCCTTGGGTCGGCGCGGGCCGATGCTTGGCAGCCGCAGCAGCTGTCGGCGCTATCGCGCCGTCGCTCGCATGCAGAGCGCGCCCGGCGCCCGCGTCTGCGGCCGTCGATGCCAAAGGCGTGCGGCGCGTCGGCGTCAGGCGAGAACGCGCGGGCGCCGACTGTGCCTCCTGCGGCGCCGACGATGCCGCGTCGACGCGAGCGGGCGACGCGTCGTTCTCCCCTGAGCGGTCCTGGGCGTTGCCCGCTTGCGAGCCATGCGCCGTCGCGCCGGTCGCAATGTCTGTCCCGCGCATCGAAATTCCGTCGACGCTCGGTGATGCAACGCCGTCGTTGCGGACGACGCCCGTCTGCCGCGCGGCGCCGTCCTCGGCGCCGGCTGCGGATCGCTGGCCCTGCAGATCCGCGGCGACGGTCGGATCGTCGTGGTGTGCATCCGCAGCGACATCGAGAGATGTCCCTGCGCTCGTGCCCACGCCGCGACTGGCGTGTCGTGCGAGCGCCGCGACCGTCACGATCGGCGGCGGTGGCCCCGCGGCGTCCGCAGAGTCGGTCGGCGACGTCATCACCGCTACGACCCGCGCAGCAACCTTCGCGGTTGGCCCCGAATGCCCTGCGTCGGTCGCGACCGGCGCTGCGGCGACGGTTGGCACGGTCGGAGCGGTGCCGATGTTCGTCGCGCTGCGGACCCTCGGCTCCAACGCAGCGACGGGCGCCGTCGCGCCGGCGCTGCCCGCGCTGGCCCCGGCGTGCGATCCGCCAGTGGCTCGCGAGCGGTGTCTCGCCGGCCACGAGGACGATGCCGCACGCTCCTCTGCGGAGTCCTCGATCGCTCCGCGCCTCGTCACGCGCCCGTTTGCTTTGCGGTCGGGACGCTTGTCCGTGACGTGCACCGTCGCCAGCGTCGTCGAGAAGTCGGACCCCGCGGGCGCGATCTCTTGGTGCGACCGGCTCTCTGCGTTCGGCGCGATCGATGGCGCGGTATCGGCTGCACGGACTGACGGCATCGGCCGCGAATGGAGCAAGGTGGGTGCCACGGCGCCGCGGCCGGTCTCGTTGCGGTTTGTCGCACCGTCGTGCGTACCGCCGGCACGAATCGCCGGCGGCGTGGAAAGTTCTACCTAGTCACAATGGAACGAGGGCGATGCCGACGGCCGCGAACACCTCGATCTCTGCCTCCTGCCACAGCGGCTCGGAGTCGAGGAGGACGCCGTCCATGTCGAAGACGACGGCGCGGAGCTCGGGCCGCGGGTCGACCCCCGAGAGATCGCTCGGCATCGCGACCTTGTACCGGCTGGTGCCGACGACGGAAAGCGAGCGCGCGGCGCGGGTATTGGGTCAGTTTGCTCGGACCGGGACTGGGTCAAGTTGCGAGCCAGACGAGGCGCGAGGGAAGCGAGCAGCGCAGGCGTAGCGGGAGCTACGCCGAGCATGCGAACGACCGA
>Ga0137359_10000871_pt1 | contig 23472 bp, 24 predicted proteins | sample Mad1_40_16metaG_FD_108281 | JGI IMG/M metagenome (GOLD analysis project Ga0137359, IMG submission 108281) | Vadose zone soil microbial communities from Angelo Coast Range Reserve, California, USA - Mad1_40_16 metaG | ecosystem: Environmental > Terrestrial > Soil > Vadose zone | place: USA... | reverse complement strand
GAGCCGGAAGCAACAGCTTCCGGCTCCGGTGCTTCGGGTCACGCGCCCGAACCATCGGACGCGTCTCCCTTCTAGAGGCGGTACGATGAATTGGGCCTCGACTCTGTTGCCGAGGCCCAATTTTTTTGCTTCCGAGCTTCACTCCACCGCTTGCGCCGCATCGATCTGCACAAGAGATTCCCCTCGAAGATGAACGGCGTCTGGCCAGCGGGCGTCGGAACGTTGGCAAGACGGCTTAACAGCGATTCCAGTGCGGAGACACCCTCATCGAGTGCAACCAACTCCGCATCGCTCAAGGGAATCTCTTGCCGCATGCGAAGCAGGTTGCTTTTGCCTTCCAGTCTTGGCTTTTCCCCAGACGCGAGGAACCGTAGCGATCCATCCAGTCTCTTGCCGCGCCGCCCGGCGGCTTCAGCTCCACGCATGACGCGCTCCGATGTCGCATTCATTCACACACCGCCGTTACCGGCTCAACACCGGATTCAATGTCCCAAGAGAACTGCCTCCCGCAAATTGTTCATAAGACAGGCCCAGGCCGCGCACGCGCGGCGACGGTCGTCGCCCGCGCCACCGGCGAAACTTACCGCTTAAGGATGGCAAGAACCCGTCCCCTTCACGCCCCACCTTGCTGTGTACGTGATACGGTTCTGCAAGTGGCCCGGCACCCGGCGATTCTCGTCGCCTGGAGCACCGGCGAAATTCATCGCTTGGCATGGCGAAACTCATCGCTCCCCGAGCCACCGTTGCGGTACACTCTGCGAATGGCTCGTTCGACGAAAAGAGGTGCGGCTTTGGGTCCGACCATCCAGTCGAAGCCGGATTTCTGTCCTCTTTGCGACGGGCGCCAGATCATCAAGCGCGGCTTGCGCAAGAACAGCTTTCGCCAACTCCAAATTTACTTCTGCAGGGACTGCGGCCGGTACTTTTCGTCCCTAGCTGGACTGAAAGGCGTCAAGTATCCGCCGCGTGTCATCGCGCGCGCGCTGTGCCTGTACAACCTCGGACATTCTCAGGAAGAGGCCGCGCGCCGCATCGCATCGGAGCACCGCATCACCGTACCGCGCCGGACCATTTCCGATTGGATCTCGGGCTACCGGTCCATCACCACCTTCCATCGGCTACGCGATGCGGCCATCCTCCAATTCCGCGGCGGCATGCTCAAGGAGCGAACGCTAAATCACCAGCAGGTCTACCAATACAAAGTCCACTTGGCGAAGCTCGCGCTAATGGGAGAGGCGGTGCCTCGCGACGTGGCGGTGAAGGTGAAGAGTTATCTGCTCAGCGTCTTTGAAGATTTCCCGGATGTTCTATTTCAAGACGACAAGACTGCAAGTCTTGATCGGCAGGACGCTCCTGAGGCTAATTCGCCTACGCAGTCTGCCGGCATGAGATCATCCAAGTCTCGCTTTGAAATCCTTCCGCTCTCCCGGAGCGAGAAGCAGAATCTTGCGAACGATCTTGCCGCGCTGGGTCTGCTGCTCGCGCGCAAGAACAAAGACCGCCATCCTTCGGTACAGGATTTCATGCTGGCCAACGATTCTTGCACGGTCGCTTGCGAGGTTCCTGTTTACCTGACTGCGGAGGAAATTGGCTATTACAAGTCCAAGGGATTCTTCGTGGCATTGCCACAGTCGCCCAAGCCAGTCACTGGACACATTGATATCGTCCAAGCCAGAAATGGTTTCGTCCACCTACTCGACTACAAGCCGAAGGCGCGCGACATTGACCCGGCAAACCAATTGGTTGTTTATGCCTTGGCGTTTGCCTCGCGCACCCGACTTCCCGTGAAAGTCCTGAAGTGCGCCTGGTTTGACGAGAAGGACTATTTCGAGTTCTTCCCACTACAAGCCATCAAAGCCAAGAGCGCGCAGGCCTCCGCCTGAAATCGCATAACGAGTAGCTCAAGTCACGAACTCTATCAGGAGTGGTTTGGAGGTGTCCCAAAATGGGCCTCGAGGATCGGTTTCCCGGTCGGAGAGGCAAACGGCCGCCCCGCAGGCTCAAGAGCCACAAAGACCGTGTCAATCTCTTCGAGGAGTTTGGAACCCACCTCGACCTAGTACTACGGCACTAAGGCATTACGTAGCCTGCAATAGAACCCTCCCTCCTCCTCTCGCATCAACACTGGCAACAGACTTGAAACAACCAACAGCGAAGGGGCATCCTTTCCCCGAGGATTTTTTTTGCCCTCGATTGAGGTTTCGGCTGAACTAGGTGCTCTTAATAGATAGAAGCACAAAAAGGCTTCGAACCCTCGGTGAAGTGACGAACCTGGAGCCCCGGTCAATTCCAGGGCTAGCCGACGCAACGTTGTTAAGGTGGGGACAAGGCATGCACGGAGGCGCTCGGCCGCTCAATCGTAACCTTCGCATAAGCCCTGTTGACCGCCGTGGGCGCACGATAGGCCATCCTGTGCTCGTTGCTGCCGAGGAGATCGGACGTCGTGCTATGGAGCATGCAGAACAACTGCTCTTTGATCCAGCGATCGCGGCAACCCTCTTGGAAGAAGCTGCAGCTTCGGTTTCGCGAGCTTTGTTGTCAAAAAGACATTCGCACCAAGCTGGCGTTCGAGACCTTCCGTCCTACCTTTTCCGCGCTTTCATCCGACGCATCAATCGAGCCAAGAAGCGACAATTGATCCAAGAGGCCGCTATTCTGGCGCACTTCGCGGAGTCTCCGAACTCAACGGACCCCAACGCGAACCTTGATCTCAAGATTCTCGTTGATGAGCTCTTAACGAGGTGTGATCCGGTAACGCGCGAAATGTTCTACCGGCGCATTCAAGGTTTTTCGTGGAAGGAAATCGGGTTCTCGTATGGAATACCGGAGCATGCTGCGGAATCGCGCTTCAGTGAAGCGATCCACAAGCTGGCAAAGAAGCTCGGTCTGAAAACTAACGTGAGAATCTGAAGAGAGGATTAGCAAGCGGTTCTGAATAATGAAAACGAGAGTCAAAAACCACACTGACTTGGGAAATAAGGGCAAAGACTTGCGCGAGTTCGCCGCCAACTATCTATCGGAGGCTTTTCCGAATCCCGGCCGCGATGGCTGCCCGCCTGATTCTGCGCTCCGTTCTCTGGCGTTCAACCCCAAAGAAGCCGAGCCAATTGTCACGGAGCACTTGGCAGCGTGCTCCCCGTGCTTCAGGCGCTACTCGGAACTGTTGGCTGAATTGATGGCACAGCAGCGAGTAGAAAAAGCATCATCTTGGAAGCGTATATCAGCCTGGACCAAGGCTCATCCCGTGCTCGTCGCGGCAGCTCTTGCTTGCGCGCTATTCATAGCAATCGGTGTCGATCTGTTGCTCCGCGGAATTAGACAACCGAATGCCCCTCCAATGGATACCCACCGAAAGCCAAATCCAACAGAGCCGCTCACTCCCACTGCGGCTTATGCAGCATTTAGCCTCGACCTGAGCGCGCTTTCTCCGGTACGTGGCGGTGAAGGCCCTTACAGCGGACATCGGCGGCTTTCTGTCCCCGCTTCAACTTTGGATTTGATAATGACTCTGCCGCTGGCAAGTGCCGAGGGGTCGTACGATCTGATGCTGAATTCGCAGGCCCACACTCTCTGGTCGAAGTCTGCCACTGCGCATTTGCAGAAGGGCAAGACCCTAATTCGAGTCGAGGCAGACTTCAGGCAAGTCCCGTCGGGCGACTACAACCTGGAGGTCCGCTCGCATTCTGGCATCCGTCTCATTCAACCGGTTTCGCTTCGACCTGGATTGTCTGGTGGCGGGGAGCAACGGCCATGAATCTCAGAACACTCCTAATTTCCACTTTCTTGTGCGCGGTGCTATCTGCAGCCGCCCAAGCGCAGGCGGCGAGCGATGATCCCGACCTGCTGCTTAAGCAGGCGCTTCACTTCGGCGACCTCTACAATTGGGCCGACGCCGCAACCCTCTTCGGTGAAGCCGAGCAACTTTACGCAGCGCGAGGAGATAAGCGGAACGCGTTCTATGCACATCTCGGTCGAATCCGTTCAACGATGGAGCAGCTCTCGCTTCCACAAGTTTCCGACGAGCTTGGAACTGAGTTGGAGAACAATCCACTCCTTCAATCCGATAAGGAACTACGTCTGTTTTGTCTCATGGTTCTTGGCGATATCGACGGCGAGATCGACGCCGCACCGATGCGTCGCGATTGGGAAGCAGCGCTCAGGCTGGCTCATGAACTCGGCGATAAAAAACTCGAAAACCGGGCTTCAGGCGAACTCGGCTTTGCTCTGTTTCTCGAAGGCGACATGGCCACTGCGCGTCAGAGAGTAGCGGGCGCGCTCATGGGCGCAATGATGCTCAGCGACACCGGAGCGCAAATCCGCTACCTGGCTGCGGTTGGACACGCTTACGTACAACTGGGTTCCTACGATGACGCCCTCGCATACTTCGACAAAGCACTCAAGATAGCAGCTACCAATCCTGACGCCGGATACCAATTCGTTGTCAACGAAGGCAGGCTGCAAGCCTTCCGCAGCATGGGAAAGCTCGACGAGGCTGAACAGCTTGCGAACGAGATCATCGCCCAAGCAAGGTCCAGACAGAAGCACGTCAAAGAAACGCAGGCTCTCATTACAGCCGGTACTGCGGCAAATGCAAAAGGGGATCAAGAGAAGGCGATTGACCTCTTCAACAACGCAATGGAATTGGCCCAAAAAGGTCAGTTCCCACGCCTGTTAGCTGATGCGCAGTTTTATTTGGAAGACATTTATCGAAGGCAGGCCGATCTCCCGAAGGCTGAATCTCTGGCCGCAGCCGCCGCCGAATCAACACAGAACAGCGGTGACCTTTACTTGCTTCCCTTACGCTTGCAGGCGCTCGCGCAGTTGCAGGCGAGCCAGGGAAAATACCACGAGGCAAGCGAAACCTATGACCGCGCATCCGACATCCTCGACACGATGATCGGCAACGTCACTTCCGCAGCGGGCAAAATTGGCTTGATTAGTTCCATGAGCGCCATTTACGCAGAGCATTTTGCGCTGGCTGCGGATCATTTGAAGGATAGTCAAAAAGCCTTCTCCGTACTTGAACACGCGCGCGGGCGCGTCACAACCGAACTGTTAACAAGTGGAAAAGCTCCTGATTCCCCGCAGGAAGCCGAAATTCAGAAGAAGATCAGCCGTTTAAATCTGGCCTTAGCAAAGGCGAAGTCGGCTCGGCAGGTCCGCCAAATCCGAGACGAGATTTTCTTGGCTGAACAGACCCGATGGCTCACTCCGGTATCGGGAGCTTTGAAATCGCGTCCGTGGCAAACGATCCCTCTGGAGCGCATTCGAGAGAATCTCGCCACAAGTGAAATTGTTGTGGAATATGTCATGGCCGAACCGCATTCCTACTGCTTGGTCATCACACATGACTCCGCCCGCATCGTGGCGCTCGCAGATCGAGATAGCATAGAAGGGTCTGTCCTCGCCTACCTCAAGACATTGAAGGGAAAGGGTTCCTCGAAAGCACAGGCGAAGGAACTCTACGCGGCTCTCTTGAAGGACATTCCTGAGGTTCCGAAGAAGGAGCGGCTCGTCATCGTACCGGATGGTCGCCTCCATCTCCTCCCGTTCGACGCTCTGGTTGACGACACGGGGCGCTATTTGGTTCTTTCCCACACCATCACGTACGCACCGTCCGCGAGCGCGTTGTATTTGGCAAATGCAGCGAAGCGCCAGTCCGCCCAGCAGGCGTTTCTCGGTGTCGGCGACATTCCATACGAGCAAAATGCTGAACTCACGAAAATCGCTACAATGCGAGGATACATTAGCGGGCCCTTGGTCAATCTGCCGGCCTCCAAGGAAGAGATTCTCTCGGCGCAGGCCGCGACACATAGTGACGGCCACAGCGTTTTGATTGGCACGAACGCGACGAAATCCGCGTTCGAACGCTCCAGTTTGGAACAACACGCGATCATTCATCTGGCAGTTCACGGCGTGGCAAATGAAAAACACCCTGAACGAGCGGCCCTAATACTTTTCAGCGACAGCTCATCGGGGGACGACGGCATCCTGGAAGCAAGCGAGATCGTGCATCTCCACACCAAGGCCGACCTCGTTGTCTTATCAGCGTGCGATACAGCAGTCGGCAGGCTACAGGGAGAAGAAGGGATCGCGAATCTATCCCTCGCATTCCAACTCGCCGGTGCTAGGGCTGTCGTTTCGACACTGTGGACTATTGACGACACCACGGCGCTATATCTCATGAAGCGTTTCTACGCTCACTTAACGACAGGCAATACCGTGGCCTCCGCTTTGACCGCAGCCAAAAGGGACATGCTCACGACCTACGGCGCACAGACCGTTCCGTACTATTGGGCGAGTTTCAAGTTGGAGGGCGCAGGCAACCAACCTGTCACCATCACCAAATCAACCACTAAGAACTGAGGGGGAAATAGGCCCATGTCAATGACGGAGAACTCATCGCAGCAGACTCTTACGCCTAAAGACCAAACCAAGATCATCAGTTCGATCAAGAAGCTGGTTGCCGAGCGTCACATTAATGTCAGCAATCCCAATCAGGATTACGCACCCTGGCTCGCTCTGGTTGACGAGCGTGCGCCGCAGCTCCTGGCGGGGGACAGGGCGGCTTTTGAGGCGGGGGTGAGCGAACTGCTCAGGGTCCTCGGCAGCAGTCATACAGCTTTCTTCCATCAGCGTCGTGACAGCATTCCAGCGCCCTATTCGATCAACGCCACCTTACGCTCCGTTGACCGTCCCGAAGGAAAGCGTTGGATGTTCGTCGATGTAATCGAAGATGGTGTTGCGTTTCAAGCGGGAGTCCGCCCCGGAGAATTCCTTCTTTCCATAGATTCCGACCCTATTGCTCCGCCGAAGTCGGCGAATTTCCGCATTGGGGGCAACCATCGCGTCGAAATCGGTAGCCTCGACGGCAACAAACGCGAAGTTGCGATTGGAGTGCCAAACCGGGCAGCCAAAGACCGCCCTCCGATGATCGAGCCTCGCAGCCTATCTCATCGGTTTGTCGCCCCCGATATCGGCTACATCCGAGTCGCGACCTTCCCCGGTGCGGTGGGTCAGAGCTTCGCCAAAAGCCTCGACGATGCCATTCGCGAGTTGAAAGTTCGTGGTATCCAACGCTTCATCGTGGACATCCGTGGAAACATCGGCGGCGGCCTCGGCTCTCTTCGCCTTATGAGCTATCTGTGTCCGGGACGGCTGGAAATCGGCTACAGCTTGACTCGTCGGCGGCTTCAGAATGGTTATCGCAAGGAAGGTCTCACGCGCATCGGCAAGATTCCCGCAACCAAGGCGGAATTGCTCATGATGGCCGTGCGTTTCAAAGTCTTCCAGCGCGATCGCTCGATGACGCTCGTTACGGAGGGCCTTGGCCCGCAGCCCTTCCATGGTCGAATCATTTTGCTCATCAATGAGCATACGCACAGCGCGGCGGAAATGGTCGCCAGCTTTGCCAAGCAGAACCGGCTCGCCACACTCGTCGGCACGAAAACGGCAGGCGAGGTTCTCGGCGGCGCGAATTTCAAGCTCGCTGGGGGTTACATTCTCCGCATGCCAGTCGCGGGCTGGTATACCTGGCAGGGCGACTGCATTGAGGGCCAGGGAGTTGAGCCTGATGTGATCGTTGAGAACTCTCCCGAATCGCTCGCTGCGGGCACTGATACGCAGTTGGAAAAGGCTTTGGAGACCGTCAAAAGCTGCTAGTCCATGTTTGGTGTCGGCACCGACTGTTCAGGACTGCCGCTGTCGCCTGCGGGACTTGTTGGGATTGACAGCGCAAGTGGACTACCGGCTTCGTTCTGGCGCGATTCCAATTGAAAGCCCCCGCCAACGGGAATGTAGGAGAACGGGTTTCCATCGGATGGGTCAGGATGTTGATTCACTGCGCTTGGACCGTCTAGCCGAACCACGATGGCGGCTTTCAATAATGCGCGACGAGTCTCCCTGTATGAGTCTGCCCAGCGGAATCGCGGCAGATTGGGCGTAAAGAGCCGGATAAGCGGATTCGCTCCCGCGATACCCTCCATCTCGGATTTGTACGTGCTCTCAAACTGCTTTGGCGGCATCGTAAAGCGGGAGCTCCACGATGCGTAAAACGACTGTTGCTGCTGGGCACATGTTCTGAAACCGCTCACACAACTTCCGCAGCCGTCCACGATTTTACTGGCGCGCGCCCTGTCCGACTCCAGGATTGGAACCTTCTTTAGGAGCCGCGCTACCAAGTCGTCCCGGCTTGTGGCTCCGTCAGCAAGCCTCAAGAAAAGATCATTCCGGTCCACCTTCTCCGATTTGAATGCAATAGCGAGGCTCGAACCGCTTGGCAGAGCGTCGAGGCCGCTTGCTAGCCGATTTAGTTCCCCTGCCGACAATCGATACAGGTTCTGTGCGAGAACGCGAGTCACGGCATCCTCTAGCCCGTAAGCAAACAGAACAGAGGCGAGGCTACCGTCACCCGACAGATGCCTAGCTGCAGCCATCGCCGCCAGCGCGTCGCTGACAGCCCCGTCAGTATCTCCGTCCCGAAAGCGAAGGCGTGCGCGGAGCCCGGCCACCGCTACTAACTCCTTAACGGCACCACGGTGCGCGGTGTTGGCCAGCGGTCCGTCTTCAACGCTCATTGTCCAGTCGCAGCGTTTTAGGCCAGCGCCGTGATGGAATTCGACGAGAGCTTCGGTAGCAGCGGCAACGAGCTTCTCGTCCTCACCATTCAAAGGCGAGTCGAGGGCTTTTAGAAGCTGTGTCGCAGCGTCGGGAGGCAACGCATACGATTGTCTTAACGCAGCATCGGCGCGCAGGTATTTCACAGTCGCATTTTCGGCTTCTTGGCCACCAGTGGGGCTAAAACCTTCTGTAACGCCCGTTGCGGCGACCAAAACCAGTGCCAACCCCATTTTCATGCATACGAGTCTATAGCACAGATGGCGTATCGCTTTCTCTGATCTCGTGCTAGGTTTCTGTGGTATATCGCACGCGAGCACCAATTCAAGACTCCTCCCAAAACTCCCTCGTAAACGTTCACCGCTCGTACATACAACTCTCGAATAGCTGGTGAGGTTTCGCCTCTTCGAGGGCCTCTTTATATGTAGAGGCCGAATCAGGGCGGCGCAACTCGGGAGGACCGACCGTGCGAGACGATCTGCGCTGCGATTGCCATATCTGCGAGGTGGAGGCTCATATCTTCGACGGACTGGCGGCGCCGCCAGGAAGCATTCGGTTTGTAGCATTGGCTGCGAGTTCCCCTGCGCTCGCAAAATTCACTAACGTATCGGAGGTCCTCGCATATCTTCATTCGCCTCGAACGGGCGATTATGCGTGCTCGGACGTTGGTCAACTGCTAACCGCACTGATCGCTGCGCGGACGACCATGCCCGATTCGGAGCTGATCCATTCTGTCCTCGTGCTTGCCTTCGCACCCACCATCCACCGAACGTATCGGGAGGTGTGCGCATGGTTTCGAGGATTGGAACCGGAGGACATAGCCCAGCAGATTTTGACATTCTTCCTGGAACTAGTCGTTTCTGTCGCCGCGGAAAACCTTGTTGGCATTCTGCCAATCGCCCTTTCAAGGAGCCTACGCAAAACCTCATTCCGTTGGGCGGAAAAAGAACAGCGCGCCCTGCTTAAGCGCCAAGATGAAACCCAAACCGACACCGTCGGCAGCGAACGAGCAGCTGAGCCTACCTTCGAAAGCGTCTCCTTTTTGAACGACTTCCTGGATTATTGCTCCCGGCAAGGACTGCTCTCCCGATTCGAGCGGCAGATCTTGATCAAGTTCAAAGTCGACGGGTTTAGCGCCAAAGAGATTCAGGATCGACACACGGCACTATCCGAAAGCGCCGTACACGTTCGCGTCCACAGAATCATGCAACGCCTTCAGGCAGCGGCACTGGCCTTGGGTACCAAGACCGGCGACTCGAACAACGGTGTCGGCTAAATCTTGCCGATCCTACCGAAAAAAGTCACGCGGCCATGAAAGATTTTTCTTTGAAAGATTCTGCCGCCTTTTTGCCCATTAGTAAGAGTAGAAGGCAACTCTCGCTGGATTCCTCGCTGACGAGCCGTGAAGGACAACGACAGCAACGCCGCCCCTGATCGGAATTGCTGCCCGCTGCAACTTCACGTTGCCGGCGTCCCAGGCGAACTCGACAGAGGGAGCGACCTCGCGGGCGGCTCGCCGCACCTCTTACGCAGGCCCCCCTTTCGCTTTCGTGTCGCGGTCCAGCGAGAGCTTGTCTTCAAATCCCGATGCGAGTGCGGCTCGCATCGTTCGAAAGGAACTCGCCGGTAATGAATAAAATCCTCCGAAACAGATTTGTCTCCCGCTGGCTCCGGACCGTATTCGTCACATTCTCTTCCTCGCTGATTCTTGGATCAGCGGCGTTCGCCCAGGCCGCAGGTGGCTCGCCTTGGGAGAACGCAGTCAACGTTTTGATGCAGGCGTTCACAACGACCATCGCTCGCGGTCTTTCGCTCGTCTCCATTGTGGTCGCAGGGTTGACCTTCGCCTTCGGGGAAGGCGGCTCGAAGCGAGTGCTGGCGGGCGTTCTCTTCGGTGTCGGCATGGCGATCGCCGCCGTGAATTTCCTCGCGTGGCTCTTTCCGGGCAGCTGATTCGCGCAACTCTCGGGGAGACAGCAATTGCCGGAAACCCGACGAATCAACAGAGTGCATCGGTCGTTGTCGCGGCCACTGACCATCCTCGGGGCCGAGCGGAAGCTCTTTTTCTTCGCCATGTGCCTGGGCGCAGCCACCTTCAACCTGCTCAACAGCTTGTTTGGCGGTCTGCTCATGTTTTTGCTGCTCTACGTCCTGGCGCGCTGGGCCACCCAGACCGATCCCCAGATTCTGCGATTTCTGCTCACCGCTGCAAGACTTCGCGCGGAATACGACCCGATGAAGTTCACTCCGATTGCGGTTCGAGGGGATGGACATGCTCAGGCTTAGCCGAATCTTCAAGAACTACAACGAGACCGGCTCCCTCAGCGAGCAGATCAATCTCTACGGGTTCATCGGTCCACACATTTTTTTGACCAAGAGTGGGGAGGTCGGACTCATTCTTGAAGTCAGTGGCGTCGACTACGAATGTCTCGACGCCGCATCGATTGACGGTTTCACGAAGCGTCTGGAATCGGCGTTGAAGCTGTTCGACGAAAATTACCGCGTCTACCAATACCTCTTCAAGCGCAACAACGAGACCATCCCTTACAAGCTCTACGGCAACCCCATAGTAGACACTGCGATCAAGAATCGCATTGCCTATCTCGGAAGCAAGGCCGACACTCTGTTTTCCCTGTCCGTTTATTACGTGGTTCTATACCGGGGTTTTCAGACTGCCCATAAGTTTGGAAGTGCGCTTGCGGAGTTTCCGAAGAATCCGAAAAAATCCGTCGCCGATCTGCGCGCACATTTCTCTTCCCAGAAGCAAGTTGTCGGCCTTGGACAACACGTTACTGCTGCCGAGGCTGTGCTGCTTCAAAAAGCTCTCAGCTTCATCCTCCAAATCAGCGACTTCCTTCCTGTCCGCCTGCTCAACAAGGAGGAAGCCTTCCGCGTTCTCAAGAGAACGCTCAACTTCCATCCCGCCAAGCTCGAATTCGCCAAACTCAAATACGACACGTTTCTGGATTACTACCTGCCCGAATCTCCTCTCGAATGCCATCGCGGGCATCTACGCGTGGACGATTACTACGTCAAGGTTTTGACCCTCAAAGAACCTTCCGCCCAGAGCTTTCCGCTGATCTTCAAGCGCCTGCTCGAAGTGGAAGCGAACTATTACGTCGTCACAGAATGGAAAAAGGAAGATTCCGGCAAGATGCGCCGGGTCATCCAGGCGAAGCGCCGCCATTTTCACAACACCAAGCGCTCGTTCACGAGCCAAGTCAGTCTCAACGACGCACCCACCCAAGACGTCCTCCTCGACGATTCCAAGGAATCCCAGGTTCGGGAACTCGGTGAAGGCATTGCGGAGATCGAGCTGCACGGGAATTACTTTGGCCAGTTTTCCTTAACCGTCGTGATTTATGACCTCGACTTGGCCAAGGTGCACCGGGCATGAGCAGACTTCTATAAGGTGTTCAGCGTTCACGATGCTCAGCTCTATGAAGAAAAATACAACCTGCTGAACGCCTTTCTCGCTGCAGTTCCCGGCAACCACGCTCACAACTTGCGTTCCTTGTATCTGCTCAACACCAACTATGCAGACTTCTCGTTTCTCTTCACCCTTCACTGTGGCGAGCCTCGGAATGCCCATCTCCGACAGGAGTATCTCGCGGTCCTCGAGACCAACCACCACACTCCCTACTTCCTAAATCTCCATTACCGCGATGTGGCGCACACCATGATTCTCGGGAGAACGGGCGCGGGAAAAAGTTTCCTTTTGAACTTCCTCATTACCAACCTGCAGAAATACGACCCGCACACCTTCATCTTCGATTTGGGCGGGAGCTTTGAAAGCCTCACGCAGCTCTTTAACGGCTCTTATATTCGCGTGGGCGTGGAATCCCAGGATTTCAAGATCAACCCCTTTTCGCTGCCGCCGACGAAGGAAAATCTCGATTTCCTAGCTCTGTTCCTGAAAGTCCTGATTCAGGGGCAGCGGGCAGGCGAACTCGACGCTGCCACCGAACGCGATCTTTTTCATCAGGTGGAAAACCTTTACGAGGTGGACCCGGCGCTGCGCACGCTGGACGTGCTAGCAAACACACTGGGGCATGACGTTGCGAGCCGCCTCTCGAAGTGGACCCGCGGCGGCCAGTTCGGATTCCTCTTCGACAACGCCGAGGACACCATTTCCTTCTCCCGCTTCCAGTGCTTCGACTTCCAGCGCATGAGCCAGTACCCGGAACTTCTGGAACCGCTGCTCTTCTACATCCTGCATCGTGCCAATGCTGTTATCGCCGACCGGCAGATTAGCTCCGTTTTCAAAGCCTTCTTCATCGACGAAGCATGGGTATTTTTGAAAAAGTCTGCCATTCAGCGATACGTCGTCGAGGCCCTCAAGACCTGGCGCAAGCACAACGCCGCCATGGTGCTCTCGACGCAATCTCTCGACGAACTCAAGCGTTCGGACATCCTCGACGTAATCATCGAGAGTTGCGCCACGAAACTCTTCCTCGCAAATCCCGATATGGATCGCGACCTCTACCGTCGCCAGTTCCACTTGAACGAAACCGAAGTCAAACTCATCTCGGGTCTCATCCCGAAACAGCAATTTCTCATTAAGACCCCGGAGCTGGCAAAGATTGCCAATCTCAATGTCGATGCCAAGAGTTATTGGCTCTACACGAACGATCCCTACGACAACAAGAAACGCAAAGAGGCGTTCGAGGTCCACGGATTCGAAAAAGGCCTCGAAATCCTAGCGGGAGCGCAGCCGTGATTCCTCATTGCTCGCTTCAAACCTGGATGTCGGGGAGCGATCCCCTTTACGCATTCCTGCCGCTCGCGCTCGCGGGATTCACGACCGCGGTCATTTTAGGCGTGCAGTGGTTTGGCGGGCCCTTTTCCGATCGCGACCAAAGTTTCGAGCAAGACCAATCCATCTCAAAAGGAGTAAATCAATGAAGCAAATCTCTCGCCGTCACTCGCATAGTTTTTTCCTTCGGCTATTCGCCCTTCTCGCCGTGGGCGCAGCCGTCTTCCACTCTTCGGCCACACACGCCGCGACGGAAGCGGCCGCGCGTGTCGTGAAGTATTCGAAGGAGGACGTTGTTCCCGTCCACGCAAAACTCCGGTTTTCAACACTCATCGTTCTACCGGGAGACGAAGAGATTCTTGATTTTACAACCGGCGACAAGGAATTTTGGGTCATCAATGGCGCACACAACCTCTGCTATGTCCATCCAGCGCATGCCGGCATCCGCAGCAATCTGAACCTCATCACCGCGAGCGGACACGTCTACTCGTTTCTGCTCACGGAAATCAGCAATCAGCCGAATGCCGAACCCGATCTCAAACTCTTTGTGGAACCGAAAGAAGACTCCGGTGTAGCGGCCAACAGTGGGCTGCGTGGCTATGTCAGCGCAGGGGAGGCGCAGGCGTACAAGAGGGAACTCGAAACCCTCCGCTCCCAGACCGCGGAACAAATACGTACCGCGCAGGCCCAGTCCGCCGAGCAGATCAACCATTTTCGCTCCACCTACGCAACGAAACTCCAGTTCGACTATCCCCTCCAACCGAAGGCGGGCCGCGAGCCATTCCTGATTTCCGCCATCTACCACGACGACTCATTCACCTATATCAAGTGCGGCGCTCGGGAAAAGCCCGCTCTCTATGAAGTCAAGGACGGCAAACCAAACCTCATCTCTTTCCAGATCGAGAACGGCGTCTACATCGCAACCAAAATCATCGACAGCGGCTACCTCGCCGTCGGCAAAGAGAAATTGCCGTTTGCGCGGCGCGCGGCGGGGAACTGAGGGCCGGAGAATGAATCAACCGACACAACCCGCTCAGGTTCGGGAAAAAGCGCCGAAGCCGCAAGGCCTTCTCCCGAAGAACGTCCAGTCCTGGCTCCTCGTCGGACTGGCGTTTCTCATGGTCACCATCATGTGGCTGACCGGGAGCAAGAAGCCGCAGATGACAGCGAAAGCAGCCTCGTCCGCCGCGCCGGTGCAGGCGCCCCTCGAAGTCAACGAATCCAAAATTGCCGAGATGCAGAACCGCATTCAGGATTTGCAGCGCCAGCAGCTTCTTGCCCAGACGGCGCTCGCCCAGCAGACCCGCTCGCTAAGAGTTGCCGCGCATGACGCGGCGGAGCCTCAACAACCTCGCGCCGTTGGTAGCGGTGAGCAGCGTCCGGAAGAAGACCCGATCCAGGCGGAACGGAAGCGACGCGCCTACGTCTCATTGTTCTCTTCAAACGTCGCGCTGAGTTACCGAAAAACTCCGGCGAACTCGACGGCCCCGGTAACCGAACCTCCGATTGCCGCCCCGGCCCCACCGCCTTCGGGCCTCGACGCGTTACAACTCCCCCAACTTTCGAAAGACGTGCAGTCCAATTCGATTTCCCCCCCGCCAGTCCGCAACGATTCCGCGGAAACAACACTTGACCGAAAGGAGGAAGTCAAAAACCCTGCCGCCGTGTCGGCCATCTCTGCCAATGCGGCCGCAGGAAAAACCTACGTCCTGTTTGAAGGAACCATTCTCGAAACCGTCCTCATCAACCGTCTCGATGGGGGCTTTGCCGGCTCCGTCGAGTGCCTCCTCTCTACCGATGTCTATTCCAACGACCGCCAACACCTGCTTATTCCGGCAGGCTCAAAGTTGCTCGGCGAAACCAAGAAGGTGGATACCTTCGGCCAAACACGTCTCGCCGTTGTGTTCCATCGCGTGCTTATGCCTGACGGATATTCCGTCAGCCTCGACCACTTCAAGGGTCTCAACCAAATCGGCGACACCGGTCTCCGAGACCAAGTCAACAACCACTACCTCCGAATCTTCGGAGTTTCCCTGGCAGTGGGAGCGCTGGGAGCTGTGAGCGAAGCGGGCACCGGTGGCGCACTCAACGCGACTGGGGGCGACCTCATGCGTCAGGGATTCGCCGTCAGTACGGCTCAGTCCGCAGCGCAAATCCTCGACAAGTTTCTCAACGTCATGCCCACGGTGACGATTCGGGAAGGCCATCGCGTCAAAGTCTATCTCGCGGGTGATCTCGCCTTGCCCGATTACCTCAACCACAAGATGCCTTCCGATCTTTAGAAGGCAGGAAAGAAAGGACAGAAGTTCGATGAAAAAGAAAATTCCGGCAGTTCTCTTGGTTCTGATTCTCTGCGTCGGTACCGCCTCCGCGCAATTCGGAAGCGGGATCGTGTACGACCCGACCAACTATCAGAATGCGATCCTCCGCTACCAGCAGCTCCAGCAGCACCTCCTGCAACTGCAAAAGAGCTACTCCCAGATCACCAACCAACTCAACCTCGCGAGGCAAATGGCACAGTTCGTCAAAAACATGCCCGCCCGTTACAGCGCGCTCTTTTCGCAGTGGCGCAATGTGACTTCGCTGAACACCTTCGGAAACACCGGCTCTTGGATCAGCGGCGTCAACTCCGGCCTGCTTCCCAACATCAACACTGGTTACCAGAAGTCCACAACCCAGCTGCTTCCCTACAGCCCGGATCACCTTTCAGGCATGGACCCTTTTGAGCTGGAGCGCGTGCAGTCGCAATACGCATCCGTTCAACTCGTGGACGGCGCGAACGTGAACGCGATGGCCACGATCGGCGCCATCCGGGGCAGCGCCCAGAACATCCAGACGCAGATCGGCAACCTCGAACAGGACTCGTTCTCCAGCGACTCCGGTCTGAACAGCGAAGTCTCCGTCCTGAACAAGATTAATGCGGCCGGGGTCTTAACCCTCCGCACCGTCCAAGACTCGAACAAAATCCTCGCCTCTCTTCTCGAAATGCAAATCATTATCGCCAAGCAGCAGCGCGAGTCCATGACCAACAGCATCAATGCCGACATCCAGCGCCAGGCCAGCCTCGCCGCCAACATGACGCAGATGACCGGCACCCTTACCAATTCACTTCAAACCTTCCGCATGCCGTGAGCGTGTGGAGATAGACGCCCGGGCGTCGAAGGAGCTGACGGCAGTGCAAACCGACTATCTGCAGTACATCTTCCAAGCCATCAACACCTTGCTCACCCAGAACCTCGGCTTCTTCGACATCATGGGCCAGAATCTGTTTCGGTCGTTCGCGACGATTCTCATCGCGTGGTATGGCATCAAATCCGCCCTCTCCGCCGCTAGCGGCCGGTCACCGTTCCATTTCGATAATTTCGCGAGCCTGCTGCTGACCATTAGCTTCGGCTTCGCGATGGTCAACTACTACAACGCGCCGATTCCCGGCGTTGGCATCAGCTTCCACAATCTCGTCACCAACGAAGCGCAATTCCTGTCCGGGCAGATCGATCAAGCCCAACTCCAAACGGTGATCATGCAAGTGGCGGACTTCGAAGCCCGCATGGACTCTCCGACGTGGGGAGACATTCTCGGAACCGCCATCTACGTCATCGTGACCATCCTGCTCGCCGCGGCCCAGGCCGTGGCGATTGTGGTCATCGCCTATGGGTTCATTGCCACTGCGGTTTGCGTTCTGGTGGGGCCGGTTTTTGTCCCGTTCTTTATCGTCCCGAAGATGGAGTGGCTCTTCTGGGGCTGGTTTCGTTGCTTCATCCAATATGCCTTCTACCAGGTCATCGCCGCTGCCGTAGTTTTTATCATTGGAAATCTCATGCTCGGCGCGTTGCGCCTTCCGCCTGCGGGCACCCTCTCCACCGTGCAGCTCATTGCCTGGTTTCCGGTCCTCTTCATTACGTTTCTCGCTTCGATCTACGCACTGCTCAAGGTACCCGCACTAACCAACCACATCTTCAGCGGCACCGCCGGCGGGTCTTCGGTCGGAATCATCGAAAGGGTCTTCGAATGAACAACGACGCGAGTTTTTACGATGCCAAACGCCTCTATCTCGAACAGTACGGGGATCCCATGGTGACGAACACGTATCTCAAGATTGCCCTCGCGCTGCTGTCCGTCGTTTGTGTGGCGCTCGCGCTCATCGACCTCCGGACCATTCGCACCTTCCAGAACTTTCGCCCGCTGGTCATCCGCATCGACGATCTGGGGCGCGCCGAAGCCATCAACTACCACAACCTCGAATACAAGCCCCAGGACGCCGAAGCGAAGTATTTCCTGTCCCAGTTTTCGAACCTCTATTACCGCCGCAACCGCTACACCATTCAGGATGACTTTTCGAAGTCCCTCTACTTCCTCGACGGCAAGCTGGCCAACGGCATCCTCGACGCCTACCGCAAGGACGACATCATCAAGAAATTCATCACCAATACCGCCGCACCCGAAATCGATGTGGATGTGAAGAAAGTCGCGCTCGAAGAAATGCAAACCCCGCCCTTCCGCGCTCGCGTGGACTTCTACATGGTCTATTACTCGCCCGCCGACCATAGCGAGCTGAAGCGTGATCTGTACACCGCGAACTTTGTCTTCCTTTTCAAATCCCAGGTGCCCAACGAACTGATCCCGATCAACCCTCTCGGAATGACCATTACGTACTTCCGCGAAGACCAAGCATTCAAATGAATCTCGTGACCCGAGTTCGCAGCGAAGAGGTCGCGGTCCGGCACCGGGCAACATCGGCCCAACCTCCGTACGCCACTTCTCTCTCCCCCTGTGGTTCTCCTCCCGACGCGCGTCACATCCCTTCCGATCGACCGTGGTTCTCGACACCCCAGGCGTGCTGCTGAAGGGCCTCCATTGCCCTCCGGCTGGCTCCCCGCTCCCAGAAACAATGGAGAGTCACGGAAAAAACATGACTGGGTTTCTCGGAGACTTCCAATGATTGCCAACGTCCTGCTCATTACCATCGCCATCCTGCTCGCCCTTGGATTCTGGCTCATGGGCGAGCTGAAATTCTTTGCTTCCTACAAACTCGTGCTTTGGCGGGCATACGCGACACCCATCCTTATATATGTAGGACTTCTGTCGGCCAATGTGTTTGCCGCAGCTTTTGTTCTCAGCCGCAAGTTCTTCCTCAAGGACACGGGACGAAAACTCTCCCATCTCGACAAGCAGCTTCATGTAGGCCAGACCGACGTGCCCGCACCGTCGTTCGAAGAGGAGTCCGATTGAGATGTCTCGAGGGTACCAACCCGAAGATCAACTCGATCCACAAGTGTCTTCCGAGGGCCGGGAACCCAACCCCGGTGATCCACCCAGACCCGATGAGGCTCGCGAGCGGGCATCGAGCGATGCCTCGCCATCGCCGGGTCACCAGCCGGATCGCGTCGCCTCTCGCTCGTCGGAACCCCGCACCGTCTACGAACTTCGCGGCCGAACCTATCGCCTGCGGAACTCTGAAGTGGCAACGATGGTGGAGCTTGGAAAATTCCGCGCTGTAGCCAGCAAAGATCTGGCCGAATTCGTCTATGACGGCAACAAGGATCGCATGAGACCTGAGGTCGAAAATCTCTTTCGTCAGGGCCTTATCGAAATGAAGTCCATTCCCTATGAGCTAATAGGTTCCCGCCAGCTCCTTACGCTCACCAAGAACGGACACCGCTTTCTGGCGCAAACGCAAAGTGCTGGCAAAGGTCAGACCCTGTACCACGGATTTACGAAGCCGCGCGAAGCTCATCACGATGCAGACCTCTACCGGCTCTATCAAAAGGCAGCCGCAAAGATCGAAGGTCAGGGAGGCCGAAACCTTCGTGTCGTCCTCGACTACGAATTGAAGAAGCACCTCTATCGCGATCTCGCGAAGTTCGGCGAAGACCGCAAGTCTGCTTCTGCCAAACATGCGGTCGCCGAGACGCACGGGTTGAAGGTCGTGCGAGGGAAGATTCCCGTCCCGGACGTTCGGATCGAATACGAAACCCGCGATGGCGAGCGCGCTCGCGTGGACCTTGAGCTGGCCACTGGCCACTACCGCCTTCGGAATCTAGTCGAAAAAGTACTCGCGGGTTTCTCGATCTACGCCCATGCCGACGAAGCCTCGAAGCTGCGCAGGATTTTGGACCAACGTGAATTGACGGCGGAGATTCTCTCGCTATGAAACTGCCCCAGGATCACATCGAGCGCATTGCCACTCTCGGGTACACGGAACCAGAGGCCCGCTTTCTTTATTTGGTGGCGACGCACTCCGGTTACTTCACCCTCCGTCAATTCAACGCCTTCGCCGGCGTCTGCCGTGGAAAGCGGTGCATGGCCTTCGCACAGAAACTTCTCAAACACGGGCACGCCAATGTGCGCGACTACATGGGCACGGGATCGGTCTTTCATCTCTTTTCCCGGCTCATCTATGGACCGATTGAAAAGGATAACGTCCGCAATCGCCGCCGGCACTCGTTCGATTACATTCGCACGCGTCTCGTGCAAGTGGACTTCCTCCTGGAGAATCCGGGGCACGACTTTTTGGAGACCGAGAGCGACAAGATCCATCTCTTCTGCGAATCGCTCGCCGTTCCGAAGGACGTTCTCCCTGCAAAAGTTTACGAGGGGGGCGATGGCAGCAGCACGACCGTCCGCTATTTCGTGGATAAGTTCCCGCTCTTTCTCGCGGCCCCCATCTCGGGTGCCTCACCTGTGGTCACCTTCGGGTTTGTGGATTCGGGCAAGGGAAGCCTGTGGAGTTTCGTCGCGCATCTCGCAGCGTATCAAGGGCTCTTCCGCCACTTAAAGTCTTTTCGCCTGCTCTACATTGCGCCGCAGTCCACCGAGTTTCGCCGCGCCGAAGATCGCTTCCGCGCGATCGTCAAGCAGCCCCTCGAATCCGATGTATCCGGCGAAATCCTGCGCTACTTCGAGATTCGCCGGAAGTGGGAAAAACATGAGTACGTCGTGCCGGTGACCGCCGACTTTGAGTTCTTGAACGAAGCCAGGCGGCGTTTTCATGGCGAGCGATTCGAGAGTCTTTACCAAGCATGGTTCGCCGGCCGGATTGCCGAGCGGGAGCTACGCCTCGAATTTTCACAACTGACTCCGGAACGAACTGTTTTTTTCGACACCTATCTCGTCCGCAATAAGCGATCACCGCTGGACGAAAGACACCGAAACGGGGTGAACGGCGCATGAGAGACGCGGTTCACCCTGCGGTTCACCGTTCCGTTCACCTCCGCGGTGAACGGAAGTTACTTGGAACACTGAGGTTGCACATGACGCGACGATGGATTTTGGACGCGGGCAAAACACAAAACTGGGCTGGAGCGACCCCACTTCGTTGCCACCGGAACCGTGGCGGTCGCTCCAGCCCAGTGAACAGGATGATTCTCTGTTCACCCTGAGTTTTGCCCGCGTCCAGTAAAACCAAGAAGAAATAAGGAAGGAGAAATCATGTCGATCATCAATAGACCGCCGGAGATGGTGAAGCGCGAATACGAACTGCAGGAACCAATTGCGGTCGCCGTAGAGAAGTACGCGACCTTCATTCAGAGCACGCCGGATCACGTCGTAAACTCTGCACTGAAGATCGTGATTTGGAGAGATGTGGAATTTCGCCGCTGGCGCAAGCAACAGCAAACGCAAGCCGACAGGAAGGATGTCCATGCCGCGCCAAAGGCGGCGCGGGCGTGATCCAACGAATCCTCCATTCGAGGCACTTCCTCGCCTGCCTTCTCTCGGCGGCTACGGGAATGGCGCTCTACTTTAGAGCGCCATTCCCGGAAGACAATATCTTTCTGCGGGTCATGGCCATTCGCTCTCTGTCGGCCTTTCTCTTTCTCAAATACTCCTACACCCTCTTCCTCTATACAACGCCTTACCTCGTGTACTCGATCCTGCTTTCCGGCGTCTACATTTTCGCCCTCAAAACAGGCCGTAGGATTCGGGCAGGCAAATTGCCTCTCTATTCAGACCCTCGGAAAAGGACAGAACTCTCTCTCGTGGTTGGCGAGGTACATCACCCCCGCAAGCAAGTCCCTTCGGAAACGCCGCGCTGGCTGGTCATTCCGGAACGGGGGCTTTTCACAGGCATCGCTATCGTGGGCGCCGTCGGCTCGGGAAAAACGGCAAGTTGTATGTACCCATTCGCCGAGCAGATTTTGGCGTATCGCGCCCAGGACCCCGACCGGCGCATCGGCGGACTCATTTTGGAAGTGAAAGGCGACTTCTGCGGGAAAGTGCAGGAAATCCTCGCGCGACACGGACGCGCCGGCGACTACGTCGAAATCAGCCTCGAATCCGAGTATCGTTACAACCCCCTTCATAACGACCTCGATGCCTATGCCCTTGCCTATAACATCGCTTCGCTACTGAACAACCTCTTCGGCCGGGGCAAGGAACCCTTCTGGCAGCAGGCCTACACCAACCTCGTGAAATTTATCATCCTCCTTCACAAGGTCGCTTTCGATTACGTCACGCTCTTTGATGTTTATGAATGCGCCATCAACCCTGACCTACTCGAAAGCAAAATAAAGGAGGCGGAGCGCCGGCTCATCGAAGCCGATTTCGCGATGCTCTGGGAAGAAGAGTATCTGAAGCATCCGCGCGACCTCGACCGATTCAAGTTCCGGCTCGACAAGGAATCCAATCGCTACCGGGCGCCCCTGACACCAGGCCTCGTCGCGGTGTTGAAGGACAAAGCCATTCAATGGGAGGCGGAAAACGCTTCTCGCAAGAACCCCGTTCCGGCCCACAAGAAAGCGCAACTCGAAGCGGTGGAACGCTGGTTCTTTCAGGATTGGAAGAGAATCGAGCCCAAGCTGCGGACCTCCATCGTCGAGGGAATTTCGGTATTTCTTTCGCTATTCGACGACAACCCTGACGTCAAGCGCACGTTCTGCCCTCCCGCGGAATGCTACGACCTCCAGGCCAATGCGGATTTCAAATTCGGTAGACCGCTGCCCTCCCTCTCATGGCTCGTCGAAAATGGCCGGGTCTGCGCGCTCAATTTTCCGATCGCCATGAACGCCGGCCTCGCCAAGGCCCTCGGAGTGATGTTGAAACTCGACTTCGAACGAGCCGTGCTCAATCGCGTGCCCGTCATGGAGGAGCATCCGGAAAGCTATTTCCGACAGGTGTTATTTCTCTGTGACGAGTATCAACACTTCGCCACGGTCGGTGAGAGTGAGCCTACCGGCGATGAAAAGTTCTTCAGCCTGTCCCGGCAGCCCAAATGTATCCCGATCATTGCGACCCAGAGCATCAGTTCTCTTAAGTCCGCCCTGCCAGGGGAATCGTGGCGGACCCTACTGCAGACGTTTCGCACCAAGATCTTCTTGTCGCTTTCCGATGACTTCTCCGCGCGAATCGCCAGCGAGCTTTGCGGGCGCGAGTACAAATTGAAGGCCAGCTACAACCTTTCAGAAAGTGGCCACGACGCGAATGTCAGCTTCCTCACCGGGAGGGCCCTCTCTCATAAGGCGAATATAACCGCCTCGAAGAGCTACAGCCCGCACCACGATCTCCGCTTCGATACGAAAACCTTCATGGAACTGCGTAACGCGCAATCCGTGACCATGGCCTATGACGGCACAAACCCGATGCCGCCGATGTTTTGCTACCTCAAGCCCTACTTCAACAACGCAAACAAATCCTATTTCCGGCAACTTGCGGACGGAGAACTCTGATGAACGGATTTGAAACCATCCTTCCGTTTCTCAAGCCGATCGAGCACCTGATTCTCGATGATTCGATCAGCGAGGTCATGGTCAATGGCCCGGACCGCATCTTCATTGAAAAGGCCGGATTCATCGAGGTAGTCCGGGGTGTGAGTCTCGGCGAGAAGTCATTGATGGTTGCGGTCAAGAATATCGCCCGGCGGCTGGGCGACGACATTTCGGAATCGAAACCCATCCTCGATTCACGGCTTCCGGATGGTAGCCGCGTCGCGGCAGTCATTCCACCTTGCAGCGTAAACGGCGTGACTTTGACCATCCGGAAATTCAACGCCCGGCACTTTGGCGTTGAGGACCTCGTTCAGGCAGGAACATTGGAGCGGTCTCTCGCCAACCAACTCGAAAACTACATTCTCGCTCGAAAGAACATTCTGATCGCTGGGGGTACCG
>Ga0137359_10000869_pt1 | contig 23501 bp, 29 predicted proteins | sample Mad1_40_16metaG_FD_108281 | JGI IMG/M metagenome (GOLD analysis project Ga0137359, IMG submission 108281) | Vadose zone soil microbial communities from Angelo Coast Range Reserve, California, USA - Mad1_40_16 metaG | ecosystem: Environmental > Terrestrial > Soil > Vadose zone | place: USA... | reverse complement strand
GTCGCGTTTGTAGAGTTCGAACGAATGCGTCCCGGAGATGGGTGTAGGAAGTGTTGCGTGTCGGGACTTGAATCACGGTATTCATTTCGGGGAAGTCCAACAAGTTGAAATGATAGAATCACTCACCGATACGAAGGACACATGCTGTGTTGCGAACAATATATTGGACCTTTTCTTCCGGACTCGCGGATGGTGGTATCTAGTGCGATATCGTCAAATTGTTGTGAAAACAGTGTGATGAATAGAGACCTCTAACTTCGGGTTGGAAAGATCGGCATAGAATGCGACTGAATAAACCTTGATCTTCAAGAAGGATACGACTCGCACGCCGACACCAATGAACGTGAATGAGGAAAGGGAACCCTTAGACGGTATTCGCAAGACAGTGGGGAATTCGATGGAGGTGGCTGGATCAACTAGAGAGGAGTGAGTCAAGAAAATAGCAGTCACAGAAGGTGCCTACCTACTGTGGCCTCCTTTTGGAAAAGGACGTTGGAATCTAAATGCGCAATACCCACCGACGCAGACAAAGCCAGTGCAGCCCCTAGAGCAAGGGAACTCAGCCGTGAAGGTCGTAGTTTATGTGCACACGAGACATAAGAGTAATAGGGTCTACTTTGGCGGGGAACTACAGAAACGACGCAGCGGAACATGACCACGCGGTTGTGGTCTAGAACGGCCCGGGTGACCTGAGCGTGCGCGTCAGTGTACAGTACAGCACGCACGCGTCACCTAGGAGTCGTCATCGAGCCACGCACGCGTCACCTAGGAATCGTCATCGTATTCGGGTACATATAAGCGCAGCAACAGTTTAGTGGTTCGCCTCATTTCTTTCCTGTGACTGTCGTTCCGATTTTTAGTCCACACAATGGATGATATCCATGACATACCACAGTCATCCAGTATACTCTCAAAAGCATATAAAGACGCCTTGGGTACCTTTCCTATGGAGGAAGAAGACATCTCCACAGCACCAGAGTCACCCTCCATAGAAGGCGTGGATTTGTCCCGCGAAGAGGCAGTCATTGAAAAGCAGCGTGCCTCTCTTCAAACTTACCTCGCTTCCCTGCCATATGATGCGGAGACGGAGGATGAAATGCGAAGTCGACTCGAATTTATTCTTGGAAGAATAATAATTTGCGCTGAAGCCAAGAACTGGCTTGTGCTTGCCACTTGGGACGGCGTCTTACAATGGTACGCGTGTACAGTCCGGCCTGTCTTACTCCCTATTGAGACCTGGTCCCTGTAGCTGGTTACTTATGCGCTATCCCATACCCGTTCGTATTCGTGCCAAGCTCGTGCACTTGTATTACGAACTTTGCATCATTCCTGGTATCGAACCGCGCTTGATTCGAAGTTGGGCCGATATGATCTCGAGGTTGCTCGCAGGCAAGTCAGATTCTCGTCGGAAACTCGAGCCGGAGGACTTGCAACTTGCTTGGCGGCCACTTTGGCGAGTTCTGCAGAAGGAGCTCTGGGTGAAAACAAGGTTTCAAGATCCATCGTAAGTGGGTGTCTGCAAAGTCTGTCCATGGTCCTGATGTGATTCAAGGCGCAACGTCGTAAATATATTTCTCTACGTGGCAGAGAAGTCTAGGTATTATTACCCTGCGAGCGATATTCCAGAAATGCTTGAGACTTTTGTGCCTCTCATTTCTCAGGAGGTATGTCAATGAACATGTAACCAATCGAACGCACTAAGTTCGTCTCCTACAGACTTATTTGACGATGGTTCCTGTGATGACATCGTTTCTTCCACCGACCCACACTCATTTGTATCTCCCGGCAATCTTCAAAATCTGGGAAGCCTTCAATTCCGTGCTACTGGACGAACGGTTGATAGAATTTGTGGGAGAATTGGCTGAAGAGCATGTTGCTGGAGTTGCCAGAACCGCTGGTTTGGAAGGTGGCGCGAAATGGAAAGATGTCGGCATGTGGAGTGAGACGGAATGGACCGTTCTCATGAGCAAAGCTTTGGGGTCGATGAGTACGTACGATGAATCGTCAGCATGCAGTATTCTGACTGATGTTATTTTCTAGATGTGCCAGTAGGGGCAACTCGGGTATGTGAGGATTCTTCGTGGCTCGTAATCGAGGCTGAATACTGCTGCAATCAGGGTGCCAGTACCACCGGTGCATTTGCAGATTGGAAGGCCAATCCCTCGTCTCTTAGGATCAGGAAAACCGTCAATCGCTATTGTGAGTTATCGTAAGTCACTGGCGAAATGACACTGATGCTGCTTAGCTTCCCTTGCAAAAATTATGATATATTCGATGGCTGTCGATGGCCCTGTCCGTGCTGAACTCCCACCTTCACGAGGAGAGGGTAGACTCCCTTCGCGCCAACCTGGATATCTTGCAGGTTCAAAAGCCATGGAGTCATTAGATAAGTTTATCACGAGCACCGAGTCTTTCTTCCACCCGTCGAATTCGGGGATATGGTCACTGAGCGTGCGTTAACCACTGTATTCGGCTGTTATCACTCATCTGTTTGGCTCTAGTTGACCCAGTTCCTCCGTTCTTTGACATCTGGGTTCTGCAAGCGTTGGCGCGAAGAGGAGTCTCCGAGCTGTAAAACCCCCCCTGTCTGCTTTCGACTTCTCATTATCGTGGGGGGTCATTAATTTTTTGGTTCTTAGACACACCGGTTGACCCCTGCCATTCGAAGAGCTTTTGTCTTGTCCTTGCGAACCCCGTCTCTGCTCGCTATGTTCTCAAAGGACCCCATATCCATGGGGCTTGCTCAAGGTGCCTTGCGCTCTCTGGCTTTCTTAGAGCCTACCCTTGTCATGCCCGAACTCCTCGAGCGCGCATATAGCGGACTGGAGGTTGTCAACGAGACCCATCGTACCACTGCTGTCTTGAGTATGCTCGCAGGCGTGTCACTTCCCTTGTCCTCGGAAAAGATTTGGTTGGGTGGACAGAAACATATTCTACCTCTTATGGAAATGTGCATTCCCGGCATTGACCTCGTAAGTCGACTATCGTGATATGAATAGCGCTAATACTCCAACTGTCCTACGCCGAAGAATGACCCGGCCAAGACCATCTGTGCGACCTCGTTTATAATTGCCGTAATTCAGAACATCAAGATCGGGGACCTTTCGTCAACCCATTCAGGATTGTCGTTCTCAAGTGATGCGCCAGGTGAAGGCATGGATGTTGACGAGGTGGCGCATCTGCCAGATGGAACCGAGCTTGGTACCTCCCCAACATTGAGCAGGGCTGAGGAACGAATACTAGTTCGCGAGAGTACGGCAGGGTTTGCTGGTACGTATCATTTGGTTAGCCGATCGGTCTACTTAACAGTATTACAGATTGGGTTACCTCACTCTTCCGCCGCGTTTTGTCTCTCTACGAGAATCTTCCCGAGGAAGGAGGAAAGAAGAACACCACTGGGGGAAAGCAGGAAGAAAGTGTAATCAAGTCGATCAAAAGCATGCTGGACCTCATCTGTCTTCATCTATCGGATCCGCTTTTTGATCTCGTTCTCAAGCTTGTGTATGATTACGCCACAACGAATGCGAAGTCAAATGCGGTCAAGGCAATCGGGCAGCTTATTTCAAGTCTCGCTTTGGCGCGTCCTGTCAAGACAGTCGACAAATTCTTGCCTTTCTGCCTAACTCAGATTAAGGAAGAGTTAAAACATGGCGCTTCGAGCGTGCGAACAACGTCGAGCAATCTTGCCATACCATCTGACACAACGCTGCACTGGAGTACGGTCTCTCCAACGTCAGACTATTGCCTCACTCGTAATTTTTTGTTGTAGACATGTCCATTCTTCGTGGTTGTTTTGGCCATGATGGCACCGTGGTATGTACAAGCCTGGGATCGTTCCGTGATCGTGATGCTCAGGTTTATCTTATCAGCTTCTGAAGCATAAAGATGATATCTTTGAACTACTGTCCTTACTGGCGGATAAGACACTCAATGAGAGGGGATATAGTGGAACTGGCCGTCTGATCAATCGTGTACTCAGCACACTTGTTGGAGTCTATCCGCTCAACGCGCATTTTGTAAACACGGATGAGTGGGACAGCGAAGGTATATTCTGTCACTCCTCGTAACTGGAACACTTGCAAATCAGACCAGATTTTGACAGGGATCATAATTCGCATTGGGGGAGACTTCACAAAGCGGAGGACGTCAAGATTGAATGGCATGGTGTGTCAGGCAGCTACATAACGAACGGTAGGAGGCTGAGTCTACCGCAGTCCCATCAAACGACGAGATCTCCTTCATCCTCAAGATTCTCGATCATATTGTTTCCCCTGCATTGGATAGGATAGAGGCTCTTCTACCGTCTGCCGGTTCTTGGGGTGGGGTTGCTCGTAATGATTTCTGCAGGCAAGCCCTTATTTATTTTCCCATGAAAGTTGATGACTTACAATATGGCAGATACCTGCATATTGCCAGATCTGCGTGGCAGGGCCTGCCTACACTTTACAAAGAACCTCCCAAGAGTGTCGTCGAAACCGGATTAAATTTGAACTCAGAAGTCGAACGTCTTGTTGTACAAACACTTGATGTTCGAGCCGGTTTTACGTTAATGGATCCCACAGACTGGCGATATCAAATGGCGCATAGTCAGCGCCAGCGACTTGGTCGAGTGGCACACGATGCAGCATCAGCTCTGAAGCAGGGGTACGAAGGCGAGGACCACATTGACGCGGTTCTTTTGGTGGTCAAAGCCATCGATACATACTTGCTGGATTATGCGTTGAGCAGGGGTGACTTTGATAACCTACAAAGAAGCTATGCTACTGCTCGGGAGTCAGTAACCATTATCTATGCACCATATTTTCCTGATAATGTCTCCCTCAGACTAAATCGAGCATGGCCCCGACAGAAAGAGAACTCACGTCTGGTTCATCTCAAGCGTGCACTTGTCTACCACAGTGGACGAGTATACATGCATGCATTGTATCGACGTCGATCTGGGCTCGATGATTACCTTATCAAGGACCTCACGGACCTGTCTCTCTCTCCATACACGAGGGTTCGAAGGTACGGGTTTCTGTCCAATCAATGCAAGTGCTCTATTGAGATAAGGCAGACATGCACAGGCTGTTCTAGGAAACGTGTGCGGTGTGAGCTATGCACTATGTTGTAGTTGGTACTTCTTATTCATTCTTTCCAGTACTACGTCAGGTCAACGAAAATGATCCTCCCTTTCATTTACAATGCATTGGCCAAAGGATCCGACCCGGATCGTATGAAGGGTGCCTTATACATTCTGTGGAGTAAAGGGATAGGTCAGGTCTCGAGATACCTTTTTGAATGATATTACTAATGTAGGTGCAGCCGTATACGCCATTGCTGGTGGGTCGTTCTTCTTGCATTCCTCAAGTCCGCCTCATGACCAAGTTCCGAAGATCCGAAAGACCCAGACTTGTACGGTCGTTATTTGTTGGCGTTGCTTGAGTGCCAGCATCAAGAGAAGGTATCAAAGATATGACGCTCATTGGAACCGTGGCTGATAGAAAGTTATGGTCGCCTTACCAGCCATCCATTCAAAAGCTAGTGAGCTCTGTTTCGAGCGATGCGATTGCCAATCTAGCAGAAGAGACAACGCGTACAGATGCCTACACTGACAGTGTTCCAGAGGTTAAATTGGCTGTAGATGCACTCAGAGTGGAGTGTTCCCCGAATCTGATCGACCAGGATCTCCTCGGCGAAGCGCTGCAGAAATCAAGCATACGTACCCTGGCTAGGGAGCATAAGTATAGCGAGACGGTTAGTCACCTATCACTCTGTGATATTCTGTGTGACGATAAGTGGTGTACCCAGGTCTCTTCGATCACAGGGATTGCGCTTAGACCGACCACCCACGTAAGTCCCTTGGTGTTGTCGAAGCGCCTCGTCCACTGATGCTGCACCAGTGGCGATATACACATCTAGCCCTTCAGTTTCTGAGTGGACTTCTCCGACGGGACGTTGCTCCTTCGCCCGACGTAGCCAGACTCTTCATCAACAATACTTTGAGCCCACATCCGCCGCTTCGAGCAACCGCCCAAAAGTCCGTGCGCTTTTCTTCTCACTCTGGTGACAGATATTTCAAACACAACTCTGACAGGGGAGTCGTTAAGTTATTGGGTATTATCAAGATACGTACGTATTCTCACACGACAACCGACCTTTGGCTGGATGAGTGGAGAAGTCCCGTTGCGAGACACGTGTCAATCCGAAATGATATGCAGTTCCATAATTATATCAACAAAACGCCCTCGACCGTCGATGAGTAAGCGAACCCTGTTGGCCTACATGGCACTGCACTGAGAATGAAATGCAGGGCATTCTATGTTGATAAGCCATACTCTGGTTTCCTTACCTGGGCACCTCAAACCAAGGCATATGTACCTGTTCCAGCTGGGGACTCTCCAATTTCATGGGAATCCGAATCAAAAATGGCTCTTGAGGCCATTAGAGAGGTGATTGAAGAGGGGGACTACTTTGAAAAATTAATGGTGCTTTGGGGTCAAGAATCCAGTCGAAACATGTCTTCTCCCGAGCTGAGAACAGACAACGTTGCGTTCATCAAATCCATTGGTAATAGTCTCGGGCTTTGAGGGTCGTTTTTGATGCTCATTACAACGTAGCCAAGATGTCACAAGGCGCAGGGTTCGAGAACATTCTAAATACTACAGAACTGCTCTTGTGGGACACAGACCGGTTCAAGCAACGGGCCGGAGCTGAGGTTCTCGCAGGAATCACGCGGGGTATGTTAATACTCGCTCTAAATAGCGTAGAATATGGCTAAGCTATTGACAATACAGGTGCGAAGAACTGGCCAAAGCAATACTTTGACCAGCTGTGGTCTTGGGTGTTGTCGCGGTTAGATCGCATGTACACGAACATAAAACCAGATACAATTGGTTTCTGGGAAGCCACTATTACCGTAAGCATTCCCCAAGCTGTCAAGTGAACAGCTGCAAAACCACCCTTCCACCACGTCTATGAAGGCGCTCTTGGAAGGCCGAGACCCACGTCGTGTTCCGGGTTTATCGAATTGGGTCCTCGCGCTGCCACTGGATTTCCTTGGCAATTCGGCATTTGCAAGTATGTTAAAACCACTTCACCTGCCCAGGGTACCTCACAGCTTGATTAGTGACAAAGACGCTCACGATCTTGGGATGCTTCTTGGACAACGTTGGATACCGGGACGTCCCCCTACTAGACCGATATTTCGCCCTCCTCCTTGGAGGTGCCGATGTTAGCTTCGCAGAGGTAATTCCTTGCACGTAGTCTATACACGTCCTGACTACTCTCGTTCTCTAGGTCAGGGTTTCTATTTCTGCGAGTCTATACATGATTGCGACCAGGCGCTGGCGACCATCCTATCCATCTGTCGCGACATTCTTAGACTCTACGGCGACGACTGATGATCCGCTTTCCATACGGCACGTTTTTCTCTAGCCAAACCGAGCTTGGGACTCATTCCCTCATTCAGAAATGTTGCCTATCTGGAGCATATTTCGGCGCTCACGAGCAAACTTTCCGAATGGAAGGAGCAACGCCTTCCACCCCCGCGGGTCAGCCAGTCTATAGTAGGTCTTCTGTATACCCCTGTGTTCGATACTGAAGTCAAAGATATAGTACGACAAAGTCGGCCTATCTTGTAAGTGGTCTACCCAGTATTATGCTCCGCACATTTGAACGCCTAAACTTTTTCTTAGTGCTGCGGTGGTTATGGGTCTCGTTCTACAGCCCCCAAGGACCCCTAATATTCCCCTACGTGGTTCCCCTCCTGTATGCATTGGGTCATTTACATGAATCCGCATTCATTCAACACTTCTTTTTTTTACCAGGCCCGAGATTTTCCGCATGTCCGAGCTTAGCGACGATCCAGAACTGCAATCCCATAGCCAAGCAGTTTTATATATCCTCTCCGCCGTCGCACCCCCGCCGGAGTCCGTCGAGGCTATAACTGTTTGCTTCGTCAACGCCATCAGCTCTTCCACGGTATGAGCGCTATTTTCTCAATCAAATTAACGACCCACTCAATATAAATTAAGTCCTGGCGTATCCGCCTGAATTTGTTGCCAATTCTTGTTGTGTTCTTTTATCGTAATCTCATGGGCATATCGAATACAAGCGCCTCTAAAATTATGGACCTGATGCTCAACTGCCTTTCAGACGACAACGTGGAGGTACGAGAAATGGCATCGAACTCGCTTTCTGGGATCGTGAGGGTATCCCAGCGGCAGAGCATCGTACCCTTGAAGGTAATCCAAAACTAATTGATTGCCGTTCTTTCGCCTCATGCCGATGCCATGCCAGGACCACTTTGTCAGCCTTGCACACAGAGTGAGACTTACGACCAGACACGACCCTGGTTATCCTGAATCGCTGCGAACGTTACATTCCGCAATTCTGGGCATCTGTGCACTCATAGAGAGCTTCCCGTATTCTGTCGAAAAGTGGATGCCGCCCCTAACAGATAGTGAGTCTTTATCAGCTCCCCTCTTTGAGCACGCTCTGGTTGACATCGTCTCCTACCCAAATAGTTCTTGCTCTACATTCAACGGATCCTCCACCCATATCCACTACTATCCGTAAGACGGCTTCAGAGTTCAAGAAAACTCATCAGGCACGTTCCCAAATCAGTAGGCTTGCCTACGTCTGACCCTGCCCTTTCTCCAGGACACATGGCACCGTGACCAGCTTGCCTTTGACGAGGACCAGCTGCAAAATCTGTCAACCATGCTCGTTGGCACGTCGTATTGTACGTTTTCGGTTCTCTCCTTGCTCCTGTAATTTCGTCCTGATCTACAACAACCAGATGCATGAGGAATCTTGTCTTCGATGCCCTTGAGTGTTACCATAAAGGGACACAATGCTCTTTGTTGTACTTGTAGCCATTGTTGATGCTAATCAGAGTAATCGTGTACACGTCGTTGCAAAGGGTTTTTTCATTCCACTACCCGTATTTGTGCTAGACATGTGAACAACAAAATGCGGCTACTACCTCCATTGCTAGGCTGATCGATAGGTACCGTTACGTGCATCATGACAAACACGTTGCATCGGCCGATGCTAGTGAGCTCGCCATCTCACCAAGCGTAGTGCTTCTCTGTACTATGGCCAGTCGCAGACGTGCTACAATCGATAGCGGTTTATGGCTTCAAATGGACTTGCGCGGAGAACTCTGACTTTGAGACTGGAGGGTGCTCAAGAGTGTAAGCGCCCATTGATAGCCTCCGCGCAAGCCTCGGAGGGGCACTATCATGGGACCAGACCGGTCAAAGTCGTGATGGCCGCGGTTGAAAGATGTGCTTCTGACTTGACGCACATGTATATCGATATAATGGAGGCATACCCAGGCTCAGGCTGTCAACGTACTCGGCCACGAGGATGTTGCGCCCTCGCCACACTAGCAACCACACCCATCCGCGCCAACCTCGCCTACGTTACAAGAAAACGTAGTCCCGTCGCTGCCTGTCAATTCCATGTACATCCCACATGCTATCAGGGACTTACATCGACAAGCCCATCCTGAAACTCCGCTGCTGACGCCTTTGCCTGTGTCCAAATGAGGCAGGTGGGTTTACGAAGGTTACGAAGGTTTCATAAGTCTGAATCTTTTTCTAAATTCCATGCTTTTTCTCAAAAACACTCAAAAATACGCAGGCTACACGAGATGATTGCTACAAGGAACTGGGTATCCTATGTACAAGTGTGTATAAATCGATAGTTGTCATGAATGGCGCGAATTTTCAACGGGCTGAAGGGTACGAAGAATCCAAGACGATAAATCGCTGGCCAAGAACAAGCGGTTGAAATATGATCCAACCTGCCTAAAAGGGTACCCAGTCGGCCATACACGAGAACGATGAATTACGTCCAGATTGATTAACACTTGGAAATTAATGCCATGGCACTCGGACTAATAAGCGCGTCAGTCTTGCGATATAGGAACCAAATGTAACGGCCCTGAGAAACCTGGACTTATGATGGGGTCCATCGAGTGACGCCCGGTGATCTAAGTGCTTGGTCGAGTGATGAAGGTTGTAAAGAGTGTTTGGGTGATACTTGAAATTCCGAGGAAGGAGAGTTATCCGTCTCTGAGAGCACTAGGCACAAGAAAAAGTGGAGCCCACGAAATTGCCGACCTGCGCCGGCGTCATAGAAGGTTGTAATTCCGTAGTTGGGGTCGAAGACCGGGGTTGCGTAGTCAGGACAAGCGCTGAAGCAGGCGGACATGAGGCAGCCGCACCACGCCGATGGGGGACGTGATACGGAAAAATGAGGGATAGGGGGAGAGCCGATGTCACAGGAGTACGGCTCAGGAATTCCAATAGAATGGTGCTCAATCCAGATGTGGGGCAAACATCCCGCATCCGCGGGCGCAAGAATGCATGACTTCAGGGACTTACAGACACTGTCGATAGACACACGAGTGTAGGGCCTTTCGCCCCACCAAGAAAGGGAGGGGGAGGCGAGTAGTCTGTTCGCTGAATTCCATTATTGTCGGGGAAGAGAGCAAGGGGAGACGAGACGAGACAGTGCAATACGGCTACGTTTTTGCCGAGAAATCAAGACAAGCCGGATCAAGGGAAGCCTGGACCGTTGAACAGGCATGAAACTACAACGAGGCAATAATCTTGAAAAGGGGTGCGGAAGGTATGAATGACGAGGGTACGAGGGCAAAAGCCAAGCGGGGCTGTGACAGCGAGAGACGCGTGCCCTAGAGCCCAAATTGTGCTTGCTATGACCTCTAAAATGTAAAAGAAACAGCATACGGATAATAAAGAGGGACTGATCGCTGATAGGACCGCATAGGATTACACGTGTAGAAATAATTTATTTCGACCACGTTGTCTCTGACGTTAATAAAATTAAGAAGATAAAAGACCGTAGGAGGATAAGTAGATCTGAGGAATAAGAGGTGTAGCAGTGAGTGTATGGGCACGATGAAGGGGCGTGTTGGGGATGTCGAGGGAAGAATGGGGCACACGTTGTGATGATCTGAAATCCAATCCAATCCTATCGCATCAATCATAGAAAATAAAAATAAATAAATAAATAAGTAAAATATATGCATACAGGTTAGAGCTTGACGGAACGCGCCTCCTCGCAAGCCCTTTCCTTTACCCTACCTTTACCTCTACCCCGCCACCTCATACTACACGCCCTTGCCTCGCATCCTCTTCATCCGTTCTCCTCTTAATATATATCTTCGCCCCTTCCCTTCCTCTTGTCCCTCCCCTTTCTCCTTCTCTCATCCTCTTCACGAGTCTTCCCGCACTACCGGGACCTTCTTGTCCGTTTAGTGCCATAATCTATTCATCACATATACTCTTCGCAAACGTCTCCCAGCATCATAGCATCACTATTCCTTGCCCGCAAATTGATTATTGACTCGTCCATTCAAGCACCTTTTTATCACTCAAGTTGCATCGGATTCCTTATCCTTAACTCGTTCGTACTTTTCAAACATTCTTCGTGCTCGCTTACGATTCTCTTCCATAGTTTCTATGCCCATTGAGGTTACAACCTCTCCTTCAATCGCCGATACCTTTCACTCGTACCACGAGTTTTCGTACCAACGTTTCGCAAAGGTCTCAAGAACTGCTCCGGTCGCCAATTGGATTACACAAGAACAAGCTATTGTGATGGAAGACCCTGCCACAGACGTGAGTGTTCTTCATCGATGCCACCAAGGGTGCCTTCTCCCGTTTGGTTTTTGTATTTTTTTTTTCGGACAAGGACTCATGTCATTCCTCTTGCTATTGGCTCCGCATTAGCGCCGTAATCACCAAATCAATACCGTGTACAGCAATCAACCAGTGCCTCAAGGCTTGTCCTCATTCCAACCCCCCCCCTTTCTCCCTCGTTCATCCCCGTTGGACAAAAACGCGTCACCCGACCATTCTATGTCATCGGATTCGTCTATATCTACTGGTATATAATACCCTTCCCCTAAGGAATATTTGCTCATCATGTCCCAGGAAACGCATCTTGGGATCTTGCCGAGGGGATCGCTCGGCTGAATATTAACAACGGATTCGACACTACGGACGGTATCCGCGGTTCAATTCACACACCTCCGAAAACAAAAAAGGCCACAGATACTGTCGTACAACTTCGTGATTCCAGCCCACTCGAGTCCTCCGAAGCAAGCTTGGATTCAAGGCCCTCTCCATCCACCTCTGATGAAGAACGTCTTATTCTTGCTAATCATTCACGTGTCTCTTCCGCCGATACCACCGCTTCGACTCAGCTTTCCGGTTCAAGTCACACGCTTGCTTCTTCTGCGCTTGGTTTGAAGGTTGGCTCCGAGCAAAGGGATAGACCTCATTCTTACAGCGGTGGTTTGTCGACCGCCGATCTCCAGCGCCTGCGTGGTGTTGGCGCTAGTCCGCCTGATGGCGAGCGAGCACCTCAATGGAGTACTGCCGTTGATCGACAAGGCCAGTACGACCAGCCATCGTACCCGTCCTTATCCGGCTATCCACGTCAGTCGGTTTCTGCCGCTGAGGACCTACAGGTAGACTATGCCACGCAACAGCGTCAGTTCCAACCCCTTGATGGGCCTATACCCAACGTACCAGCCTTTAATGGGCGTGTCAACGGCGCACTCAACGGGGCGCTTAATTACCGTTCGCAGCCGGCGCGTGGCTACAACCCAGGATTAGTTACAAATGGCACATACCCTGGCCCTCCCAACCACACTGCACACCTCTCCCTCGGGAACGCCCAGCAAGTCTATGACATGATGATGCCTTCCCATGAAAATCCCGCTGTTGCTCGTGTTCAGCAACAGCACAACGTTTTCCGCGCCACGCACCAGCATTCGTCGTCGGATCCGATTCACCTTCGCGAGGCTGCTGCGCTACTCAGCAGTGGCTTGCCGCCATTCCAGCCTGGACTTTACCCACCGGCCCTTGCCCCCCCTGCAATGGGCATTTACCCCAATCAGTTTTACGCTCCGCCTGAGGCATACGCAAATGCAGGCGTTACCGCGCAGGTCATGGCTGCGGCCCGTTTGCAGTCACAATACTCGTCATACAATGTCAGTATCCCAGGACAGAGTATTTCCCCGGGACTCGGGGATGGCAGTCAAGGCAGTGCGTCCGGCGCCGATCCCGGTGGCAATGGACCGTCCGCAAACAACCGAAAGCTTGGGTTGTACAAGACAGAACTGTGCCGGAGTTGGGAGGAGAAAGGTTCTTGTCGATACGGTCCAAAGTGTCAATTTGCTCACGGAGAAGAGGAAATTCGGAAAGTGGCACGACACCCCAAGGTCATTCCCCTTAAGTCAACAAGTTGAGGTTATTTGCTAACATCGTATTCTATCACAGTACAAGACAGAGATATGCAGAGTGAGTGATACTGTTTCTTGTTTGATGACGCCTCATAACGCTATGATTTCAGACCTTCTGGGTGTCCGGGTCCTGTCCATATGGAAAGCGTTGCTGTTTCATACATACAGAGTTACCGGCAAATGGTGCGGCTCCAGGAGCGGACGGCATTCCTCCGCCCAAGGTCAATCAAACGCGTGGTCGCTCGGACAGCGACCCGAACGAGGCTCCCGTTTCTCTCTTACAACGTATCTCAGCAAAGCGCAACCAAGATGTTGTGGCGACTACTGTGGAAACCTCCTACCAGCCTCCATCCCGCCCAAGAACTGGTTCACTTAGAGTTGATACCTCGTCACTTGACCAGCCCTCTATCAAACAGCAGCAGAACAAGTCAGCGTATCCTTCGTTCACTGCTAAGGGTGTTTTGTTTTCTCAAGCTAACGAATCGTCTGGTGGACTGTCCCCCGGTCCTGTGACTGCTGGGCCAGATCTCGGAAGCCGTCAACTCATCAATTTCGGCCAGGTCCGTTATGTTCATGACCAACAATAACGCCTATTACTGAATGTTCATTTATTATATTCAGACTCCTAAGCAGGGTACTGCGCGAAATTCGGGTTCAAATGTTCGTCACTCTTTCAACGGCACTGACATTAACTTGGACCTCACCCCGCCACCTGTGGCCACGCCTTTCGCTGCACCACAACCTGAGGCTGCTATACTCCGTGCTAACGGGCACTCGCGTTCTGGAAGCGTGGGTAACTGGGTCAGCCTTTCACGTCATCTTGCAGCACCTTCACCTCTGCACGGCCCACAGAGCGCGAGTCCTGCCAATGAAAGCAAGCTTAACACGCCGTGGTTGACAGCTGAGCAGAGTACTCGCTATGCCGAGAAGGCGTCAGCCTGGGCTTGAACAGGTCTTTCTACTGTCAGACCACGCACGGATTAATAGTAAACTGAGATAGTGTTCCCCTCACCTTTGTACTAGTTTTTTTTTTTTTCGCGTTCTCCCTTTTGGTCCCTGCACCACGTTATGCTTTCGAGGTTCCTGAGTTCAAGTTCTCTGTGCTTTAATGATGTCTTGACGATTGCTTGATGATCACAACACCCCCCTTTCATCTGCTCAGGTTCTGTCTACCTCCTGACTTTGAAACCACAGAACAATCCCATCCTACAAGCTCCTTTTACCATTATCAAAACCTTCGCTGTACCATTTACCCCTTGTCTCGTATCTCGCTTTTCCATCTCACTGTCCCTGCCTTTTCAGTAGCCAGCCCAGCCTGCAGCTTGATTTATTGTTCTGTTCGTCCATTCCAGCGAGGAAGCCCATTCTCCTGACGTAGTATATTGTTACGCCGCATTCACACACTGCGTTGCTGTCCATCATCATGTCCTTATATTATCTGAATGAATTTCACGCCTGTTGACCTCTAACTGGTGGGAAAGGAGACTTAGGAGACTGCAGAACGTAGAGATAAAGTAGAAATCGAATAGACAACATGCTAATCTACATTATTAACTGCAGGAATTCAATCCGAATGAGCCATCAACGACATTGCTCTAGCGGTTTAGAAAGCAAGCACAAGAAAAAAAAAAGCATAACTGTAGGATATGACCATTATATGCCCAGCCCAGCCAGTTCGCGATACAACGCGGCCATGCGGCCACGAGCATAATTGACATAATCAAACTCGGGCTGAGCAACGCGGGCTTGGACATCCTCGCGGGCTTGAACAAGCCCCCACACTGCCCACATGGCATGCGACGAGGGGCTCCACGCCCGCACGGTCTTCTCAAGTTCGGCGAGCTCACGCTCGCGCGCTGCAGGAGAGAGGTCCGCGAAGGCCGGTGTGTCGGACGTGACGCGATTGGTGAGGTACGTGGTGAGGAACGTGCGCCGCTCTCTGTAATTCGGATAGCGCGTCAGGTCAAGCACGTGGGGTGTTGGGCCGTGGTAGTTGGCTGTCCACTCGTGAAAATGGTTCGCAATGTCGAATGCGGCTGGGTTTGCGGAAGCATACTCGAAGTCGACGACGATAATCTGTTTATGGATTTTAAAAAAATATCAGAATCGGTGATTCAAGCTGAAAAGAGGGTAAGCGAACCTGATGGTGGTCGGGTACTCCTTCCATGACCTCGTTTAGGCGCAGTATGTTGCCATACTGAGCGTCGTTATGACAAAACACAGGGCGTGCGTCAACCCGGGTGTCTTTAAGCCACCTCATGTAGCTCTCCCATTTGTTTTGGAACACGTCCAGGTCGAGTTCTTTGCGGATAGCGGGAGTTATTCCTGGGAGTGCAAGTACAGCCCGTGCGAGAGGGAGCCACGACTGAACATTCTTCCGTACACCGATTTCTATACTACTGCCACGGGAAAGTCGTTCAACAGTGGCAACGTCAACGCTGTGAAGCTCAGCCATCCGTGCCCCGATGTATCCGCTAATTCGTGGTTCTCGAATATCACTGGTCGTGAGCGTGACCGAGTCAAAATATTCTTCGACACGTCCATTTGTGAAGGTCCCGTAAACACGCGGCCCGAGCTTGTATCTTGACGAGATGATATGTAGGACTTCCAACTCGCGTGGGCGTGATATGAGGGAGCCGGAAGACGAACCGTATACCCGCAAGAGCAGCGTACGAGACGAAGGGGATGATACGAAATACACGGCATTGGTCATGGAGCCAGAAACCTTCTTTATGGATGGGGTGGGGAGGCCAGTAGTTTGGGACCACGAGGGCACCCGAAGGACCCTGAGGATGTCTAACAACTGCTGAGCGAAACCACTCGACTTGTATTGTCTAGTAAAAAGAAGTTGTTGTAAGCACGAAACTGCAAGTATGACTATTGGGGACCAGACCGCTATCAACTCCGTCCTGAGAGGGTGCTGCTAGCTGGGTCAAAGTGACTCGAGGCACTGTGAGTTGTGCGAGCATTAACTGAAAGGGGCTTACCTAGGGTCTAATTTAACACGTGCGTGAGGTATCCCCTCTAAGAGAGGACCGTGTGCAGCAAAATCGTCAAGACGAAGAGATGGGGCAGGGCGAGGATGACCCCCCAACGAATGCAACAGGGGTTGAGAAGTTATAGAGGTGATGGAGGACATGGAAGAGAGAGTCATGGACTTGTGAAGGTCGATATTGACGGAAGCGACGACGTCTGGAACAGCGAATTCTGTAGACATGGTAGTGGAATAGAGTCAAGGGTGAGGGAGGGATATCGCACACGGGCTAATAAAGGGTGTCGTGTGACCCAAAATTCCCTGTCGACTGTATTAGGACTATGACATTCGGAACAGAATCTCTTAAAATAGTGCACCGCCCAAGCTGTGTCTCCCCTTCAATTGGTTGCCTATCCGTCAGCGTCAGAGAGTCAGAAATGACTTGCTTTGTCCAGCCACCGGTCACCTCTCTTCCCCGGTGCCCTCTCAAACAAAGCGTAGGCAAGCTACTAAGGTCAAACATGCGGGCGCAAATCGCAAGTCAAACAAGGAGTGGTCCATGCGCGGTCTTGTCACACGGTTGCGCTTCTAGGCTCGGTGCTACTTACTCGACACAGGAATCGCCAAGAAGGCACTCTATCGTCGCATGACCCACCTTATCCAACCCTTAACCTAAGCCAACCTTCGATCACGTTCTTATCTTCTATCTCTCGCCACGCCACTATTCTATCTCACCGTGCTGGAACAACCCTTTAACTTGACCATCTTCCAACGGATGGATCGGTACTCGAATTGCCGTGGCCACCTTGCGACCCTCTTTTCGTTGTCGTTTACACCACGTACCCTGCTTCTGTAGCTTAGACACGCTCTCGCAAATAGTAGCTGTCTAGCTGGCAGCCATCCGCCTCCTGCCGTTTGCACATACCAATACCCAGTGTCCACGAAACACGATTGATAACTGTCGTCGACCTCGTGGCTGGCGATCTTCGGCCGTCCATGCGTTAGGCTTCCTTGGAAAGCGCTCTATTTTCAGCTAGCTTCGAAACGATAACCCAACAAGATAACCCAACCAAGATAACCCAACCAAGATAACCCAACCAGCGCCCATCAATCAACCCGGGCCGGAGCCCAGATGGAGGCAATACTGCACGTGGTAGCATGTGGCCCTCTCATCTTTTGGCCCGGTCACTGTGATTCAGACATTGCATCCCCATGATGGTTTAACTATGAACATATCGCACCCTCACACTTGTCTGGCCGAATCGGACGCCCCAAAATGGTCCGACTGTCGTCACGTGATTTTACCTCTTTCCGGTTCCGGCACTTCGGTTTCCTTCATTATTTTTCTGTGTGGAATAACTCGTCCAGTTTGAATTGGACTCCCGCGATAAGCGGTGGTGTTGGGTAGTAGTGCTGGTCATCCCGACTCTTCTCGTCAGACGGCAGTGCCTTTCTTTGTATCCGTGTTTATTTCTCAGGCCCAACAAATAATTTCAACCTGGACGACATGAATTGACTGATCAACCACTACTACGATAGTTTGAGTGTGCTTTGATCGCGCCGCACGAATAGAGCCGAATCGTCCCCGCAGTAAGTAATTGTTCAAAAACTAGAACTTCGCAGATTTTATGAAGCCCGTGCCCTGATGTGATACCCACGACAACCTACCTGTCACTTATGTTCACATCCACCAGATGTTGCAGGTCTCCCTAAAACGCATGGCTGATATTTTATTTGCTTGTGAGACGGTAGGTTTGATTTGGTCATAGTGAAAAAGTCTACTTCCACTGAGTTAACCGGTTGCCGCGCCGCGCCAGGAACCGGGAAACGAAGATGAATAATTCAGGCACGTGATTGCGACCCACTTTGACCTCAATCTGGCACTAGTTTCGGAAATCAAGTCTGTTTTAGATGTTCTTGCTACCACATAAAGTAAGTTTTTTTCAAAGAATCTAGGATTTTGGGCATTTTCTTCGGTTTTTTTAGGGGGTTTCATGCACAAAAACTTGAACAAACCCTTTTTTTTTTTCAAAAACAAAACAACGGTCTGTGGGAGATAGAAGAGAACCGCATATACGTCTGTCTCTTGAAAGATAAATATAAAATCATCTTCTGAACGCAAAAACTCGGCTAAGTTATTTTACCATGGGTAGGGTAGTTAGGCGCCGGCGCGCGGATTGACCGCGTGCTACTGTTACCGTGGGTCCGTTTGAGTCGTGTGCGCCAACAAACGAGAGGCGCCTCCATACAACCTGTGGAACTTCGCCGCCCAGATTCTCTTACAGTAATAGCGCTCATGTCGCATGCCATTCTATGATAGCGCCGGAAGGCTGTCGGAATCCACCCGCGTTAGTCACGTTGTCCTGGGTCTGTAAGTGGTAGGGCATCTCACAGACCGGCACTTTTTGCACAATAGATGAGCACCCCCTTCCATTCCTATGTGTCTGATGATTTTACGAAAATTATTAACCGAGAGAACACACATTTCTCAATTGTCCAAGACAAATAGCTCCTCTCAAGTATAATATGGTATATTTGGTTACTAAGTGATACACCGTATGTCTGGTACCCAGCACCAGTTGATAGATGTGAATCAGGCTGATTCTTTAAACAATTGTTTTGCATCCGCTCCAGTATTTGCACCTGCAGATTTTTCGGATGATGGCAAAGGGGTGGGACGCAAGAACAGAGACAGCTGTGAACGAGAAGATGACATGGGGTTCTGTCCGCGCAGCATCACGGGAGTGCAACGTACAAGTAGAGCGCTTCCTAAACAAGGCGCGCACATGGTCCAAATGTCCTGTGTGTGAGAAGTGGATTTAAGAATGGATAAGAACCGCGCGGCATCTAGAAACACCACACAGACCCGAATAGCGCCCACGGCGATAACAACATCCTGATGGTGAACATTCGTTGAGACCGATTGCGATGCCAGGGACGATCCCTGCAGGAGATTGCGAGACACACCGCCCTCGTAAATTGCACCTGCGATGGACTGGGCGCGACGACATGTCAACTCAAAGGAGATACAAGAAATTTGATTGATACGTGCCAAGCCAACTGTTGCGCCCGTGAAACGGACGAGGAAAAACACACTCGTTCCTGCTGCCAATTCTTTTGGAGATAAAGCACCCGTCAAGGCTTGGTACGGCGCGTGGAACAGCATGCCCAAGCCAATGCCCCCCAAAAGTGGGAGAAACGATTGCATCTTAGTTGGAGTGTTCACGCCAAGGAGGCACAGAAGTGCTGGAGAAAGGTCTAGCCAGTCGCATTTGGAAAGCGCAAATCATACGCACCAAACCCTGTCGTGGCAATAAACAGACCTGCGGAAATGACCAATTTTTGGCCAACCGTGTTATGTGTGCGCCTCTGAATGGCACCTAGAAGCCAAGCCACAGGCATGGAGGCCAAAGATGACCCCAAAGAGTATGGAAGGACCATGATCCCGGCACGGATGTTCGAAATTGATGCGTTGACAGTCTGAGGCGTGGGTTGGATTTCAAAGTTCTGCAAAGTCAACACGCGCTGCGCACCTGGAAGTATAGGGCCAAATAGAATGTCCCAGATTGGAATGCGACATTGTGAAGGAGGCTGATAATGAGAAGAATAACTAGGAAATATCAGAAAGGAAGAGGGAAGCACTAAAGGAAGGCGACTGTGAACGTACTGATATTTAAATTATTAAAGATTGCAGGGGGAAATAATGCGTCGCGGGTTGTCAGAACCTCGTGAACTCCAGCTGCGATCAATAAGCAAGAACCGATAATGATCAATGTAAGCGTTGAGGTTGCTGCCCCTAGACCGCGGCACCATAAGACTCTCGATAAAAGTAGGGTTTGTGAGACTCACAGCCGTGAGCACTGGCAAAGCTAAATCCTACAATTATGCAGGAGGTGCTACCCATGAATAGGAGCCTGTTCTTCTTATGAGTTGATCTGAACAAGGAGCAGAAGTGCGTTCTGCTGCTTACAAGCCAACGAAATCGAACTTCCGAAGGAAGTCTTTCCAAGAAGCGCCGTCCGGAACTGCCAGTTTGATCCCGTGTAGTGACAATACTAGTACAAGAGAACCGACGCAACAGATGGGGATGTTGAGATAAACTGAATTGTGAGTTAGGTGATCTATATTGCAGGCCTAGAAGGTTGACATGACGTACAGGCCCATCGCCAGTTTAATGCGGAAGAACCGTGACCTGACAATCTGGATGAGAAACGGAAGTAGATTTAAGTGGTTGTCGCTTACTAGTAAATAAGCCGCCGAGCAGTGGGCCTGCCATTGCAGAACAACTCCAGGTAACACTCAGGGCTTGAGACCACTTTGCCCTGTTTTGAACCTCCACAATCTCCGAAGTGATGACCCAGACAGAGCAGACTATTCCTCCTCCACCCACGCCAGATAACGCGCGTGCGGCAATTAGCCATTTTATATCCTGTAGGAAAATATTACCACGAGAGGGCGATCGACAGGGAATTACGCACTCGAGCAGCTCCACAGAGTAAGGAACCAAGAGCGAACACGAGGATACTCGAGAAAAGGACCCACTGACTCTGGATCAGCTGCTGCGAAGTCCTGAAATCAAACTCATTTACCTTCCTTCCGGTAAGGTCAGAAATTCTGCCGTAAAGCGGCTGGCATGCAGTCTGCGTGAGCAGATATGCAACGCCAATCCAGGTGTAATCAGATTGTGAACCATCGAATTCTCGTACGATGGTTGGCAAGCATGTGGACACGATTGTCTGGGTCATGTTTTCGGGTAAGGACGAGCATCGAGGCAGAAGAGCCAGGCTGTCACTTACTGCGTCAGTCGTCGCGAGGAACAACGTTAAGGCCGCGCTGTGGAATAGTGAGATCGAAGCGGCCTTATTTGAATTGGGAAGACTCGTTACCCAATATGCGCTACCAGAATCCGCACAGTGGACAGAGGTTGAGAATGGGGTTGGCCATCAATTTTTATTTTGATCCCCTTCTCCCGAACAAAGTAAGGAAGAGTCTGACTTTTGTTGGGGGCTTCGGGAAGATAGGTAGCGGAAGACTCCGGGCTAGATGTAGCGGGAGACAAAGATCCAGCCTTACATCTCCCGTTCGACAAAATGGATCCACGATGAACACCATCGTCGCTCGATACCGAACGAGATGACCAAGGCAGAAAGTGAAGCATGGATGTCAGAGACGATAGATTTAGATGGAGTGGTATTCCTAGGAAGTGGTCCTAAGACTGTGGAGAAACCGCTCATCGTGTGGAGCATTTTATAGATGCGGAAGGGGGGATGTATACCTACGAGATATCTCCCGCTGGAATTAAAATCATTGCCTGAAGGGAAACGAGAGCATCCGAGAATATGGTTACATGGCAGAACTCATCCAGAGGGTGATGTCCAATCAACGGAATAAGCTCGCTAACACCAATAAGGATATTCACTTGAGTATAGTTGAGTATAGTTTATGCATGGATTCTTTGGACTGTGACGGACAGAAAAAGAATGCCGGGCGAGTCTAACCAACGAGGTACGATCCCCCATAAAAAAAAAAGTTGACGGCGAGGTGGCGTTATGAGACTTCCGACCGAGACCCAGAAAGAAAAAAAAGAATCTTTTGAGAGCAGAGATTCATGACGGTGGGTGCTGTCGTGTTTGCTTAGCTGGAGGAATGAGTAAACAGAGAGAAGCGCCGGTGGCGGGGGACGGGCGCCGAGAGACCAGGTGAGATCGTCGAATGCTTCGATGGATAGCGTGGACGTAAACAAACACGCTGCAAGCCGACCCACCCCTGCTCCCAGAGGAAAGATCGGGAAGTCGACAGTCGGTGTCCGTCCGTTTCCGTCCCAATTTAATTTCTTTAAGATTCTTCCTCATAACCCCAACCAAAACATTAATTGCGAAAAATTGCTCTTATTATCTTAAAATTAAATGCTCTATTGTGGCCTTCCTCCATTTCTACCCGGTTGCTCTCCTCTTCTCCCGTGGGTCTGATTCAGCTTTCTCGTTCCTATTCTCTTCGTTACCTGCGAGTGCCAATTCGTAAATTAAAGTGAAAGACATCTAAGACCCCGTAAGGTCGCGGATTTTCCTCCCCAAGCGGGACAACCAACTGTCGCCCGTCCGGTGTGAGGTCGTGGAAGAAAAATCTGCCGTACCGTTGTCACTATCGAACGACGCGTTGCGATTAGAACTCGTCGAGAATGTCGACCCATTCTCGTCAACGTCGCTTGGGGGTTCCTGTGATTCTTTTGGCGACTTCTGAGCATTTCGGCCTTCCACGTCATCAGCGTACTCCTGAAGAATTTCTCGTTGACGATCCGTCAGCGATCTAACAGATTCGTCAACACATTCAGAACAAAGTCCAACACCCTACTACCTGGCACACTTGCCTTGGAATTTGCACCATGAAGGTCACGAAGAGATCACCCTTTTCTCCGCCGAATACAGCCTGAATCCCACGACTTTTCAACACCATTTCTTGGCCTTGCTGGGTACCACCAGGTACGCGCACGTCCACGTCGCCGTCCAGTGTAGGTACGCGCACTCTTCCACCCAGTAACGCAGTGTGAAGGGGTATACGGGCATCATGATAAATGTTGGAACCTTGTCGCCTGAATGACTTGGAGGTCGCAACATTGACGCGCACGAGGAGGTCACCAGTGTGACCCTTGCCATGGTCTGGCGCATCACCAGCGTTTGGAACCCGAATGGTCATGCCGTCCTCAATCCCTATAAGCAGCCACGGTAACCATAGGAAGCGGGCACCAAGCGCTCGAGAGAATGAAACTTACCAGCGGGAATATCTACTTTAACACTCTTGCGACCCCTTACCTTGCCGATACCATCACACTCCCTGCAGTGGTGTCCGCGGGGGATAACAGTTCCCACACCCTGGCAAGTTGGGCATGTACTTGCCATCTGAAATCCGCTGTCAATAACGAACGTCCTAGTGCCCGAACCGTTACATGTAGGGCATTTCGAGCGTTGAGATCCCGATCTGAGTCCGGTACCGGTACATGTACTGCAATCAACGACTGGGTTCACTTTGATAGTCCGTGAAGTGCCCTTGGCTGCTTCCATGAAGCTCACACCAACGGTGGCTTCGATATCTGCACCCCTGAGATTCTGAGTAAATGAGGAAGCCCCTGGACGACCTCGCCCTCCAAGTGCACCAAAGAGTTGGTCAAAGAGGTCAGATTGCCCGCCGCCACGTCCGAACGGAGACCCAAAACCGCTTCCAAAGGGACTGCGTCCAAATGCTTCTGGGTCAAAGCCAGGTTGC
>Ga0137359_10000862_pt1 | contig 23567 bp, 21 predicted proteins | sample Mad1_40_16metaG_FD_108281 | JGI IMG/M metagenome (GOLD analysis project Ga0137359, IMG submission 108281) | Vadose zone soil microbial communities from Angelo Coast Range Reserve, California, USA - Mad1_40_16 metaG | ecosystem: Environmental > Terrestrial > Soil > Vadose zone | place: USA... | reverse complement strand
TGCGTTGGGGACTCGATCATGGAACATGGTCCGTGCTGTCTCATGTATTCCCGAACGCGGACGTGCCGGTAGTGCAGCTCAGTATAGACGAAACGCAACCACCGGCATCCCATTATGAAATTGGCAAGCGTCTCGCAACGCTACGAGATGAAGGTATACTTGTAATCGGCAGCGGAAACCTGGTGCACAACTTGCACACTTACGCGTGGGGGCAGCATGCAGTAAAGCCTTTTGGCTGGGCGGTTCGCTTTGAACAGTTCGCACGCAATCTGTTGCTTAAAGGCGAAGATGCGCCACTCATCGAGTACGAAGCTTTAGGATCCGACGCTATGCTCTCTGCACCAACACCTGATCACTATCTCCCACTGCTCTATGTTCTTGGCTTGCGACGTCCAGGCGAACAAGTGAGCTTTCCCGTTGAAGGATTTGATGGTGGCTCAATCTCAATGCTTACTGTGCAAATTGGCTAACCCGATTGTCGGACATATTGATGAATCCAGCACAAGACTTACCACTCAAGTCCGCTAAAGGCACGCGCGCACCGCTACCGCCCGGTCCAAAGGGCCACCCCATTCTGGGAGTGATGCGTGAATTTAACCGCGACTCACTGGGCTTCATCATGCGTTGCCGTGAATACGGTGATGTTGTGAGTGCCCGATTCCTGTATGTTCCTGCTTACTTCATCTACCACCCTGCGGATATCGAGGAGATCCTTTCAACCAACGCGCGAAACTTTCGTAAGTCGATGTCGCTCCGTTCGAATTTTTTTCTACGTCTTGTCGGCAATGGCCTGGTAACCAGCGAGGGCGACTTTTGGAGACGCCAAAGACGTTTGGCCCAACCCGCTTTTCATCGGCAAAGAATTAGCAGCTACGGCGAAGTTATGGTTGACTTCGCAACGCGCAACATCGACAAATGGCGGCCGGGAGAGACCCGCGATATTCATCCCGACATGATGCGTCTCACGCTTGAGATTGTCGTCAAGACCCTGTTTGATGCGGATGTTTCCGGTGATGCTGACAGAGTCGGCCGAGTACTTTCCGAACTGGTTAAGCCCTTTGCCTCACAGGCTACGCTGAAATGGATTCTGGACAACCGTCTTCCGACACCAGCACACAGAAGATTCCATCGAGCGGTGGGCGAAATAGATAAGGTCATCTACCGGATAATCGCTGAGCGTCGCAACAGCGGCTACGATCAGGGAGATCTGCTTTCGATGCTCCTGCAAGCGCACGACGACGACGGGAGCCAGATGACTGACAGCCAATTGCGTGACGAGGTAATGACCCTTTTCCTCGCCGGGCATGAAACTACGGCGCTGGCACTATCGTGGGGCTGGTACTTGCTTGCTACAAATCCGGAGGTAGAAAAGAGGTTTCACGCCGAACTCGATGAAGTATTGGCGGGAAGACTACCCGAGGTTTCAGACTTGCCGCAGCTGCGATATACCGAAATGATCGTGAAGGAGACGTTGCGGCTTTATCCACCCGCTTACGCACTCGGCCGCGAACCAATTGAGGAATGCGAGATTGGCGGTTATCGCGTACCACGTAATACCCAGATCTTTGCTTTTCAATGGGCAACGCACCGAGACTCCCGCTACTTCCAAAACCCGGACTTATTCGATCCGGATCGTTGGACTGCTGAGTTCAGCGACAAACTACCAAAGTATGCTTACTTTCCTTTTGGCGGTGGCCCACGCCAATGCATAGGCAACTATTTTGCGATGATGGAGATCATTCTGTTGTTGGCAACAATCGGGCGACGTTTCAAGTTCTCTCTTGCTCCGGATCAAAAAGTCGAGGTATGGCCGGCAATGTCACTAAGACCAAAGAATGGCATCAAGATGGTTGTTTCTGAGAGATGAGTGGTGGTGATAGCGGCAGGAAGAAATCATTTATCATTTTTCATTTATCATTTCTTATTTAGTATCCCATTTCCAAGCACCCTTACCCAGAACCTTCACCCATAGACCAACATCCCCACCCAACAAGAAATGACAAAATGATAATGTCAAATGCTAGATGATAAATGATTCCGGTCTTACCTCATCGCTCGCGTTATTCGTACCCAGTCCTCCACCGTTAGCGTCTCAGCCCTCCGTTGAACATCCACTTCCGCTTTGCATAGAACAATGCTTGCTCCGCCGTTCTGTCCTATCACTTCCTGAAGTTTCCCTGAAGAATGGCGCAAGTTGTTGAGCATAGTCTTTCTCTTTTGCGCGAAGCCTGCGCTGACCAATTGCCACATGAGTTCCTCGTCTTTCAACTCGACCGGGGCGTTTGTTCTAAGAGTCAGTCGCAGAACGCTGCTCCACACTTTTGGGGGTGGGCGAAATGAACCCGGCGCAACGTCGAATAGCTTTTCAGTTTCACAATATGCCTCAACCAGGACAGAGAGGAAGCCACGCTCGCTGGAGCCGGCGGGGGCAAGTATTCGTTCGACTACCTCCCGTTGCAACATCACTACCATGTCGGTGAGACAGCTCCGTTGCGCAATCAAGCGCTGCAGGATTGCAGTGGAAATATTGTAAGGAAGGTTCGCAACTAGCCGGGCGGAAGTCGCTGGGTGAATCTCAGCGCAAAAATCATGGTTCAGAGCATCGCCTTGAACGAGCCTGAAATTATCACGTGCACCAAACCGCTCCAGAAGCAGCGCGGCCAGTTTGTTGTCAAACTCGATCGCGACAACGCGCGCTGCTCGCTCGACAAGTTCCGCGGTAAGCGCTCCGGTGCCTGGTCCAATCTCTAAAACTATCTCATCTCGCTTGGGAGCAAATGCTTCGATTATGCGCTTGATCGTGCGTGGGTCTCTGAGAAAATGCTGTCCGAGGCGTTTTGAGGGAAGAATCAAGGATGAAGGATGAGAGGTGGGCTCATCGTATTTTCGTTTCATCCTCAGCCTTTAACCCTCATCCTTCATTCCTGGGTATCCAGTGATTTCGACGTCACGGCCTCTGTGAATGACTTCAACATCCTCAAGTTCCAAAGCATCCGCCATTCTGTCGATACCGGCGCCGCCCACCGCAGTGGGCGCTTCACGTCCGCCGACGATTTTGGGAGCAACAAAAAAGGTGGCCTTGTTTATCAGCTTCGCATCAACAAAGTTACCGGCGATAGCGGCGCCGCCTTCGACCAGGACGCTTTGTATCGAACGACCGCCAAGCTCTTTCAGCACTGGCAGAACATCGCGGCCGTTAGATCTGACGATTTCCACTCCTTGCGCTTCCAATCGCTTAATACTGTCTGCGTTAGCGCCTGAACCTGTAAAGACTATGACGGGAGTCTGCATCGCTGTCTTAGCTAGTTGAGATTGAGGAGAAATCTTCAAAGCCTCGTCCAAAACAACGCGAACCAGAGGTAGTCTGCGCGGATTTCCTGATCGATCGGTTAGCAGGGGATCATCGATAGCAACTGTTCCAGCACCTACAAGTATCGCGTCGTATTGGTGGCGCAGTTCGTGAGCTCGCGCTCGCGACTCAGGACCCGCCACCCAGCGAGAATCGCTAGTACGGGTAGCAATCTTGCCGTCTAACGAAACTGCCAACTTCAAGTGGACAAACGGCAATCCGGTGCGCATGTAGTGCAGGTATTTCTCGTTGAGCCGCTCAGCCTCCCGGGCAAAGAGTCCCGTATGCACTGCAACGCCGGCGGCGCGCAAATGCTCGAAACCCTTTCCCGAAACGCGCGGGTTCAAATCCTTGATGGGCGCTACGACCCGCTTAATACCGGCCGCGATAAGCGCATCCGTACAGGGAGCAGTCCGCCCATGATGTGCATGCGGCTCAAGGGAAACATACGCGGAACCTCCGCGAGCCCTGTCCCCGGCCTGTTGCAAGGCCATCGTCTCGGCATGCTTCACATCTTCGTAGACGTAGAACCCCTCACCGGCAACTTCGCCGCTGGAATCCACAATGACACAACCAACGAGCGGTCCAGGACTAACACGTCCGACACCATTTGCCGCGAGCTCGAGCGCCCGGGCCATCATGCGCCGATCTGTCTCAGTCCACTCGGCCCTTTCTTCAGTCAATGCAGATGTTGTAAGCACAAGAATCCAATGTCCCGGATTTAAGCGAACAGCCCTTCCACATATTGTTCAGCGTTAAAGACTACGAGATCGTCAACCTTCTCACCAATACCAGCGTAGCGGATCGGAAGATTGAGTTCCTTTGCGATCGCCACTGCTATCCCACCTTTCGCAGTGCCGTCCAGTTTTGTCAACACAATCCCAGTCACGCCCGCGACCTTTAGAAATTGCCGCGCCTGTTCGAGCCCATTCTGTCCAGTTACGGCATCAACCACCAACAGCGTTTCGTGCGGAGCGCCTTCGACTTCCCTCGCCGCGACACGTTTCATCTTCTCCAGTTCTGCCATCAAGTTTGATTTCGTGTGCAGACGTCCTGCGGTGTCCACAATCAGCACTTCCGAACCGCGCGCCTTGGCCGCTTTCAACGAGTCGAAGAGGACAGCCGCCGGATCTGTCCCCTGCTTCTGCTGAATCAATGGCACGCCGGTACGCTCCGCCCAGATTGCCAGTTGATCCGACGCAGCTGCGCGAAAAGTGTCGGCAGCGCAGATCAATACGTCATTTCCTTCGGCTTTGATTCGTTGGGCCAGTTTCCCAATCGTCGTCGTCTTGCCAACACCATTAACTCCTACGATCATCATTACGTAAGGCAAAACATCCTCTGGGACATTCGTCTCGGAAGCAACACCCTGGTTCTGCGATGCCTGAAGAATCTTCAACAACTCATTCTTGATTGCTTGCTTCAGAGCCTCGAGGTCGTTGATTTGCTTTCTGGCTACCCCCCGGCGCACAGTCTCCAGAATTTCCAACGTTGTCGGAACTCCGATGTCAGCCGCGATCAAAGCTTCCTCAAGTTGATCGAGCAACTCGTCGTCAATCTGCTTGCGCCCTGCAAAAACGGTGTCAATTTTTTCAGACAACGACTCGCGGGTTGCCGACACCGCCCGGCGAAAGCGCGCCGAGAACTCCTGCTCAAGCGCAGCTTCCTGGGCTTGCAGTTCCTCGATAGAGAGATTCAGTCCAAGGACGGATGTGGCAAAAGGAGAACGCGAGGGCACGACTGCTTGACGACTTGATGGTCTTGTTACCTCAGACGGAACAGGCGTTGCGATCTTGCGGCTCACTGCGGAGTCGCTGCTGATCTCGGGCCTTGCCGGCTCAGCGGGAAGCGGTGTCGGGCCAGCACCGGTCACAACAGGTTCAATGGTTGCCGAGTGCGGAACCGTTTCGCGCTCGACTTTCTCTGATCCGCGTTCTGCTTCCGGCACTTGAGTAGATTTAGCAGCTTCATCGGCAGTGCTCTTGCGCTCGGGCTCGTTCAAGCCCAATGTTACAAACTGATCCCCCCCGGTTTTGCGTCTCCAAAATAGTCCCATAGGTGATTCTTGTAGTAGTAGTGTTTGCTCCGACTGTTGTTGTAGATGAAACGATTATAAGCACAACAGCCGCGTCCTCACAAAAAGGACCGCGGCTGAAGAATAAGCCCTGATGAGCGAAGCTTTGAGTTTTGCGTTAACCTACAGGGACAGCCTCGCCTCCTTTGATGGAATTGAGCAACTCAGGTTGCGGAGGTACAGGGGTTGGCCTCTTTAGTTTAACCGAACCTGGCTTTATCTGCCCCTCTTTACAAGCTTCAATCAACGCAGCCACAACGGCTGGATCGTAACGAGTGCCCACAAAGCTCTCAATCCGCTCCAGGGCGACGTCGAACTCCATGGCCTTCTGATAGGGCCGATCAGTAGTCATTGCATCGAAAGTGTCGGCCACAGCGACGATTCTGCCCATGATGGGAATCTCGTCTCCCTTCAATCCTTGCGGATAGCCTTTGCCATTTACCATTTCGTGATGCATGTACATTCCGGGCAAGAACTCCTTCATTGCCGGAATCTGCGACATTATCTTGTAGCCCTTCTGCGGATGCTTCTTCATGATCTCGTATTCTTCGTCCGTTAGTGCCGAAGGTTTCTTCAAAATGCTGTCATCAATACCAATCTTTCCGACGTCGTGTAACAAAGCGCTTATCCTTATCTTCTCAACTTCATCGTCCGGCAAACCGAGTCGTTGAGCAATCGCTATCGAGAATCGGGAAACGCGCTCAGAATGACCTCGAGTATAGGGATCCTTTCCGTCGATAGCAGCGGCCAAACCCTTGACCGTACCGATAAATAGCTCCCTGTTCGCCTCAGCTGATTGCTGCAGGTCCTTTATGAATCGCTCAATCTGATCAGTCATTAGATTAAACGAATTTCCAAGGGCACCCAGTTCGGTACGGCTTGTCACTTCGATACGTTGCGAGAAGTCGCCAGCAGCAATGCGCTGGGCGCCGTCTGCCAGCTGACGCACCGGATGCGTAAGTCTCTTTGCGAAGAAAATGCCGATGAGGATTGTCAATCCCCCCACTACCAAACTGATCAAGAGTGTCTGCCATCGCATGTCGGAAACGGATACCAGGGCAGCGGCTTCATCTTGAATGGCAATCACACCCAGACGCGAGTTCTTATCCAGCTCGGCTGTTGCGTAAGAACCCAGCATTTCAACCTTGCGGCCATCGCGGGTCGCGGAGAATGGCGCTAATGCGGATTGCACCTGCGCCCCGGATTCCTGCCAGTCCTGCACGACCTTCAAATCCGTCATTGGCTTTCCCGAAAACGCGACGCTGGCTTCAGGATGGGCAACGGCCCTACCGTTTTGATCTACAACGAAGACCACGGGAAGACCGGCATCCAGGAGTTCCCGTTCGCTCTTGGAAGTGGGCTGCTGTACTGCGTGGAAAACCTCTTGGAAAGAGACGATGGCTACTACGGCCGCTACCACATCGTGGCTATCCGCGCCACCGAGAACCGGAGCCGCTATGGTGAGGGCCATTTCCTGCCCGGAGCGTATGATCTGTGGTCGACTGACAACCAGTCCACGCCCGTTCATATGTGCGAGCACTTCACTCACCCGCTGATCAACCTCGTCCAACTTGATAACGTCTGGCTGGAAAGCCCTGTGGAGCTTACCGTCCACGGGCCATAGCGCAAGCGCTATAAGATTCGGATCTTCCTGTAAAGTTTTCTGTAGCCGCTTGTCATAAGCTTCATCGTCCAGTTCCTTGATACCGCCGGCTATCTCAAAAGCACGCACCAGACCCGTGACAACGTCACGATAGCGCTGGCCATAAAGCTCGATTTGGCGCGCTTTGTCCTGCACCAACTGAGCCTGATAACGGCCCTCCACCGTTCGTAGCACGTCGCCACTGCGCCCAGAGAGAAGGACACCGGCAAACGCCAGCGGGAGGAGGCCGACCAGGAGCAATACTCCCAGGACAATGTAGAGGAGACGAATTCGTCCGAGTTTTTCCAGCATTCCTTAGTGTATGGCGATAAGATCGCGGGGTCGGGTTGACGGTAGGTTGATTGCCAAACCCTCGGCGGGCCGACGGTTTATATTATTGTCGAGCAAATGCTTCTGTGTCAACGGGTTTTGTCGTAGTTGAACATTTCCTTTAACAATCGCCGTGAGAATGTCCGATATGCTTCAGCTTGTCGTCGAGCAGCGGAAGAGATCCTTTTCGAAGGTCGCGACAAGCTAAAGCATATCGGACATAGGGATTCACTAGGCATTTCTTGAGTATGTCCCCTCCCCGCTGACAGTAACTAACCGCCTTTGCCGACAGGCTTTTCTCGACTTCGCGGTTACCCAGAGCGTCTAAACCCATGAGCGCAGCAACTGGAAACAGCGCTCTACGCTCGTGAAGTAGCCGGCGAGCCCTTTTTTGCCAGCATGGAAACTGCAACCAACGACGAGCACATCGTGGAACGCGCTTTGACCGGGGACGCCGAGGCTTTCGGTGAAATTGTGCAGCGCTGGGAGCGGCGAATCTTCGCGCTTACTTACGGCATGCTGGGCCGCGAGGAGGATGCTCGTGATGCCACTCAGGAAACCTTCCTTGCTGCGTTTCGCAATTTGAGGGGTTTTCGAGGCGAGGCAAAGGTTTCGTCATGGTTGCATCGCATCGCTGTCAATCAATGCATCACTCGGCAACGGCGAGCAAAAGTCAGAAATGAAGCGGCGCTGGATGACGAACAGGAAAAGGACGCAGCCAAATTCTCTGCGCCGCTTAACTATTCTCCTGCCCTCTCGGTTGAGAGCAAACAAACAACCCGGGCCGTGCGACTCGCCGTTAACAGTTTGCCGCTCGAACTTCGTCAGGTGGTAGTGATGAAGGAATTTGAAGAGCTTACTTTTCGGGAGATAGCCGACGCACTTGATCTGCCGTTGAGTACGGTGAAAAGTAGGCTGTACACAGCTCTGCAGCAGTTGCAAATGAGGCTACGGAAATTCGGTAACGAAGCGGTTTGAAAGTAGGAAATCCAGATGAAGACAGAAAATATTGCTCCGGTTTGTGAATGCGCAGATGATTTGATCTCCTTTCTGTACGGTGAAGCGGACGAACGCGAGGCGCGGAAATTCGAAGAACACTTGCAGCATTGCAGTAGCTGCAAAGCTGAGCTTGCATCCTTTGGCCAACTCAGGACCTCGATCGGATCATGGAAACGGGAAGCATTGGCAGGTTTTGCTTTCGGACGGACCTCGATTGAGACAGCGAGAAAGAGATCGGCAGTGGCTGCGTTCAGAGAGTTTTTCGAGCTTGCGCCTTTATGGACGAAAGGGGTGCTGGCTTTTGCTACGGTTTTGTTCTGCCTGCTTGCGGTATTGGCTATGGGCAGACTGCGAATGGAACAGCGGCCGGCGGTAACCGCGGGCGGAAAAAAAGATGCGGCATACACTCCGCAAGACGTCGAAAGGATTGTTAAGCAAGCTCTGGAAGAACAAAAAGCCGTTTCGCCTGATTCGCATCGAGCGGAGCCAGAACAAAACTCAGCGGTAGCCGCCGGACCCAAGCTTCAGAAGAGCCCAATCAACCGAATAGGTGGACGGTCAGTGGCTGGTAGTCGTCGTCCCTTGTCCAAGTCTGAACGCGAACAACTGGCGGCCGACCTCAGGTTGATCGCGCCGGGCGATGAAGAAGGCCTCGATCTTCTTGGAGATCAAATTAACCAATAGCTTTCGTTATTAGCAAAGGAAAACCAACGTCGTGAATAAGTTCTATCGAGGTAACTATGAGAATTGACGTCAAAAGTATCTTGCCTTTATTTGCGGTTGCTCTGATTCTTAGCGTCTCCCCCGCCAGCCTGGGGCGCTGTATTCTTCTCCAGGATCCCCAGACTGATCCCGCGGCGGCACTTAAGACTCAGGATCCCATTACGCTGCTTAATCTAACACCGGAGCAGCGCCAAAAGATTCGCATTATTCGCCAACAAACCAAGAATGAACGCGCCGCTATCAATCAGCAACTTCGCGAATCCAACCTTGCCCTGCAACAAGCACTCGATGCCGATAATCCGGATGAGGCTATCGTAGAGCTACGGCTACGCGATGCGGCTGCTGCACAAGCCGCCGCCACACGGATGAGAGTCTTAACTGAACTCAGGATTCGCCGGGTGTTGACCCCGGAACAAGTGAACACATGGCGGGCGCTGCTACAACAGGCGGTGCAAGCCAGACGCGAGCAGCGCTTGGAGAACCAAAGGTCGAATCGCCCCGAAGCCAACAAGTCTGGGCCGTTGCCAGGCCAACAAAACGGTCTTGCACCGCTCCCTGAACGCCGGCGCAACGCACAACGAAATCCTCGCCCCTAGGGCCTCAATCCGAACTAAGGGCTGGGCCGGTCAGACTCGATCTGACCGGCCATTATTCTCCTGGACCTAACCATACCGCCAAGACAGCAAAGCGTTACCAATACTTCACGCTTGACGCCCCGAGTACAATTTGCGCATGATAGGCCGCTCTTTTCTGAAAGTAAGAGGTCTTATTGCTTCTCAGGGTTTCACCCTATAGCTCGGAATCAAAATTTTGCGTTCTCTGTTCAGCCGTCGAACTGCTTAATGCTCGCTGGGCAATTGAAGACTAGCTCTCATAACGCTCTCCCATGAACTTTGCTACGCGCGCTCTGCTGGAGCTGCAAGAGACGACGCTGATGGCCGCGCGGGCCGCGCGTGGCATCTTCAAGCGGCCTCGGTACATTCCGGAAACTATCGCCCAGATGGACGCCATCGGTGTTGGCTCCCTGACGATTATTATCCTAACGGGTTTTTTCACCGGCGGCGTGCTGACTGTACAAACATTTCCAACTCTCAAAACATATGGAGCCCAGTCTCAGACTGGTTATCTGGTGGCTATCTCCCTTGTGCGAGAACTGGGCCCCGTGTTGTGCGCATTGATGGTTACGGGCCGCGTCGGATCTGCGATTTCTGCCGAACTGGGTTCGATGGTGGTATCGCAGCAAATCGACGCAATGCGTGCGCTGGGAACCGATCCCATCAGGAAACTTGTGGCACCTCGGCTAATCGCTCTTTTGATCAGTCTGCCATTGCTGACGGTTCTGGCTGACGTACTGGGAATTTTTGGGGGCTGGGTGACGGCCACTGCTCTCTATTCGATCTCATCAAGCGTGTTCATCATGTCAGTCCGAGACGGCATTACTACCGACGATCTGGTTGGCGGTTTGGTTAAGCCGCTTGTATTCTCTTTAATTATAGGTACAGTTGCGTGCCGGCAGGGTCTGAGCACTGAGGGGGGAACTGTCGGCGTCGGCCGTTCCACCACTCGAGCAGTAGTTACGGCTTCAATTATTGTCATTATTGCCGACTATTTCCTCGCTAAGGCGCTTCAGGTTATCCTAGGCACTACTTGAAAACGCAGGTTCTCCGATGTCTTCAACTGCTATCCATACAAGTTCCAGCCAAGGGGACAATGCTGTCAGCGACAACGCTGCCGAGTCTACTTTCCATGAAGTGGACGATCAGGACCGCGCCATCCCTGCCATCGAGTTCCGAAATGTAGTTCTTTCGTTTGACGACCGCGCGGTCCTGAACAATCTGAGCTTCAAAGTAATGAAGGGTGAGACGAAGATTATCCTGGGAGGTTCTGGTGGTGGTAAATCGACGATTATTAAGCTAGTACTGGGCTTGCTAAAGCCGGATAGCGGTCAGGTGCTTGTCGATGGGGAGGACGTAACAAACTATGACGAGGGCCAGATGATGGGCGTGCGCAAAAAGATTGGCATGGTGTTTCAAGAGGGCGCGCTGTTTGACTCGCTATCGGTTTACGACAACGTCGCTTATCGTTTGCATGAGCAGGCTGTGCCCGAGGAAGAGGTTGAACCCGAAGTACGGCGCATGCTGCGTTTCGTTAATCTTGAAGATGCGATTGACAAGATGCCTGCAGAACTGTCGGGCGGCATGCGCAGGCGCGTTGGTATAGCACGCGCACTGATCGGTGACCCAAAGATTGTGTTATTTGACGAACCAACGGCTGGCCTTGATCCGCCAACCGCACGGACCATTTGCGAACTGGCGATGAAACTGCGGGATCTGGAAGATGTGTCTTCTATATTCGTGACTCACGAGATGAACAATCTAGATTACATCTGTTCTGAGTATGCTGTGGTTGACGATGAGGGCAAGGTGATTTTTGAGCGTGAAGGCGAGCGACTGTGTTTGATCAATAGCAAGGTCATGATGATGCGCCAGGGCGACATTATCTTTAGCGGCACTGATGAACGTTTGCGCAAAGCCGAAGATCCGTATATCCAGAAGTTTCTGCGAGGACACTAAGAAAGGATGAAGGGATGGATGCTGAGGGATGAAGTATAGGAAATGAATGAGGGGCTCCACGAGCTTTCTTCTTCTTCATCCTTCATCCCTCCGACTTCATCCTTACTAGAACACCATGCCTCGATCAAAGAAAACTGTATCTCTGAGCGAATTGCGCGTCGGATTACTCGTGCTGGTGTCCATCTCGGTTCTGATTTTCCTGGTGCTGAACGCGTCTGGCGATATCAATCCGTTCAGTAGAAAACTGCATCTGAAGGCGCGTTTTGTCGATGCGAATGGCTTGCGAGAAGGATCTGAAGTCCGCCTCGCCGGTGTACGAGTAGGCAAGGTAGATCAGATTACCCTGCTGCCGCCATCAGATGTCCCAAATGCCCCTCGCGTCGAAGCACTCATGACACTTGATTCCACCATTGACGGCCGCCCGGCAACTGAACGTATTCGTTCAGATTCCACGGCCCAGCAGGGATCACCGAGTCTCCTCGGGAACGAGATGCTCATCAACATCACTCCCGGTACGGCGGTCGGTCAACCAGTGAAAGACTACTCAATTCTTCCTTCGTCGTCTTCCAACACCGTGAACGACTTCGCCACCTCAGGTACTGATTTGGCTCAGCGACTCAGTAAGCTCTCAGACGAGATTAGCGGAATGGTGCGCGACGTGAAGGAAGGAAAAGGTACCGTTGGGAGACTCTTCAGCGACGAAGCTCTCTACAACAATCTCAATTCCACCATTCGTGAGACCGAAGACGTGATGAGGCAGGTAAGATCCGGTAATGGCTCGGCGGGCAAATTCCTCAATGATCCCGCGCTTTATAACAACGTGAATCAGATCACGTTACAAATGAAAGCCATTGCCGATGACCTTCGTGCCGGACGCGGTACCGCTGGCAAACTCCTTACGGACGACGAGTTCTACAATCGAATTAATCGAACGGCAGATAAGCTGGATCGTTCGGTCGAGCAAATCAATTCGATGGTGGCAGATATTAATGCTGGCCGCGGAACTTTTGGCAAACTTCTGAAGGACGAACAAATATACAACGATGCTCGGATTGCCATCGCGAAGGTGAACACAACAGCGGAACGGATTGACAGTCTCGTTGCCGCCGCGCAACGCGGTGAGGGCACAGTAGGAAAGCTCCTAACTGACGACACGCTCTATTCAAACGTAAATCAATTGTCCTCCGAAGGCGTGAAGATGATCTACGACTTCCGCCAGAATCCCAAAAAATATCTGACCATAAAATTTGAGCTCTTCTAATTTGGCACTTTTGGCACAATCCCAAAAGCTCTTATTGGAAAGGTGCCAAAGCCCTTAACTTTCACTGGCACTGCAAAGAATTTGAAGCCCGTATCTGGAAGGTCTCCGAGTCCGCAAAGATGTTCGACGATTGGTATGTCGTGCGCCAGAAGAATCGAATGCGCCGGACGACAGTTGTCACGAGTGTCGTCGATGTTGTACGAATCTATCCCCACCAAAGTCGCACCACCTTGCGCCAGCTGTTCTGCCGCAGCTTTAGTCAGAAAAGGGTGATTTCCATTTGAATACCCCTCGGTGCGCCAGCGCATATCCCAACCCGTATGGAAGAGAATGGCCTTGCCTTTGAAGTCAACATCCTCGAGCGCCTTCTCGGTAATACCACGTTCAGCCGCGTTGATTCTCCGTATGACAATGCTTTCCAGATTTGCCAGCGAATACAGATCGAGGCCCGAAAGATCGGTTCCATCGGGATATCGATGAAAAGGACTGTCCAGATAGGTTCCCGTATTTGCGACCATCTCGATCTTGCCGATGTGAAATTCAGTACCTGGAGCATAGTGACTCTTTGAATCCTCGCGGGAAAGGAAGTCGGTGATCACGGGTGGAGGAAGACCTTTGTAAGTGATCATTCCATCCTCGATGGTGTGACAAACGTCGACCAGCTCAAATTCCGTCTTCATAGTTTTAGGATTCCGAGAAAACACCTAAATCGCGATGCGCTTTTGCACCAAGACCTGGAAGCTGGAGGACATGCCTCCAGGTAATATCATTTCGCGAGCAGAAGTGCTCAGCCGCAGTCTTTCAGCATCACCAGTTGCGATGTCGGATAGATGTGCCAGTTGATCTAACAACCCCTCTCTCATTAGAAACTTGTCCTGCGAAGTGAGCTCTATCACTTGGAAACCACGTCGATCGCCTGCTCGCTTTACGTACGTCCAATCAATGGTCGTAGTAATGTCTTGCTCTCCTGGTCGATCCAAAACATCGTCACTCAGTCGATGCTGACGATAAGCTCTCAATGTTCCCTGATGGTGCTCAGGGACGTCGCAGAGTTCCTGTAGTTCCGCTCCGTAATCAACTGTGATGAGATACCCTGCTGCAATTTTCCGAGCTGTCTGAGCAAGCCAGTCGTCAATGGCCAGACTAATTTCGACAGTTTGATCCTCGGCGAGCTCCAATCCGTATTCTTCGAAATAGTTGGAAAGCCGAGTCGTCGACAAGGGGCCAAGGGTCCAGGAAAACCGTTTATCCTGCGTGAGTGTTACATAGAACTCGAGCAGTCGACCTTTCTTCTTTGTCACGCGATGAACTGGAAAGGCATCGAGTAACTCATTTGAGAAGACTATTCCCGAACTAATTCGATCAAGACGGCTTAGAGTTTCAAATTGAACCTGATTGCCAAATGACGCAACTTGTTTCCGAGCGCGGGCACGCGAATCGTTGCTCGTCTCATCAATCACATACTGCGTAGCCGCAAAAACGTGCGGGAAAGAATTCTGAAGGGTTTGCATAACGCCGCGAGAAAACCTTCCGTCACCTCCGCCCATTTCGACGATGGTCCAATCAGAAGGGCTGTTAAGTTTCTCGTACAGTATTGCGAAATAACGCGCAAAAGTAGCGGCAAATAGATCACTCCGCTCCGGACTTGTCCGGTAATCACCTTCCCTGCCCCATCGCTGGTGATCACGCCTGCAGTAGTAACCCTCAGTTGGATGGTAGAGCGCGGCCTCCATCCAGTCGCGAAAAGTGATTGGCCCGTCACGCCGGATTCTGGCGCTGAGAAACGCGTCGAGTGTTTCCGTTTGAGGCGTGCTCAAGTCTTTGGTTGTTGACGGCATTGTGGTCGACGATTCAGCACAAACAAGATTACAGTCGGGAATAGTTTCAAAGAATATTCTGTTGTAAGAAGACTTGCTTGCGTAGCAGTTTCTGAGGGCACCGGCGAATCGGGAGGCGGTTGTTGCCTAATGTTCCTTGCGCTCTTCTTTGTCCAAAAGTCGGGTCGTATTCTCGGTGACGCTAGGTGGGGCAACGAGTTCTGCCGTATTCGGGCGCGGCCTCCATCCCACTGGAGACTGAACGGAAGGCGGAGGCAAGGCGGGATTATGAAGCTGTGATCCAAACTGAGCTGCAGGCATTGGCGCAGCCGAGTATGGCCTCCCTCCAGGAGCAAAGGGATTTGGTGCGCCTTCTTCAAAAACCGCTGCATAGAACATCCTTAACGGCCCGCCAACAAAGCAAATGATCGCCGCGAACGCGACGAGGATCTCCAGGAAGGTCGAAGTTTGAGCAAAGCTGCTGAGCACACCAAGAATCGGTACCAGCACAGCGCCTGAGAGCATCAAAACCCCTCCCTGCCGCACACCTCGTTTGCGCGGAGACATTTGTTTTGCTTCTTCTGGAGCCCGGTAGATCGGGAGCATTCCGCCGTTCCCGAGCAGATGAATCACACCATCCAACGGAAATCCGCAGCGTGAGCAGAATCTAACCGCGCCCGAGAGTTGCTGTTGGCCACATTGGGGACAAAACATGCAGAAGGTTTCCTCGCCAAACTTGTACTACTTACAACAAGCTAGATAATAAACCCAACTTAACCCACATCGCCAAGTATTTTGACTGTGGCGATGGCCCGGCCCTGATAACTGCTGGCCCTTACAAGGGTCTCAATTAACAAACTAAAAAGCGAGCGCGGTTCTCCAGAGGGAACTGACACATACTTCAGGAGATCCGTGTCGTCGACAAAGCAGACGAACGCCCGCTGGCGGGCAGCATCGACTTCGCCGATATATTCGACTATACGATCACATGTTGAAAGTGTTTCCGGCAGAGTCCACTCAAACGGATCGTCCCAAAGGTTCGCCGTAAGGCCCCCAAACACTTGCTCGAGGATAGCCGCACACCTGAGAACGTTTTCTCCCACCGTTGCCACTGTCAAGATTTCCGGATTTGGATTTCGGTAAAGCAATTCTGTGGGAAGCGATCGAACAAAAATACTCAGACCTGCAAGCAAGCCGGCAAACGCCTGCTCGAGAGCAACTACAACTTCACGGCGAGCACTGACGTTGTTTACCATTGGGGGAGAAGAACCGTTCAATGCATGGGCAGAATAAGGCCCCTACTAATTCATCTTGATCTTGAGCTGCGGTCCGTCTCTTCCAGCACGGTGCCGAAGCTGCGACCGGCAAAGCTAAAGCCGGTATGTACATAGCCTTTTGCTCCTACGCGTGAGCCACGTGAGGGAACGCCGCGTCTGGTTACAACCCAGACCTTGCCCGTCCCATCGTCGATCTCGTAGGCGCCATTTCCCAGCACGCCGTAACTGTCAGTGACTCTGCCAACAATGCCCACCTCTTTATTGCTATAACGTCCTGGGTCGGAATTGATTTTTCCAATGTTTGTTTGACTCGGACAAGCAGTCAGGAAAAGAGTTCCAGCGAGAACAGCGAAGAAGAAAGTGGCCTTTCTAATTGACAGCATAGCGTCTCCTTTAATGTCTGAAATTCATCTCGGGAGAGGTAGATGGATGATAGCACGGGGAAACGCGTTGGCCGAAGCAAGAGTTATTTTCCAAACCAACCAATAGGTTTGTCCGATAGATCGACCCATACACTCTTGATCTGAGTATAAAGATCAAGCGCGTGCCGGCCCATCTCGCGACCGTAGCCTGATTGTTTGAAACCACCGAATGGCGAGGCAGCATTGAACATATTGAAGGTGTTAATCCAGACAACTCCGGCTTTGATCTCACGAGCGAACCGGTGAGCGCGTGTGATGTCGCGCGTCCAGATACCGGCAGACAGCCCGTAGATCGTGTCGTTAGCCTGCTTGAGCAGGTCGTCTTCATCTTTGAAGCTGATCACCGAGACCACTGGACCGAAGATTTCTTCCTGGGCCACGCGCATCTTATTGTTTACTTCCGAGAAGATCGTAGGACGGAAAAAGTAACCCTTTTGAAAAGCGGGTTCGAGCTGCGGTGAGTCACCACCGGTGACGACCGTTGCACCTTCGCCGCGCGCAACGTCAACATAACCTTTGATTCGATCAAGTTGTTCTTCGGAAACCTGAGGACCCATCTGGGTATCCTTGCTTGTGGGATCACCGACCGAGATTCTTTCCGCTCTCTCTTTTAGCCGCGCAAGGAATTCGTCCTTCACTGTCTCTTCGACAAAAAGGCGCGAGCCGGCACAGCACACCTGGCCCTGGTTATAAAAGATTCCCATCATCGCCCCGGCAACCGCCTGGTCCAAATTAGAATCCGCGAAGACAATGTTCGGCGCCTTACCACCCAGCTCGAGCGACACCTTGGTTAGATTTTCAGCGGCAGCCCTTGCGATCAATTTGCCAACTTCGGTTGAACCGGTGAAGGCAATTTTATCAATGCCCGGATGCGACGCGAGAGCAGCACCGGCACTTTCGCCATAACCGGGCACTATGTTTACTACTCCCTCAGGGAAGCCGGCTTCCTGAATCAACTTCCCAAGCTCCATAGCACCCACGGGCGTTTGCTCGGCAGGCTTCAGCACGACTGTATTGCCGGCAGCGAGTGCCGGCGCGAGTTTCCAGGCAGCCATCAACAAAGGGAAATTCCAGGGGATGATTTGTCCACAAACACCTACCGGCTCACGCAAGGTGTAGTTGAACATGCGACCTGGAACAGGAATCGTTTCACCTTCAATTTTAGTGGCCCAACCAGCAAAGTATTCAAAGTTTTCGACCACTTGAGGCAAATCCACATAGAGCGATTCCTTTATCGGCTTGCCGTTGTCTGCAGTCTCCACGGCGGCGAGTTCACTGGAATGTTCCTCAAGCAACTGTGAAAGTTTGTAAAGCAAGCGGCCTCGTTCGCGGGCACTGAGCTTTGACCACTTCCCTTCAAAAGCGCCGCGCGCGGCCTTTACAGCTTTGTCGATATCAGCCTTATCGGCTTCGGCAACTTCTGCGAGAGTTTCGCCTGTAGCCGGATTGGGTGTGGTAAAGGTTTTGCCGGATTCAGCGTCAACCCATTGGCCACCAATGAAGAGTTGATATTTCCGCGGCGTGTTGTTTTCAGCGGGATGTGCAGATGACATATTGCTCCTGATGTCCGATATGCTTTAGCTTGTCGTTTAGTCGGCGAATCGTACTTCGGATGTGAACGACAAACTTAGGCTTGTTCTAAAAATCCGTCGTGCCGGAGAGCAGTTGCCGCAACACGTACGGCAGAATCCCACCGTGGTGGTAATAGTCTATCTCGATGGGCGTATCGATTCTTAGTATTACCGGCACTTGTTCTGCTTCACCGCTCGCACGATGAATAATCAGAGTTACATCCTGTCGGGGTTTTATGCCACCTTCTACCCCTAACAGATCGAAGGTCTCCGTGCCGTCGAGTCCCAGCGACGCCCCATTTACTTCGTCTTTGAACTGGCAAGGCAATACGCCCATGCCCACGAGATTGCTGCGATGGATTCGTTCAAAGCTCTGGGCAATGACTGCCCTGACACCGAGCAGTCGCGTTCCTTTGGCTGCCCAATCGCGAGAGCTTCCCGTGCCATATTCCTGACCCGCAATTACTACCAGCGGTACTCCGTCCCGCTGGTATTTCATCGCCGCATCGTAGATGCTCAAACGCTCTCCTTCAGGGTAATGAATCGTCACACCACCTTCAACTCCGGGAACCATCAGATTCTTGATGCGCACATTGGCAAATGTTCCGCGCACCATCACCTCGTGATTCCCTCGGCGCGAACCATAGCTATTGAAGTCTGTGATATAGACCCCTCGCTCTTGCAGATACAAGCCGGCGGGTGAAGATGCTTTGATTGCCCCTGCGGGACTGATGTGATCCGTGGTCACGGAATCGCCAAAGATCGCCAGGGGTCGCGCACCTCTGATGTCGGATATGGGTCCCAAAGCGCTACTGAATCCGTCAAAGTATGGGGGTTCTCGAATGTAAGTTGACTCCGAATCCCATTGGTAAACATTGCCCGTTGAAGTTGGTATTTCATTCCACAGCGGATTCTGTTCCGCGAAGTTACTGTACAACCGCCGGTAGGTTTCCGGGTCAAACGCCGTCCGCATCAGCTCATTGATCTCTTGCAGACTGGGCCAGATGTCACTCAAGTAAACTTCTTTCCCGTCCTTGCCTGTGCCAAGTGACTCAGCGGAGAGGTCCACGTCAACTCGCCCCGCCAGAGCAAAAGCCACCACCAACGGCGGACTCATCAAAAAGTTTGCCTTAATACTTTGGTGCACACGTGCTTCAAAATTTCTATTTCCTGAAAGAACGGAAGCCGCTATCACGTCGCGATCATTCAACACCTGTTCGATAGCCGGATCCAGTGGTCCGGAATTACCAATACAGGTTGTGCAACCATAACCGACGAGGTTGAAACCGAGCTCATTTAAATAAGGTTGTAGCCCGGTCCGTTCAAGATAGTCCGTAACCACTCGTGATCCCGGCGCCAGCGAGTTCTTAACGGTGGCACGAACGTTGAGACCACGCTCGACGGCTTTCTTTGCAAGCAATCCCGCGGCCAACATAACGCTGGGGTTCGACGTGTTTGTGCAGGACGTAATCGCTGCAATCAAGACATCGCCGTGGCCAAGGAGCTCTTCTCCAGCGACAAATTCATCTGAGGGAATCTCAGCCACGCGATCGGGTGTTGGACGGTTGTTAACCATTTCGGTTTCCGTCCAGACGCTTGTATTCATGTGGGTCAGATCGTTGCCTACGACCGGAACTACGTCCATCGTTTGCGCTCCACCACCGGCGACGGCCCGCTGTGTATCGGCACCCATTTTTACGTGATACTTAATAGTGAGGTCATCCTCGCTTTTGCCATAGCCGCCCTCACTTATCGGCTTAAGCATTAGATTTGTAAACTGGTCCTTCAGTTTTGGAAGATCAATCCGATCCTGCGGTCGCTTTGGACCAGCCACGCTTGGCTGTATTGATTGGAGATCCAGATCCAGCACAATACTGTAATCGCACTGACCTGCTTGCGGTATACCGAACATGCCTTGGGCTTTGTAATAACTACGCACGGCTTCAACCTGACTATCTGTTCTGCCGGTAGCTTTCAGATATGCGCACGTCTCCTCATCAACCGGGAAAAAGCCCATCGTGGCGCCGTATTCCGGAGCCATGTTGGCGATCGTGGCCCGGTCAGTGACGGAAAGACTCGTAGCACCGGCGCCATGAAACTCGACAAATTTCCCAACAACTTTTGCGCGCCGCAGCATTTCAGTGACACGCAAGACAAGATCAGTAGCTGTCACGCCGTCGCGCAAACTTCCTGTCAGGTTCACACCGACTACGTCAGGCGTCAGGAAGTAGACCGGTTGGCCCAGCATCGCAGCCTCGGCCTCAATACCGCCGACTCCCCAACCAATAATCCCCAACCCGTTGATCATCGTCGTATGCGAATCGGTACCCACCAGCGTATCGGGAAAATAGACTCCATCCTTTTCCCAAACGCTCTTGGCAAGGTATTCCAGATTCACCTGATGACAAATGCCAATGCCGGGAGGGATCACACAGAAACCGTCAAACGCCTGTGTGCCCCACTTCAAGAATTGGTAACGCGAATTGTTGCGTTTGAATTCCATCTCCATATTCTTTTCAAACGCATCTTTTGTACTGGAGAAGTCTACTTGCACAGAATGATCGATCACCAAATCGACGGACACCAGAGGTTCGATAACTCCGCTATTCTTTCCCAGACGCGCCACCGACGAGCGCATCGCGGCCAGATCGACAAGCAACGGCACACCGGTGAAATCCTGCAACAGCACGCGCGCAACAATGAACGGAATCTCCTCGGTTCTGTTTGCATTAGGACGCCAGTTGGCAAGCGCTCGCACATCTGCTTCAGTAATCTTCCGGCTATCACAGTTGCGCAATACCGATTCCAATACTACCCGAATGCTGACAGGCAATCGGGAGATGGGGCCGACGCCTTCTTTTTCGAGCTGGGGTAGCGAGAAAAAGCTTCCCACGGAACCGGTTCCTGATTCGAATGTTTGCAAGGAATTGAAAGGACTATCTGGCATAGGAGTGCTCAAACCCTTTCGCCGAAGAAAGACGCCGAGGTTTCTCTCATCGAAATGAAAGTATGAAAATTATGGCTCAAATTGCAGTGTAAAGTCAGGCCGAGCAATCGTCAAGCAAGCCAATTTCATCACCATGACATCTTACGCCGTTGCTTGGTTTTCGCTGCTTTTGTTATAGTTCCAGCGCCGTTCCCCCGCAAACCTATACGCTGTCTGATCCTGATGTACGATATGCTTTAGCTTGTCGTTTTTCCAACAGTGAAGTCTTTTCGGATAGTCAGCGACAAGCTAAAGGCATATTGGACTTCAGGAGTCGGTGGTTTTCAGCAGTCGGTGGTTTTCAGCAGTCGGTGGTTTTCAGCACATTGAAAACAAGGGTTGAGGAGAATTGACATGACAAAGAAGCCGTCAGAAGAGTTTGAATATTTGAGTAATAATCCTGACTTCATACCTGATCCCGAGATTGAGGAATTCATGGAAGAAGAGATTTTGCGCGCTCCAAAAGACCCGGAACTGTTGGCGCATCGACTGCGCAACAACACGGCCGCATCGCCCCGTGATGCTGGAGGGGATTTGGATGCGAACTGGGAAGACGTGAACGAAAGTGGCTCGGAAACCGCGGCAGGAGACAATCCAACCCCGGATCAGTCACTTGTTGAGGAAAACGCCCAGGCGATGGGTGTAAGTTTCGAAGACAATGAAGAGTTGGAGTTTATCGACAAGATTGAAAAGCGCGACCGGGAAAGATTTGAACTCGACGAGCGGTCTAAGGCTGACGACGACACAATTTAAGCAATCGAGTGTTGAAGGACTTTAAAGTTAAGGATTGGTTTGGGGTACGTAACGAACGCGTGGCTGTAAACTGATACTCTTAATTACTATCTTCTCCTCCGGGCGCTCGCTTTCCTCTGCCACCGGCGCCCGCATGATCACGTCGGCGTTATTAATTCCCTGAATCACCTCACCAAACACCGTATAGTCTTCATCAAACTCGGGCTGCTGATTGAGTGTTATAAAAAACTGGCAATTTGCGGTGTCACGCGCCTGCTCATCGGTGAGCGCCGCGTGGTCGCCATCGGCCGGGGTTGCTCCTCTCCTGGCCGCACCCACAGTGCCGCGTTCGAAGTGTATGTCGCTGAATTCAGCGGGCACGTTGGGATACGGCGAGTCTCCACTTCCATCGTTTCTCGGATCGTTATCCTTTGACAATGGATCGCCGCCCTGGATCAAGCCTGAACCAGCGTTTACTCGATGGAAGGTCGTGCCATTGTAAAAGCCTTCAGTTATCAGCTTCTTAAAACGTTCCACCATTTTTGGCGCGACGTTTGGATAGAGTTCGATCACGATGTTGCCATAATCTGCAGTCTCGATTACCGCAACTTCAGCGTCAGGAACTGGTTTAATACCTTTCTTGACGTTGGCTGCTGTTGCGTCATTCGTTCCAGCGGCGTCGAAGTCTTTCACAGCAGTCTTCTTGCCTGCACAGCCAGCCAAGCCGAGCAGTGCGGCCAGTGCGAAAACAACTATTGTATGACTCGAAGGCGGGATGACTGCCGAGTGATCCATTTGCTTCGTTGTCGACATCATCTCAGTAGAGACTGTGGTACTGACTTCGGCGGCACTCAAAACAACTTGCGGCTGTCCAGCAGAATGGTTACTGGTCCATCATTTACCAATTCAACTTGCATCATTTTGCGGAAGCTTCCAGTTTCGACTTTGCTGATAAGCTTGCGGGCAGAAGCCACAAAATATTCGTAAAGCGGCTCGGCAATTTCGGGTTGAGCAGCGTCGCTCCAGGAAGGTCGCAAGCCACGGCGCACATCGCCGTAAAGCGTAAACTGAGAGACGACAAGCAAGGCTCCAGCCACGTCGTTCACAGAGACATTCATGCGTCCGTCCGCATCGTCAAAGCTTCTGAGCGCAACAATCTTTTCGGCCAGATACTGCGCATCGTTCGTTGTGTCGTCGTGTGTTACGCCCAACAAAACGACGAGACCTTTCTCGATCTCGCCGACAATCTGTTCTTCTATCTTAACCTTAGCGCACGTTACGCGTTGAATCACCGCTCGCATTTAATCTTTGGCTTCGACTATCTTCTGATTAGTTCTACCTCTTCGGTGGTTTACTGGGCCTAATCTCAACGCGACTGGGCAGACTCCGATCGTCGTGGTGCAGCAGATCCAGAACAACGCGAGCAATGTCGGCGGGTTGGAGTTGCCAACTCTTTGCGTCGCTTGTTTCGTCGCCGCCGAAATCAGTATTCACAGATCCGGGCATGATATAGCTGACCTTGATGCCGTCGTGCCGCACTTCCTGCATCAGCGCTTCGCTAAAACCATTAAGGCCGAATTTAGAGGCGTTGTAAGCAGCCATCTGCGGGTGGGCATTAGTGCCGGCAAGTGAGGAAATGTTGATGATGTAACCGCCACCGCGCTTCTTCATCAATGGAATCGCTTCGTGGCAACAGTAGAAGACACCGAACAAATTAGTTTCCAGCGTAGCGCGAAAGTCCTCAACGCTCATGTTCTCGACTGAGTTGAATATTCCAATGCCCGCGTTGTTTACGAGAATATCAATTCCGC
>Ga0137359_10000860_pt1 | contig 23586 bp, 19 predicted proteins | sample Mad1_40_16metaG_FD_108281 | JGI IMG/M metagenome (GOLD analysis project Ga0137359, IMG submission 108281) | Vadose zone soil microbial communities from Angelo Coast Range Reserve, California, USA - Mad1_40_16 metaG | ecosystem: Environmental > Terrestrial > Soil > Vadose zone | place: USA... | reverse complement strand
TTCGCGCCCCTTGGCAACGGTGTAGTTACGAGATGCGTAGGAGCCGAAGCGCGCAACGTCCATCGCGTAGATGTCGCTGTCGGGCTCACCCTGCGTCATCCAGTGTGACAGCGCGAGTCCCACACCGCCGGCTTGCGCAAACCCCGCCATGACCCCGCAGGCCGCCCAGTAGTTACGGACTCCCGGTACCGGCCCGACCAACGGGTTGCCGTCGGGAGTAAAGGTAAAGGGACCGTTCACTACGCGACGGATCCCGGCGGCACTCAAGGTGGGGAAGCGTCGGAAGCCCTTCTCAAGGGCCTCCGTCAGGCGATCCAGACTTGGCGGGAGGAGCTCATTCTCGCCGTACTCCCACGGAGTGCCGTTCAGCGCCCAGGGGGTCGCCTCTTTCTCATAGACCCCGAGCAATATGCCCTTACGCTCCTGCCGTAGGTAAATCTCGCCGTCGAGGTCCAACACCAAGGGAATTTCGCCGGGAAGCTGCTGCAGCTCGGGCAAGTCCTCGGTGAGGAGGTAGTGGTGCTCCATGGCCACGATCGGCAATTGCACCCCGACCATCTGCCCGACTTCGCGGGCCCAGAGTCCTGCGGCATTCACGACATGCTCGGCTTCGAGCGTTCCGGCGTCCGTGACGATGTGCCACGATCCATGGCCGGTGGGCAGGATCTCGATGACCCGCGTGTGCCGGTAGATTTCGGCGCCCGCACTGCGCGCTGCCTTGGCGAAGGCGTGGGTCGCCCCGGACGGGTCAAGATGACCTTCCATCGGGTCATAGATCGCGCCAATCACGTCGGAGGTGTCGATGATCGGACAGAGCTTGCGAATCTGTGCCGGACCGAGCAGCTCGGTTGACAGGCCGAGCACCCGGTGACGTGCCCAATCGGCCCGCAAGAAGTCCCATCTCTCGCGAGTGGCAGCAATATTGAGGCCGCCGGTGAAGTGGAGCCCGATGTTCTGGCCGGAGAGCTTCTCGATCTCTCGATACAGCTTGATCGTGTACGCCTGGAGCCGCGAGATATTCGGATCGCTATTGAGTGCATGAAAGCCGCCGGCAGCGTGCCAGCTTGAGCCCGCCGTCAGTTCCTTGCGCTCACAAAGCACCACATCCTTCCAGCCCATCTTCGTGAGGTGGTACAGGACGCTGCAGCCGACCACCCCACCACCAACCACGACCACCCGTGCGTGAGACTTCATGGCGGGCATGATAAGGAACGATCCGGGGCGGCTGAGCCCAAAGCTTTGGTGCTGCAGAGGTATTTGCTAGGAAATCCGGCGCTGAACAGGCCGGCGCGAGAAACCGTGAGGAGCCCGGCCCTGGTGCGGAATCTCCGGTGAAGCCGCGGCTGGTTGCTCTCGTGACTCCATGATCCTAGATTGATCCAGGCGGCGGTTTTCTTAGGAAATCGGACGGGGGCTCGGCGGAATGACCACGACGGACGACGCGGAGGGCGCGCATACGCGCCTGCCAGATCACAGCAGTGGCTTGATTCGCGCCGTCCTGGGCGGGCCGGGAGCCACCTTGGCGGAGGCGTTTGCGAGCCTCGAGCGTGGGCCCGGCGCTGCGACTCTAACCCGTCATCGCAATAGAGACTTGGCGGGAGCGCGTCTGCCGCTCCCTCCGGACGAGGGTGAGGGGTACTTTGACCTGACGCGCATAGGCGAGGACGTTTATGTGATCGTGGGAAACTTTGCCTACAGGAATCCGCGTGCCGAGCTCATTCCCGGAGACGGAATGATCCAGTTCTATTTCAAGCTCTCCGGCGACCTGACTCTGGGGGTGAGCCGAGCGGAGGCGATGCGGCTCAATCGTCCCAGTCTCCTCGTCTACAGCCAACCGAAGGGGGTTGACCTGCAGGAGTGGACCGCTCCAAGGGCTCTGGAGCGCTGCGTGGGCGTGACCCTCAAGGCTCGATACCTGGTGGAGCACTTTATGACCGTCGGCGTCGATGCGCCGCCGCAACTGCAGGCGCTGGCCGTCGGAGAGCCGGGTCAGTTCAAATACGTGCAATTACCACTCACGGCCGAGATGTTCGAGCTTGCGACAAAGCTCGTGGAGAACCCGTACGCCGATATCTTGAGACTCATATACACCGAAGCCGTCACACTTGAGTTGCTCTGTGCCGCGGTTCGCGGGTTCACACATCTTGCCCAGGCTCCCATTGAGGAATACAGCGAACGCGACTTACGATGCCTTAAAACCGCTCGAAACCTTCTGATGACACAGCTGTCACCCGTTCCAACTATTCGTCAAGTAGCCCGAGCTGCCGGCATGAACGAGACCTCCCTGAAGCACGGCTTCAAGGCCATATTCGGCGAAACAATTTTCGAGTTCTCGGTCCGCTGCCGCATGCAGCATGCTCTGTCGCTGTTGCGTGAGCGGCGTATGCCAGTCGCTCGTGTAGCCGACGCGGTCGGGTACGCACATCAGACAACTTTTGCAACCGCCTTTCGTAGGCATTTCGGGGTCAGGCCGCGCGAGGTGCGCCCTTTGCGACCCCGCTGACCGGCCACCACCCCCGTTGAGCAGGCAAAGACGCGATCTCTCACGCCACCATAAAGCCATCAACGCGCCCGAACTCTTCCATCTTCCGTCCGCGCTCCAATAGAAAACTTGGTACTTTTCGGCTGTTCGGCGAGTCGGCGCGAACGTTCGTTGCCAGAGCGCGTACGATGACATGCTCAGCTGCTCGCGCCGCGCTCCAATCGAGGATTTCTCTGCCATGTCCGCTGACTTAGTGATTCATGCGGGCCGACTGGTCCTTACAGATAAGGGCACGATCGCCGAGGATCAGCGGCTCGTGGTAAGGGACGGCAAGATTGAATCAATTGAGCCGGCGCCGTCGCGGGTATCAAGCCCTGAGGTTATCGATCTTTCGGACATGACGGTCTTACCCGGTTTAATCGATTGCCATACGCATCTCACACTGCCGCACGAAATGAAGGACATCGTCGATGAGCTACGACGTTCGCCGGCGCGGTGCGCCTTGGAGGCAATCCCGAACGTGCGCATGAAGCTGCTTTCCGGGTTCACGACGGTCCGTGAGGCCGGATCCTATTGGGCTTTTGTCGACGTCGCGATGCGTGATGCGATTGCACGCGGCGATGTCGTCGGGCCGACGATGCTGGTGCCAGGGGCATTCATCACGATGACGGGAGGCGCGGGCGCAGTGACGGGAGTGGCACCGGAGGTTGAATTGCCTCGGCAACTGCGTTACGGGCAAGCGAATGGTCCCTACAGGATTCGCGAGCGCATACGGGAAGTCGTCGCACATGGCGCAGACGTGATCAAGATCTTTGCAACCGGTGCGGTCATGAGTCACGGCAACAATTTCCCGACTTCCACGGAGTTCACTCTGGAGGAACTCGAAGCTGCAGTCGACGAGGCCAGAAATCTCGGTTTGAAGGTAATGGCGCATGCACACGCGGCTGGGGGTATCAAGAACGCCGTACTCGCGGGCGCGGCATCGATCGAGCATGGAAGCATGCTCGATGAGGAGACCGCCCATCTCATGAAGGAACGGGGTACGTACCTTGTCCCCACGCTCTCGGTATGGGACTGCATGCATGACGGGAGTCACCGTTCTCCGGAGTTCATCGCCAAGGGTAAGATAATTGGTTCCAGACACGGCGCCGCCTTTCAGTGCGCCTTGCGCAGCGGCGTCAAGATCGCCTTGGGCTCGGACAGCGTGGTGTGCCCCCACGACACCGGTACTCGAGAGCTTCACCACATGGTTCGCTACGGGATGGCTCCGATGGCAGCGATTCAGGCCGCGACCACGCACGCAGCCGAGTTGCTGGGGAAGACCGACATCGGTGCGCTAGCACCGGGAAAGCAGGCCGACATCATCGCGATCCGTGGTGATCCGGTGTCGGATATCGATCTGTTTGCCAACGTGAGTTTCGTGATGAAGCACGGTGTGATTCATAAACGACAGTAAGACGCCGCGCTCACACTCGTTTCCGGCGCCAGTGCAGGAAAATCGTGTCCCTGATTCGCAGGGCTGGGCACCTGCGGACGATCCCATTCCCTATCTCCTCCATTTTGCTTCCGACCTCCAACGCAATCCCTTAATGGTCCCCATACCCTCAGCTTGGTGCAAAGCCGCTGATCAGGCACTAAAGTCAAAATCGACGTGGAGTCGGTACTCATCAGTTCCTCTACCCTGTGTACATGGCGTTAGCATGGGCGATAGCCAACGTGCTTAATCGCCTTTGAGGTGTTGAGGGCTCGCCATGAAGCAATTGAGCAACGGCGAATCGCGCGTGGCCTGTCTGTGCGTAAAAGACGGGCTCCCGCCGGCGAAGGTCTCCATCAGTGCGGCAGTGTTCTTGGCCCTCTACGGTATGCCGTACGCTGCGAGCGCCCAGCAGCGAGATGCGCAGGCCGGTCCGCTCCAAGAAGTCGTTGTGACGGCAAGCCGACGCGAGCAGGCGCCCGAGGCTGTTCCATACAGTCTCTCCGTGGTGAGCGCAGACCAGATCGCTCGCGCCGGTGTGACGGACGTCGCCTCGCTGGCGAACCAGGTTCCTGGCCTCAGCCTCTATGATTTGGGCGCACGATTTAGCGGTGCAACGACTCCTATCATTCGCGGGCTCAACGCGTCCGGTGCACCAAGTGGGTTTCGCACCTTCGAGCAGAGTCCCGTTGGCACTTACATCGGCAACTCGCCGATTGACGGCTACTTTGAGCTGGATGATGTTCAACGCATCGAGGTTCTGAGGGGTCCGCAGGGCACGCTCTACGGCGCAGGGGCACTCGGTGGCGCGCTTCGGATCATTCCCAACTCGCCGGAGCTGGGAAAGTTCGCGGGGGACATTGAGGCGGGCGGGGGCACCGTCGCGCATTCGAGCGGCGCGAGCTATACCACAAGCGCCATGTTCAATGTGCCGATCGGAGACGCGCTTGCGCTGCGCGTGTCAGGAAAGTATGCGTACGAGCCGGGATTCATCAATATCTATGGCATCTTGGAGCGTAGCGGGTCATCGCCGCTCAGTGCCGTTCCAACGCTAGCGGACCCGGCCGATCCCGTGAACAGCCCGGGGATCATCACTGGAAGAAACGACTGGAACGATCAGAACACATTTACGGGGCGAGCGAGCCTGCTGTGGAAACCGGCAGACAAGTTCACCGCAGAACTTGCCTTCTTATACGCGAACGTCAATGGTGATGGGGGCCCGAATGACAATTTCGCCTTTCCCGGCGGGCCTTATCCGATCGATCCCAGGATCACATTTCCCCGTGGCGGGGATTACCAGGACTTCGCCGCAGTCAATCAACCATTCTCGCGGAGAACAACCCTCGAGAGTTTGGATCTGAGCTACGACCTGGGGTTCGCGACAGTCTCCTCGACGAGCTCCTACTACACCACGACCGGCTCGACGGTCTTGGATGACACGTACCTCACCATCGGTACCAACGCGGTCATCGCGGGGTTTCCTCAGTATTATGCCGGGAACCCCATAAATCCTCGCTTCATTGCCCCAGCGCAATTCGGCGATTCCGCCCACACGTTCACGCAGGAAGTGCGGCTCGTGTCGACAGCCGGTCCCGACAAGCAGCTCGACTACGTCCTTGGAGTGTTTTATGAAAATCAAGCGCGCGAAGGATCGTGGACTGTCTCGAATGCCGGCTCGCCTGAGCGGTCCGTGGCACAGGGCTGCACCGCACCGTATTTTATCGGCGCGAGCTTTCCAAACTGCTTGGTTGTCACCGGCCCCGGCGACCTATACTTCCACCAGCTTGACCGGCAAGAGTTTGAGGACAAGTCGGAGTTCGGAGAGCTCACTTGGCACTTCTTGAGCCACGGCCAGATTACGTTCGGGGCGCGGCACTTCCAACAGAGCTTTACGGATCTACAGTCCTACACGCTCTATACGTTCGGAGTCTTCCTGCCGGCCCACGCGAACAGCGCGCGGGCATCGAAGAACACTTTTAAGATCAATCCGTCCTACGAGTACGCGAACAATCAGTATGTCTACGCGCTGTGGTCGCAAGGCTTCCGCCGAGGCGGCGCAAATGCATTTCCTCAGGCGGGCCTTTTCGCAGAGAACCCGTTGCTCACGAGTTATCGACCCGACTCGGTCAACAACTACGAACTCGGCCTGAAGGGCCACTTAGCCAGTGGCCTACATTACACGTTCGATGTGTTTGACGATGAATGGAGTAACCCGCAGATCTCGGGCAGCCTGCCGTCCGGCGATGTCGGAGTCTGGAATGGCACCAGAGCCCGCTCGAGAGGGTTCGAATTCGATCTCACTAGTCCGTTGGGCCTGCCCGGCCTGACCATCACAGCCAGTGCAGCGTATGCAGATGCAGAGTTCACCGAGAATTATTTCTATGCGGCCGATGCGTTTGGCAATATCTTCGGCATGGCGGGGCAACAACTTCCGGGCAGTGCAAAAGTTAGCGCAGCCGCGACGATTAACTACGACCGCGATCTCGCACCCAGCTACAAGCTTACGGTTTCGCTGAACGACACGTATCGAAGTAGTATGTATCTTTCGACGTTCCCGTACTACGGTAGTACAGCTCCCCTGCGCGTTTCGGGCATGAACATCGCGAACGCCTCTGCCTCGGTGAGCCACGGATCCTGGCGCGTGGGTGTCTATGTGACCAACGTGACGGACAAGCGCGTGATACTGGCGCCGGGGGTCCTCGGCCCCCCCCAAGCGTACGTGAACTATCTCAGTTCTGAGAACACGATCAACCTACCCCGTGAAATTGCCGTCCGGCTCGGCTATGCCTTCTGAGTGCGACCGAGACCGGTCGAACCTACAGGGAGCTGATACGCAAGCCTCAGGATTGAAGGAGCTCATCGGCCGCCAGCGGGCGGGGTGGTCCCTGGAACAGCCGTTTTATACGTCGCCGAGCATCTACGAGATCGAGCGACGGGGGTGGCTAGCAAATCAATGGTTCTTGGTCGCCCATCGGAGCGAAGTTCCCGAGGCTGGCTGCTACATCCTTCGCGAATTGCTTGGAGAGTCGCTCATTCTCGCCCGTGATGGCGAAGGCACCCTTCGCGGGTTCTACAACGTCTGCAGACATCGGGGCTCTCGCATCTGTGAACGAGACGGTCGCTCAAACAGCTTGACTTGCCCCTATCACGCTTGGAGTTACCGGCTGGACGGTTCGCTGCGTGCAGCGAGCGCGTTACCCGAGGAAATCGATGTCTCGGCACTCAGTCTGCGTTCGATCCACGTGAGGGAAATCGGGGGACTTGTTATCGGCAGTCTCTCGGGCGACCCGCAGGTTGTCGCGGCACTCAGCAATGCGTTTGAACCGGGGCTCAGGTTCCACGGCGTGCCGAACGCACGGATCGCAGCGCGACGCAGCTATCCGACTCAAGGTAACTGGAAGCTTGTCCTCGAAAACTTCATCGAGTGCTACCACTGCTTCCCCGCGCATCCAGAGTACTGCCGCGTGATGAAGCATGTCGATGCGGTAGCGCGTGAAGCCTCGAACGCGGCTATCGCCTGGGAGGAGAGCGCCGCCGCGTGGCTCGCGAAGGACGCAAGTCCAGACTCCCCGTTGACCATGAATCCGACGGCCAACCAGTTTGCGATCTGCAGTGCCGCTCGCGCCCCCATCGGGGGTGGACGGCTGACTCAGTCGGAGGACGGTCGCGCGGTCGCGCCCTTGATGGGCGAGCTGAAGAGCTTCGACGGAGGGGTAAGTACGTTCCGGTGCGAGCCGTTCATCTTCCTCGCGGCCCTTAATGATCACGCTGTCATGTTTCAATTCTCGCCCCTAGCGGCCGAACAGACGCGTGTCGACGTGTCGTGGCTGGTCGATTCTTCGGCGGACGACTCCAAAGTCGACGTCGCGCGCATGATGTGGCTGTGGGACGTTACGACCACTCAGGACAAAGCGTTGATCGAGCGCAATGCTGCGGGGATACGTTCACTGGCCTATGTACCGGGGCCATATTCAAAGCTCGAAAGTCTTCCCGCTCGGTTTGTCGCTCGTTATCTGAGTGAACTCTCCTCAGGGAATGGCGAACCTTCATAAAGCGGCCGAGTCTTCCAGGCAGTGCGGCTGCCCAAACAGACGCGGCATCGAGATTCGAATCGGCACTCATCGCTTGTGAGGCCCCTGAAGAACTGGAACAAGATGTTCTTTACGAGATCCGAATACGAGCAGAGATGGGAGCGGGTTCAAGCGGCGATGGCCGCCGCCGGTTACCAGAATCTGCTCGTGTGGCAGCGATCCGCCGGCACTTACGACAAGATCGGAGATGTGTACTGGCTGACGAACTTCCAAACCTTCGGCACGGGCCAGGGACCCGCAACGAGGCCGGAATTCGGCGAGCCCTTCTGTTTCTCCGCGGTGCTGATTCGCAAAGGTCACGAGCCCGAGCTGCACACCGGGCTTGCCCAGACTGACATCGATGTTTCTAGAGTGGTCTGCGGCAAGGTGGTGAGTCACCGGCCGCCCATGATGTTGACGCTGGCTGAGTATTTGCGCACCGCGGGTATCGAAGGACAGGTGGCTATCGTCGGCGACGATGTGCTCCCAGGAATGTACGACCGGGTCCTGCGAGAGCACACCCCGCAAATCGAGTGGGTCTCGGAAGAGCAGTTGCTGGTCGGACCTCAGATGATCAAGAGTCCTCGCGAGCTCGAGGCTTATCGAATTGGCGGCGAGCTCGTGACGGAGGGCTTGACCGCGGCCGTGGAGGCGCTGATCGCGGGCGAGCCGCAGTGCGAGGCGGCCGCTCGAGCAGCCGCGGCCATCATGCGAGGCGGTGGCGGCTTTCATCGCATCGACATCAATCATGGGCGTTTCAGCGAGAAATACTTTTTGAGCCGAGACCTTTATGGGCATAACAGGAGCGCTCCCGCGCCAGGTGACGTATTCACGGTGTGGATCTACGGCCCCCTTTTCGAGGGTTACTTCATGGATCCTGGCCGCACAGGCATTTGCTCAAGTCGTCCGACGCCCGCACAAAGGTCGTTGCTAGAAGACTGCGCCTCCATCGTGAATGGAATCGTGGAATCAGTCGTACCAGGCACCACCGCGAAAGCCCTGGGACGCAAGGGCTATGAGGTTTCACGAAAGGTGGGATATTTCGACGGTCCTCCGGCACATGTCTTTCCGCTCCTCGGTCACGGCCTTGGTGTGTCCGTCCCACCACTCGTCATTCCGTTTGGGGATGTGGACGGCGGGGAGCTGGGGTGGACGACCCTCGAAGAGCCCATCCAACCGGGCATGGTGCTCGGCGTCGAAGCGTTCCTCGCCCGCGAGGGTGTCGGGCTCGCAGGATTTGAGCGGAATCTCATTGTCACCGGCACCGGCGCAGAGCTACTGGAAAAGACGCCAATGCTTTTCTGGTAGGAGAGGCACTCGTGGGTCCATCACGCATCGAAAGCGGCGAGGGGTACGTCGATACCCGCGGGGCGATCATTTACTACGCGACGATCGGGACGGGTCCACCCTTGGTGCTGTTACATGGAGGGCCCGGGACGACGCACGAGTACTTCCTGCCTTATGTACTACCGCTCGCGAAGCATCGCCAGCTGGTGCTGATCGATGAGCGCGGCTGTGGCCGCTCGCAGCGGCTTGACGATCACGCTCAATACAATCTCCCCACGATGGCGAGCGATATCGAAGCGGTACGTGTCGCCCTGGATCTCGGCAAGATCGATCTGCTGGGGCACTCCTTCGGAGGCATTCTCGCCCAGGCGGTGGCAATTCATTATCCGGCTGGCATTCGTCGGTTGATTCTCGCGGCTACCGGATCTTCAGCGGCGCGCCTCAACGCGGATTTCGCGCTAATCAAGAATTCCGCGGATGAACAGGTGCGTGCGCGGATCGAAGCGCTAGAGGCGCGCGGCATCATTGGTGCCGATGGAGCGCAGCTCGCCGAATATCGCAAGCTCGCCGATCAAGCACACGCGCCGTACAGCTATTTCATACGGCAGCCGGCGTGGGATAGCGCTCAATCACCGATGGGCTGGGATGTCCTAAACCAAATGTGGGGTGCAAAGAGCGATTTTCACATCGACGGCAACCTGATGGGCTTCGACTTCACGGAGGCGCTGCCGAAGCTTACGATCCCGGCGCTCGTGATCTATGGCGACCACGACATGGTTACTGACGTGACGGCTCAGGAATCCCACGCGGCGCTCGCGGGCTCGGCGCTGATCAAGCTTGAGCGCAGCGCACACATGATCATGGTCGATCAAAATGCAGCGTTCATCGATGCAGTGACGCGCTTTCTCGAGCAGTAGCCATGGCAGTGGGACGCGTCAACTCCAAAACGATGAACTCACTGTGGAGGCGGGAGCATCAAGGGCGTTGGGCCGCGGCTGACGCGGGCGAGCGGCATCCGTCCGTCTCAAAGGCATGACGCTCCGCTGGACGATATCGCGGATCGCGCCAGTAGTTGTCGCGGCAGTCACGGCGCTCGTATACAACACGCTCCCGGCAATTACGGGCGTGCTGGCTCGGCAGCTTGGATTCCAACCGGGGACGCTCGGAGCCTTTGGATCCGCCGATCTGCTCGGGATGGCAGTGGGTGCCCTGGCGGCGATAGCCGTGATGCGCAAGACCTCGCCGAGGACAACAGCCGGGATTGGCTTAGTGCTGTTGCTCGCCGCCGATTTCGGCTCCGCGATCTCAGGCTTGGCTACCGTGCTAGTGCCGTTGCGCGCTGTGGGCGGCGTCGGTACGGGTCTGACAGCGAGTGCCTGCTACTACATGTACAGTCTCGAGGACCAACAGCGCAACGCGGCGGCCTCCGTGCTTGCGCAGATTGCCCTGGCTGTCGTCGTCATTACGGCGATTCCGAAGCTGGCTCACTCATGGGGCTGGCAGTCAGTGTTTATAGGATTAGGTGTACTCCTAATTCCCTGCTTCCTTCTCGCGCGAGAGTTCTCGGCGGGCTACGAGGAGTCGGCAGCACTCGACTTGCCGGGCAGTCCCGCTGTGCCGCCGGTCGTTCTATGGCTAGGACTACTCTCGTCGGCCTTGTTCAATGTGGCGGTCGCCGTATTCTGGGCATACATTGAGCGCATCGGCGCCGCAACAGGTATAGCGGAAGACAATATCTCCACGGGCCTATCGATCTCGACTGGCGTGGGTTTGTTGGGGGCGATTCTGGTAATTGCCCTTGGGGACCGTATCAAGGGACGAATGATCGCGGCCAGTGTGATTGTAAACATCATCGGCATCGTCGCCAGCAGTTCCCCCGTCCCTTGGGTATATGTAACTGCGATATCGGCGTTTTACGCTACCATCCCGATCTATTCCTCCGCTCAGTTCAGCGCACTCATGCGACGCTCTTCAAGCAGTCGCCTTGCAGCCCAATTTACGCTGTCGATCTACGTCGGGGCGTTGGGGCCAGCCCTCGGTGGTCTCGCAGTCAATCAGTATGGAGTGCTTGCAGTCCGATGGCCCGTCGTCGTGCTGACGGCTGCGTCTGGGGTGCTCTTGTGGATCGGCTTTTTTAGTCCTTATGCGGCATACCCGCGTGCGGGTGATGGCGTGGGTCCTGACCCGAAACGCAATCCTGTTGTCTCGTAGCCGGAGCCCGATCGCTTCGTCACCGCGGGAGCTGCCTTCCACGTCGCGCTCGCTAACTTCCCGCTCTTCGCGCTACGAGTGCGAGCGTGGCTCGCCCCAGGCATTGCCGAGGCGAGCCACGCAGTCGCTCAACGTGCTCGTGAACAGTGCGGGAATCTCCCGGCTCGAAGATCTCACGGCGGACGCTGGCGATGTTTCCGCGGCACATTCCATCATCCGGACCAATATCGTCGGCGTGCTTCGCGTCACTGCGGCACTTCTGCCGACCCTCAGGCAACAGCGAGAGTCGACCATCATCGCGACAACCTCGGGTCTGGCATTTGTTCCCTTCGCGTCCTTCCCGACCTACAGCGCCAATAAAGCTTTTCTGCATTCCTGGCTGCAATCGCCGCGATTTCAGCTCCGGCATACGTCGGTGGAAGTACTTGAGCTCGCTCCGCCGTACGTGCAAAAGGAAGCTCGCCGGAGCTCGCCAGGCAACCGACCCTCATGCGATGCCATTGGCGGATTACATTGCCGAGGTAATGCAGATCCTCGGCGACCCGAATCGTGTTGGAGACGAGATTCTCGTCGAGCGCGTGAAGCTACTCAGGTCAGCGGAACAGACCGGCACATACGACCAGGTCTTCTCTGCCAACAACAATCGATGATGAATACTGCGGGACGAATGTGGCTCAGCTACCACAAGCGAAAGGATAGACGGACATGCGCGTATTTCTAACGGGTGCCACGGGATTTGTGGGCTCGGCCATAGTTCAGGAACTCATTCAGTCAGGACATCAGGTGCTGGGTCTTGCTCGCTCAGATGCGACTGCCAAGTCCCTTGTCCAAAGAGGCGCCGAGGTGCATCGGGGCGACCTTGAAGATGTGGAGAGTCTGCGCACTGGAGCTCAGGTGGCGCAGGCTGTCATTCACACGGCGTTCAACCATGACTTCTCGAAATTCCAGGCCAGCTGCGAGACCGATAGGCGCGTCATCGAGGTTCTCGGCGCGGCGCTCGAAGGCTCCGAGCGCCCCTTAATTGTTACGTCCGCGATCGGGATTCTCCCGCGAGGTCACCTGGCGACGGAGGAGACTGCCGCGGCGTCCGGACCCTCTGCACACCCACGGGCCGCCTCAGAAGAGGCGGCGGCAGCGGTGGCAGCGCGAGGGGTGCGAGTGTCGGTCCTGCGTCTTCCACCATCAGTCCATGGTGACGGCGACCACGGTTTTGTCCCTATCGTCATTCGCATCGCGCGGGATATGGGTGCTTCCGTCTATAAGGATGAAGGGCGAAACCTTTGGCCTGCTGTGCACAGACTCGACGCCGCTCACCTCTACAGGCTCGTCCTCGAGAAGGGCGCGGTGGGCGCCAGGTATCACGCAGTTGCGGAAGAAGGCGTACAGTTTCGGGACATCGCCGGTGTGATCGGGCGCCGACTGAACGTGCCGGTCGTCAGCAAGAACGCGGAGGAGGCAGCTAAGCACTTTGGCTGGTTCGCGCACTTTGCGGCAATGGATATCAAGGCCTCCAGTCAGCAGACACGCAGACAGCTGGGGTGGCAGCCGGAGCAGTCAGACCTGCTGCTCGATCTCGACCGACCGCGCTACTTTGAAGCCTGAATGGATCGCCCAGGCAGTTTTTCGGTCTTGGTAACTATGGGTCTCTTTCTCCTAATCGGGCCAGGACACCAAGCGCCGCAATCGAATTGGCGTTACAAACTCGAGGCTGCAAGCGTGCCAGAGTCACCGCCGCTTCGCCGATAACCGCGTCTTACAGTCTTCGAGCTACTGTCCGCGCACAGACGCTGCCGACCGTGCCGCCTGCTCGTAAGCGCCCGAAAGGGCACGCAGCACCGTACTCAAGGAGGAGAGATCATGGTCGAGGGAGATGAACTTCATCGCCGGCTCCAAATACTTCTTCCGATCCTTTAGAAAGTCCTGGTAATGCTCCTTGCCCTTTTCCAAGGCTGTATAGAACACCTCCTTGCCGATCTTTGCGCTGGATGTAAAGCCGAGCCGAGTCAGCTTCTTCAAAGAGTAGGAGATGAGATGCATGTCATCGATTGAGAGCGCGAACGCCAGATCGATACCCCGCAGCTGGCGATTCCGATAGACGAGCAGGTGCAGCAGAAACACGTCAAAATCCGACAGCTCGCTCACCCCCCTTGAGTTCGAGCGCTGGCTGAGCCAGCGCCTCACGCAGTTCCATAGCACAGTCAAAGTTAGCTCGAGCTCGGAGAGCTGTTCCGGATCTGTGCTGCGTTCCCCGCCATCCTTCTTTGTCTAAGCACCTTCCGGCAATTGCACCCCGTGCCGGTGTAGCGCGGCGAACAGTGGGCCGAGATGGGCGCGATAGTGACGCCACCGGCCGGACGAGGAACCATAGATCGGGCGTCGGACCTGCGCCGCGCTGGCGGTCATCGAAATGGTCGCACTCTTTTCGACCTCGAGCGCGCGCGGGTTCCAGGTTAAACCACAGTGCTCCGCTACTCGTACGCTAGCTTTGAGTGGATTCTTCACCAGCTCTTCGTACTCAATCTCGCACAGCGCTTCGCCAAGAGGCTTTCGCCAGTGGCCCAATAGCCGATCGTAGGCTGCGTGATAGCGGGCGAGGTCCTCGAAGTCGTAGCTGAAGGGGTAGGCAACGCCGAAAAGCGTTCGGTACATGGCAAAGCAGGCATCAATCGGCGCGCGTCTGATCAAGACGAGCCTGGCTTCTGGTAGTGCGCGACGAATCGCTCCGAGATAGAGGTAATTCAGGGGCATCTTTTCGATGATCTTGTCACTCGCCGAGCTGCCTTCTGCGAAGCGCGCGTAATTGGCTGCGACCACGTCCGGATCTGCCGCAGCGGCCCGGGCGAAGACATCTTCCGAACCAGCCGGCGCGGCGGAGAGCAGTGCTCGGGAGAAATGGTCGGTCTCGCCGTTCGACCGCACACCCTCAAGCCCGGTCAGGATGTGCTCCAGTAACGTGGTTCCGGAGCGCGGCAGGCCGACAATGAAAATATAGCGGCTGGAGGCGCCCGGACGAGCTGCCGGCAGGAGACGTTCCGACGTGAACATCTGTCGTATGCGCTCAAGCTTGCGCTCGTCTACAGCGACGTCGTAGGCCAGGTGCCGGCGGCGGATGCGGGCGGCCTCGTGGAACCAGCCGAAGGCCTCGTCGTAGCGCATGAGGTCGTCCAGTTCCTTGGCCAGTGCGTATCCAAGCGGCACCCGTGCCTGCTCATCGAGCCCCGGTCGGCACAAAGCGGACTGCAACTCCGCGACGTGGTTCGCCTCCTCGGACTGGACGCGCAGCTCGGACCGGAGCAAATAGCTCGCAAAGTGCGTGGGATCGAGCGCGATGACCTGATTACAAGCGATCTCGGCTTCCTTGAGTCGCCCGAAGCTGCGCTCGCTCGAAGCGAGGTTGTACCAGAAGCGCGCATCCCCGGGGGCGAGTTCGACCACGCGCCGATACAGCACGTTCGAGCGCTCGTGGTTGCCGAGCAGCAGGGAGACATGGGCGAGGGCATCGTACGCATCGGGGCTGCCGGTGCCGCATTGGAGAGCCTCAGAAATAACATTTTCGGCCTCTCGGGCTCTCCCGAGTTGGACTAAAAGCGTCGCGAGGAGACCGTGCGCAGGAACACAGGTGCGCTCGCCGGCGACTGCGCGTTCGGCGAACACGAGAGCCTCTTCGAAGCACCCGGCCCGCATCAGGCGATAGGCTTCGACATCTGGGGAGGAGCTGGACATATCTCCGCGTGCAATGGTCGGTCAAACGCAGTGTAAACGGTAATAGATTCTGCATTGCACTCGAACGCAGAACGGGATTGGATCCAGCGACTCGCGCCTGCTATACGGCGACCATGCCGCCTGTCCCAGTCATCGATACCCACTTGCACTTGCGGGGTGCTTGCTCGTGGCAGGGGGGCAGCCCCTGCTCAAGGACCTGAGTTAATCAGCTTGAGAGCTTGAAAACTCCTGAACCCTTCTATGCCACCTTCATAGCCGTATCCGCTGTCGTTAACGCCACCTACCGGGACGTCGGGCGCGACACCCTTGAGATGGTTTATGCCCACGCTTCCGACCATCAAATGGGTCGCTATCTCCCTCGCCGTGGCCTGCGAACGGGAAAAGACATACGCGGCAAGCCCGTATCGGTTTGCATTCGCCAACTTCACAGCCTCTTCTGGCTTGCGAAACGGTGCAATGGGGACAATCGGGCCGAACGGCTCCTCGTGCATGACCGCGGCGTCAACTGGTACATCCCGGAGGACCGTTGGCGGCCAAAAATAGCCCTCGCGCTCCAAGCGGCTTCCGCCAACGGTAATGGTGGCGCCACGCCTGACAGCATCCGCGGTCAGCCGCTCCATAGCCGCCAAGCGGCGCCGATTAGCCAGAGGGCCCATTTGCGTCCGGGGATCATTGCCCACTCCAACCCGGATGGCCTTGGCAATCGCCGTCAGCCGTTCCACGAATGTCTCGTAGATTTTTTCTTGCACGAACAGCCGGCTCGGGGAGTTACAGCTCTGTCCGGCGCCCTTGAATTTGTACGCTGCTATTGCTTGCGCCGCTCCATCCGGATCTGCATCGTCCAGAACAATCACCGGTGCGTGGCCGCCCAGCTCAAGAACGCATCGCTGTAGTTGCGCGGATGCTGCTCTAGAGAGCTCCTTTCCGACTTGAGTCGATCCGGTGAAGCTCACGACCCGGACGACAGGCGACGCCAGCAGCTGACTTGATATGGCCGGTGGATCACCGAAGACCAAGCTTATGACCCCGGCAGGAATTCCTACTTCGTGCAACGATCTGACAATTGCTGTAGCCGCGCCCGGCGTCTCTTCAGCTGCCTTAAGAATAACCGTGCAGCCGGCCGCCAACGCCGGGGCCAGCTTGCGCGCCGTAATCACCGCCGGATAGTTCCAGGGAGTGAATGCGGCCACGACGCCCGCTGGCTCCGGTGTGATCCAGCGGTGATTACTTGCCTGCACAGGCGCACAGAAAGCGCCAGCTTGCTCTCCGTTCCAAATCAGCGTTTCCGCGGCGCGAGTGAATTCCTCTCGCGCTTCCGTGATCGTCTTGCCCTGCTCCTCCGAAAGCACCAGCGATTCGGTTGCAATTCTCGACTGCAAGAGTCCTGCAGCAAGGCGCAGGAGTTTCCCACGCTCTTCCGGCGATACATTGCGCCATGTTGCGGCGCTCCGCTGGGCCGTATCGAGTGCCTGGGCCAGATCGGAAAACGTGGCGCACGCAACGCGTGCGACCTCTCCTTCCGTCGCCGGGTTGATGACCGGCCTGAATTCGCCCGCCGATCCGGGACGCCATCCACCTCCCAGAAATAGATGATGCATTCGCGTCATCACACCACTCCGCTCAGCCGCAGAAGAACTCACCTACGCAGTCTTTGGCTTCCTGACGCCCCCTGACCGTATGATATAGATCGACGCCACGCCCTGGCCTTTATGTGGGAGGCGCAGCCCCCGGTGGAGCCTAATACTTCAATGCTAGATTCAATCGACCAAAGCATCGTTCGTGCCCTGGACCGTAATGCACGTACGTCGATCAAAGAGCTAAGCACTCTGGTTGGCCTGTCGTCCCCGAGCGTGTCCGAGCGGCTCCGTCGCCTCGAAGAGCGCGGCGTCATTGCTGCCTTTACGATTCGCATCGCGCCAGAGGCGCTCGGCTACACGTTACAGGCAATCGTTCACGTGAGGTCAATGCCGGGGATGTTACGCAAACTCCAACAGCTCATTCAGCAGACACCCGAGTTCGTCGAATGCGACAAAGTGACCGGCGACGATGACTTCATCGGTCGGCTGTACGTCCAGTCGATGGGCCATTTGGACAAGATTCTCGACCGCTTCCATGACTACGCACGTCTCAGCACGGCGATGGTTAAGACGAGCCCCGTGGCGCGCAGGTTGCCACCGCTCAGATAGAAAGCCTTGAGAGCTGACTCGCGACAGAGCAACGCTTGCAGCCAAGCGCGGCGGACAAGCGTCTGGGTTCGCCTCCAGGTAGGCTGAGAGCAGGGCGAGACCATAGGGTTGGCGCAGTCGGACGAAGATCGCGCCCGCCTCGCCATACGTGCCTTGCCGCCGATTCAGCTCCGCTGCGCGGCGAAATCCTCCAGTACCACCGCCAGGCACGTCGTCAGGCGCTGCGCGTAACTGAGATGCAGGAACTCGTTCGGTCCGTGGGCATTCGAGTGTGGACCGAGCACGCCGGTAACTAGGAATTGCGTACGGGGAAAGCGCTCGCCGAGAATTGCCATGAACGGAATGGTCCCGCCGCTACCGAGGTACAGCGCCTCGCGACCGAACAGCGCCTGCGATGCGCGCTGCATCGATGCTTCGAGCCACGGCGCAAACGGCGGTGCGTTCCAGCCGGCGGTGGGCGGGTCGGCCTCGAAGCGGATCTGGGCACCGTAGGGCGGAGCGCCTTCGAGTGCACTGGCCAGTGCAGCGGCTGCTCGCGCGGCATCGCACCCCGGCGGGAGCCGTACAGACAGCTTCACCGTAAGCTCCGGTAGCAGCACGGTGCCTGCGGAGGCGGTGGACGGCAGTCCGTCGGCACCTGTGATCGCGAGGCTCGCGCGCCAGGTGTTGTTGATCAGGAGCGCCACCGGATTGTCCGTGACCGGCTGCACACCGGTGGCGAAGGGGAGCCTCGCGGCGACACTTGCACCGAGGACGCGCGCGGCAGTGGCAATCTGCGCGTGCCGATCGCGCGGCATCGCCACCCGCAGTTCATTTGAGTAGCAGATCGCCGTTTACAGGATTCTCCACGCGCGCGAGGAGCTGTTCCAAGATCCGGAAGGGTGTCGGCGCAATGCCGGTGCCCAACCCCGAGTGAACTCCCTCGGTGAGGACACGCACCGTGAGCCGGCCGCTGAGATTGCCGCGCAGTGAGGTGGTGCACCACAGCTGTTCATAATTGCCGCACTCGGCATCGAGGCAGACGACCAGATCGGGTGTGCCCAGCGCATCGCCCAGCGCTTCGAGCTGCGGAATCAGGTGGATGCTGCCGCTCTCCTCGGATGCCTCGATTAGCACAATGCAGCGCGGCAGTGCGACGCAGTGCTCTTTCGCAGCCGCGATGGCTGAAAGCGAGCTGAAAACGGCGTAGCCGTCGTCCGCGGCTCCACGGCCATACAGGCGACCGTCGCGCACCACCGGCTCCCAGGGCCCAAGCCCTGCGGACCACCCAGTAAACTCAGGCTGTTTGTCGAGATGACCATAAAAAAGCACGCAGCCCGGCAGTTCGCCGGGAACATCCAGCAGCAGCAGCGGAGTGAGACCGGGCACGCGCTGAACGCTCACGGTCATGCCGGGGACCGGCTGCGCGCGGCACCAGTCGTACACGAGTTGGACCGCCCGCTCCATGTGACCGTGCGCTTCCCACTCGGGGTCGAATTGGGGAGACTTGTTTGGAATCCGCACGAACGCCTGCAGGCGCTCAAGGATCGAACCCTGCCATTGAGCCTCAACAAAGCGTTGCAGTCGATCAATGTCCATACAGCTAGTGTCGCAGAAGTACATCGAGGATCAGAAGCCTGAGGAGTCGGATGACAGTTTCGGAATCGCGTGACTTCTGCAGGCGGCCGCAGGCCGCCGATACCCGGCCGGGCCGGGCTATGGCGAAAAACGCATAGTCTGTGTCGATAAAAGAGCACATCGCTCAGTCCCGTTTGATGAATAGTGGCAGTCGTAGGGGGGCGGCCTCGAACCGGCCTTCAGGATCCGCTGCATGAGGCAGGTCTCGAAGGGCTGTGCACACAACGAAAATCGGGAGACGGAGAGCATCGATAGCTCGCAGGTCGGTGCTCCCGGTAGGAGGGGTATAATGAGCGCATCAGATGTTCCCCAACCGAAGGCGGACAGCACGCGCGCAGGTAGAGGCGCGTCCGTTGGTGCGGCTGTGTGCATCGCCCTCTATGGGGTACCCCATTCCGCGGCTGCTCAGCAGGCCGCAGTCGACCAACCGGCGACAGCGCCATCGAGGGTTCTGCAAGAGATCATCGTTACCGCCCAGCGCCGACAGCAGAGTCTGGACTCTGTGCCCTACAGCATATCCGTCGTAAGCGCCGAGCAGCTCGCCGCCGCTGGCGTCATTGACATTGCTTCGCTGACGAGTCAGGTACCTGGGCTAAGCACCTACGATCTGGGCACGCGGCTTAGCGGAGCGGTGTTCCCCATCATCCGCGGAATCAATGCGAGCGCGACGGCAGAAGACAGGCCTTTTCGCACGTTCGAACAGTCTCCTGTAGGAACCTACATTGGTAATTCGCCCGTCGAGGGATATTTTCAGCTCGATGATATCCAGCGCATTGAAATCCTCCGCGGCCCGCAGGGCACGCTGTATGGGGCCGGGGCATTGGGCGGAGCTCTGCGAGTCATTCCGAACGCTCCGGAACTTGGCAAATTTGACGGAAATATTGAGGTGAGCTCCGGTCGGGTCGCTCATTCCAGCGGCACGAGCGTCGATACAAGCGCGATGCTGAACATCCCCATCGGCGATGCTCTGGCATTGCGGGTGTCCGGGAAGTATGCGTACGAGCCAGGATTCATTGACGTATATGGAATTTTGGAACGCCCCGGGCCAATTGTGACCGGTATCCCGACGCGGGCGAATCCGGGAGACCTGGTCAACAGTTCGGGGGTCTTTACGGGGAAGGACGACTGGAATGGCCAGCATACGTTCACCGGCCGAGCCAGCTTGTTGTGGAAACCTATCGATAGGTTCACTGCAAACCTCGCCTTTGTGTACTCGAATGTAAACAGTAATGGCGGCCCGCTCGCAAATACCGCATTTCCCGGCGGCCCGTATCCCATTGACACGCGAATCAGGTTCCCGTCTGGGGCCAACTATCAGGCCTTCAGCTCAATCGAGGAACCGTTCTCGCGCAAGACAACGCTGAGCAGCGTAGACCTCAGCTTCGATGCTGGATTCGCCACCGTGTCGTCGACCAGCTCGTACTTCAAAACAGCTGGCTATATCACGGAGAATGGAACTTACGGCTGCCTTGCGGTCAACGGCATTATCCCGGGCTACTGTGAATATTACGCAGGCAGCCCAATCAGCCCACGCTTTGTGCTGCCAAACCTGTACTCCGATTCCACGCACAGCTTCACGCAAGAAATACGGTTGGTCTCGACCACTGGCCCCGACAAGCATTTCGACTACGTGCTTGGTGTGTTCTACGAAAATGAGTGGAGCGACGGCACGTGGACCGTTTCAGAACCCGGTGTTCCGGAACGCGCCGTCGCGCAGGGCTGCACGGGCCCATATTTCATCGGTGCGAGCTTTCCGAATTGCTTAATTGCCGTCGGCCCTGGCGACGTCAACTTCCTTCAGCCGGACACACAACACTTTGAGGACAAGTCAGAGTTCGGAGAGCTGACTTGGCATTTCAACTCACAGGGGCAGATTACATTTGGGGGACGGCACTTCGAGCAGAGTTTTACCGATACGCAGGCCTATTCGCTGTATACGTTCGCTGCATATGGATTCGTTTCCCCACCGACCACCAAGAGCATCCCCGCATCAAGGAATACCTGGAAGATCAACCCTTCCTATGAGTACGCAACTAATCAGTACGTCTACGCTCTCTGGTCACAAGGCTTCCGCCGGGGCGGGGCGAATGCTCTAGCCACACAGAGCTTCTTCCACGACAACCCGGTGCTTCTCACGTACCGTCCTGACAGTGTGGATAACTACGAGTTCGGTCTGAAGGGACACTTTAGCAAGGGATTTAGCTATGGATTCGATGTGTTTGACGATGAGTGGCACAACCCTCAAGTGGGCGGCACGATGCCGGACGGGAATATCGGGGTCTGGAACGCCAACAAAGCAAGGACCAGGGGTGCCGAGCTTGACGTCGTGAGCCCATTGTACGTCGCTGGCTTAACCATCAAGGTCAGTGCTGCGTACGCCGATGCCAGATTCACCGAGGACTATTTTTACGCGGCCGACAGTCTTGGAAACATCGTCGGCAAGGCGGGCCAGCAGTTGCCCGGCAGCAGTAAGGTAAGCGCCGCGGCGACTCTCAGCTACGAGCGGAATATCGCCGCGAAGTACACGCTCGCATTTTCGCTCAACGATACGTACAGAAGCGCCATGCCGGTGTCGACCTTCCCGATTCTTGGTCAAACGCACGCGCTCAGCGCCTCCGGCATGAACATTGTGAACGTCTCCGCGTCGATCACGCATCGCGCGTGGCTTATGGGGCTTTTCGTGACAAATCTGGCAGACAAGCGAGTCATCGTTTCACCGGGTACGTCGACTCCATCCATCAATAACTTGGCTTTCCAGGACGTAATCAAACGTCCTTTGGCGATCAACCTGAGATTCGGCTATTCGTTCTGACTTCTGCGCAAAGGGAAGTTGACGCCGGATCGATGTGCGCGACTTTGGTGGTTGGCTGCCGTACCACTCGGCACAAGGCCGTCTCGCGAGCCGCCTATTACACCGATAGAAGACTGAGGAGATGACTCTGGTAACTCATCCCGGCCTTACGATCAGCGACGAGCAACGGCTGCATTTGGCCAAAGCGAAATGCCCGGGTTTATCGCTAACCGACACAGAACCCACGAGCTTCGACCCCGCAAGACTCCGGCGCGACAGGCTTGCGCGGGTTCGAAAAATGATGAATGACAAAGGCTACTCCGGTTGTGTGCTGCTAGATCCCTTCAACCAGCGTTACGCGACTGGTACGCGCAACATGTTCGGGTACTTTCTCAGGAACTCAACTCGATATTTTTTTATCCCCGCCAATGGTCCCGTCGTGCTCTTTGACTATCCAGGAAGTGGACACGTCTCAGAGGTTGTTGAGACGGTCACCGAATCACGGACGTCGAAACTTGTTTGGTCCTCTATAACCGGAAAGGATGCGGAGTCGGCGGGAGCGTTCGCGGACGAGATTGCCGATCTGATTCAGATGTATGGGACGGGGAACAGGCGTGTGGGAATCGATCGATGCAGTTACAGCATGGCCTCAGCCTTGATTAAGCGAGGCTGTCAGCCAATCGAGTTCCAGGAAGACATGATCCGAGTCCGCGCGATAAAGACTGACGACGAGATAACGTGCCTAAAGCTGAGTATGATTTCTACCGAAGAGGGCGTTCACAACCTTCGTAGCGCGATTCGTCCGGGGATCACCGAACAGGCCCTCTTCGCAAGGCTCTATAGCACCATCATAGAGACCGGCGGGGATTTTATCGAGACGCGTCTTCTTAGCTCAGGGCACCGCACGAATCCGTGGTTCAACGAGGCGAGCGACAAGAAAGTACGCGCTGGCGATCTCATTGCACTCGACACCGACACGATTGGTTGCTTCGGGTACTACTCGGACTTCTCGCGGACATTCCACTGCGGTCCGGGCAGGCCCTCAGCGGCGCAGAAAAGCCTGTATCAAATGGCATACGACCAAGTGCAGCACAATATTGCCATCATTAGACCGGGCCTGAGCTTCCGTGAGATTGCCGAGCGAGCTTGGAAAATTCCGGAAAAGTACCGCGCGCGGAGGTATACGTCGGTTATGCATGGGTGTGGTATGCATGGCGAGGCGCCATTCATCACGCACTTTGATAGTTTCGACAGATATGGGGCTGAAGGGGTACTGGCCCCCAATATGGTTCTGTGCATAGAAAGCTATATTGGTGAGGTCGACGGTCAAGATGGCGTCAAGCTTGAAGAGGAGGTAGTTGTCACTACGACGGGTGTTGAGTTGATTTCGCGATTTCCTTTTGAAGAGGAGTTGCTCGGGCGACATCTCTAGAGACAGCACCGAGGCTGAAATCGGATCAAGGCACTGCAGAAGGATCGGACGTCATGATGACTGCATGTGATTCGTACCTGTGTGTCTATACCGCCCGATAGATGGATAAGAGAATCCGACGTGACGCAGGACATTCTTCATGCGTTCCCGGGCGCCCAGCCGGTTTCAGAGAAGATAAATAGAAATGTCAAGCGCGCCCCCGCGGTTAGTGCACGCGCAACGGTCATCCTGTTGACAATGGCCTTCACTGATCAGAGCAGAGCCGCAGAGGCGTCGGTGCCCGGGGTACCGCAAGCCGAACTAGTGCAGTGGG
>Ga0137359_10000859_pt1 | contig 23604 bp, 19 predicted proteins | sample Mad1_40_16metaG_FD_108281 | JGI IMG/M metagenome (GOLD analysis project Ga0137359, IMG submission 108281) | Vadose zone soil microbial communities from Angelo Coast Range Reserve, California, USA - Mad1_40_16 metaG | ecosystem: Environmental > Terrestrial > Soil > Vadose zone | place: USA... | reverse complement strand
TTCGTTGCGCCGCTCACCAATTCATTCGCGTTTGGCGTTTCGCGTCGGAAGATCGCGACTCCGCGAAGCGGAGCCACTCAGAGGCTGTCTGCGATTCGAACTCTGTTCGGTGGCGGACACACGGGACAATTCTCTGCGAGTGCGACAAATCGGCAACAAATTGCCTCAATTCGCGCGGGCATTTCGGCTGAGCGGGGTGCGTCGCGCTGTTGACATGTGATGCACATGTTTTAATGTGAGATACATGACAGTGATGATTCAAATTCGCAACGTGCCGGATGCGTTGCATCGTCGGCTCAAATCACGCGCCGCGCTGGCGGGCATGTCGCTCTCCGATTACCTGCTTGGCGAAATTCGATCTGTGGCAGAGCGGCCGACGCTTGATGAACTGCGTGCGCGTCTGGAGCGCCGCACGAGGATAAATCCTCGCCTGACGCCGGCTGAGGCGGTTCGCGCTGAACGCGAGCGACAATGATCGTGGTCGACGCTTCGGCCCTGCTCGAAGTGTTGCTGCGCACGGGCGCGGCGCAAGCCGTGGAAGGACGCCTGTTCGATCCTCAAGAAACCCTGCACACGCCTCATTTGCTCGATGTCGAAGTCGCGCAGGTGATCCGTCGGTTTGCCGCTAACGGGGAGATCGACGCTGAGAGGGGCCGCGCGGCCATCGACGACCTCGCGGTCTTTCCCTTGCACCGATACTCCCATGATTGGCTGTTGCCGCGCGTGTGGGAATTGCGGAGCAATCTGACCGCCTATGACGCCGTATACGTTGCGCTTGCTGAAGCGCTCGAAGCGCCGCTGCTCACGCGCGATCGACGTCTCGCCAACGCTGCGGGACATCGGGCAACGATCGAGTTGGTGTGAAGATAGGCGCTGAAAGCTTAGCGTCGGTGCAAAGAAAAAACATACGTTTGCAAAGGACTATGAAGCCTTTCTGGCGAGGCCCCGCTCTTGTTGGCCGTAACGCTGGTGAAGCGCTATATAAGCTCCAAGGAAAATAAGGGTAAGAACATGGCAGCTCTCGATTGGTCAAAGTGCTCTGCCGTTGAAAGCATCGCCGGCAAGGTGAGCGGAGCATGGGTATTCAAAAATACGCGCATGCCGGTTTCGCTCGTCTTCGAAAATTTGGAGGCCGGGGCCACGATCGACGAAATCATGGAGTGGTTTCACCTGACGCGGGAGCAGATCGTCGCCGTCCTGGAATTCGTGGCGCGGAGCCTCGATCCGCCTCCACCCCCGCCACGATCCGGAAAATCGACGGCATATGCTCGTCCTCTTTGATCATAGTACACCGGCTCCGCTGCGCCATGCGCTCAAAGCCCATGTTGTTGTCGAGGCGATTGAACGCGGATGGGAGAGGCTTGGAAACGGCGCTTTACTTGACGCGGCCGAGGCCGCGGCCTTCGAAATACTTGTGACGGCCGACAAAAACATGCGGTACCAACAAAACTTGGCGGGCCGGAAAATCGCCGTCGTCGTCCTCGCAAACGCCCAGTGGCCGGTATTGCGCCATCACGTTGATCAGGTTGTTGTTGCCCTGAACGGGGCTAAGCCGGGCAGCTATACCGAGGTCGAAATCCCCGTCAGATAAAGCGGCTGGATAGCGCTGCCGACGCATGGCAATTGCGCTCGGCGCGGGTCGAACCGGCCGATGACTCGCTTGCGCATTAGCCGTGGAGATCTCGCTTAACTGTGACGCTCAACACAGACAGGCGGTTACCGTCTGGCATGATGTAGCGCACGCGGATCGTTGCGGATAGCTCCGCACGACACGCCCACGACACGCCCACCGATATCGAGGCCGGAGCGATGACGATGTCCAAGACTCGAATGCGAATTGCCGCCATCTGCCAAATTATGATGGCCGTGGGCGGTGCAACCGCGGCTCATGCGCAGGCTGCAGGGCCATGTCGGGAGATCGTGGCGGCCTGCCGGGAGGCCGGATTTACGCAAGGCGGCGCGCGGACCGGGGACGGCATCCAGGTCGATTGCGTCAGGCCGATCATGCTGGGGACGGCGCAGCCGCCGCGCGCCGCCAAGCCGCTGCCGCAGATCGACCCGCAAATCGTCGCCGCCTGCAAGGCGAGGAATCCCGATTTCGGGCAACAACGCAATCGCGCGCCAAACGACACCGCGCCGCGGAGCCCGCCTTCGCCCGCTGGCACCGAACCTGCCCCCCTCCCCGTCTCTCCCCCGCAAGCGGGAGAGGGTAAATCGATTCACCCTCCCCCGCTTGCGGGGGAGGGTAGGGAGGGGGCCGCGCTGCCGGCCGGAGCCACGCGTCCCAACATCGTCTTCGTCCTGACTGACGATCTCGCCCTGAACCTCGTGCAGTACATGCCCAATGTCCGGAAGATGCAGCAGGACGGCGTGACTTTCGCCAACTATTTCGTGACCGATTCGCTGTGTTGTCCGTCGCGTTCCTCGATCTTCACCGGACGCTATCCGCACAACACCGGCATCTACCGCAATGTCGGCGCCGACGGTGGATACCAGGCGTTCGTCAATCGCGGCCACGAGCGCGTCACATTCGCGACCGCCCTGACGGCCGCCGGCTATCACACCGCGATGCTCGGCAAATATCTCAACGGTTATCAGCCGCAACGCAATCCCGCCGCGCCCGGATGGAGCGAATGGGACGTCGCCGGGAACGGCTATCGGGGCTTTGGCTACGATCTCAATCAGAACGGCAAGATCGTCCACTACGCGAACCGGCCGGACGACTACATGACCGACGTCCTGTCCGCCGTGGCGGTGAATTTCATCAAGCTGCAGACGGCTGATACGCCGTTCATGATCGAGATCGCGACGTTCGCGCCCCACGCGCCGTACACGCCGGCGCCGCGCGACGCCGATGCATTTGGCGGCCTGCACGCCCCGCGTACGGCAGCCTTCAATGCTGCGCCCGGCCCCGCAGCGCCCAAATGGTTGGCGGGGCATCCGCCGCTTTCCGAAATCGACGTGGCGATGATCGACAATGATTTCCGCAAGCGCGCCCAGTCGGTGCAGGCGGTGGACGCCATGATCGGCGCGCTGCAGCAGGCGGTCGCGGCGATCGGCGCGGCCGACAATACCTATTTCGTGTTCTCATCCGACAACGGCTATCACATGGGCGAGCACCGCTTGATGCCGGGGAAGATGACCGCCTACGACACCGACATCCACGTGCCGCTCATCGTCACCGGGCCCGGCGTGCCGGCCGGACGCACGGTGGACGAGATCGTCCAGAATATCGATTTGTGCCCGACGTTCACGGAGCTCGGCTTCGCCGCGGCGCCCCCGAGCGTGGACGGCCGCAGCCTCGCCCCGCTCATGCGCGGCGACAAGGTCGAAGGGTGGCGGACCGTCGCCCTGGTGGAGCATCGCGGCCCCATCCGCAATCTCGCGGACCCCGACCTGCCCGACCTGCGTTACGCACCGAGGATCGCCGAGGCGGTTCGCCGCGGCGGCAACCCGACGACCTACGAGGCGATCCGCTCGGCGACCGCGCTCTATGTCGAGTACGCCGATGGCGAGAAGGAATACCACGACCTCGTGGCCGATCCGGATGAGCTGCGCAACACCTACGCGTCGCTCCCCGACGACCGCCAGGCAGCGCTGCACGCGGCACTCGACGCCGTGCAGACCTGCCGTGGCGCCGCGGGTTGCCAGGCCGCCGAGCACGTGGAGCGGACGGCGCTGCGGAATTGAGGTCATCGCCCCCGCCGTTGACTGTCATTCCCCGCTTCAAGCGGGGAATCCAGTAACCCCCGACGTGTCGAATCTGTCAAAGGCCGGGGTTACTGGATCGCCCGGTCGAGCGGGCGTGGCAGGCACGGTGATGTCTCGTCACATCACTGACCTGGGCGAGCAAAATCGCTACAGGACATCGGGCTACGAACTGGTCGAGCAGAAGATCGACCCTAACGACCGGCGCTACCGCCGTGCGTACTTGACGGCAAAGGGCGTGACGTTCCGCAACAAGCTGGTGCGGCACCTGGAACGGTGACCGGTGGGGCCAATGCCGTGGTACAAGAAGATCAACCCGGTCAGGTGGTTCGGCAACCACGATGAGCCCGGCTGATGATGGAGGTGACCGTGTCCGATTTCGTGATGTTCGAGGAGGATGACTTGGTCCGTGTGGTGGCAGGTCCGTTCGCGTCCTTCATTGGGGTCGTGGAGGAGGTCGATGAGGCCCGTTCTCGGCTTAAGGTGGCGCTGCAAGTATTCGGCAGAGTAACGAGGGTCGAACTGGAATTCGGACAGGTCGAGACTAAGGTGTGGCCGACGCGGCATTGCGCGGATGTCAACTAGGTGCGGCACCTGGAACGGAGCAAGAGGTGGCCATTCTCGCCTACGTGGAGAAACACCACGAGCACAAGTACGCCATCGCGTTCCGGTTCCTGCTTGGCACCGGGCTGAGGCTCGGCGAGCTGGGGCAACTCGCCCGGGCGATGACAGCTCGTAGGATGGGTTGAGCGGAAGCGAAACCCATCAATACCTGCAGCTCACAGCCCGAACACATAAAGCATCGTCGCGTGGCGCTGGTCCTTGAGCTCCGGCGTATTCATGAGCTTGGCTCTGGCCGGCCCGCTCGGTCCCGAGGCAATCGCCACATATTGCTTGCCGTTGACCTCGAACGTCATCGGCGGTGCCGCAAAGCCCGAGCCGACATTGATCTTCCACAGCTCGTCGAGGGTGGTGTCGTCATAGGCCGCAACGGTGCCGTCCATCAGGGCGATGAAGACCAGCCCGCCGGCCGTGGCGAGCGTGCCTGCGTAGTTGGGGTAACGCAGATGCACGTTCTTCTTGATCTCGAACGTCACGGGATCGAGCGCGGTCAGGTTGCTTTCGTAGCGATCCTCCACGTGGAACGACCCGCCCGACCGCGGGATCCAGCCCTTTTCGGTCTTGGGCTTGTCGCGGTCAATGGACACGAACTCGCAGGCCGTCATCGCCGGGACGTAGAGGAGCCGCGTCTTCGGGCTGTAGGATGACGGATAGTAGTTGTTGCCGCCGTTGCGATTGGGACAGACCTGCTTGACAGGCGTGTCCGGGGTCGGGTTGGCAAGGCCCGAATAGGTCTGCACGTCCTTGCTGGGGTCGTAGTCGAGCGGCTTGCCGGTCTTCTGGTCGATGCCGGCGGTCCAATTGACGTTCGTGTAGGGCTTGGCGCCCACCATGGCGCCGTTGTGGCGGTCCATGGTGTAGACGAAGCCATTGCGCGCCGAATGGGTGACGAGCTTGCGCAGCTGCCCGTCGACCACGCGCTCGAACATGATGTGGGTGCCGACCTCGTCATAGTCCCACATGTCGCCGGGCGTATACTGGAAATACCAGTTCATCTTGCCGCTGTCGGGGTCCCAGGACGTGACGCTGTTGGTGAACAGGTTGTCGCCGGGCCGCACCCGCGCGTCCAACTGCGGTACAGGATTACCTACTCCCCACAGCGTTTGGTCGGTTTCCGGATCGTAGGTTCCGGTCACCCACAGGGCGCCGCCGCCGGTTTGCCATGCGTTGCTTTTCCAGGTTTCGCTGCCGGGCTCGCCCGGCGCCGGGACCGTGAATTTACGCCACAGCACCCGTCCGGTGGCGGCGTCGAGGGCCGCGATCCAGTCGCGCAGGCCGCGATCGCCGCCGGCAGCGCCGATGATGATCTTGTCCTTGATGGCGAGCGGCGCGCCGGTGATCTGCAACTGCGGCACGTCGAAGGCGACGTTGGTTTCCCAAACGAGCTTGCCGGTCATCTTGTCGGTAGCGATGATGCGGGCGGGGGAGTTCGCGGGCGAGATCACGAGGTTTCCCCAAAATGCGGCGCCGCGATTGACCGCCTGCCGCTCCTGTTTGGGGTCCATGCGCCAGGTAACGCGGCCGACATCGCCCGACGTGCCGTCGATCTTGTAAACCACGCCCCAGGAGTCCGTGACGTAGAGAAAGCCGTCTTCGGCCAGCGCGGTCGCTTCGTTCGATTCATTGCCGGCCGATCCGCCGAGCGGGACCGCGTAGGCGAGCCGGAGGCCCTTGACGTTGTCCCGGTTGATGCGGGCAAGCGGCGAGAAGCGCTGGCCATCGTAGGTGCGGTGATTCATCAGCCAATTCTGCGGCTCCTTGTCGGGATTGAGGAGCCGTTGCGGCGTCACGTCCGCGGCAAACGCCGGGGCGGCCAGCATGGTGGCCACGAGCAGCGCGGCGCGGATGAAGCGATGGCGTGGCCTCATGATGTTCCTCCCAGTTCAGCTTTAGCCTGCGGCCGTTATTCCCCGCCGTTGCCTGTCATTCCCCGCTTTAAGCGGGGAATCCAGTAACCCCCGACCTCTGGAATACAGCCAAGGCCGGGGGTTACTGGATCGCCCGGTCAAGCCGGGCGATGACAGGTCGTAGGGTGGGCAAAGCGAAGCGTGCCCACCCTACGTTCATCATTAGCTCACAGCCCGAACACATACAGCATCGTCACGTTGCGCAGGTCCTTGAGCTCCGGCGTGTTGATGAGCCGGGCGCGCGAGGAGATGCTGGCGCCTGACGCGATCGCCACATATTGCTTGCCGTTCGCCTCGAAGCTCATCGGGGGAGTCGTGATCCCGGAACCGACATTGAACTTCCACAGTTCACCGAGCGAGGTGTCGTCGAACGCCGCCACCGTGCCGTCCAGCAACGCAACGAAGACCAGCCCTCCGCCCGTCGTGAGCGCACCCGCATAGTTCGGGTAGCGCAGATGCGCGTTCTTCTTGATTTCGCCCGTCACCGGGTCCATGGCGGTGAGGTCGCTTTCATACCGTTCCGCGGTTTTGAAGGCGCCGCCGTTCCAGCCGCGCTCCTTGCTGTGCTTCGTGGTGTCAAGCGAGATCTCCTCGCAGTTGGACAGGGCCGGGATATACACGAGCTTCGTCCGCGGGCTGTAGGCCGAGGGCCAGTAGTTGTTGCCGCCCGCGTGGCCCGGGCAGGCCTTCTTCGGTTTATCCAAAGTTTGATTGGCGAGTCCCGAATAAGTCTGGATGTCCTTCCCCGGATCGTAATCGAGCGGCTTGCCGGTCTTCTGGTCGATGCCCTTGGTCCAGTTGATGTTGTCCATGTAGGGCTTGGCGCTGACCATCTGACCGTTGGCCCGCTCCATGGTGTAGAGGAAGCCGTTGCGGGCCGAGTGGGTGACGAGCTTGCGCGCTTGCCCCGCCACGTCCTTGTCGATCAGGATGTGGGTGCCGACCTCGTCGTAGTCCCACATGTCGCCCGGCGTGTACTGGAAATACCAGTTCATCTTGCCGGTATCCGGATCGTATGAGATCGCGCTGTTGGTAAAGAGGTTGTCGCCCGGACGGTAGGTCGGATCATACATCGGCACCGGATTGCCGGTGCCCCAGATGGTCTGGTGCGTCTCCGGATCGTAGCTGCCCGTGACCCAGACGGCGCCGCCGCCGGTCCGCCAGGCGTTGTTGTTGTCTTTCCAGGTCTCGCTGCCGGGCTCGCCCGGCGCCGGGACCGTATAGGTGCGCCACTTGAGCTTTCCGCTCGCGGCGTCGAGTCCCGCGATCCAATCGCGCACGCCGTTGTCGCCGCCGGCGGCGCCGACGATGATCTTGTCCCGGATCGGGAGCGGCGCCGAGGTCATGTTGACTTCGGGAGTATCCGGGAACCCGGTTTCCCACACGATCCTGCCGGTGTCCTTGTTGGTGGCGATAATTCGCGGCGGCGCATTGGCCGCCGTGATGACGAGATTGCCCCACAGGGCGGCGCCGCGGTTGCGGTCCTGCTTCTCCTGGCCGGGATCCATCCGCCACACGATGCGGCCGACGTCGCCCGATCGGCCGTCGATCTTGTAGAGGACCCCGGCCGAGTCGGTGAGGTAGAGGAAGCCGTCCTCGGCGAGCGGCGTCGACATCATGTACTCGTTCGCCGCAACGCCGCCGAGCGCGACTGTGTAGGCGAGTTTCAGTCCCTTGACGGTGTCCCGGTTGATGCGCGTCAGCGGAGAGAAGCGCTGGCCATCATAGGTGCGGTGGTTCATCAACCAGTTCTGCGGTTCCTTGTCGGCATTGACGAGCCGCTCCGGCGTCACGTCGGCCGCGAAGGCAGGCGTTGCAAGCATGGTGGCGGCGAGCAGAGCGTGGCGGATCGAATGATGGCGTGTTGGCATGTTGTCCTCCCGATTGTTGATTCTGCTCTCCGAGGTGTCATGCCCCGCTTCAAGCGGGGCATCCAGTAACCCGCAGCTTAGCGATCAGAGCCAAATGCCGGGGTTACTGGATCGCCCGGTCAAGCCGGGCGATGACACCTCGGGAGTAGAATGCACCCTACGCGTCCGCGTTCACAGCCCGAATACGTAAAGCACCAGCGCGTTGCGCTGCTCCTTGAGTTCCGGCGTGTTGACGAGTCGCCCCTTCGCGACCGGGCTCGGCCCCGACACGATCGCCACGTACTGCTTGCCGTTGACCTCAAACGTCATCGGCGGCGCGGAAAAGCCGGAGCCCACATTGATCTTCCACAGCTCATCGAGCGTGGTGTCGTCATAGGCTGCGACCGTGCCGTCCAAGAGCGCCAGGAACACGACGCCCCCGCCGGTCGCGAGCGTGCCGGAATAGTTCGGATAGCGCAGGTGCACGCTTTTCTTGACCTCGCCGGTCAGCGGATCGGCGGCCGTGAGATTGCTCTCCCAGCGCTCCTCGGTCTGGCTGAGCCCGCCGTTCCAGCCGCGTTGCGCGGTGTGCTTCTCGCGGTCGATGGTGACGGTCACGCAGTTCGACAAGGCCGGGATGTACAGAAGCTTCGTCCTCGGGCTGTAGGATGACGGCCAGTAGTTGTTGCCGCCGGCCTGGGACGGACACACCCGCTTGAGCGGCTCACCCGGAACGAGATTGCCGATCCCCGCATAGGTCTGGATGTCCTTGGCAGGATCGTAGTCGAGTGGTTTACCGGTCTTCTGGTCGATGCCCTTGGTCCAGTTGACGTCCATGTAGGGCTTCGCCAGCACGGTCTGGCCGTTGAAACGGTCCATCGTGTAGAGGAAGCCGTTGCGCGCCGAGTGGGTGATGAGCTTGCGCGGCTCGCCGGCGACGTTGCCGTCGATCAGGATATGGGTGCCGACCTCGTCGTAGTCCCACATGTCGCCGGGCGTGAACTGGAAGTACCAGTTCATCTTGCCGGTGTCGGGATCGTACGAGATGGCGCTGTTGGTATAGAGGTTGTCGCCCGGCCGATAGAACGGGTCGAACATCGGCACCGGATTGCCGGTGCCCCAGATGGTCTGGTTGGTGGCAGGATCGTAGGTGCCGGTCACCCAGATGGCGCCGCCGCCGGTCTGCCACGCGTTGGTGTTGCCTTTCCAGGTCTCGCTGCCGGGCTCGCCGGGCGCCGGAATCGTGAACTTGCGCCACACCAGCTTGCCGGTGGCGGCATCGAGCGCACCGATCCAGTCGCGCACGCCCTGGTCGCCGTTGGCGCCGCCGACAATCAGCTTGTCCTTGATCGGAAGCGCAGCCGACGTGAAGGTCACCTCCGGCGTGTCCGGGAAAGAGGTCTCCCACACCACCTTGCCGGTCTCTTTGTTGGTCGCGACGATCCGCGGCGGCGAGATGCCGGCGCCCGTGATGACGAGATTGCCCCACAGGGCGGCGCCGCGGTTGCGAAGCTGGCGCTCCTGCTTGGGGTCCATCCGCCACACGATGCGGCCGACATCGCCCGAGGTGGCGTCGATCTTGTAGAGCACGCCCCAGGAGTCCGTCACGTAGAGGAAGCCGTCTTCGGCGAGCGGCGTCGCGTTGGTGAACTCGTTGCCGGCGCCGCCGCCGAGCGGGACCGCGTAGGCGAGCTTGAGGTTCTTCACGTTGTCGCGGCTGATGCGGGCGAGCGGCGAGTAGCGCTGGCCGTCATAGCTGCGGTGGTTCATCAGCCAATTCTGCGGCTCCTTGTCGGGATTGAGGAGCCGCTCCGGCGTCACATCGGCCGCGAAGGCCGGTGACGCCAGCATGGTGGCGGCGAACAGCACGTTACGGATGGAATGATTGTATCGTGGCATGAGGTTCTCCCAAGTTGGCCACCGCCCATGACTGTCATGCCCCGCTTTAAGCGGGGCATCCAGTAACCCCCGGTCGGCGATCTATCGACGCTCTGCGGGTTACTGGATCGCCCGGTCAAGCCGGGCGATGACAAGCTCAGGGGCTTATTGTCGTTATCATGGCAGGGCTGCGCCATCACAGCGCAAACACATACAGCACGGTCGAATTGCGGATCTCCTTCAGCTCCGGCGTGTTGACGAGCTTCGCCCGCGCGGGCGCGCTCAGGCCCGACGCGATGGCGAGGTACTGCTTGCCGTTGACCTCGAAGGTCATCGGCGGCGCGCAGAATCCGGTGCCGATGTTGACCTTCCACAGCTCGTCCAAGGTGGCATCGTCGTAGGCCGCGACGGTGCCGTCCAGGAGTCCCAGGAAGACGAGTCCGCCGGCGGTCGCGAGCGTGCCCGAATAGTTCGGGTAGCGCAGGTGCACGCTCTTCTTTACGTCGCCGGTCAGAGGATCGACCGCCGTAAGATTGCTCTCGAAGCGCTCGTCGGTCTGGCTCAGCCCGCCGTTCCAGCCCCGCTGGGCGTTGTGCTTCTCACGGTCGATGGAAATGTTCACGCAGGCCGTCAGGGCCGGGATGTACATGAGCTTGGTGCCGGGGCTGTAGGACGACGGCCAGTAATTGTTGCCGCCGGCTTGGGAGGGGCACACCTTCTTGAGCGGCGCGCCGGGCGTGAGGTTGCCGACGCCAGCGTAGGTCTGGATGTCCTTGGCGGGATCGTAGTCAATTGGCTTGCCGGTCTTCTGGTCGATGCCCTTGGTCCAGTTGACCTCCATGTAGGGCTTGGCGCCGATGATCTGGCCGTTGTGGCGGTCCATCGTGTAGAGGAAGCCGTTGCGGGCCGAATGGGTGACGAGCTTGCGCGATTGCCCGGCAACCTGGCCGTCGATCAGGATGTGCGTCCCGACCTCGTCATAGTCCCACATGTCGCCCGGCGTGTACTGGAAGTACCAGTTCATCGCGCCGGTGTCGGGGTCCCAGGAAATCGCGCTGTTGGTGTAGAGGTTATCGCCCGGCCGGTAGAACGGATCGAACATCGGGACGGGGTTGCCGGTGCCCCAGATGGTCTGGTTGGTGTCGGGATCGTAAGTTCCGGTGACCCACATGGCGGCGCCGCCGGTCTGCCACGCATTGGTGCCGCCCTTCCAGGTTTCGCTGCCCGGTTCGCCCGGCGCCGGAATGACGTATTTGCGCCACAGCACCTTGCCGCTCGCGGCGTCAAGGCCGGCGATCCAGTCGCGCACGCCGCGGTCGCCGCCGGCCGCACCTACGATGAGCTTGTCCTTGACGGCAAGCGGCGCGCTGGTCAAGCGCAGTTCCGGCTCGCCGAACATCATGTTGGTCTCCCACACGATCTTGCCGCTGATCTTGTCGGTCGCAATGACGCGCGCCGGGTAGTTGGCGGCCGTAATGACGAGGTTACCCCACAGCGCGGCGCCGCGATTGGTCGCCTGCTGCTCCTGCTTGGGTTCCATGCGCCATACGATGCGTCCGGCATCGCCCGAGGTGACATCGATCTTGTAGAGCACGCCCCAGCCGTCGGTGATGTAGAGAAAGCCGTCTTCTACCAGCGGCGTCGCATGGATGACTTCCATAGCGCCGCTGCCGCCGAGCGGCACCGCATAGGCGAGCCGCAGTCCCTTGACGTTGCCCTTGTTGATGCGCGCGAGCGGAGAGAAGCGCTGGCCGTCGTAGCTGCGATGGTTCATCAGCCAGTTCTGCGGCTCTTTGTCGGGATTGAGGAGCCGTTGTGCCGTGACCTCCGCGGCCAAGGCCGGAACTGCGGCAGCGAGCAAGCTGCCGGCCAGCAGCGCGACGCCGATCGAACCTTTGCGTTGTACCATGAATCCCTCCCTTTGCAGCGGCGCATGCCCCTCCCGTCCTCCAGCACGCGGGGGGAGGGTAGGGGGCACGGCGGCTTTGCTGCCAGTCTACATCACACGGTCGGGTGGGCAAAGCCAACGGGGACGGCCGGAGCCTGTCAACAAAGTGCCATTCCAGCGGAGCGGAAATTCGGCTACTCTTGCGACACCTTCCGCGGGGCCGAACGACATGCACAAGTGCACGAACTCTTATCCTGGTCGCCTGATTCCGACACGCAGGGCCGTTATGGCAGGTGCGGTGGCGGTGCTGCTGGCGGGCCCGAGTGCGGCCCTCGCGGCGGAGGTGCAGGTTGACCTGCAACTCGTGCTCGCCGTCGATGCGTCCGGCAGCGTGAGCATGCGCCGCTTCGATCTGCAGAAGCAGGGCTATGCGAATGCGTTCCGCAATCCGCGCGTCCTTGCCGCCATCCGCTCCGGCATCTCCCAGGCGATCGCCGTCACCATGCACCAGTGGACCGGCCCGCGCCTGCAAGTCCATGTGGTGCCATGGATGGTGGTCAAGGACGGGGCCTCGGCAGAGGCGCTGGCATCGGCAATCGAAAACACGCCCCGCAAGCTGTTCGGCGGCGGCACCTCGATCAGCGGCGCGATCGACTATTCGCGGCTGATCCTGGCCCAGAGCCCGTTCACGGCGACGCGCCGCACCATCGATGTGTCCGGCGACGGCGCCAACAACATCGGCCGGCCGGCGCGGATCGCCCGCGACGAGGCGGTGCGCGACGGCATTACCATCAACGGCCTGCCGATCCTCTCGGTCGAGCCCGATCTCGATACCTACTATTTCGAAAACGTCATTGGCGGACCAGGCGCCGTCATGGTTCCAGCCGACAGTTATGAAAGCTTTGCCGAAGCCATCTTGAAGAAGCTCATCATCGAGATCGCTTCCAATGACTCCGAGACGTCCAGGGCCCCGTTGCCCTGACACCACAGTCAACGAAAACCAAGGGAGACGCCATGATGTCTGATCTCAACGGAGGGAAAATCACCGTTCGCCTCGCGCGCTTCGGCCTGCTGGCGCTGTTTGCGGTTTCGGCCGGCGCCGTCTATTCCCAGGCCGTCGCGCCGACCAATTCGCTTCCCAATCCTTACGCCGGCGCACCGTTCGGAAAATTGCCGGAAGGCCGCAATTGGGGCTCGACGGCGGGCATCGGCATCGATCCCGACGGCAAAAGCGTCTGGGTGGCGGAACGCTGCGGCGCCTTCGCGCCGCCGTCCCAGGTCGGGCGTCCCGGGGTGCAAGTCGGCTGCGACGGTTCAACCCTCGATCCGATCCTCAAGTTCGACGAAACCGGCAAGCTCGTGAAGAGTTTCGGCGCCGGCCTCATCTTGTTTCCGCACGGCCTCTCCGTCGACCCTGAAGGAAACGTCTGGGTGACGGACGGGCTCGGCAAGGAAGGCAAGGGCCACCAGGTCTTCAAGTTCAGCCCGGACGGCAAGCTGCTGCTGACGCTGGGCAAGCGCGGCGTTGCGGGCAGCGGCGCGGATGAGTTCAATGCTCCCTCCGCCACGCTGGTGGCGCCCAACGGCGACATTCTCGTTGCCGACGGTCACGGCGGCAACACCAACGCCCGCATCGTCAAGTTCGACAAGACCGGCAAGTTCATCAAGACCTGGGGCAAGAAGGGTAGCGCGCCCGGCGAGATCGACGGCCCGCACACGCTGGCGATGGATTCGCGCGGCCGGCTCTTTCTTGGCGACCGCGGCAATAACCGTATCCAGATTTTCGATCAGGACGGCAACTTCATCGACCAATGGGCGCAGTTCAGTCGCCCGAGCGGCGTCTACATCGACAAGAACGACGTCATCTATGTGGCGGATTCGGAGTCAGGCTCGGTCAACAAGACGCGCACGGACTGGAAGCGCGGCATCCGGGTCGGCAGCGCCAAGGACGGCAAGGTGACGGCTTTCATTCCGGATCCCGACGAGAACGCCACCGGCACCAGCGCCGCCGAAGGCGTCGCGACCGACGCTCAGGGTAACATCTACGGCGCTGAGGTCGGACCGAAGCGGGTGATGAAGTACGTCAAGAAATGATTTTCGTGCTTGCGGCGGCCCCCTCGAAAGGGCCGCCGCCTTTGATGGAATGAAGTGGGCGCCGGAATGTTGAAGGTGTTCTGTGCGCGCTCCATGCACGTGGCGGTCACGAGCCTGTCGCACCGGTTCGCGGAGGATTCAGGGTCGGCGCCTGACATCCTGTTCGAGCCTATGGGTGCCCTGCAGGCGCGCCTTGCGGCGGGCGAGACTGCGGATGTGCTGATTCTTGCCGCGCCGGCGATCGATGCACTGCTTACCTCCGGCGCGCTCGTGGTCGGCAGCAATACCACGATCGCCCGGGCCCCGATCGGCATAGCTATCCGCGAAGGGGCGCCGGTGCCCGATGTCTCGACGGCTGACGCCTTCAAAAGCGCATTGACGGCCGCCCGTGCAATCGCGCTGAGCGACCCGGCGGTGGGCGGCTCAGCCGGCATCTACTTGCGTGAACTGCTCGAGCGCATCGGCCTCGCCGAGATGGTTGCCGCCAAGACCTTGGCGCAGAAAAGCGGCGTGGCGGCCGCCGACGCGGTCGGCCGCGGCGAGGCGGACCTCGCGATGACGTTCATTCCGGAACTGCTGCAGGGAAACGGCGTTCGCGTCCTTGGGCCGCTGCCGTCGCCATATGGCCATGCCACCGCCTACGCGGCCGGGGTGTCGGCGCGATCCGGCTTTCCCGATGCAGCGCGTGCGTTCATCGCGGTGCTGATCGCTCCCGACGCGGCCAACGTCTGGGCAGCGGCGGGATTCGAAGTGGGCCAGTAGTGTGGGATCTGGGACCGCGGGCGTCCCGCCCGCTCTTCGACGTCCGCGAGAAGGAGCGGGCGAGACGCCCGCGGTCCCAGGTCCCCCTCACGGCATCGGTATTTCCTGCACCTTCTTCGGCACGTCATAGCCTTTTCGCACGGCCGGGCGATTGGCGATCGTGACGTACCAGCGTTTGACGTTGGGGAATTGGTTGAGGTCGATGGTCTGCCAGTCGAAGCGAGAAACCCATGGCCAGATCGCAATGTCGGCCACCGAATAGTCGTCGGCAACGAATTCGTGGTCGGCCAGCCGACGATCGAGGACGCCATACAGGCGCTTGGCTTCTTTGAGATAGCGCTCCTCCGCGTAAGGCGCCTTGCCCTTGTTGTATTTCACAAAGTGATGGACTTGTCCGAACATCGGGCCGGGGCCGCCCATTTGCCACATCAGCCATTCGATCACGCGGTAGCGCCTGAGCTGGTCGGTCGGCAACAGCTTGCCGGCCTTCTCGGCGAGATAAAGCAGGATCGCGCCCGACTCCATCAGGCTGAAGTTATTGTCGCGGTCGACGATTGCGGGAATGCGATTGTTGGGGCTGATCTTGAGAAACTCCGGCTTGAACTGCTCATCCTTGCCGATATCGACCGCATGCGCCTCGTAGGGAATGCCGAGTTCCTCGAGTGCGATGGAAGCCTTGCGGCCGTTGGGCGTTGTCCAGGTGTAGAGATCGATCACGATTGAAGTCCTTGCCAATACATTCGCGTGCCTGCGCCTGCCACTGTGGCTATATCATTTCTCCTGAAGTCGAGTACCGATGATTGCGCCGAACAAGACCGCGAAGATGCATTGCTGCCAGACTCAAGCATTTTCGATCTCGTCACGCTTAAGCTCCAACTCAAGCCAGCGCTCCTCCGCTGCTGCGAGCTCGGACTGCATCGCCGTCATGGCGGATGAGGCCCGATCAAAAGCGACGCGATCCCGCGCATAGAGTGTCGTGTCGGCCAACACCGTCTGCAGTCGCCCGATCTCGGCCTCAAGCATTGCGATCTTGCCCGGCAGCGTTTCGAGTGCATGCTTTTCGTTGAAGTTGAGCTTCCGTTTCGCCGGTCCGGCGGCTGTTCGTGGGACTTTAGCCTCAATCGGTGCGACCGCTTTCACAGTCGGCTTGGCGCCTGTCTTGCGCACATCATCGCCGCGCTGCGCCAGCATGTCCGTATATCCGCCCGCGTATGCGAGCCACTTGCCGTTTCCTTCCGGCACGATAACGCTATCGACGACACGGTCGAGAAAGTCGCGGTCGTGGCTGATGAGAAGCACCGTGCCGGCATAATCGCCGATCATCTCTTCCAGCACGTCGAGCGTTTCGAGATCGAGATCATTGGTGGGCTCGTCGAGCACCAGAACGTTGGATGGCTTCGCCAGCGCCCGCGCCAGCATCAGCCGGCCGCGCTCGCCGCCGGAGAGAACCCGCAGAGGCGTGCGCGCCTGCTCGGGCGCGAAAAGGAAGTCGCGCATGTAGCCGACAACGTGTTTGGCCCGGCCCCCGATCATGACGGTGTCGCCGCGCCCGCCCGTAAGGGCTTCGCTGACGGTCCAATCCGGATCGAGGCTTTCGCGGCGTTGGTCGAGGGTCGCCATTTGCAGGTTGGCGCCGAGCCGCACGCTGCCGCTGTCCGGCGCGAGCGCACCGGTGAGAAGATGAACGAGCGTCGTCTTGCCGCTGCCATTGGGGCCGACAATGCCGATCCGGTCGCCGCGCAGAATGCGGGCGGAAAAATCGGCCACCACAGGCGAGCTGCCGTAACTTTTCGCAACGCCGCTCGTTTCGATCACCAATGCGCCTGAGCGCTCCGCTTCGGCGGCCGACATCGCGACCGTGCCGGCCGCACGCCGGGCGTCGCGCCGGCTCTGGCGCAAGGCCTGAAGACCGGCGACGCGGCGCATGTTGCGTTTGCGCCGCGCGGTGACGCCGTAGCGCATCCAATGCTCTTCGGCCTCGATCTTGCGGTCGAGCTTGTGCCGCTCACGCTCTTCCTCGGCCAGAACATCGTCGCGCCAGGTCTCGAACGCCGCAAATCCGCGCTCGATGCGGCGCAGCTTGCCGCGGTCGAGCCAAACCGTAACCCGGGAAAGATTGGCAAGAAAGCGCCGGTCGTGACTGATGATGACGAGCGCCCCGTTCCGGCCGGCGAGTTCGGCCTCAAGCCACTCGATGGCCGGAAGGTCGAGGTGGTTGGTGGGTTCGTCCAAGAGCAGGATATCGGGCGACGGCGCCAGCACGCGCACCAGCGCCGCGCGACGCGCTTCACCGCCCGATAGCTCGGCGGGATTGTCCTCGCCGCGTAGTCCGAGCTGCTCCATCAGGTAGCGCGGCGCGTTGCGGTCGTCATTGGGCGCAAGACCTGCCTCCACATAGTCCGACACCCTGACAAAGCCGGAAAAATCCGGCTCCTGCGGAAGGTAGCGAATGGTCGCGTCAGGTTTGCGGAACGTCGTGCCGCTGTCGGGCTCGACGAGACCGGCCGCGATCTTGAGCAGCGTGGACTTGCCCGATCCGTTGCGGCCGACAAGGCACAGGCGCTCGCCGGCCGAGACCATAAGATCGACGCCTTCAAGGAGCGGCGTACCGCCAAAGGTCAGCGCGATGCCGGTGAGCTGGAGCAGCGGGGCGGCCATCTCAATTCTGGATCCGACAGGTCTTGCTCATGACGCTCATTTAGAGCCGATTTTGTTCTGATGGAATCACGACTTTATGGGTCATCGCCCGCGAAAAGAGCGGCTGAAGAAATCGACGACCTCATCCTGAGGAGCGCCCACCGAAGTTGGGCTTGCCTGACTTCGGCAACCCAAAGTGTCGAAATCGGCAACAGCCGATTTCGATGGGCGCGTCTCTAAGGATGGCCGCGAGTCCGTGCCGGGCATCCATCCTTCGAGACGGCGCTCCGCGCCTCCTCAGGATGAGGCTGAAACTTCAAACGAGAAGGGCCGCCCTTGCGGGTGGCCCTTCCATTGTCGAACCGCGGTCCGGCTAACGGACCGTGACGCGTGATGTCACGCGGCCTGGACCTCGGTAGAGGCAAGAATCCAGCTCACGGCTGCCGGTGAACGCGGCGATTGACAATGAGACACTGGATCACCTCCTTTCGGTTGTTGACGACGAATCAAAGGCTAAACGGAAAAGCTTAACAATGTAAACTATTCACTGCGCCGCAACATACGATTCGTCTCTGCGTAGAGTTGGCACGGGGTTCATATCGTTTGGTTGTAGGCGCCGACCTCCTTGTGTGTGCGCAGCACGCCATCGAGCGCCTTGAACATGTCGCGCATGCGGACATCCGACACCGGGCTCTCCACCACGACCACCAGTTCCGGCTTATTGGAAGAGGCGCGGACCAGGCCCCAAGTGCCGTCCTCAACCGTGACGCGTACGCCATTGACAGTCACGAGATCGCGGATCGGCTGCCCCGCCACCGTCGCGCCCTCGGATTGGACCGCCTCGAAATGCTTTACCACCTGATCGACCACGCCATATTTCGTTTCGTCGGCACAGTGCGGCGACATGGTGGGAGACTGCCAGGTCTTGGGCAGTGCATCTTTCAGTTCGGACATTTTCTTGTCCGGGTTGCGATCAAGCATGTCGCAGATCGCGATCGCCGAGATAAAGCCGTCATCGAAGCCGCGACCGAACGGCTTGTTGAAAAAGAAGTGGCCCGACTTTTCGAATCCGGCGACCGCACCGATTTCGTGGGTGCGCCGCTTCATGTAGGAATGACCGGTCTTCCAGTAGTCGGCTTTGACGCCGTTGCGCCGTAACACCGGGTCGGTCACGAACAGGCCGGTCGATTTGACATCGACGACGAATGTCGCGCCGGGATGCAAGGTCGAGATGTCGCGCGCCAGCATGACGCCGACCTTATCGGCAAAAATCTCTTCGCCCTCATCGTCGACCACGCCGCAGCGGTCGCCGTCGCCATCGAAGCCGAGGCCGACATCGGCATGGTTCGCAAGCACCGCATCCCGGATCGCGTGCAGCATTTTCATATCTTCCGGGTTGGGATTGTAGCGCGGGAAGGTGTGGTCAAGCTCGCAATCGAGGGGAACCACCTCGCAGCCGATCGCCTCCAGCACGCGGGGCGCAAACGCACCTGCGGTGCCGTTGCCGCATGCCGCGACCACCTTGAGGCGGCGCTTGAGCATTGGCCGGTTGGTGAGATCGGCGATGTAACGGGCCGGAAAGTTCTCGACGAACCGATAAGAGCCGCCGCCGCGCAAATCGAAGTGTGCCCCAAGCACGATGTCCTTGAGACGCGTCATTTCGTCCGGACCGAAAGTGAGCGGCCGGCTTACGCCCATCTTCACCCCGGTCCACCCGTTGTCATTGTGAGAGGCCGTCACCATCGCGACACACGGCACATCGAGATCGAACTGGGCAAAATACGCCATCGGGGTCAGGGCAAGCCCTATATCATGGACCTTGCATCCGGCCGCCATCAGGCCGGAAATCAGCGCGTACTTGATCGACGCCGAGTAGCTGCGGAAATCGTGGCCGGTGACGATCTCAGGCCGCACGTTGGTCTGATTGATGAGCGTGCCCAATCCTATGCCCAACGCCTGCACGCCCATCAGGTTGATCTCTTTCTCGAACAGCCATCGCGCGTCGTATTCGCGGAAGCCGGTGGCCTTGACCATGGGCTCGGATTCATAGGCGTATGTGTTGGGAGACAGGGCAGGCTTCGGGGCGGGGTACATCCGGACCTCAAACTGATGTTGCTGGCGCCAAGCACATAGCCCACCGGCCGCCGGCCGCAAAGCTAAGATCCCCGCGGCTTAGCGCGCCGCGTGGCCGGCGCTGCAACAGGGTCGTCCGGCCAGGGGTGGCGCGGATAGCGCCCGCGCATCTCGGACCTGACCGCCGCATAGCTGCCGCGCCAGAATTGCGGGAGGTCGCGCGTCACCTGCACGGGTCGGTGCGCCGGCGACAACAGCTCGATCACCAGCGGCACCCGGCCTCCGGCGATCGCCGGGTGGCGAGAGAGCCCGAACAATTCCTGCACGCGGATTGCGAGTTTGGGGCCTTCCTCCGCTTCATAGTCGATCGGCACCCGCGATCCGGACGGTGCATCAAAATGAGTCGGCGCCTCGATCTCCAGTCTGCGACGCAGGCTGTACGGCAACAAATCATGCAGCGCGTGCTCGAACTCCGATGCTGTCAGGGTGTCGAGCGAGGTCTTGCCGGCGAACAGCGGCTCGAGCCAGGCCTCGGCCGTCGCGGCGAGCGCTGCGTCGGACACGTCCGGCCATTCGGCGCCCTGGGCGCGGCGCAGGAATCGCACCCGGTCGCGCCATTGCCGTACGGCCTTGGTCCACGGCAAGCGCTCGAGCCCAGCTTGCAGGATCGCGGAGACGAGCAGTTTCGCGGTTGCATCGTTCGGCGCGACGGGGAGGGGCTGCTCGCTCAGCACGATGGCGCCGAGACGGCGCAATCTCCTCGCCCGCAGCGTCAATGTCTTGGCGTCGCAGGTGACCTCCTCGGCGGCGTCAATCCGGTCGGCAAAGCGCCTTTCGATGTCGGCAAGGTCGATGGCGGTTGCGAGCGTGATCCGGCTCTGTGCGGCACTGCCGACCAACTCGGCTACTGCCAGGAATGGTTCCCGTGCCAGCGGCGAGACTTGATCGACGTAGGCGCCACGGCCGTTGGCCAGAAGGAATGCCCCCGCCGCCGCGCCACGATTCTTGGCGATCCGCTCCGGATAGGCGAGGGCCAGGATGGCGACGGGGGGTGGCTCCCTCCCCCACAAGGGGGGAGGGAGAAGAACCCCCAGCCATCTCGGCCCACCGCATGGCCATACGCCGCGCTTCCGTGGCCCGTGCCGAGCGGTCGCGCCGCAGCGCCTCGATGCGGTGCCGCAGATCAACGTCGTTGCCGCCGAGGCCGCGTTCCGTCAGCACGGCGGCGATCTCCGCCGCCAGCAAACCCGCGCCCTCCCGGCTTGCGTCCACCACCATGCGGGCGAGGCGCGGCGGGAGCGGCAGGCGATTGAGGAGCTTGCCTTCCTCCGTGATGCGGCCGCCGCCGTCGATGGCGCCGAGGGCGACCAAAAGAGTGCGGGCTTCGTTGAGCGCTGGCGCCGGCGGCGCATCGAGAAAAACGAGCTTTGCCGGATCGGCGACGCCCCACTGAGCGAGCGCGAGCACCAGCGAGGACAAATCGGCCGCAAGGATTTCCGGCTGCGCATAGGGTTCGAGCGCCGCGGTCTGCGGTTCGTCCCATAGCCGATAGCAGACGCCGGGCTCGATCCGGCCGGCGCGGCCACGGCGCTGGTCCGCCGCGGCGCGGGATACGCGTATGGTTTCGAGGCGGGTCAGCCCGACATCGGGCTCGTAACGCGGCACGCGGGCGAGCCCGGAATCGACCACTACGCGTACGCCCTCGATGGTAAGCGAGGTTTCGGCGATCGACGTCGCCAGCACGACCTTGCGCCGGCCGGCCGGCGCCGGCGCAATGGCGCGGTCCTGGGCGTCAAAGTCGAGCGCGCCGTGAAGCGCAAACACGTCGACCGCCGGATCGGCACAGCGCTCCCGCACCATGGTTTCGCATCGGCGGATTTCGGCAGCGCCGGGTAGAAATGCGAGAATCGACCCCATTTCGGCACGCAGCGCCCGCAGCACAGCATCCGCAACCTGCGGCTCGATCGGCTTTGTCGGTTCGCGGCCGAGATAGCGCGTTTCGACCGCGAATGCCCGGCCCTCGCTCGCGATCACCGGCGCATCGCTAAGGGCCGCGGCGATACGCGCGCCATCGATGGTGGCCGACATCACCAGCAGCCGCAAATCCTCGCGCAGGGCCTGCTGGGCGTCGCGCGCAAGCGCCAAGCCGAGGTCAGCGTCGAGAGATCGCTCATGGAACTCATCGAACAGGACGGCGCCGACCCCGTCGAGCGATGGATCGTCCTCGATGAGGCCGGTAAAGACGCCCTCTGTAATGACCTCGATGCGGGTCCGCTTCGAGACCATGGTGCCGAAACGAACCCGGTAGCCGACGGTGTCGCCGACTTTCTCGGCGAGCGTCTTCGCCATGCGGGCGGCGGCCGCGCGCGCGGCGAGCCGGCGCGGCTCCAGAACCAGGATTTTCTTATTGGCCGCCCACGGCTCATTCGCCAAGACCAGCGGAACCCGCGTCGTCTTGCCCGCACCCGGCGGGGCAACCAGCACGGCCGTCGTGCCCCGCGCCAGCGCGGCCATGAGGTCCGGCGTAGCGGCATCGATGGGTAGAGGGGCAAACGCAGTCATCAGGTATGTTTTGAGCACCACGGTGTCATCGTCCGGCTTGACCGGGCGATCCAGTAACCACCGACCGGGGATACTGGATTGCCCGGTCAAGCCGGGCAATGACACCGCTGGAGCACTTGATCGGGCAACGGTCAACCCTTCCATCCCACCCAGCAGGCTTTCCGCACCGGGCACGGGGTGGTATGGCGAGGGCGACGCCATACATATGCAGGGCCCCATGTCCAAAGCGGTCGAGCCTCGCAAGCTGAAGAAGGGCGACCATGTCTTTCTGATCGACGGGTCGTCGTTCATCTTTCGCGCGTATTTCGCCATGTTCAAGGCTGCGCAGAGCCGCGGCCGCAGCTTTACGCGCTCGGACGGCGTTCCGACGGGGGCGGTGCTTACTTTCTGCAATATGTTGTGGAAACTGTTGCGCGAGGGTCAGAACGGGGTCATGCCGACCCATGTGGCGGTGGTTTTCGACTACTCCGGCACGAGCTTCCGCAACCAAATCTATTCCGACTACAAGGGCCACCGCCCGGACCCGCCGGACGAACTGGTGCCGCAATTCCCGCTGATGCGCGATGCGGTCCGCGCTTTCGGCCTGATCCCGATCGAGCAGGAAGGTTTCGAGGCCGACGATCTGATCGCGACCTACGCGCGCGTCGCCCTGAAGGCGGGCGCCGACGTGTCGATCATCGCCGGCGACAAGGACCTCATGCAACTGGTACGCCCCGGCGTCATGATGTTCGATCCGATGCCCGGCAATGAGCGCCGTATCGGCGCGGCGGAGGTCGCCGAGAAGTTCGGCGTACCGCCCGAGAAGGTCCCCGACGTCCAGGCCCTGATCGGCGATGCCACCGACAACGTACCTGGGGTGCCGGGAATCGGGGTCAAGACGGCGGCACAGCTGATCGGCGAATACGGTGATCTCGAAAGCCTGCTGGCGCGGGCTATTGAGATCAAGCAGGAGAAGCGCCGTCAATCCTTGATCGAGTTCGCCGAGCAGGCCCGCATGTCGAAGCGCCTGGTGCTGCTCGACGACCACGTGGAATTGAAATGTCCGCTGGAAGATTTACCGCTCGACGGGCGCGATCCCAAGACGCTGATCGCGTTCCTGAAGGCGATGGAGTTCACCAACCTGACCAAGCGGGTCGGCGAGGCCATGGGAATCGATCCAAATGCGATCGACCCGGACCCCGCCCTGCGCGCGGATCGCCCGGAAGCAACCACGGCTGAACCGGCGCCCGCTCCTGCGGTCGGTGAAGCAGCCCCGGCTGCAGCCGCAACGACCTCGGCCCGCCAGCTATCGCTTGCCCTGCCGCCGGTCGCGTCCGACCGCAAGCGCGCGGCCAGCTTGCGATCGGAGGCGACCACGCCGCTCGGGCTCGTGCGCCAACGTCTCGCCGAAATTTCCGGCCGCAAAATCGATCGCACCGGCTATCAAACCATCCGCGACGCCGGCGCGCTCGCGCAATGGATTGCGCATGCCTCGGATCGGGGGGTGGTTGCGGTCGATCTCGTCACCACATCTCCTGACCCGATGATCGCCGCGTTGATCGGCGTGTCGCTCGCGCTTGCCCCCAACCAGGCCGCGTATGTGCCGCTCGGTCACCGCGATGCCAATGACCTCTTGGCCGGCGGC
>Ga0137359_10000856_pt1 | contig 23635 bp, 17 predicted proteins | sample Mad1_40_16metaG_FD_108281 | JGI IMG/M metagenome (GOLD analysis project Ga0137359, IMG submission 108281) | Vadose zone soil microbial communities from Angelo Coast Range Reserve, California, USA - Mad1_40_16 metaG | ecosystem: Environmental > Terrestrial > Soil > Vadose zone | place: USA... | reverse complement strand
TTCAGCATCGGCTTGTCCGATTTTCCAAAGCCGATCTGGTCCGGCACTATCACTCGATACTTTTGCGCGAGGGGCGCAATCGTGGGCGCCCAGTTGGCGGTGCTCCCTCCGAGCCCGTGAAGCAGAATCACAACCGGCCCGCTGCCGGCTTCGAGATAGTGAATCTTCGCGCCGAAGACCGTAGCGTATTTGTCCGAGATGGCCGCATCCTGCGGGTCTGTAGTCGGCCTGTCTCGTCCCTCGGACAACCTGACATCCGCCTTAGGTTTCGGGGCGGGTTGTGGTTTCTGGCCGAGCGCCACGCCCGAGAGCACAAGCAGCAGGATCGCTGCCACAGCCGCGTCAATCATCCGGCCTATTTGAACCTGCTTTAGAAGTTTTCTCATATCGTTTGTCCTTTGTTGAAAAACCGTTCGTTAGGCTACACCCACACCGTATGGAGCGGTTCACCTTTTTTGCACAACAGGCAACTTTTCGGTTCATAAAAACGAGTTTCGACCTCGAGAAGAGAATAGTAAGGTACGTCGCCTGTCTCCATATGCGCGTCTTTAAAGTGCACCAGTGAGCCAACCGCGACCACCTCTGCTCCCGCGGTCCGAATCAAGTCGATCATGCCGGTGATCACTTTGCCGGACCGCACCACGTCGTCGACGAGTATGCACTTCAAGCCCTGCGCATCCAGGTACTGGCGAAAGTAGTAACGACCCGCTTCTTTCTCAGCCCAAAATATCTGATCGGCATTGAGCGCCTCGCGCACTCCAAATGCCACCGGTATGCCGCCCGCGGCCGGCGCGACGATCGCACACTTGGGAAGCGCCGACAGCACTTCGGGCTCGCGGCGAAGCAGCCGCGACAGGGCAACGTTCAAGACTCGGGCGTTGCCGTGATAACGCATCGCCAGCGGCATCTGAAAATAGTGGCTCGAATGCAGGCCCGTTGGAAACTCAAAGTGGCCTTCGCGCAACGCGCCGGTCTCGCGGAGCAGATCAGTGACCTGCTCGGGCGACGGTATCAGTTGAACCTTTGGAACTAGCATAGTCCTCCGTTCGCCTCGTCAGAAGCGTCTGTCGGCACTAACCCAAATGGACGAGTTGTACCCCCTTCAGCGAGTGAGATTATAAGAATGCAAACCTTGAAAGGCAAACTCAGGCCTGGCGTAAGGACTGATGTAGGTCATCCCGAATAAGGAGGAGGCATGCAGAAAATGGCAGTTCGTGGGAAACGAGCCGGTTGCTACTTCTTCGACACGCTAAACGGATACTCGAACAGGTCTTCGGCCAGCCCTGCGCCGTTTAGCCCGCTCAGAGTCAGGATGTAGTCCTCAGTCGCGAACATGCCGGCCGGCGCTTGAAAGGTTACGACTTTTCCAGGGCCTTTTGATTTGGCTTTTAGCCCGGATTTGCTCCAAATCGCCCGTCCCTCCACAGTCCTAATCACTACGCCGTAGCTCTCGTAGTCGCCCCGTGCGAACTTCACCTGCAGGCGTACCTGCCGAACCTCGGGCGTAATGATCAGTCTCTTGGCGTCGCCCGTGCCCCGCACCAGTCCCGGCGTGAGGATCAGGGAGATAATCCCTGGAGGTAATTGTTCAGTGCTGAGTTCAGTGGTCGTCTGCAGATCGCGCGAGTTGCGTTCGTGCTCCAGTTGTGTTGAAAGCTCCTGGCTGCGACGGCGTTCTTCATCCATCTGCTGCTCGAGCTGGCGCTGGTTTCGTTCGATCTCCGCTCTTTGCAATTCGGCTTGCTCGACTCGATTTCTGAGTCTCAGCGTTTCGGCAACGAGCCACACGCCGGCCAGTATCACCAGCACGGCGGCCGCGACGCGAAGCGCCACCGGCCAGCTCGCAAAGCGAAGGAACCCGAAGAAGGGTCGCCGCCGCCGGGGCTCCGGCGCAGCTCGAGCGGCCTTCGACTGCCGCAGAACATAAGCCAACCAGGCTTTGGCGAATCCAACCCTCGCCTGGCGTTCAGGCGAGCGCAGAAAATGTTCCTCGAAGCCTGTCCGCCGAGACTGTGAAAGCTCGCCATGCGTATAGGCGTCAATCAGGTCATCTTCGACTGCCAAGAGGGTTTCGTAAAACTCCCGGTCGCTTATGTATCGCTGCTCTACCCCTTCCTGCTCCTCTTCGCTTAGTTCACCGAGCAGGTACTGCACTAATAACTCATCGTTGTCTTCAGCCTGTGTCAAGTCGCCTCTATTCCCAAGTGCCCAAAAGAAAGATTCCATTTCAACCAGCCGACTGACCGAGGCAGTTGAGAAGGCATCCCTCGAGCTTTTCCCTGATGCGGTGAACGCGGATTCTCAAACTGTTCATCGGCACCCCCAGCCCTTCAGCCAATCGCCTTCGGTTCTCTATCCTCGCGCGCTGTTTCCCTTCGTAGTAAGACAGGATCATTTTGCGTGTCTCCGGCGGAAGCAATTCGGCGCACGCATCGAGACACGCCAGTTGTGTTTCCAGCTCGAAGTGCTCGGCGCGACGCTCGCTCAGCTCGATCGGGTTCCCGGCAGGATGCCGATGAAGTGGAAGCGAGTCGACCGGCGGTTGATTTCTATCTGGTCTACGAAGGTACTCGTGGAAAACATTGCGGGCGACTCCATAGAAATAGGACAAGAAGCGGTCTTCGCGGATCTCAGCGCCCTCTGCCAGCTTGCGCGCGACTCTATTGATGGTCTCGTCAGCAAGCTCGAGTACTGGAAGGCAGCCTCGGCATTCGAAGTACTTCACGAGCCCGCCGTGGACGCACTCGTACTTTTCCCCCGCGCGATTGGTGTCTGAATCAAACCTCGCGAGAAGTCTGTCGAAGGTCTCCTGATCGAGATCCCATTTGCTGATCTGAGTATCCCCCGGAAAAAGGGCCGGTTAGACACGGATTTGTTTAATCGACTTCTTCGAATCTATCGGTGTCCATCGTGGATTTACTTCCACTCGCCCTGGAGCACGAAGCCCGCCCAGTAGTAGGGCGACTGCCGTAGCTTCTGCCTCCACATTTCAACCTGAGCATCCCTCAAAGCGGCCGCCGGACGCAAGCCGTGCCCGAGCATCTTCGCATAAAACCGTTTCATCAACTCGGCCGTTGCCGAGTCGTCCACCTGCCACAAGCTCGCCACCACTCGCGCCGCGCCTGCATACATAAACCCGCGGGTCAGGCCAACAATGCCTTCGCCTTTCACGTCCTTGCCCAATCCGGTCTGACAGGCGCTCAAGACTACAAGCTCGGCGGGAAGGTTCAGATTGTAAACCTCGTGGAGTCGAAGGAAGCCGTTCTGCAACTTGCCTTGACGATCAACAAGAGAGAAGATCATTCCCGATAGCTCGGGATGTGCGCTGTTAAGCAGACCGTGGGTGGCAAAGTGAATGATCCGGTACTGGCTAAGCTGTTCGCTCGTCGCGGTGGCGCGGCTGGCGTCGAAATCGACGGCTTCCAGAGCTTCTCCCGGGGGAGCGGCGGCCTTGATCGCGGCGGCCTCAGCTCGGGAAAATGGAAGCCGTGCGACGCCGCTTCTCTTTCGCGAAACGCGCACTTCCTTGATCGCCCTTTTGAAGTCTCGCGGCATGGAGTCAGCATCACTCTGACGAGAAGCAGCGGCCCGGGATGCATTGACCCTCGGATCAAAGCGGCTGAAGACAGGATCCGCGAGCACGGCGACCGCCTTTGGGGCTGGCTTCCGATTCGCCAATTCGCGACGCATCACCCCAAGCGTCGAAGCCGAGGGCAGGCTCACTATTTCGTGTTCAACGATCAGGGGTTGGAAGTCCGGATCAGCAGGTTGGGCGCTCCCCTGACTGCCTGATGCCAAAGTTCGACTCGCAATGCCCTTCGCGCTGGGCACCGGCAGCGCGCCGAACGGTATGTACTGCAGCGCGCCGTCGGCTACAATCAGCAGCCTCTTCGCTCCGAGTTGCGAGGCGACCGGGCCAAGCACCATCTGACTCAAAGCCCCCGATGCTCTTGAGTAGTCGGCATCCGCACGCGCAACTCGTCTCTCTTTCTGCAGCTCTGTTTCGCCCTTCACGATCTGATTCTGCGCAGTGAGCAAATCATAAACGCGACGAGCCGCCGCTTCGATGTCTGGTCGTTTTGGAAGCTCGAAGCTTGTCAGCGAGTCTGAAGTGACCGCCCAAAGATAACTGCGTTCATCACCCAACGCGTATTCCAGGAGCAGGGTGTCTGGATCGAGAACCTGTTCCTGTATCTCTTTGAGCGAGAGGGGCTGGGGCTGTGTGAGCGCTGCATACCGCGGGCTGGTCGATCGGATCTGCGCCTGCACCTGCTGGTACTCGGTTCTGATTTCTTCGATCTCTTTTGCGGCAGCGGCTGCTTGCTCTTGGCTATGCTTGCGAGTGAGCAACAGGCTGTAGCGTTCCCCTTTGTCCGTGAGCGATCTTTGAAGCGCCCGTTCACGTTCCAGCAACGCGCTATCAACGCCCTGGCGAATGTCAACTCGCGCTTCGGTGAGCATTTCAAGCAGGCTGCGCGCGCGCGCCCGCTCGCTTGTGTGCAAGGCAATCGCGTCGAGTTGTTGCGACGGCTTCCGCCTATGCAAGAGCATGAGCACATCAATGCTTAGTTCGTAATTCTGGCGCACGTCGGCAATGAAGGACTCGCGCAATTCCCGGCCGGCGACATCTGCTCGCAGCGATTCGATCTTGCTGGTAGCATCCTCGACGTGTGCGCGGGCTTCAGCGAGTCTTCCAAGATCGCGCTCGATGCGAGCGATCCTGAAAAGGGTTGAGACTTCCTTGAAACGATCCACAACCGCGAGGTTTAGCTGAAGTGCCTTTGTTTGATAGTCGAGAGCTTTCTCCTTCTCTCCCCATCCCTCAAAGATATTGCCAATAGCGCTCAGCGCATACGCCTCGCCTCGCCGGTCCTCCAATGACCGATGGAGCACCACCGCCTGGTTGTAGAATTCGAGAGCTTTCTTCTTGTCCCCGAGCGTCTCGAAGATTGAGCCAAGATTCTTAAGCGCATATGACTCAAGCGATTGCGCTTTCAGCTTTCGAGTTAGGGGAAGCGCCTTTTGAAAACTCTCGAGCGCTGTCTCATACTCTCCTTTTGAAAAATAGATCTGACCCATCGCAACCATTAGAGCGACCTGGCCCCGTAGGTACCCCGCCGTCTCATAGATCCGCATTGACCGCGTATAGTACTCAAGAGTCTTATCCTTCTCACCGAGTTCTTCATACACGAAGGCTATTCCATTGAGTATGCGTGCTTCCACAAGCGGGTCGCCTATTTGTTGATTGAGCGTCCCCGCTTGATCGTAGGCCGCAAGCGCCTCTTGTTTCTTGCCCAATCTCGAATATGCGTGCCCGATTGCCGTTAAGATCGCAACCTGGCCTCGGCGATCGTTCGTGGAACGCGAGATCGGAAGAGCCTCGTTGTACGCATCCAGCGCTTTGGATGTGTCGCCCAAATCGGAATACGTAAGCCCGGAATAGGTGAGAGTCTTCGCCATTCCCCGTCGATGATTGAGACAGCGCCAGAGCGACAGCGCCTGCTGGTAATATTCAAGTGCCTTCGCCTTCTCGCCGTATGCGTAATAGACCTCGCCGAGGGTATCGAGCGCGTGAGCTTCGCCGTGCCGGTTCTTCACATCCTGACTTAACTTGAGCGCCTTGTTGCAGAAATCCAAGGCTACCTGAGTCCCGCCTAGATCGATATGAACCAACCCAATGTGACTAAGCGTTTCGCACTCCAACCGGAGATCTTTCGCTTCCTGGCTCAGCGACAGGGCGCGCGTGTAGTAGTCGAGCGCCTTTCTAGCCTCGCCCAGCGGATGATATATCTCACCGATAGCGATCATTGCTCGCGCTTCTTCGCGTTTAGCGCCGATGGCGCGCCAGTGGGACCGAGCTTCTTCATATCGCTCAATCGCCGTTCGGTTAGAATCCGCCTGTTGAAGCGCAGCCAGTTTCTCGCCCTCAACAAAAAGGCGCTCAGCCGCAACGCGTCTTTTGTCCGACTCCGTTGCCGCCCTCAGAGTTTCGATTGCCGCTTCATAGCTTCCGGTGATCGATTCGCTTTCAAGCGATCGGATTTCGAGGCGATAGACCCCCGAGGCCTCGACAATCAGAGATATTGGCGTCGGTTCGGCCTCGCTACAATCCACGTCCACGATCGTCTGGCCCCGCGGTCCGTAGATTGCCGCGCCCAGCAACATGCCTGTCTGATCGATGAGCACTCGAACGAATTGGTGGGAGGCAAGCGTGAGTTGATAAGAGTGTCGCTCGCCCTTGGAAATCCGTCTTCGAACGGGAGCTTCGAACGCGAGCGGCGAGGCAGCGCCGATTTGCGGCCCGCCGGACACACGTAGATTGCGAGCCGCCGGAAGGGGCTCCGAGAGTAGTGAAACGATTGCGAACGCGACAAGACTGCGACCCAGGTTCCGCACTCTTTCTTCTCTTCCTAATTCGCTGTTAATTCTCGCTCTCGATCTCTCGTACTACGAAGGCCTCTCCGCAGAAGCTCTTGGCGAGAAATTGCCTCGGCGGATTCTTCACTGCTGGCAAAATGCCGCTGCCTCCTCTGTCGCCAACCGTCAAGACATCTCGATCTCCCACAGTGAGAACCTCCCGGTCCCCATCAGTGAGCACGTCCCGATCTCCAACAGTCAGGACGTCGCGATCGCCAACCGTTAGCACATCGCGATCCCCTACCGTTAGCACGTCCCGATCTCCAACAGTCAGGACATCACGATCGCCAACCGCCAGAACATCCCGGCCTTCCAGGTTGAGGACGTCCCGCAAATCGGCTGGCTGCTCATCGGTTCCCGGAACAGAGCCATAATTATAACTACTGTGACGCGGCCGGCGGCGCGTTTTTTCGACGTATATTTTAAGAAACTCGTCCCATGTAGTTTCCTCCGAGAACCTGAGTCTCTTGTATCCTGGCAAGAACGCGGCCCACGGGAAGTATATGGCGACTCCATTTGAGTATTGAAATGTGCCCCCGCTGCGGCAACACTTGATGACATATCCATCGGAATGAATTGCCAGTTCTCCTCCACTTACTACGACCTTCGTCATCTCCCTGCCCTTGATGACCGCCTTCACATACTCGCAAGCTTCCACGATCTCTTGATTGCCGCTGCATCCCTTTCCCAGGAGCTCGCAAAAATCGTAGAGATCTGTGTGCAGCTCGAATCGATAGGACTGTGCTCTCCAGTGCGCGAGTATCACGGCATCGGCGACGGCGCGTTTTTCCAAATCGAGATCCTCAACATAGACCTCGTGGTTACCCTCATACGTTTCCCTCTTGCCTTTTGGGAAATTGCGTTTCAACGCGTCGGCTAGTCGAGATACCGCAGCCGCAAGCTCGTCGCTCTTCTCGAGATTGCACGCAGCCATGTCCGTCGAAACGCCAGCCATTATGTAATCGGCATAGTACTGCGTGTGGACCTCTACCAACTTCGCGGCCAGCGCTGACGGCTCGATCCCCTGATTCTCATTCAACACCCCGAGCACTCTGTGATATGGCCATCCAGTGTTCTGCTCGAATCCCTCAGAAGCGACCAGGTATTTAACAGAGTCGCGCAGCTCATAGCCAATCTCAACCATTCCCATGCCGCACGAGTCCATTCCAAGGACGTCAATTCCGGCTCCTGCGCCCCTGAGGGCGTCGCTCAGCTGCGCCATGCTAAGGCCCCTCGCAGGAAAGTCATCCACCAGGAAGGAGTTTCCAATCGCGCCGCTTCCGTGACCGGACAGAATCAGCAGATAGTGATGCGCCCGATGATTCTCCTTACTCTCTATAATGAACTGTCTGAGCACCTCCGGTGAAGACATGTCATCCGAGTTCTTCCGGGAGCGCCTCGCGTTGCCGCCTGAGCGTGAATCAGTGGCCGTCGGAACGGAGAGACCGTGCGAGAAGAGTATTCCATCGGTGCTGTCGCCGATCTCCCTGGGTTGAGGTACTTGGGCCAGCTCGGGCCAACCGCCTTCTACCGTGCTGCGAGCTGGAGGATACGTCGGTTGCCTCGCCTTTTTACGCTCTTCCAAATCCGTTCCTACTTCGAAGCGCCTCATCCTGCTGGCTCTAGGGTCGATCTGAACCACCAGCGCGATATTGCCATTCACTCCCGTCCGATACATCTCCTTTAGCGACCACACGCATTCTTCGCTAAGGTTGTTATCACCCGCGAGGTAAACCATTACCGTCCAATCCTTGAGTTCCTGTTCTGACTCTTGTTTCCCTTTTCCCATCGTTCCCACCTTTCCGAGAATGTCCATCCCGGGTCCCTCGACGCCAACCTTGACTACATCTGCTTAACGGCTCAGATCCGCCTGACTCTTGTCTTCACGAGAGCGGCGAGCTAGACGTAAACGGACTTGATTTCAAGTCCACAACCAAAGCGGCCATTCTACAAACGGTGGCGCGAGGAGATCGCGCTCTCGGCTGCCTGTTGTATCACAGATCGCGACCCTACTCAACAAAGCATAGAGCCCAGGAGGCAACGGACACCGATTCACGCATCCCTCTAGCCGCTGGTCCCTCGATTACGTTATCTCTGCCCGGTTCAGTCATTCATGATTGAGACGCAAGAAACGTTTCACGTTCCCCTCAGCTTTCCCGACAGCAACTGATAGTGTTTAAGGGCGGTCCACGCACACAGACCAGTTCCTCCGCAGGAACAGCTACGCTCTGCAGACCATCGTGCTATAATCCGTCGCGGCCCTGCCTCTTAGGACGCGCGGGTTGGACACGAGCCGCACGCAGCACCAGTGAACCCGAATATGCCATCCGTTTACGATCTGAAGCCGAGATTTCAGGCCTTGCTCAGACCGCTGATGCAGAGAATCGCATCGATGGGCCTGACTCCGAATGCGCTCACACTTATCGCAATAGCCGGATCAATCGTTGTGGGCGCCGCTGTCTCGTTCGCCACAAGTCGGCCGGCGTTATTGCTTCTGTTGCCGGTGTGGCTCTTCATCCGGATGGCGCTCAACGCCATCGACGGAATGATGGCGCGAGAGCTTGGAATGTCGACTCAACTGGGCGCCGTGCTCAACGAGTTGGGTGATGCGATTTCGGACCTCGGGTTGTATTTGCCACTCGCCTTCGTCTATGAGCCGGCGCGATGGGCGGTCGTAGCGTTCTCGATTGGCGCCGTGCTCACTGAGTTCAGCGGCGTGCTGGGCCGCGCGCTTGGAGCAAGCCGTCGCTACGAAGGGCCGATGGGAAAGAGCGATCGCGCATTCGTCGTGGGCGCCCTGGGACTCGCGACCTTCTTACATCCCGCGATTGGAAGAGCGTGGCCGTGGATATTCGCGGTCGCCGCCTTGCTGACACTGGTAACCTGCTTTAATCGGGTGTCTCGTGCGCTCGAGGAGTTGCGTTCCCGCGACGTGAAATGATAACCGATTGATCCAGATATGCTGACGTCCATAAAGAACCTCTCGCCAATGGTCCAAATGGGACTGCTCGTGCTTGGCGTGCTCGTGGTGGCCTCCGTCGCGGTAGCGCTGCTTCAGCGGAGGCGGCCCGAGAAGGACTTCTCAGAACTCTCAGCCCGCGTGCGAGCCTGGTGGATAATGGCGGCGGTGTTTTTCGGCGCGGTCGTCGTGAGCAATCGAATATCCCTCGTGTTCTTCGCACTCCTGAGCTTCTGGGCGATGAAAGAATATGTAACGCTGCTCAAGACCCGCCCGGCAGACCATCACGCGCTGGTCCTCACTTTTCTTGCCGTACCAATCCAGTATCTCTGGATCGCGCTCAACCCGCCGTGGTACGGAATGTTCATCATTTTCATTCCGGTTTACATCCTTCTGTCTTTACCTGTGCGGATGGTCTTGTCGAAAGAGACGAAGGGCTTCGTGGAATCCGCTTCGCAGATTCAATGGGGACTGATGATATTCGTATTTGGCTTGAGCCACATGGCATACCTGCTCACGCTCCGCACGATTGGTGATAAGGCTGCAAATGGACGCACGCTCGTTCTGTTCCTTGTATTCGTCGTCGAGATGAGCGACGTTCTGCAATACATCTGGGGCAAGACTCTGGGTAGGCACAAGATCATCCCGACCGTCAGTCCGAACAAGACCTGGGAAGGTTTCGCCCTCGGCATAGCGAGCGCGATGTTGTTAAGCCTCGCGATTCGGTTCCTGACTCCGTTTTCAATCGGAGAGACATTAATGGTGTCGCTGTTCATCACAGTCGCGGGCTTCTTTGGCGGCGCGGTCATGAGCGCAGTCAAGCGAGACTTCGGTGTGAAGGACTTCGGCAGCGTGATACCGGGACACGGCGGAATGCTGGATCGCGTTGATTCGCTCTGCTACGCCGCGCCTATTTTCTTCCACTATGTTCGTTACTTCTACACCAGCTAGCGTCTGTAAGGGCGGTCCTCGGTGGGCGCCGCTTTACCGCGCGGTTGGATCATGCGAAGCAGAAAGGGGCGGCCACCGAGGACCGCCCTTACAGGACATACACATTCCACTAGACCCAGGGAGGGCATCTTGGCGAACGGTGCATCCGAAACGGCGAGCGAGTCAACGGCAAACCCGACATCAGTGAAGACGAAGCGATTAACGCTTCGCAACGTTGCTCAAATGGTAGTGTTTGCGCTGGCGATAAAGCCATTCATGGCGCTGTTCATTGGCCTCCGCGTGCGCGGTCGCGAGCATCTCGGCAGGTCCGCCCCGTTCATTCTCATCGCGAATCACTCGAGCCATCTGGACACGATCTCGCTGTTGAGTCTTTTCCCGCTTAGCCGTCTTCGCCGAATCCGGCCGGTTGCCGCAGCCGACTACTTCGAGCGCAACAGGTTTGTTTCGCTTGTGACGAAGACGCTGTTCAACATTCTGCCAATTGCGAGAAAGAACATCACGACTGAGAACAACCCGCTTCGTCGAATGCGCGAGGCGATCGAAGCCGGCGACTCGATAATCATCTTTCCTGAGGGCACCCGCGGTTCGGGTCCGGAGATGGGAGAGTTTCGTTCCGGTGTCGCGCACCTGATCGAGAAGATCCCCGGCGTGCCGGTAGTTCCGGCCTACCTCGTGAACATGGGAAGGAGCCTTCCAAAAGGTGAGTTCATACCTGTGCCGTTTTTCTGTGAGATACGGATCGGGGCGCCGCGGATTCTGCAAGGCAGCCGCCAGGAAATCACCACAGCACTCGAGGCCGCGGTGCGCGAGCTTTCGCCGGAGACCGCGCAGCCTGGGCCTTCCTAAAAGAGTTCGTAGTACGGCCTTTAGGCGGAAGTTTGTAGCTTCCTGGCGCATTTGGTCGCCAAGTACAAACTTCCGCCTAAAGGCCGTACTACGAACTCTCTTATCACAATTGCTTGCGAAGCTCCTCCGTTAGCGCTCGTGCTTCCTCCGGTCTTCCGTGAAATTGAGCGGAGGTATTCTGAAATACAGCGGCGCGCCACTGGCCGTCGCGTTTCACAGCGACGAGCGTCTGAACCGCGTTGCGGTCTGGCTCGAGGTTCGACTGCCCGGGCATCACCATGCCTGCGACCGCGCATAGGACAGCGACTTCGGGATTCAGAAAGCGCACACTTCTGACCTTCCCCACAAACGCACCGGTGCGATGATCGTCAAAGATCTGCCTGTGGACCGCGGCAATCTCCGCTCGCCCCTTGAACTCCGAGCCATCGCATCCGATGGCATCTCCATCTTCAGCGAATAGCTCGGCAATTGCATCGGCACTGCGCCGGTTCCAGCCACTCACAATCTGCCTATAAAGCGCACGAACCTCGGTCTCTTCATACTGCGGGTCTTGTGCTAGAGAAGGTTTGGAACTCATGGTTCTCCCTCCTTGAGTGTTTTCAATCTCAAGCGCAAGCTCACCCGACCACAGATGACTGTTACGCATCATTACTACCTGCATCCCATCCGAGTTTCAGGTTGAACTCTACCGCTTGTCAGGTACTTGATTGTCGAGATCGGTAATGACGATCTCGACGCGCCGGTTCATCTGTCTGCCTTCCGGCGTGTCATTGGTAGTGACGGGTCTAAGCTTGCCAAAACCGCGCACGGCCAGGATACGATCAGAAGGTATTCCTGCCCTCAACAAGTAGCTGCTAACCGACTGGGCGCGGTCTTCCGAGAGCTTCTGATTGTAGTCCTGGGACCCAATGGCGTCCGTGTGTCCTTCAACTTCCATATGGTACGGGCCCGGATAAGCTAGAAGTATTCCGGCCAGCTTGCTGAGCTTTTCACGCGCGCCCGGTTTGAGCGAAGCCTGATTGAAATCGAATAACACATCCGAAAGGTTGACTATCAGACCGCGCGCTTCGCGTCTTGTCTCCAGAATCGCCGAGATCGAAGTGAAGAGTCGCTGTTGCAGCTCGTTCTTGTCCTGTTTCGCCTGCTCGGCTTCCATGCGGGCGCGCTCGGCTTCTACGCGAGCCAGATCTTCACGAGCCTTGGCCCTATCGGCTTCAGTCCGGGCTTGCTCGACTCGCAGACGCGCTTCCGCGAGTTCCCTCTCCGCGCGGCCCGCGGCATCCTGCGAAGCGGCAGCCTCTCGCCTCGCCCGTTCAGCCTCATCTCTCGCACGATCAGCTTCGCTTCGCGCGTCAGCGATCGAGTTGCTTGCGGCGCGGCGTTCGGCGTCGAGTCTCGCTTGAGCTATGCGGTCGACCGTCAGCTCACGCGCGCGTTCTCCGAGTCGCATCACATCGTGAGCAAGACCGCTGAATTTCTCCTCGTCCTTGCGCCTCGCGGGCCAGGTCTGTTCCAGAGCTGCCAGCTTGATCTCAGCTTCGCGCAGTTCATGCTCGGCGTACCGATGAGCGCCCGCACGACGGGCAATCTCCACCGAACGACGTGCGCCGAGTATCATCAGCGGTGTGTTGTAGTCCGCGCTCAAAGCTGGCGAGTTTTGTGTAGAGACGACGTAAAGATCACCAGGGTCGCCGCTGTATTCTATTTGACTCGCTCCGATGCCGCCTTCGGTTCCTTTGCGAAGGGTGTTTTCCGCTACGATCACCGGGCTGGGGAGCTTAACCGCGGAATGCGGCTCGGCGGTTATGATCAGCCCGAAAGTTTGAAACGCCGTGGTGACGTCAACCTCGAGATCGTTCTTGATTGGCAATTCAGCAAGATTGTCTGCCTGACCTTCGGGCGCAATGGCCCAGAGAACGTAGGTGGTATAGTAGGCGCCGAGCGCCTGCGGATGACCGAGGTTCGCCACCTTGAGCTTGACTCGAGTTCGCCCGTCCTTTCGTTTTACTTCGGCCTTTCCCATCGCCTGCGGATCCAATGCCGTGCCTGTGATGTTGACCGAGGTGTCATCGTTATCTTTGTACTTGATAGCGAGTGTGTGGCGCTTGGCGAGGATTACCGGTTCGGTAGTCTGGATTCTTCTCACCTCAACGGTCTGTGACGGGGAGTTGCTGGCAACCGTGAAAATGAGCAGCGCGCAAGGAAATAGAGCGCTCACTGCGGCGATTATTCGTTTGTTCATTGCTCCCTCCTTATGTCCTAAAAGTTGACACCTGTGCGTGACAACCTTATTGAAACGGTACACTCGAAGTGCCAATCAGCGTCAATGACGTAGATTTGCGCTGCTCGAATGCATTGGAGGTTTGTGGGTGGCAAGGATCGTTCCAGACTGACGTGGAGAGATGATCGGTTAGATGCGAGCCATCAAAGCGAATTTGTTCGGTTTACGCTGAGGGTTTCGTCAATGCCTCATTGAGTCGCCGGGATCTTAAATGCAGAGACCAGCGCCAAGCCACCAAACTAAAGTCAGGGCTATCGGTTCCCTGACGGCTTTTCATCAGCCCTCTTATCTTCCTTTGCGGGCTTTGGCTCGGGTGCTTCGATTCCAAGCACGTACTTCGAGAACCACGCGTATTCGCGGCGCATCTTGTCCAGGCGATGCCGTGGCTCCTGCAGCCCGTGCGGCTCGCGCGGGAAGAGCACCATCTCAACCGGCACGCCGTTCTTTCTAAGTCCCATGTACAGCTCTTGAGCCTGGCTCGGCGGCACGCGGGTATCCGAGCCCCCGTGAAGGATCAGCGTCGGAGTCTTCGCTTGCTTGATGAAAGTCATCGCCGAAGCCCGGCGGTAAGCCTCAACATCGTTCCAGGGCTGCGCCCCGAAATAGGCTTCCAGAGTGCGTTGCAGGTCGTTGGTCGAGTACATCGAGAACATGTCAGTCAACCCTGCGCCGACCATCACCGCTTTGAATCGGTTCGTCTGCGTAAGCGTCCACGCGGTCATGTATCCGCCGTAGCTCCATCCGGCCTGCCCAAGCTTGTCGGGATCGGCGATGCCCTTTCCAATTAAATTGTCGAGTCCCGTTTGGATATCCTGGTAGTCTCCGCCGCCCCAATCGCGAACGTTCGAGCCCAGAAATTTCTCGCCGTAGGAAGACGAGCCGCGCACGTTGGGATAGAAGACCACCCATCCGTGGGTAGCCCACACCTGGCCGAAGTTACTCCACGAACTTGGGAAACTCTGCGTCCAGACGCCGGACGGACCGCCGTGTATCAACGCCACTGTCGGGTAGCGTTTCCCTTGCTGGTAGCCCACCGGGTAGATCACTATGCCTTCGATCTCCATTCCGTCTTTGCTCTTCCAACGAATCACTTCACTCGAACCGAGTGCGAACTCTCGCACTTGTGGGTTGTGATCGGTGCGCCTGGCTGGCTCAGTTATGGGAAGCGTCGTCGATACGTAGACGTCATCGGGATGCTGCGTGTCCGACTTGGTGAAGGCTAAAACCGAGCCATCCCGCGAGAAGCTGATTTGGCCCATCACTCCATTGATGTTCGAAAGCTGCTTCGGATCACCGCCACTCGCCGGAACCGAGAACAACTGCGAAGTAGTTCGAACCCCCGAATTGAAGTAGAGAGTCTGACCGTCAGCCGACCACTTCGGCGCGCCGGGCTGATATTCGAAGCTCGGCGCGAGCAGGCGAGGTGCTCCTCCATTAAGAGCGATCACGGTCAGGCGAAGCTGGCCGACCTCGGCGGTCTTCAGGTCGCGGCTCAAATAAGCGATCCGCGTCCCATCGGGCGACCAGCGCGGCGAAACATCCGGGCCATCGTTCTCAGTCAGCTTGCGGAGCCCGCTCTTCTGAGCCAACTCCCTCTGGACAGAAACAATCTGGCCCTGAATCTCCATGATTCGAAAATAGTTGGGACCGTATCTCGTTTCCAAACTCGCAAGCGTCTCTGAAAGATCCGTCAGCTTTTTCTGGAGGGCTACTGCCTCGGCGCTGGCGGCGCCCGTCACATCGATCACCCAGATATCGGACAAGCTGCCATCGTCGGCCTTCGGCGTCGGATTTGTTACAAACGCGACCAGACGGCCATCCGGCGACCACTGCGGATCGCTCGCGTTGTATTCGCCTTTAACTAACTCGGTCGCCTTCTTCGTCGTCACATCGATCACCCAGATGCGAGCGAGCTTCAAATTCTTATCGATTATTTGAGCATCGTCCTTGTCTTTCTGCTTCTTCTCTTCGTCGGGAGTTGGCTCCTGGGGCGCGACGTAAGCGATGCGGTTGCCCTCGGGCGACCATTGGAAAGACTGAACGCCTGACTTCGAGTCGGTGAGCTTCTCGGGTTCGCCGCCGAAAGGCGAAATTAGGAAGATTTGAGGCTTCTCTTCCCTCGCAGAGATGAAAGCGATCCGTTTGCTGTCCGGCGACCATCGCGGTTGATTGTCGTTCTTCTTGCTGGTCGTAAGCCTCACAGGTTCGCCGCCGGCAGTCGAGACGAGCCAGACATCGGAGTCGTTCGCATTCTCTTTCATATCAGCCGAGGTGACGACGTAAGCGACCCATTTGCCATCGGGCGACATCTGCGCATCCGAAACGCTCTTCAGCGCAAGAACGTCTTCGAAAGTCATAGCTCGCTTCTGCTGAGCGAGCGCGCCTACGACGCAAAACGAAAGTGTGAGTGCGAAGAGAGCTAAGAGGCGTTTCATTGGTTTCCCTCCGTGTGGCCGACGGAAAGTTGAGTCACCGACTGACATCTGCCGGCAGGTCTGCGAGAGAGGATTAGACCACCTCAACCGGACAGGGTCAACACTGGGGTTAGTCCAGTTTTGCGCATACCCAGTTCTGACGAGACTGTGTGAAAGCCGATTTAGGCGGCGACAGCATCCAACAAAAACTTGCCGCGCACCTTCAACACGGACCTCGCTTGACCGGCCTGGGCCAAACTCATATTCTGCCTTAGCCGCTCAGAGGCATTCATTCATCACATATTGGAGGCGACTGATGAGATTAAGGAGTGTTGTTGGAATAGTGCTGGCTCTTTCACTCGGGCTCGCAACGCTGCCGGGACAGTCCGCAGCCGGCGCCGCATCCCGCGACCAACAAATCGCTCAAGCGGCCGAAGCCTTGCGCGCAAAACTCGTGGAACAACGCCGCGACTTCCACATGCATCCCGAGCTTTCCAATCGCGAAGAGCGCACTTCGCGAATAGTCGCCGAAAGACTCCGCGCGCTTGGCCTCGATGAGGTGAAGACGGGCGTCGGCAAGTACGGAGTCGTCGCTCTGCTCAAAGGCTCGAAGCCGGGACCGGTCGTCGCAGTGCGAGCCGATATGGACGCGCTCCCGATTCAAGAGACCATCGACGTGCCCTACAAGTCGCTAACCCCCGGCGTCAAACACGCCTGCGGCCACGACGTTCACACGACCGTCGAGCTTGGCGTTGCGGAAGTGTTGAGCAAGATGCGCGATCAGATTGCGGGCTCGATCAAATTCATCTTTCAGCCAGCCGAGGAAGGCGCGCCTCAAGGCGAAGAAGGCGGCGCGAGCTTGATGATCAAAGAAGGAGCGCTCGAGAACCCGCGACCCCAGGCTATTTTTGGATTACATACCGCCGGCTTTGAAGTTGGACAGATCGGGTACCAGTCAGGCCCTGCTATGGCTTCGTCGGACAAGTTCACGATAACGATTCACGGCAAGAAGTCTCACGGCGCGGTGCCCCAGGGTGGAATCGACGCGGTCGTTGTAGCCGCTGAGTGCGTCACCGCCTTGCAAACAATACGCAGCCGGCGTATCGATCCACTCGAGCCCCTGGTCCTCACTATCGGGACGATCAATGGCGGTGTCCGCAACAATATCATCGCTGACGAGGTAAAAATGGAAGGCACGATGCGATCGTTGAACGAACAGGTTCGCACGCGCGCGAAGGAGTTGATGCGTCAGACGCTCGCCAGCGTGACCTCCGCGTACGACGCAAAGTTTGACCTGTCGTTCGACGATTCAAATCCGGTGACCTACAACGATCCGAGGCTGGTTGACGAAACGCTCCCGACGATTCGGCGTTTAATTGGAGACGCAAACCTCCTCTCGCTCAAACCTTTTATGCCGGCGGAAGACTTCTCCTACTATCAGAAGGTCATTCCCGGCTTCTTCTACTTCCTCGGCGTCGGCAACAAAGCGAAGGGGCTTATGCCCGCGTGGCACACTGCGGAGTTCGACGTTGACGAAGAGAGCCTGGTGGTCGGTGTCAAGGTGATGACCAATGTCCTGCTCGACTATCTGGATCATCACAGCGCCAGCAGATAGTGCTGGATTGAGGCGCGCGTCAAAGAAGTCCTGTCCTTCATAGCTTGCCTGGCGAGGCTTGTGTGACGGTCAACTGCGGCACTGGGAACCTCTTCAGTATCTTCCACACGATCACCACACTCCCGTCGTCATCCTGGGTCACGATCCGAAACGCGACCAGGAGATCGGAGACGCGGTATCCAATGGACCGCAGAAGATACGCGTTCTTCCTCTTGAACGGAACACTATCCTTGTAGGTGAAGCCGTTTACATCGAACCCCGCCGCCGCTCGCTTCTGCTGATCGCGAGCACCCGGTTCTGCTGTTGGAGCCGTAAAGGTCGATAGGAACTGCGCACCGGGATGATCGAGCGTTACCTCTTCGATCGCTACCTTTCCGACCCTTGTGAGGAATCCAAAGTCTGCGCCCGCGAAGCCAACGCTGAACTGATTCTGCTGAAGTTCGATATCTGATCCATAACCATACTCGTGAGTCAGACGGGCAAACGAGTAGTACGCTCCTCCACCTTGTATCGTCAGTTTATCCTGAAACACCTCTCTTGGAAGCAAGCGGATCAAGCCGGTATCAGGCTGGCTAAGAAACGCAGCATACTTCTCTCGATCCCTGGCGGACGGCGCCAGGAACTGTTGCTCCGTGTCCTTCAGCTCTCCAACCAGCGCTCGAATCTCGTTTTCCAGAGCGGCTCGGTCCAACGACTGGGCCTGCGCCGCGGGTGCAAGGAAGGCAACAAAGATAAAAGCAACTATCAATGAGAAGGCGCGAGCACGTATCATAAATCACCTCGCAGTCTCTCCCGACCGTTATTGCGCGAGCTGCGGGACCGGAAACTTCTTCAATATCGTCCACACTAGAGTCAGGCTCCCATCAGAATCCTGGCGGGTGACTCTGAAAGCAACCAACAGATCCGACACACCGTAGTCGACCGAGCGCAGGGCATAGGTCGTGTTCAGATTTGCAGACAGGACGCTTCTGTAGGCAAAACCGCCCACTTCGAATCCAGTGCCAGCCCGACGGTACTGCTCTCGAGCGTCCGTTTCTGCCGACGGCGTTTTGAACTCGGCCAGGTAGCTAACCCCCGGATGCTCCGCGGTGACGCTATCAATCGCGACATCGCCCAGCGACGTGAGAAAGCCAAAGTCTGCACCAGCGAAACCAACGCGGAGTTGCCCTTGCTCTAACGCGATGTCGGATCCAAAACCATATTCGTTAGTCAGCCTGGCGAATGAGTAATATGCTCCTCCTCCGCGGATCAGCAGCTTGCCGTCATACGTCTCACGCGGCATCAAGCGGGCCATTCCCGTATCAGGCTGTCGCAGAAACCCCGCGAAGGCGGCGAGGTCCTCCGCCGACGGAGCGAGAAAGACCCTCTCCTTAGCCTGTATCTGCGCGCGCAATGACTCCATCTTCGCTTGGACTGCCGATCGGTCCTGCAATTGAGCGCTTGCGCCAATCGATATGCCGAAAACGAAAATCGAAACCAGGAACGAAATAAACCATCTTGATGGGAGCATAGAAACCTCCCCTACGAATCACGCCTGGAATGTCTGAACACTTCGATCCTACGCCCGCATCAAAGGTGGGGTCAATACATATGCGTCTCAATGCGCCTTAATAACCAGATTGTCCGGCAAACTTCAGCTTTGGAGCAGCCCTTGTCGACAAACTGAAATTTGTCGGACACCTCTGCCCCGAATCGAATGACGGTGGCTTTTCTGCTATTATCCCTCGCGGCCGTTCAGCAAAAGGAACCAGCAACAATATGAGCGAATCGAGCGATCGCAAGAAAATCCTGGTGACCGGCGCGACCGGATTCGTCGGCAGTCATCTCGTCGACCACCTTTTGGAACGAGGCCGCTCGGTCCGATGCCTCGTGCGAAGGTCAAGCAACCTGCGATACGTCAAGGATCCGCAAATCGAGTTAGCATACGGCGGGCTGGATGGTTCGACCGATTGGGACGAAGCGCTGGCCGATGTCGACCTCATCTATCACGTTGCCGGTACGACTTTCGCGCGCCGCGCCAGCGATTATTTCACGGTCAATCATCAAGGGACGGAAGCGTTACTCGCTGAGGCTGTCAAGCGGCGCGATCGTATCAAGAGGTTCGTTTACATAAGCTCGCTCGCGGCAGTCGGTCCGACCCGCGACGGCAAGCCCGTCGACGAGGACACCTCCCCCGCGCCGATCACTCCGTATGGGCGCAGCAAGCTGCTGGCAGAAGAAGCGGTGCGCGCAGTTTCGGATCTCTTGCCGGTCACGATCGTCAGGCCGCCCGCCGTTTATGGTCCGCGCGACTACGGCATCTTTGAGTTCTTCAAGGCGGTGAAGGGCGGCATGTTCCCGATGATCGGCAGCCGAGACAAACGAGTGAGCCTCGTTCATGCGCGAGATCTCGTGGACGGGATAGTTCTTGCGGGGGAAAGCGAGTCATCGATGGGGCGGACTTATTTCATATCAAGCGAAGACGACTACTCGATGCGCGCGGTCGCCGATCTGATGGCAGCATTGATGAGGAAACGTTTGCGAACCATCACAATCCCGAGGGCTGTTGCTTATGGCGTGGCGGCCGCGGCCGAAGCGGCGGCTGCTTTGATGGGCAAACCGCCGGTTATCAATCGCGATAAGGTGACCGATCTCTCACAGACCGGCTGGACGTGCTCGATCGAACGCGCAAAGAGCGAGCTTGGCTACACTCCCCGAGTACCGCTCGAAGAAGGACTGCGTGAAACCATCTCGTGGTACAAGAGCGAGGGCTGGCTGTGAAGCGCGTACGGGAAGAAGGGGAGAAGGGGAGACGGGGAGAAGGGGAGACGGGGAGGAGGGCAGAAACCTCGCGGCTCAATCCTGCCGACAAAGTCGCCATCGCTTACCTTGTAATCATAACGTTATTGATCCTGTTCTTCAGCTACAGAATCCCCTGGTGGTGGGCGCTCTGCGCCGGACACGTCGCCCTGGTCGCTTTGATCGTCTTGATCGCGAAAGTTCTCCCCTTCTCCTCTTCTCCCCTTCTCCCCTTCTCCCCTTCTCCCCCTCGACCGCTAGCATCTTTGATTCGCGGCTGGTATCCGGTCCTGCTGATCCCGATCACCTATAAGGAACTGAGCTATCTCATCCCCCTCATTCGCCCGCACGACTTCGACGCGACGCTGGCGGGGATCGATCAACGGTTTCTGGGTGTACATCCAACGGTGTGGCTTGAGCGGTTCACGTTGCCGCCGCTAACCGAAGTCCTTCAGCTCACCTATTCTTCTTACTACTTTCTACCCCTGGCCCTCGGGGTTGTTCTGTGGCGGAAGGGTTGGTTTGAGAAGTTTGACTTCTGGGTGTTCATAGTGGTGTTAGGGTTCTACGTGTCGTATCTGGGGTATATCGCGGTTCCGGCGATCGGCCCGCGCTTCCTTCCTTCGATATTGGAGGCTCAGACAATTCCGTTAACAGGGGTTTGGTTGTTTCAACCGGTTCGCGAGATGCTGGATCGTGCGGAAGGGATCACCCGTGATTGCTTTCCAAGCGGTCATACCGAACTAACGCTTCTCGTGCTCTATTATGCGCGCACGTTTCACCGGAAGGTTTTCTGGTGGCTGTTGCCGTTGGGAACCGGCGTTATCGTTTCAACGGTGTATTTGCGCTACCATTACGTGATCGATGTTGTTGCCGGCGCTCTCGTGGCAGTTGCGATCGTGATGATCGCGAGGCCGTTGTATAGGGTGCTGCGCGGAAATGAAGCTCGCGAATCGCAGTGATCTCGCTGGGTGTTCAACATACGCTGCAACTCAGGCGTGACTGCGGTATAATCCCGGCGTCGATAAGCAACAAACGCAATTGGCCTTGAGCCTTCCTGGGGCAATCTGAAGGTTGATATGAGCACAAGAACTCAAGCGACAATCGAAGACCTCTACCATGTTGACGAGGACGGTAAGGCCGAGATTGTGGATGGAGAACTCGTACTTATGAGCCCCACAGGAGACCTGCCCAGCAGTGCAGCGCTCGAGATCGCCGTGAGCCTTCGCGGGTATGCGCAAAAGACAAGGATCGGTCGCGCTTATGGTGACGGCGCCGGTTTCATAGTTGATCTTCCAAACCGCGATTCGTTTAGTCCCGACGCCTCGCTCTACATCGGTCCGAGAACTCGCGGCAAATTCCTTACGGGCGCGCCCATCTTCGCGGTCGAAGTTAGAAGCCAGGAAGACTACGGACGCAGGGCGGAACGGAAGATGGCTCAGAAGCGCGCGGACTATTTTGCGGTTGGAACGCTCGTCGTGTGGGATGTCGATGTTCTCCGGGATCAGGTCGTCAGATGCTACAAATCTGACGATCCTGAGACGCCAAGGGTGTTTCGCTGCGGGGAAATCGCCGACGCTGAACCGGCGTTGCCGGGTTGGATGATGCCGGTTGATGATCTATTCGTTTGATTGTTATGCTGGCGTTGAGCGGTGATACCGATTCGGTCACGCATCACGATTCACGAATCACTTTTCCGGGGGAGCTTCATAACGAGGCTGAGAGTCCCGCGCGGGAGACCCCTTGAACCTGATACGGATAATGCCGTCGAAGGGAGAAACCATGACGACTCCAAACAATTCAGAACCACACAGCGAGAGTAAGTTTCAGTTTCCGAGCTCAGCGAGAATCTACGTCGAGGGAAGCAGTCCCGACATTCGCGTCCCTATGCGCGAAGTGCAATTGAACGTCACCCGCGGCATAAACGGCTCGGTTGAAGAGAACCCGCCGGTTCGCGTCTACGACCCGAGTGGGCCGTGGGGCGATCCCAATGCGACCTGCAGCGTCCACGACGGGCTGCTCGCGCTGCGTCGCGAATGGATCATTGCGCGCGGCGATATCGAGGAGTACGACGGCCGCGACGTTTTGCCGCAGGACGACGGCTACCTGACCGAAGGCGCTCGCGAATACGCGCTTGTGAAAGACAAAGGCCGTCTCGATCCTTTCCCCGGAGCGCGCCGGCGCCCGCTTCGCGCAAAGCCTGGCTGCGCGGTCACCCAAATGCACTACGCCAGGCGCGGCATCATCACGCAGGAAATGGAGTTCATCGCAATTCGCGAGAACATGGGCCGCGCGCGAGCATTCGAATCCGGAAAGAACGGCGACCGAAGCGCGCTCGACTTTCAGCACGCGGGGCACTCATTCGGCGCCAGGATGCCTTCTCACATCACGCCCGAGTTCGTTCGCGACGAAGTGGCTCGCGGGCGCGCGATCATTCCCGCAAACATCAATCATCCTGAAACCGAACCGATGATCATCGGACGCAACTTCCTTGTAAAGATAAATGCCAATATAGGGAATTCCGCGGTCGCTTCTTCGATCGAAGAAGAGGTCGAGAAGATGCGTTGGTCGATCAAGTGGGGTTCGGACACGGTGATGGATCTTTCAACCGGCCGCAACATCCATACGACTCGCGAGTGGATCATTCGCAACTCGCCCGTGCCAATCGGAACCGTGCCGATCTACCAGGCGCTTGAAAAAGTCGGCGGCAAGGCCGAAGAACTGACCTGGGAGATCTATCGCGACACGTTGATTGAACAAGCCGAGCAAGGCGTCGACTACTTCACGATCCACGCCGGCGTGCTGCTCCGATACATCCCGATGACCGCGAGGCGCACTACCGGCATCGTCTCGCGCGGCGGTTCGATAATGGCCAAGTGGTGTCTGTCCCATCACAAGGAGAGCTTTCTGTATACCCACTTCCGCGAGATCTGTGAGATCCTGCGCGCGTACGATGTGTCATTCAGCCTCGGCGATGGGTTGCGGCCCGGCTCGATCGCCGATGCGAATGACGAAGCTCAGTTTGCCGAGCTCGATACGTTGGGTGAGCTGACTAAGATCGCCTGGGATCTGGATTGCCAGGTAATGATCGAAGGCCCGGGCCACGTTCCGATGCATCTGATCAAAGAGAACGTAGACCGACAGCTCGAGGTCTGTGCCGAAGCTCCGTTCTACACGCTTGGGCCTCTGGTGACCGACGTAGCGCCGGGCTACGATCACATCACCTCGGCAATCGGGGCGGCGATGATCGGATGGTTCGGCACTGCGATGCTGTGCTATGTCACTCCGAAAGAACACCTCGGGTTGCCCGACAAGCAGGACGTCAAGGACGGCGTGATAGCTTACAAGATCGCGGCGCACGCGGCGGATCTGGC
>Ga0137359_10000854_pt1 | contig 23653 bp, 23 predicted proteins | sample Mad1_40_16metaG_FD_108281 | JGI IMG/M metagenome (GOLD analysis project Ga0137359, IMG submission 108281) | Vadose zone soil microbial communities from Angelo Coast Range Reserve, California, USA - Mad1_40_16 metaG | ecosystem: Environmental > Terrestrial > Soil > Vadose zone | place: USA... | reverse complement strand
GTTATCTTCCGATTGGTTTTCATCGAGCTTCGCCGAGTTAAATGTCGATCTTGTGCCGACCGTGAACGCGGGAGTTTGGCCGGGATTATTCGGGATTTGAAAATCGTTGTGGTCGTCGCCGACCAAAAGTGAAAAGCGGCTGGTGTCGTCAATAATGTACGACGCGTAAGCGAATTCTTTGAACTGATCGGTGTCGTCGTGAATCGGATCGTTGCTGCTTGTTGGATTTTCAATGCCGATTCCGCTGTGGAAATAACTCTGCGTGACGTAATAGCTCAGCCTGCCGGTGACTCCGCCGCGTTCGAGACTTTCCTGGAAGGTGTCGAAACTTCCAACCTCGACGGAAGCTTCGTTGCCGGTAAAGGCCGCGCCGGTTTTCGTGTGAATGTCGATTACGGCCGTTTGACGAAACCCGAATTGCGCGGGCAGCGCGCCCGTCATCAACGAAATGTTGTCGGCGAAACGCGTCGCCAACTCCGGGCCGAAACCGGGAATGCTTTCCGGGATCAAGACATCATCGATCCGGTATTGGAGATTGCCGTGCTCATCGCGAACGTGAAGTTGTCCGAATGAATCCCGCGCCACGCCGGGGAAACGCAAAATGGTTTCATTGAACGGCGCGTTCTCACCTTGCGCCTGCGAATCGATTCGGTCGGGACCGATCGTGTAACGAGTAGCGCCAAGGCTCGGCACGATCGCTTCACGCGAAACGTCGAGTTCCTGCGCCGTGACCTCGACGCTCTGCGCAGTCGCGGTCGAACTCTCGCTCGCGGGAGCTGGTGAGGCCGCCGGCGTCTGAGATTTTGGAGCCGGAGAAGACTCAGTAGGCGAGGCCGCCGGCTTCGAAACGGCCTCTTGTCCGCTCGCGATGTTGCTCAGAGCAAACAATGCGGCGAACGCGATTGAAAATTTTTTCATAAAAGTTGGTTGTCGATCTAATGTTGGTGATTGGTTGTAGTTTCGCGGCCAGTCGGACCTGCGGTGGTTCTTTGGCTTCTGCACGAATGCGAGCCGCAGTTCAGGCGAAGTGGCCTAACGATTTACTCCGCGCGAGACGCGGCTGACTTGCGCTAGTTTAGGCGGGCGGCGCGTGCTCGAAGACCGCGGCGATTAGGAATAAGGATTCGATCCACCGCGGCTTGAGTTCTGGAATCTTAAATTCGTCGATCGGGCCGGGCCGGCTGATGATGAGCGCGACTGGTGAATGATCAACTTTTCCGGAACCGATAAACGTTACGGCGCACGAGTGCTCGACACGGTTAGCATCTTTGTGAACGCGCTCGTGGAGTTGCGGCGACGCGCTCAACGTGAGCGTCCACAGAAACGCGGCGAAAGTGATAACCGCGACAGAAGCACGGGTCATCGTGCTGTTTCTCATCGGAGCCGAGTCTCTAACTGGCGGAGGCGTTGCGCAACAGATTTTTGGAAACCCGGTCCAGGACCCCCAGCCGTGACTGCGCCGCTAACGTCGAACGCAAAGATTCGCTCGTAAGTCTCTTACGCGGGATGTTCGGTAATCCACTGAAGCGCGACGCGCGCAACCTGCCGCGAATTTTTCAGCTTCAGCTTTTCTTTAATGTTCGTGCGATGCGTCTCGACCGTTTTCGGGCTCACGTTCAGGGCGGTCGAGATTTCGCGGACATCGTGGCCTTTGCCAATCAACTCGAAGATTTCCAGCTCGCGGTCGGTCAGAAGATCGACAAGGTCGTGGCTCGAGCGCGGTTCTTCTTCAAGGCCGTTCGTCTGCAATTGATTGGATATCGTAGGACTTAAGTAACGTTGGCCATTCAAGGTTTGATGCAGCGCCGTCGCGATGTTGTCGATCGCGTCCTGCTTGACGATGTAACCCATCGCGCCGGCCCGGAGCGCACGCGTCGCGTAAAGCGCTTCCTCGTGCATAGAGAGAATCAACACCGGTAAATTCGGAAACTCCGCGCGGATGGTCTTGGTTAAGTCAATTCCGCTCGCACCAGGGAGTCCAATGTCGACGATCGCGAGATGCGGTTTCAATTCGCGGATGAGCGCCATCGCGTCCACTGCCGTGCTCGCTTCACCGCAGACCGCGAATCCATCCTTCGAATCGATCAGCCGGGCCAGGCCTTTGCGCAGCACCGGATGATCGTCGACGAGCAAAACGCGCTTTTTACTTTCCACCATTAACGACTTATCCCCCGCTCATTTTCGAGCCATTGCACGGCAAATCGAGCCACTTCGCGCGCGTTTTTCAAATTCAATTTCTCTTTAATGTGCGCGCGATGGGTCTCGACCGTCTTCCGGCTAATGTGCAGCGCCTCGGCAATTTCGTGCACGTCGCGACCTTTACCGATCAACTCGAGAATTTCCAGCTCGCGGTCGCTTAGCTTGTCGGTCGGGTTCGCTTCGTTGGTCCCACTCGCGAAATTGGTAATTAATTTTGCCGACATGTCGTGACTCAGATACGGCCGGCCGGCCAGCACTTCGCGGATCGCGACGATCACGTTTTCGAGCGCTTCCTGTTTCATCACGTAACCTTGCGCCCCGGCGCGCAGAGCTCGTAACGCGTAAAGCGATTCGTCGTGCATCGACAAAATCAGCACCGGCAATTTTGGAAATTCAAAGCGAACGTTTTTGATCAGCTCGATCCCGTTCGCTCCCGGCAAGCTAAGATCGACAATCACCAAATCGGGCTTCAGTTCGCGAATCACGCTCATCCCTTCGGCCGCGTCACCCGCTTCGCCGCAGATATGAAAGGCGTCGTCCGAGCTGTTGATCAACTGTTCGAGTCCCTTCCGGAACAACGGGTGATCGTCAACGATGACGATGCGCTTTGCTTTTTGCGCCTTCGGCGCTGGTTTTTCTTTGAGTGCGGTTGCGGTTTTCATTTCGCCTTCGCCAGCGGGAGATAACAAGTCACCCGGGTCCCCGGTTTCTTCAACGATTCCAATTCTAAACGCGCGCCGATCGATTCCGCGCGGTATTTCATGATGTGGAAGCCGAGGCCGTGGCCATTCGTTTTTCTCAGGCCGATTCCGTTGTCAGTCACGCTGAATACCAGATCGTTCTTCGAACGCCTGACCTCGAGCACAATCTCGGTCGCGTTCGCGTGTTTGTTCGCGTTGATGATCGCTTCCCGCAAAATCCGGTAAAGTTGTGAGGCCACGCCGTCGTCTTCAATTTCTACCGAAGTTTTCACCTCGAGGCGGCAGGAGGTCTGCCAGATTTTTCTCTCGACCAGATCGCGCAGTGCGTGAACGAATTCCGCGGCGTCGATTTCTTCCTTGTGAAGACCGTAGGCGATATTGCGCGCGTCCATGACGGAGCCGTTAATCAATTGCGCGATGTTTTCGAGATCGTCCACGCGCACGACGCGATGGTCTTTGAGCCGCAACGCGGTGGCGCGCGCCAAAAAACCAATTGCGGTCAGTTGCTGGCACAAACCGTCGTGCAATTCCTGACCGAGCCGTTCCTGTTCACGATCGGTGACCTCGAGAATCTGGCCCTCGAGTCCTTTGCGTCTGACAATTTCGCTCTGCAACTCGGTGTTGGCTGTGCGCAGCGCTTTGGTTCGCTGTTGGACGAGTTTTTCCAGCAACTCCTTCGAATGCTGCAACGCAGCTTCGGCTCTCTTGAGATCGGAGATATCGCTGAAATAGAGATTGACGTAGTCGGCGTGCGGAACAGGGCAAACGGAAACCAGATATGAGTGATTGCCGGAATCAATTTCGAGATCGCGTCGATGGTGGTCAGCGAGGGCGGCAACAGCTATTCGTGTAAATTTTGCCGGAGCTTCATCTCCCAACGCCTTGCCCCATTGCGCGAGTAACCGACGGGCAGCGGGGTTGGCGAAACTTAAAACACGTCCCTTCTGCAATCGAATCACCGGAGCGGGATTTTCCTCGGGGAGGCGACTCACGACTTCAAGCGCTCCTTCCGCCCGTTTCCGCTCAGTAATGTCAATGATCGAACCAAACCATCCGATCACATTGCCTTTCCCATCGCGATCGGGCGTATAAACACAATGCATCGAGCGCGGTCGAGCTCCGGGATAAGGAACTTCGGTTTCGTATTCGACCCGCCGTCCCTGCAGTACTTTTTCGAAGTAGGGCAAAATCGTCCTAAAAGCTTTTTTGCCCACGATTTCAACGATCGGCTTGCCGCTGATTTCTTCGGCAGGCCGGCGAAGCATCTCGGCGTAGGTCCGACTGACGAATCGGAAGCGGAGATCGCGAGTGCAGCGAGTGAGCATGAAAGGCGTGCGATTGATAATTGCTTCCAATTGGGCCTCGTTGGCACGCAACGCTTCTTCGGCCGCTTTGCGTTCGCGCAAGTCAATGACGGCGGTTTGATAGAGCAAGGCGCCGTTTCTCGCCGTCGAAGTGATCGGAGTGCTCAAAATCAGCGCGGGAATTTGTTCGCCCTTTCTGCTCTTCAATAGCAGTTCCGTTTTCACCTGTTGTTGCGAGGTGCGGCAATAAAGGAGGTGGCGGAGAAGCGAATCCAGGTCCGCGACGTAAAACGCAAACGGGCGTCCGATTAGCAGATCTCTCCGCTCGCTTAGCAATTCGGTTGCAGCGAGGTTCGCTTCCTCGATCCGTCCGGCCCGGTCAAAGCTGATGTAAGCGATCGGCGCAAAATCGTAAAGATCGACATATCGCTGGATAGCTGATTCCAGTTCGCTCTTAGGATGGCGCAGGCCATGAATCGACGAGCCCCGGTCCCGCTGGCCGTTGGAATCGATCGTCGCGCTACCACGCGTCGATCGTTTTTCTTTCCGGACGGGCTGGCTCAGCTTTTTCATCGCAAAAAATTACAGATAAATTTCGGCGGCAGAATGCGAAGAGGTGTTGTCCACAGATCGCACAGATTTTCGCAGATTATCAGACAAACCGAAAACCAGCCGGCGGTGCTCGAGACTTGGCGCTCCAAAATTCAGCAACATTCCTCGATGAAATCCAGTCGCTTTAAGCTGATTGATGAGTTGGGCGTCATCGGCATTTGTGAGCTGTGCGATCGCCTTTGTCTCAACAATCACAGTGTTGAAACAGATGAAGTCCGCCCGGTAGGTGCAGGTTAAGAGTTTGCTCTTGTACTTAACCGGCAAAGCTACTTCGGCTGTGTACGGAATTCCCCGGTCTTGGAATTCGAGGGCGAGCACAGTTTGGTAAACCAGCTCAAGAAAACCATGTCCGAGCTCTCGATGGACTTCCATGGCCGCGCCGATAATCGCGAAAGTCTCAGGATCTCGTTGCATAACAAATCTGTGTAAATCTGCGAAATCTGTGGATCAAAATTCTGAATCTGTGGATTCGCATGATTATCACCACGTCACTTCCCGCTTTCCCCCCCGCGAAGCGTGCTTCCGGATTTTTTCCGGCGCCCATTTGGTGCTCCGTCGATGTCGACGAGAGTGAGAACAGCGCCATCGATCTTGTTGTCGGTTGTGCGGTATGGCCGAATTCGCAGTGAGTAATTGCGACCGTCTCTGTCGGTGACTCTGCGCTCGCGTGTGCCCAACGTTTCAATCACTTCCCGCAAAATATTTTCCAGATTGGGCACGTCAATGTTCGGCCGCAGCTCGGTCAGCGGTCGTCCGATGTCGGTGGGGAGAATGTTAAACGCATCGCGGGCTGCGGGCGTTGCCCGTCTCACGGTCAACGCATTATCCACCATCACGATTGGCATTTGAATGCTGGCCAGCAAATTGTTCAGCTCGCCGGTCACTTGCATCATCTCGAGATTTCGGTTGCTCAGCTCTTCGTTGAGCGTGGTCAGCTCTTCGTTGGTCGATTGCAATTCCTCCTTGGCCGTCTCCAGTTCTTCGTTGGTCGATTGCAGCTCTTCGTTGCTGGATTCGATTTCTTCGTTGCTCGACTTCAACTCTTCGTTGGTCGCTTCCTGTTCCTCGATGATGGCTTGCAACGATTCCTTGGCAGCGGCCAATTCGCGGCGCAATTCGCCGACTTCGCGCTCGGTCGCCGTTTTTCCCAGCGCCCGCGGCCGTTTCTCTTGTTTGGCGCCTTTGGTGGTCTCATCAAAAATAACCAGCAACCACGATTTGTCGGCGCCCGGAATTTTGAACGGCACAGCCTGAATATTTATTTCGTAGCTTCTGCCACCGAGCTTAACTTTCGCTCGCTCTTTCCGTGCAGGCTTGTCCGTTTTGATCGCACGATGAATGATGGACCGCAGATCCGCCGCCAGAGTCGGCCGCGCCAGCTGCAGGAGATTGAATGTCGCCGGACCCGGCGCGTGTTCGAGAAACAGTTCGGTCCGCCCGCGGAATTGCTGCACCTGCATGTTTTGATCGATCACCACCGCCGCCGGCGCATACGCGCTGAGCATGATGCGGTCGGCCACTTTCAAAAGATCGCCGCCAAAATTTGCGCTAGCGGCGGCTGTCAATCTTCCGCCGAGATGCGCCAGTCCAACGCCAGGCTGCGGGATGATGTCGGCTGTTCGCGGTGTAGTCTGGCCTGCCTTCGCGTAAATTTTGTTTTTCCTGTCCTCTATTTTGAAGAGCTCGTCGTACAGGCCCACCGATTCGGCCGGCCCGAGAATCAAATAGCCGCCGAGATTAAGCGCATAGTGAAACTGCGGGATGCAGCGCTTGTGTAGTTCCGGGCTCAAGTAAATGAGCACGTTGCGGCAACTGATCAGGTCGAGCCGGGAAAATGGCGGATCGGCCGCAATGTTTTGCCGCGCGAACGTGCAGATGTCGCGCACGTTGCGATGGATTTGGTAAGTGCCGTCGCGCTTGACAAAAAAACGTTTCAACCGCGCGGCCGAAACGTCTTTTTCGATCGCGCTGGAATAAATTCCCAGCCGCGCGTGTTCGATCACCGACTCGCTCAGATCGGTGCCGAAAATTTGGATGCGCATTTTGGAAGGCTTGCTGCCGAGCGTTTCCAAAATAGAAATTGCGAGCGAGTAAACTTCTTCGCCGGTAGCGCAGCCTGGGACCCACGCGCGCAGCTCCGGTTGTCGATCTTTGCTCTTATTCTTGAGCAGCCTCGGCAGAAACCGTTTCTTCAAAGCGCGGAAAAGCCCTTCGTCCCGGAAGAACCGCGTCACGTTGATGAGCAGATCGTCAAAGAGCGCTTCGATTTCCTTTTTGTTATCCCGCAGGAACCGCGCGTATTGACTCATCTTCTCGATCCGGTGCAGCGCCATCCGTCGCTGAATTCGCCGAATTAGCGTGCTTTCTTTGTAAGAGCTGAAATCGACGCCGGTTTGCTTTTTCAGAGAGAGAAAAATGCGGCCCAGGTCGTCTGCCTGTTTGTAGGCGGCTTTTTCGATCTCCTCCGGATCGCTCAGCGGCCGTCGGATATAAGGGTGATTGGCGATGCGCTCGATCTCGCGCGCAATTTCGCGCGGCGTCAGAACAAGATCGACAAACCCCGCGCGAATCGCACTCCGCGGCATCGCGTCGAACTTGGCGCTCTCTTCGTTTTGGGCGAACGTCAAACCGCCGGCCGCTTTGATCGCGCGCAATCCGGCCGTGCCGTCACTGCCGGTTCCGGAGAGCACGACGCCGATGCCGCGCGATCCACATTCTTCGGCGAGCGATTCAAAAAAATGGTCGATCGCGACGTTGACTCGTTCATTGCGCCGAACCAGGCTGAGGACGCCATTCTTGGCGATGACACATTTGTTCGACGGCTGCACGTAAACCGTGTTCGGTTTTGGCTTGATTGTTCCTGTAACTTCGCTCACTGGCATCGCCGTGACTTTGCCGAGCAGACTGGAAAGCCGGCTGGCGTGATGCGGATCGAGATGTTGCACGATCACAAAAGCCATTCCGGTTTTCGACGGCAGATGGCGCAGGAATTCCATGGCTGCTTCAAACCCGCCGGCCGAGCCGCCGATTCCGACAATCGGGCAAGCCTCCGATGATTTTCCTTTGGCCGCGTCATCGGCGCCGAATTCTGGCTTGGCTTTGCGCCTAACGGATGGGCGCTGCGCACCCGAGCTTTTCGTCGTTCTGTTCGCGGGCATGGCCCTCATTAATATGATCCGCGGCTTCGGCGGCCCCAAGCCGCACGCTGACTGTAGCCTCAACTCTCTCAGATGCCTAGGCGCAACATCATACGGCAAGCCCAAACGCGGGGAAAGAAACCCAGCTAACGAGCGCGTCGTTCAACGCTATCGTTGCGCATCTGCTTCTTTACTTCGTCCATTTCGTTCTGGAATTTTTTGGGAACCGTAGACGATCAAATTCTGACCGACCGACCGAGAATTAGGCGCTGGTCAGGCGTGAATTATAGAGTCCGCGGCGGACCGCTTCGGCCGGTGGACGTAGACCGGCGAGATATTGGGCGTCAAAGGCCCGAAGCGCCGCTTCGACCGTTGCGCCGATGCCAACAATTCCTTCCTGCACGCTCGGACCGAGAAGCGCGATCCAAAGTTGTCCGCGGTAAAGCAATTGCGGCCGGCGCGCAGCAGCCGGGCTGCCAGGATTTGCCGCGCAGTAGAGTGCCATTCGCTCCATTGCCCCCAGCGTCGGATTGCCCACAAAACGCCCCGTCCGTTTGAATCCATTCTTCGTCTTCATTTCACCCTCAGAACGGCGAGGTCGCCCAGATTGGATGTGCGCTTCAGATAAATAACGCAGCGAACGCCACTATCAGATCTTCCGTGCATGGAACAATCCCGGGTAAGTTTCTCCGGCATCAGATTTTTACCTATGGTTCGATCTTCCGAGTGTCCGATTGTGCGACGAAGCGCTCGTCGACGATGATCGCCCACCAATGGCTTCATTGCTTCCTCCGATTGAACTAACGGCCGGCAAAAAGCTCGAAATTTTGCAACGACTCGATCGTTACCGGAAATGGCGTTCGCTCGACGACAAGCGCTACTGTCTCGCATGCAGCCAGATTATTGACGGTCACGACGTTGTAGTTGTTGGCGGCACGCGCGGGACCGGGCCGTTGCGATTGATTTGCGCCACGCAGCAGTGCCACTCCATCCCAATGGATTGGGTGATTCCAACCGACGAAGTGCTGGAGCGAATCTCGATCTTGGAGGGCGAAAGGTCCCTGCCGCGAAAATCGAGCGTGACGTCGCGGGAAAAATTCACGGCCAGGCTGCGGCGGTTCGCGTTGTACCTTCGCCACGCTGCCTGAAGAGCGACGCTTTCGAGCGCCCGAAATAAATTCCTGTCAGCGTTCGTCATTTTCCCAAGTGCAACAGGTCTAAGGGTTTGACCTATCAGCTGACCGGTGTGCTCCCCGATTGCGCGTTCTGCGCTGAGTCCCCATCGTGGATGAGTTGTGAAAATAAAGGTGACGAAACGGAACGAAAACAACTCGTTAGGGAAATTCATATGCTGACTCCAACCTTGCAATACACCACGGGCTCGACCCTCTCCGATGAAGCGTTGATGGAAGCGATCACGGAGCACAGGCCGGAGGCGCTGACCGAATTTTACGCGCGCCACGGCGGGCGACTAAAGTCTGTTATCGGCAATGTCGTTCACGAAGAAGGCGACGCCGATGACGTGTTGCAGGACATTCTCTTGCAGATTTGGCACGAAGCGGATCATTACTCGCCGAAAGCGGGTAAGTTGGTCGGCTGGGTCGTGACGCTCGCGCGACGCCGCGCAATCGATCGGCTGCGCCGCAAGCAGGCCTACTGCCGCGCGAAAGAACGTTACCAGGAAAATCTCGGCGACCAGCCGCATATAACGGACAATCATTCGTCGGGCGATGAGATCTCACGCTCGGATTTGCGTTCGTTCCTGCATCGACGGCTCAACGTCTTGCCAAAGCAGCAACGTGAAGCCCTCGAGCTCGCATTTTTTACCGGTATGAGTCATCGCGAGATCGCGGCTGTGACGCGCGCGCCGCTCGGCACGGTCAAGACCCGGCTGGAACTCGGTTTGCAGAAGTTGACGCAGTCGTTGAAGCCGCTGCGACACAAAATCTAATTTCAGGGCCCCGGGAGTCCCGTCAAAAACACGGCCTCAGGGAAAATGGGACTCCCGGCAGGGCTTTTAGTAATTCGACGACTTCGTTGTCGAACTTTTTATTAGTGCCGGCGCTGAAATCTTTCCGCGCTGTGTTATCATTCCGGAAATGGATACGCCCCAAATCACTGCTTATTTGAAAACCTACTGTGGCTGGAGCGCCGGAGTGCGCGCGGTGCTGGCCAAGTACAATTTGCCCTACACGGAGAAGGATATCATCCAAAACCCGGCTTTCCGTTGGGAAATGGAAACGAAAAGCGGTCAACCGCTTTCCCCGTGCGTCGAAATCAACGAAAAAATCTTGGCCGACGTCAGCGGCGAAGAAGTCGAAAAATATTTGATCGACAACAACCTCGTGGAAGCAAGCGCCGCCAAAACGGATGTTCCGCTGAATGCGCCGTGCCCCAACGAGGTCCACGAAGGCACGGTAAAGTTAAACTTCTAGCTTACTCTTCTTCCGTTTCCGGATCAGGCTTCAGACCTTCTTCCTCCATTTTGCGGAGGACGTCGCTCATATCGTCGACTTCGTCCCAAACTTCCTGCGAAACATAAATCTGGGCTTTTTGTTGGGTAGCGATCGCGATGCAATCGCTTGGACGGGCGTCGAGCTCGACGATTTTCTTCTGATGCAGCTCGTTCTCGGCGCGAATGATCGCCCGCGCGTAATAGGTCGCGTTTTTCAGGTCATTAATAATGACACGTTCGACTTTCGCCCCCAGTGCCGTCATCAGGTGCGCCATCAAGTCGTGCGTTAGCGGCCGCTCTTTGGTGATGTCGCGCATGAACATGGTGATCGCGCTGCCGACGGTTTGGTCGACGTAGATGATGAAGACCTTTTCGTTGTTCCCAATGAAAACCGCGCAACCGCCGCTCGTCGGCAACACTGCCCGCACCTGCACCTCGATCACCGTCTTGTTCATTCCCCGGCGAACGTTATCCGTTCGGAAAGGAAAAACAAGCAAGCGGCAGTCCGCGCGATCTTGCCGGACAAAGATTTTTTGTGCGCAGGCTTGCATGTTCGCTGCTGTGATTGATTATGCGAGTCACCTTAATTTCGTCGCGCGAGAAAAATGAAGAACGAGTGGGACGTTGATGCCGCGATCGCGACTTACAATGTCGATGCCTGGGGCGGTGGATACTTCACAGTTAATTCCGAAGGCAACGTTGTCGCCAAGCCGCTGCTGGACAACGGCGGCAGCATCAACATTCTCGAAGTCGTCAATGAAGCGCGTTCGCGCGGACTGAGTTTCCCGCTCGTCATCCGGTTTCAGGATTTGCTGCGCCACCGCGTCGAGTCGGTGAATCTCGCATTTCAAAACGCAATCACGGAATTCGGCTATCGCGGGAATTATCGGGGCGTTTTTCCGATCAAGGTCAACCAGTTGCGCGAGGTGATCGAGGAAATCGTCGACGCTGGCCGGCAATATCACTTTGGTCTTGAGGCCGGCAGCAAACCGGAGCTGGTCGCCGCGCTCGCGATGCACAAGGACCCGGAGAGTCTTATTGTCTGCAACGGCTACAAAGATCCTGCGTTCATTCGGATCGCGTTGCTTGGCCGCAAACTCGGCAAGCTAGTCGTCATCGTCGTTGAGAAAATCGAAGAGCTTGAAGCGACGATTCGCGCTTCGAAAGAAGTAGGCGTCGAACCGGTCATAGGAATTCGCGTCCGACTGCACAGCAAAGGTTCGGGCAAATGGTCGCCGAGCGCCGGCGAGAACGCGAAATTTGGTCTCGACACAACCGGGCTCATCGCCGCGAGTGAAATGTTGAAAGCCGCCGGCCTCGCGGGCGCGCTGAAGCTCATTCATTTTCACGTCGGCTCCCAAGTTCCCGACATTTCCACGATTAAGCGCGCCGTCCGCGAAGCTGCGCGCTATTACGCGAAGATGGCGAAGCTCGGCCACGAGCTCGGCTACCTTGATGTTGGCGGCGGACTCGGCGTCGATTACGACGGATCACGCAGCGATTTCGACAGCTCCGCCAACTACTCGCTCCAGGAATACGCCAATGACGTCGTTTGGAACATCATGGATGTGTGCGATTCCGAAGGCGTGCCGCATCCGGCGATCGTGAACGAAGGCGGACGCGCGGTCGTTGCTCATCACTCCGCGCTGGTGATGGAGGCGTTTAGCTCGATCGAGAAAACTGTGCCGAAGCTGCGCGTCGAAGCAGGTGAAAAAGATCACAAGCTGGTCGGCGACATTCTCGATGTGAAGCAGCGGTTGAAACGCGGAAATCGAATCGAGAGCTTGCACGACATCCAGCAGATCAAGGAGGAATCGCAGGAAACATTTAATCTCGGCCTGCTCGATCTCGAATCGAAAGCGAAGATCGACACCGTCTATTGGCAGCTCGCTCAGCAGATCGTGAACATGCATCGCGGCCTGCGTTACGTGCCGGACGAAGTGAAGGAACTCGAGACCTCGCTGGCCGATCAATACATCTGCAATTTTTCGGTCTTCCAATCGCTCCTCGACCACTGGGCGCTCGGCCAGCTGTTCCCGATCATGCCGATCCATCGATTGACCACGCCGCCGGATCGACATGGCACGATCGTCGACATCACCTGCGATTCGGACGGCAAAGTTTCAAAGTTCACTGATTTACAGGATGTGCGCGACACTTTGCCTCTGCATCGCGTTATTCCCGGCGAAATTTATTATCTCGGCGTATTCATGGTCGGCGCCTATCAGGACATCATGGGTGATCTGCACAATTTGTTCGGCCGGGTCACTGAAGTTCATGTCTTTCTCGATCCTGACGAAGAGAGCGGCTGGTACATCGAAGAAGTGATCCAAGGCAGCACGATCGGCGAAGTGCTTGCGATGACTCAGTGGGACAAAGTCCTGCTCATGCGTTTGCTCAAAGAGCAAGTCGACGACGCCATCAAGACCGACTTCCTCAAGCCGAGCGACGCGATGAAACTTCTATCCGACTACGAGCGTCTGCTTCAGGAATACACTTATCTCTCTCTCAACGGCACCAAGCCCCCGCCTCAACCGGGCAATTGGTTGCCGTTAAGTTAGAAGCGGTTCCACAAAGTCTTTGATCGCTTTTGCGATCGCTTGATCGACATCGTCCTGCGTCGCGCTTCCAAGATCTTTTTTCCGCACGGTGAGAGAATGATCGCCGCCTTCGACGACGTGCAAGAAATTCGGCGCCGTCATCTGAGCGCGAACGTTTTCGAGCAAATCGAGTGGGCAGAGCGCGTCGCGTGTTCCTTGAACGAAAAGAATCGGCGTCTGTAAATCGCGCAGAATTTGATCGCGCAATTTCGTTCGGTCGCCCATCGCGCACAGTGGGTAGCCGAGGCAAATCAGCCCGCTGACTTTCTCTTCCAGCGCAACGTGGCAGCCGATCCGCCCGCCCATGCTCTTGCCGATCAAAAAAATCGGCGCGGAAGTTTTTATGCGCGCCGCAGTCAGCGCTTTGCGATGCGCGGCAATTAATTTAGGCGAGCGGTCCGGGCGCCTTCGCCCTTCAAGCATGTAGTCATAATCGAATGCGAGCACGTCGCCGATTTCAGCCAGCCGCTTTTTCCAACGCTGCATCCAGGGACTAACTGACGGCGCTCCAGCGCCGGGCGCGAAAATAAAAAACCGTTTCATCTGGCCTTGCTAGATCGACAACGAACCTTTAAACATCTCGCCGAATATGGCCGGCGTAAATGGGCGGCTGCCGTCGGCAGCGTAGATCGAGAAACTTCGCCATGCTTTTCAATTCGCTCACCTTCGTCGTTTTCTACGTAGTCGTTACGACGCTCTACTGGAGCTTGAGTGGATGGAATCTGCGAAAAAATCTGCTCGTCGTCGCCAGCTACATTTTTTACGGCGCTTGGAACCCGCCGTTCGCGGCGCTCCTGTTTTCGACAACGGCGATGGATTTCTGGCTCGGCCGGCAAATCGCCAAAGCACAAGATCGACATCGCAAGAAGCGATGGCTCGTCGCCAGCGTCTGCATGAACCTCAGCATGCTCGGCTTTTTCAAATACGGAAATTTTCTCCTTCAAAATTTCCAGTGGTCGCTGGCGCGCATCGGAATCATCTATCAACCGCCGCACCTCGACATTCTGCTTCCGGTCGGGATTTCGTTTTACACGTTCCACTCGCTTTCCTACACGCTCGATATTTATCGCGGCGTGTTGCAACCGACGCGTTCGCTCCGCGATTTCGTTCTCGCCGTTTCGTTTTTCCCGCAGCTCGTCGCTGGCCCAATTGTCCGTGCCGGCGATTTTCTGCCGCAATTGCTTCATCCGCCGCGTCTCAAAACGAACCAATTTCTTTGGGGACTCGCGCTGATGACGCTGGGCTTGTTCGAGAAAATTGTTCTCGCCGACACGTTGCTCTCCGGTTCGGCCGATCGCGTCTTCGGTTATGCCGGACCGCTCGTGGCGGTCGATTCGTGGGCCGGCGTGCTCGCCTTCGCTGGACAAATCTTTTGCGATTTCGCCGGCTATTCGCTGACGGCAATCGGCGCCGCGCTCACGCTCGGCTTTCATCTCAAAGACAATTTTCGTTTTCCCTACGCCGCGATCGGTTTCTCCGATTTCTGGCGACGCTGGCACATTTCCCTTTCCACGTTCTTGCGCGATTACCTTTACATTCCGCTCGGCGGCAATCAGGTCCGCCCGTTTCGTATGGCGCTCAATCTCGTCATCGTGATGTTTCTCGGCGGTCTCTGGCACGGCGCGGCCTGGACCTTCGTCGTCTGGGGTTTGCTCCACGGTTCTTATTTAGTGATCGAGCGCGTGTTCCGGATTTTCTTTGAAGAGAAACCATGGGCCGGAACGTTGCCCGTTCGATTGCTCGCCGGTTTCGCGACTTACGTGGCCGTTTGCATCGCGTGGGTATTTTTCCGCGCATCGGATTTCACGATCGCCAGCCGAATGTTGACCGGAATGTTCGGCGGACATCCCAATGGCGACATGATTCTGACTACGCGCGAATTGTTGGAGATCGGAATCGTCACCGCGGGCCTGATCTCGATGCATTGGGTAATGCGCGATAATGCATTTGAAACCGTGGTCATGCGATTGCCGACGTGGACAGTTACCGCGATTTGGTCGGTAATGGCGGTGGCAATCATTTTCACTCAAGGAAGCAGCAATGCCTTCATTTATTTCCAATTTTAAACAGCGCCTTCGACTTCCGCGGATGTTTTTCCGCAAGCCGACGCGCGAAGAGCAAGTTCACGGCGGCCCGCCGCTGGAATTCGAGCGCCCGATTCCACCGCTTCAATGGCGGGGAATTACCGTCGTCGTCGTGACCGTCGCTGCCGCTGTGACCGTGGCCTTGGAATTGCACGCGCGATCGTTGGGTTATGCGCCGACGCTCAATGATAACGACGATCTTTGGACATTGCAGCGTCGCGCAGTCGAACCCGAATCGATTGTCATCGTCGGAGATTCGCGCGCCTGGTTCGATGTCGATCTTGATGAATTCGAAAAGGGATTGGGCAAACGTCCGATTCAATTGGCAGCGCCCGGCTCGACGACTTTTCCGGTACTCGACGACTTGGCCAAGGACGAAAGTTTTCACGGCACGATCATTTGCAGTTTCGTCCCGATGCTCTTTTTCGCTCCGCCCGGTTCCCCGCCAATGGAGCGCGCAGAAAAAAATATTAAACGGTTTCATAACCAAACGCCGGCCCAACACGCGAGCGAATATCTTGGCATGTGGTTGGAAGAGCATGTCGCGTTTTTGAAGCCGGATGACTTGAGCCTTGAAGGGCTCTTGAATCAGTTGACGATTCCGAATCGTCCTGGCGCGCGTGTTCCGCCGACTTTCCCGCCTTATTTTGAAACTGAAGATCGCGAGCGGCGCGCGCGTATGTGGGAGAAATGCGCCGAACCGGGAAGCGAATTAGCAAAACGAATCCAACAAATCTGGATCCCGCTGTTCACGCCGCCTCGGCCGCCAAGTTATATCCCGAAAGAAGTGTTCATGGCAAAAATGAAGGAGGGAATTGAAAAACGTTTTGCCGATACGGTGGCGGCGATCGAAAGAATCCGTGCGCGCGGAGGCAAAATTGTTTTCGTTCGGTTTCCACACAGCGGAGGATTGAAGGAACTCGAGAACAAGATCATGCCGCGCCAACAAAGTTGGGACCCGCTGCTGCAAATGGCGCACGCGCCGGGAATTTATTATTCCGATTTTCCCGAGCTCTCCGGCTTCAATTGTCCGGAGTGGTCGCATCTGACCGCCGGCGACTCGGTTGAATTCAGCAAGCGCCTCGTTCCGCATCTGCGCGAGGCATTAAAGTAAAACCGTCATCGTGGTTTGTTGAAGGCGAAGGCGTCTCGATCTATCTAGAGGGCGATGACTATGACTCAGTCGACGCCGATCAAAGGCGCCTTGCAAAGCGAGGCTCCGATGGACGCAATCCAAATCCGGGGCTGGGTGCGCACCCGGCGCGATTCGAAGGATTTTTTGTTCATTGAGCTCAATGACGGCTCGTCGCTGCGCAATTTGCAGATCATCGCGCGCAGCTCCTTGTCGAATTACGCGGAGATCCAAAAACTAACCACTGGCGCTTCGATTCGCGTAAGCGGCGCTCTGGTCGCATCGCAAGGCAAAGGACAAAAGTGGGAGCTCGTCGCGGACAAGATCGATATCGTCGGTCAGGCGGACGATTCCTACCCGCTCCAAAAGAAAGGACACACCCCGGAGTTCCTCCGCGAGATCGCGCACCTGCGCCCGCGCTCGAATCTTTTCGGCTCGGTCTTCCGCGTCCGCAGCCGTCTCGCGTTCGCGATTCACAAATTTTTTCAGGAGCGCGGCTTCGTTTACGTCCACACTCCGATCATCACCGGTAGCGATTGCGAAGGGGCGGGGGAATTGTTTCACGTTTCAACGATCGATCTCAAGAATCCACCGCGAAAAGGGAGCGAGATCGATTACGCGAAGGATTTCTTTGCGCGTCAGACTTATCTTACTGTGAGTGGACAACTCGAAGCGGAGGCATTCGCGTGCGCGTTGTCGAAAGTCTACACGTTTGGTCCGACGTTCCGCGCGGAAAACTCGAACACGTCGCGACACGCCAGCGAATTTTGGATGATCGAACCGGAAATGGCGTTTTGCGATTTGACCGGCGACATGGACCTCGCCGAAGAGATCGTGAAATATCTCATTCGTGATATTCGAGAAAGTTGTCCGGACGAAATGGAATTGTTTTCCAAGTTCGTGGACAAGGAATTGCTCCCGCGTCTCGATTTTGTTCTCGAGCGCGCGTTTCAACGTACGACGTACACGGAAGCTGTCGATCTTTTGAAAAAGAGCGGCCAGAAATTTGAGTTCCCGATTGAGTACGGATTGAACCTGCAATCCGAGCACGAGCGTTGGCTTACCGAAAAGCATTTCAAATGTCCGGTGACGGTTTTCAATTTTCCGAAAGAGATCAAACCGTTTTACATGCGCTTGAACGATGACGACAAGACGGTGACCGCGATGGACCTGCTCGTCCCAGGGATCGGCGAGATCGTTGGCGGTAGTCAGCGTGAAGAACGGCTCGATGTTCTCCTCGAGAATATGCGCCGCCACAAAACGGATCCGGCCGATTACAAATGGTACCTCGATCTCCGCCGCTACGGCACGGTGCCGCACGCCGGCTTCGGTCTCGGCTTTGAGCGAATACTCATGTTCATCACCGGTGTCTCGAACATTCGCGACGTGATTCCGTTCCCGCGCACGCCCGGCAGCGCCGAGTTCTAATCCTGCCGAGCTGCGTCGGCAAACGCAACGTCGCCTGATTTCAAATCCAGCTCCGCTTCCTCCGGCGTTCCGAAAACGCGCGCCCGTTTTTCATCGAATTCTTTTTCCCAGCGCGCGACCACGATCGTGGCCAGACAGTTACCGATCACGTTTACCGCCGTTCGTCCCATGTCCATCAACTCGTCCACGCCGAAAATCAGCGCGACCCCGATTGGTCCCACGCCAGCCGGCATGAACGAATTCAGAGTTCCAAGCAAAATCACGAGCGCGGCCCGCGGCACGCCTGCGACGCCTTTGGAAGTCAGCATCAGCGTCAACATCAACGTGATTTGCTGGCCGAAGCCCATGTGCCAGCCCATCGTTGTCTCGGCCGCTTGCGCGACAAACACCGACGCCATTGCGAGATACAAAATCGAGCCAGTGAGATTAAACGAGTAACCGGTCGGCATGACGAAGCCGACGATCGATGGCGGCACGCCGAAGCGTTCCATCGCTTGCATCGCTTTCGGCAATGCCGATTCGCTGCTGGTTGTCGCAAACGCGAGTGCCGCCGGTTCGCGCACCGCGCGGAAAAATTGCCGCAACGGGATGCGCGCGATCCAAATCACGATTCCAAAGACTACGACCACGAAAATGATCAGCGCCAAATACAGCGAGCCGATCAGCTTTCCGAGATTCACCAATACGCCGGGGCCTTGCGTGCCGATGGTGTGCGCCATGGCCGCGCCCACGCCAATCGGCGCGAACATCATTACGTAGTTTGTAAACTTGAACATAATTTGCGCCAGACTTTCCATTGCGCGCACGATCGGCTGACCTTTTTCGCCGACTGCGGAAACGGCGAGGGCAAACAAAACGCTGAACGCGACGATTTGCAGAACGTCGCCGCGCACCATCGCGTCGATGATGCTCGAGGGGAAAATGTGCATGATGATGTCGGTAAAACTTTGGCCGTGCACTTGGCTGATCGCTTTGGCGAGGTCGATGTTGCCTCCTTCGAGGGTCACGCCGGTTCCCGGCTTCGTCAGATTTACCACCGCTAGTCCGATGAAAAGCGCGGCCGTGGTCGCGATTTCAAAAAAAATCAGCGCCTTGATTCCGATGCGGCCGACTTTCTTCAACGCGCCGGCGCCGGCGATTCCGACGACAATGGTCGAGAGAACCAGTGGCGCGATGATCGACTTGATCAGATTGATGAAAATGTCGCGAAGGAAATAAACTTTGTTGCCCCAATCGGGTTTGAACCAACCGACCAGGGCGCCGACGACCAAGCCGACCATGATCTGCGTCGTCAACGACGAATACCACGGCCGGCGATTGGTGGATGCTGCGCTCATTTCAGCTTCTGTGTAAGCTGTCGGCAACAATTCTGGCAACTACCATGTTCCTAACTCATCTCGAATGCAGCGCGTGCGGCAAGCAGCACGAATGGCAGCGACTGCAAAATGTTTGCATCGCCTGCGGCAAACCACTCTTCGCGATTGTCGATCTTGAAGCGGCGGCGCGTGAGCTAACGCGCGAGAAATTAGCTAAGCGTGAAAGATCGCTCTGGCGTTATCGCGAATTGTTACCATTGCCGAAAGATGCCGAGCCGATCTCGCTCGGCGAAGGCGGAACACCGTTGCTCCAGTCGAAAAAATATGGCGCCGAGGTCGATGTCGATCTTTGGATCAAGGACGAGTCGGTAAATCCAACGCAGAGTTTCAAAGCGCGCGGGATGAGCGTAGCGGTTTCGATGGCGAAGTTTCTGGGCGCGAAAAAGCTGGCGGCGCCGAGCGCGGGCAACGCCGGCGGCGCGCTCGCCGCTTACGCCGCGCGCGCCGGGCTGGAAGCGCATATTTTCATGCCGCGCGACACGCCCCGCGCAAACATCATCGAATGTCAGGAAACAGGTGCGCGCGTCACGTTGATCGACGGATTGATTACCGATTGCGGCGCTGAGATCGCCAAGCGCAAAGAAAAAGAAGGCTGGTTCGATCTTTCCACACTGAAAGAGCCGTATCGGATCGAAGGAAAGAAAACGCTCGGTTACGAGATCGCCGAGCAGCTCGAGTGGAAATTGCCGGATGTGGTTTTGTATCCGACCGGCGGCGGCACCGGTTTGATTGGAATGTGGAAAGCGTTCGACGAAATGGAAAAGCTCGGTTGGATCGACAATCGCCGGCCGCGAATGTTTTCCATTCAGGCGAGCGGCTGCGCGCCGATTGTCCGCGCATTTGAAGCGAGCGAAAAATTCGCTGCCGAATTTCCGAACGCTCACACGGTCGCGTCCGGCCTGCGCGTGCCGAAAGCGATCGGCGATTTCTTGATGCTCGAGATTTTGCGCAAATCAAACGGCGGCGCGATCGCAATTGATGACGACCAAATGATTCGCGCAGTGCGCGATATCGGCTCCAAAGAGGGTTTGTTCGTCGCGCCGGAAGGCGCGGCCTGTTTTGTCGCTCTGAAAAAGCTGCGCGCGTCCGGCAAGATCGACATCGGCGAGCGGGTAGTGATTTTCAACACCGGCTCCGGAATCAAATATCTCGACCTGTTCGAATCATAGATCCATTTTTTCGCCGATTAGCTATCGCCGGCGCAATCGCAGCGGGAACAGCATCGACACTTGTTGCTTATAGCGCCGGTAATTGTCGCCGTAGAATTTAATCAAATCGCGCTCTTCGAATTGGATCGCGACCAGAATGTAGGCCGTGGTCATGATCGCGAAGAACAAGTGGCCGCCGGTCATGCGCGGGGTTGCCCAAAAGCCGATGATGAATCCGAGATAAAGCGGATGCCGCACCATTCGATACAACGTCGGCGTTTTAAACGGTGGCGGCTCATCATGTTTGCCGACCAAATAATTGTAAACCTGCTTCATGCCGAAGAGGCCGAAGTGATCGATGAGATAAGTTGAAACGAGCACGAGGCCCCATCCGATCCAGAACAAGCCGACCAAGACGGCGCGACCATTGGGATTGCGAACGTCCCAAACGATCCCTTTCATCGGTTCCCATTTCCAATAAAGAAAGAGCAAGATCACGCTGGCGAGGAGGACGTAGGTGCTGCGCTCGACCGGCTCGGGCACAATTCTTTTCCACGCGCGTTTGAACCATTGCCGCGCCATGACGCTGTGTTGGACTGCGAACAAACTTAGCAAAAGCGCGTTGATGATGAGCGCTTTTGCTAATGGTCCTGCTGGTCCGGAATCAATTGTTTTCGGAACCAGCGAGATGTTTCCAACAAAAGCGATCGCGTACAAAAACGCGATCAGAAAGATCAGATAACAAATCAAACCGTAGAGAAACGCGAGAACTCGGCCAAACATAATGGGGCTCCTTTCTGTCTTAACCGCTGCCTGCGCCGTGTAGGATGGCGGCCTACTATCCCAAAGACAAGCCTAAACCACAGATGTTATTGAACTTTGTAACGAACAGTCTGGACGAGCTCGTCATCGAGGTAGATGTCGATCTTGTAGTCGCCAGGCGGAAATAATTTGTCGTGGCTGTTGGAAAGCGAAAAATCGGCGCTTCGTTTTTCCTCGTCTGTGACGAGTTCCTTCGTCCACAGCTTCTGATTCGTCGCGCCGCCCGCGTTGAGATTCGTCCAAACGGTTTTGACGTGCGTTCCCTCTACTCCTTCCGCGAGTTTAACAACGATGTGCTCCGGATTGTCCGCCGGCTTGAAATTCTTCACGGGGTTCAAGCGGCCGCTTTCTTCGCGGGCGAGAGTGATTGACTCGACTCGTTCGTCTGCGGTTTCCGGTTCTTCGTTTTCCGGTTCCCTCGCCGCCGGACTGCGTTCGTTTAGATCGATCATTTCGCCGCCGTCCACCTGCACGGCGAGCTTGGAGAATTCCCACTTGCCGGCGGATTTCGTTCCAACTGCGTAGATCATCGCTTTGCCTTTGGGTCCGGAAATTGGAATCGCAATATCGGCGTCGCCGGACGAACCGTTTACGTTTGTCTTTCCCGATGGGACTAATCCATCTTTAATCGGGCTCCCGAGCGCAGTCACAACGCGCGGATCATTTTTCGCGTTGGTAAGAGCAGTCTGATATGCATCCGATGATTTCAGAACGCTGAAGACAAAGAACACAATGCAAACCACGAAAACCACACCGAGCGCGATGATTGTCAGACAACCGGTCGGAACGAACCATTTCCAGTTTCGTGACCACCAACTCTTGCGCGGCGGCTGCGGCGTTGCGGGTGCTGGAGTCGTTGGCAAAGACGGCGGAGTTGCTTCCATTGCGTCTTTGTGAAGATCGACATCGCGTAAGTCGAGCAATTTGCTTTGCGCACTGCGATCTCAGTTTCTCGGCAATTTACCGGGAAAGAGAAAATTGAATCCGAATATGCCATACGCAGCATTCGTCTAAGAAACAATGAAGAAGCTAATACTAAGTATGGCATTGGCGGTCGCGGCTCCGTTCGCGTGGGCACAGGTTTCCGAAACCACCACCACTACGACTACGACTGAGGGCAGCGGCACGATCACGACGTTTACGCCGGGTAGCACCATCGTGCTGAAGGAAAGTGCCGGGCCGAGAAGTTATCGCTTCGGCAAAAAGGTCCTTTATGTGACCAGAAGCGGTAAGGAACTCGACGAGGCGACCGTGCGCACGCGCGTTCGCGTTGGCATTCCGGTTCGTGTGCATTACACCACCGAGGGTGACAACATGCTCGTCGATCGCGTAGTCCTCGATGAGGATTAAAATCTAAACGCGACAAACAACACATTCGCGCCTTTTTGGTTACGCCGAAAAGGCGCGTTTTGTGTACGGGGGGCCGGTCGATGTCGATCTTCGACTAATCCGCGTCCCAATGTTCGGCGATCATTCCGTCCTGAACGCGAAACATATCGAACCCGAGCGCTTGATGATGTTGGCCGTCTTTGGCGCTCGTCCAGGTTTGGCGAACGTAAACGACGACCATGTCGTTATCGCCAATCACGTTGAGCAATTCGCGCTTGTAATCAGCCGGCAACTTCTGGGAAAAACGTTCGCGAAAAGTATCCATGAATCCTTTCAAGCCGGTCGGCACCTGAGGATTGTGTTGAATGTAATCCGCTCGCAGAAACTTCGGAGCCGCATCGACATCGCGTCCGATCAACACCGTCGTATAAAAGTTTCGAACCACTTCTTTATTGCGCGCCGTTAACTCCTCGTTCGCGCAAGCTGGCTGTGTAGAAACGGCCAACGCAAATGCGAGGACCCAAAGGCCGACCCACCGTCCGACAATTCCAATATCCATATGCGTCTCCAGTTATTTCTTCTGTCTTATTGACTCCAACAACGCGGAATCGTTCACGGCCTCTAGATAAATTCGTTCCTTTTTTCCTGCTTCCCTAATTGATCTCTTTTCTGCGTAAATCCGTGCCCATCCGTGGCTACGAATTCTGATCGCGCTTGGGCTCTCCTCTTCGCCCGTCTTGTTCTCGGGCTAATTTTTTTCATGGCCGGTGTCATGAAGGTTTTTCAACTGGGACCGCTTGAGCACGCCCGAAAATATTTCCTGCCCTTCAGCGATACATTTTTGCCGATCTGGTCCCTGTGGGCGGTTGGCGTCACCATTCCGTTCATTGAGTTGATTGGCGGGGCGCTCGTCATCGCAGGTCTGCGCACGCGCGATGCGCTCATCGCGCTGGGTTTCGTGCTAGTCATCGTCACATTCGGCCATCTCCTGCACGATGCGCTCTTTAACTTCAGTGGCCACGTCATCCCGCGTCTCGCCTTGCTACTCTTTGTTCTCTGCTTTCCGCGCGAAGACGACCGGTTCTCGTTGGACCATTCTTTCACCCGCAAGGCATCGTGACACACGTCACGGTTTGCTCGTAAATTAAGAGGTGACTGAAATCGCGATCGTCGGTGGCGGTGCCGCTGGATTTTTTGCTGCGATCGCGGCCGCGAAGGCCAATCCAAGTTGCAAGGTCTCGCTGTTCGAGCGCAGCTCGCAATTTCTTTCCAAGGTGCGCATTTCAGGCGGCGGTCGTTGCAATGTAACGCACGCGCTGTTCGATC
>Ga0137359_10000845_pt1 | contig 23779 bp, 23 predicted proteins | sample Mad1_40_16metaG_FD_108281 | JGI IMG/M metagenome (GOLD analysis project Ga0137359, IMG submission 108281) | Vadose zone soil microbial communities from Angelo Coast Range Reserve, California, USA - Mad1_40_16 metaG | ecosystem: Environmental > Terrestrial > Soil > Vadose zone | place: USA... | reverse complement strand
GCTCGCCCATGACTCACCCTCCTTGCTTGAGGCTCTGCCCGGCCCATTCCGGGTAACCCTCGCAACCGCATCGAGGGTGAGTCGCCTCCGCAAGGGAAGGGACATACAGTCTGAGGAGCCCGCGCAGCGGGCGTCTCGAAGGATGGCAACGGGCACGGTCGAGCAAGCGGCCATCCTTCGAGACGCGCGCAAGAGCGCGCTCCTCAGGATGAGGTCCGCACTGTTTTGCATGCTCTCGGCACTGTTGCCGCTGTTGCTCTGTATCGATCTCAGCGTCGGCGCCGCGCATGCGCATGCCTTCCTGGATCACGCCGACCCGCGCGTTGGCAATACCGTGAAAAGCCCGCCGCGCACCGTAGCGCTGTGGTTCACGCAAAATCTGGAGAGCGCCTTCAGCACCATCGAGGTGCTCGATGCCAACGGGGCACAAATGAATGCCGGGAAGGCCTCAGTAGACACGAACGATCGCAAACTGCTTCGCGTGCCATTGAAAGTACTGCCCGCCGGGACCTATACGGTGAAATGGCATGTGCTGTCGGTGGATACCCATACGACGGAGGGCAACTTCACCTTTCACGTCGCTCCCTGAAGGTCACGTTTTTGAACGAACCGCTGGTCATTGCGCGCGCGTTTCATCTCGCCTCGACGCTGTTGTTGACCGGAACCATCATGTTCCGGTGCTTCGTGGCGGCGCCGGCATTCCGTGCGAAAGCCGGCGGCGCCCTCGAAGATGGCCTGCGCATCCGCCTCGCGCAGATCGTGTGGGCCGCGCTCGCCGTGGCGATGCTGTCGGGTGCAGCCTGGCTCCTGTTCGTTGCCGCGGAAATCGGCGGCGTGTCGGTTGCAGATGCAGTATCGGAAGGCCTGGCGTGGATCGTGCTGACGCAGACGGCGTTCGGCGATGCCTGGATGCTGCGCCTGGAGATGGCCGCGCTGCTGGCCGTGCTGTTGCTGCTGCCGCACGCAAATCCCGGTTTCGCGTCCGCCACCGACTTGATCTGCGCGATGCTGGCTGCCGGTCTGGCGGCAAGCCTCGCCTTCGCCGGACATGCCGCCGCGACGGAAGGATTCGACGGTACGATTCACCTCGCCAGCGACGGATTGCACCTCGTTGCGGCGGGCGCGTGGCTCGGCGCGCTCTGGCCACTGTCCATTCTCATCGGCCGCGCGCGTCGGGCCCACGATACCGCAGCGGCGGCGATCGCGTACCAGGCGACGCGGCGGTTCTCCATCTTAGGAATGATCAGCGTCGCCGCCATCCTGGTGAGCGGCGTCGTCAACACGTACGAGATACTGGGGATGATGGCGTTCTCGATGATGGGTACGGACTACAACCGTCTTCTGCTGGCGAAAATCGCCCTTTTCATCGCCATGCTCGCCCTCGCGGCCTTCAACCGCCAGCGCCTGACGCCGCGTCTTGCGGACGCGCGCGACCACAGGGGCGCCATCCGGCAACTCCAATGGAACAGCCTCGCCGAGGTCGGATTAGGTCTGCTGATATTGGCAATCGTCGCCGTGCTCGGCCGCATTGCGCCGCACGCGCACGGTTAAGTCGGCGGTTCGGATGCCATCGATGCTGTTGCGTCGATAGGTGCAAACGGCGCGGGCGGGCGCTGCCGCTTTTGTCCCACTAATACGGCCTCGAGGCGATTACGCACGCCGAGCTTTTGCATGATGTTGGTCATGTAATGCTTGACGGTTTTTTCTCTCAGGTTGAGCGCTCTCGCGATCTCCTTGTTGGTCAGGCCCTTGCTGACCTGGGCCAGGATGATTTCTTCGCGGCTGGATAGCTCCTCGGAGCCGTCGCCCGCCTTCGCGGCTGGCACGGTCATTTCCGTCAGCAGGCGCGCGGCCAGCGACGGCGTTACGTAGAACTCGCCCGCATAGACGCGCTGTACGGCGCGAACAATCTCCTGTCCGGTGCAGCCCTTGAGGAGATAGCCGTGAACACCGAGCCGCAGCATCGCGGCCACGTCGCTGTCGCTATCGGAGGCGGTCAATATCACGATACGGACGCTCGGGTGCTCGCGCGCAATCGTCGAGGCCGCCGCGGCTCCGTCATCCGGCAGCTTAAGGTCGAGCAGCAGCACATCCGGCGCAAACTGCCGAGCAATATTGACGGCATCGACAGCCGTGCTGCCGTCGGCCACGATCTCGACGCCCGGCGTTCTTGCCAGCAATTTCGCGACGCCCTCGCGGAACAAGGGATGATCGTCGACGATGGCTGTCCGGATCGGAATAGTCATGCTTTATCGTCTCAATGCCCATCGGCCCGCAAAAGAGGTTGAACGCCGGCAAGCCTCGACAACGCGCGCACCCCGCTCGGCCGAAATCGCGTTTTGAAGAGGCCATCGACCGACTGGCGGGCGGCAAATAGTCGAACCGCTCCAGACGCTGCGTTCGGTTTCCCTGCGAAGCAATGCGCAGCCGTTACGTGCTCGGCAAACCCAAGCCGCCTCGCGCGACGAGGTTTGCCGGTCGTTGGTTCGGCGGGGGACGACGCACTCGATCATCAAGCGGAACTCGCCCGGCGTACCAACACTCCTGTTAGTGTGCAACTAGAGGTCGGTCAGAAGACGCACAAAACAATTATTTACGGCACCATTTATGTGTCATCTATTTGACGGAAACATGTTGTCGACAAAATAATTCCATCCAGATCTCAAAGGTAAATTTCAATTCATCGTTGCTCACAACCTGCACAAAGCGCGATCCACACGCAAGGTTGCGGTGAAATGGCGGATGATCGTCCGTGCCGGCGAGGCGGATCGGATCAGGTCTGTTTCGCTCCCGCGTCGGCGACTTGAAATGACGCCCGCAGCCTGGTGCCGGAACCCAATTGTGCTTCGAGCGAGAATTTCCCTCCCAGCGACTCGACGCGGTCGCGCAAACCTGCCAATCCGAGTCGATCCCCGCCGCTGCTTTTCGCAGGAGAAAACCCCGGCCCTTTGTCCGCGACCTCGACTGTAAGCTCGCGGCCATCGCTGGCGACATGGACGGTCTGCCCAATACCGCCGGCGTGACGGTAGGCATTATTTAGCCCCTCCTGCACAAACCGATAAATGCAGACCTTGTGCAACGACGACATGTTCGCCGGCAGCTTGCCGATGGCGGCGGTCACGGCGCTGCCGGTCCGCTGCTGATGCTGGCGAACCGCCAGCTCCAACACCTTGCGCAGCGGCAGGCTGTCCAGGTGAGGCGGAGCCAGTCCGGCGGAAAGATGCCGGATCTCCCGCAAGCAGTCCTGGAGCACGGTGCGGATCTTGTCGAATTCTTCGGACTGCGAATGCTCTCCAGCGAGGAGCGGACGCAGCGTGTCGAGCCTCAACAGCGCCAGGCCGATGAGCTGCGCAGGGCCATCATGAAGATCGGCGCCGACCCGGTGCAGAAAGCGCTCGCCCATTTCCACCGAAGCGCGACGCGCGTCGACGAGCACCGTGCGCTGCGATTCGATCGTCTTGTTGCCTCGCCATACGATGCCGTAGAGCAAAATGATTTGCAGCAGCGCCACCCCGCAAACCGCAATCCAGCTCTCCAGGCGGGCGCCGTCAAGCTCGGCCTTCAGGCGAGCGGCGTCGGCAAAAAGCTGCGCCACCGCAACGATGTTGTCGCCGCCTTTCTCGTGGATCGGGACGTAAATCTCAAGCAACGGCACGCGCAGGCCACTCTCGACCGCGTCAGCCTCGCCCGTCGGGCTCCCGAATCGGGCTGCCACTTTGCCTTTCAGGGCCTTGAGCAGCTTGGGATTGACCGGAAAAGTCTTGCCGATGAAATCCCGACTGGTGCTGTAAACGATCCGCCTGTCAGGGAGGCAGATCTTGACGGATACAATCTGGCGGGCCAGTTCAGCATCCTTAAACACATTATCGAGGGCGCGCAGCGACTCCTCGCTCAGCGTCGATTGGGTCGTCAGCTCTTGCAGGTATGACCGATCGAGGCCGTTGATGTAGGAGGCGGTTGCGGCAGCGCTATTGCGAACGACATGCGCTTCGACCTCTGCGGACACAAAGCTGCCAAGCACCACCATTCCGGCTCCGACGACGATGCAGGCCATGAGGGCGAATTGTTGGAGGAGGCTCAAGCCGTCCCACCTGCTCCTCATGTTCGCCATGCTATCGACTCATTTGTTGCAATAGCACAAAGGTTCTCGTCGCGGAGGGACGAAGAAACATCACAGGTGGGGGCATCCCCCATAAACATTGGTGCGATAGTGGCCAGATTTGGTTCAATCGCAATGGCGATTGGTGCAAGATAACTCTTGAGTTGGATGACTCCCTTCCCAGCGACGCAGCGAGAGCGAGCGGCCTCGCCGCCTTGTGGCCCCCGAAACGCTGTGCCATAGGAGGCGGCCGGCCGTTACCGGCACGATGAGGACCCTATGCCGGAAACCGCGGGGCTCATGGCAGGCAAGCGCGGCCTGATCCTGGGCGTTGCCAACAACAGATCGATTGCCTGGGGCATCGCCCAATCGACGCGGGCGCATGGGGCGGAACTCGCCTTCACGTACCAGGGCGACGCGCTGAAGAAGCGGGTTGAGCCGCTTGCCGCAGCGGCCGGCGGGATCGTGGTTGGCCATTGCGACGTGACGGACCCGGCCTCGATTGACGCGGTGTTTGCCACCACGGCTGCGAAATGGGGCGCGATCGACTTTGTGGTTCATGCCATCGCGTTTTCCGACCGTACCCAGCTCGATGGCCGCTATATCGAGACGACCCAGGACAACTTCGTCAACACCATGCTGATCAGCTGCTACTCGTTCACCGCGATCGCGCAGCGCGCCGAGAAGCTGATGCCCCATGGCGGCGCCATGCTCACGCTCACCTATTATGGCGCCGAGAAATGGATGCCGCACTACAACGTGATGGGCATCGCCAAGGCCGGCCTGGAGGCCTCGGTGCGGTATCTCGCGGCCGATCTCGGCACCCGGAAAATCCGCGTCAACGCCATTTCGGCGGGGCCGATCAAGACGCTGGCCGCATCCGGGATCGGGGATTTCCGCTACATCCTGGCGTGGAACGAGCATAACTCGCCGCTGCGCCGCAACATCACGGCCGAGGAGGTCGGGGACACCGCCGTGTATCTCTTGTCTGACCTGTCGCGCGGAGTCACCGGCGAAATCCATCACGTGGATGCGGGTTATCACATCGTCGGCATGAAGCATCCCGACGCGCCTGATATCTCGGTTAACCACGATTGACCGCCCGCCGCGGCCGGTGGCGGTGAATTCGCCCCTTTTCTATTTCGTCCGTCACGGCGAGACCGATTGGAACGCCGAGCGCCGCCTGCAGGGCCAGCTCGACATTGCGCTCAACGACATCGGACGCCGGCAATCGGCGCAATGCGGCAGCACGCTGCGCGGCCTCATCGCGGCTCGCCGCAAGGCGCCCGCCGACTTCGCCTTCATCTCGAGCCCGCTGTCGCGCGCCCGCGAGACGATGGAAATCCTGCGCGGCGGGCTCGACCTGCCGCGCGATGGTTACGCCATCGAGCCTCGCCTTGCCGAACTGTCGTTCGGCCGGTGGGAGGGCCTGACCTACGCCGAGGTGCGGGCGCTGGACAGCGCGGCGCTGGCAGTGCGCGAGCGCGACAAATGGAATTTCACGACGCCGGACGGCGAAAGCTATGCGGGGCTTCTGGCGCGTGTGCGCGCGTGGCACACCGGCGTTACGGGCGACATCATCGTTGCCGCCCACGGCGGGGTTGCCCGCGCGCTCATGGTGCTGTTCGGCGTCCGAACGCCACAGGATGCGCCCCACGGCGATGTGGAGCAGGGGGTTGTATACGAGTTCGGCCCCGGGGTGATGAAGCAACACAGGTGATGCGCATCACCCCTGTCGGCCGGACATCCACATAGGCCGCGTCAAGGCGCCTTCGTGCGATCCACCGTTGCACCCCTCAGATACACGGCCGAGATGCGCCGCGTATTGGTGATGTCATCGAGCGGGTTCGCATCGAGCACGATGAAGTCGGCGCTCTTGCCGGCTTCAAGCGTCCCGGCGTCGGCCATGCGCAGGAACTCGGCTGCGTTCTTGGTGGAGGCGACGATGACCTGCATCGGCGTCATGCCCGCGGCAACCATGTCGGCCATCTCGACATGCGGCGCCCACGGCGTGTTGCCGTCGGTGCCGAGGATGATGCGCACGCCCGCCGCGCTCAGTTTCGCGAGATTGCGCGCCTGTATCCCGTAGAACTCCTGCGCCTTCGGCCGGTCGGTATTGGCTTGCTCGACCCTCTGCATTTCCGCGGCCGGAAGGCTCGCCCGCAACCAGGAGACATCCGTCTTCACGCCGCGGTCGGGCAGGTTCGGATTGACCACGAGATTCGGGTGCTGCTTGACCAGGGTCATGAACTCGTCGTCGACGTCGCGGTCGCGAACGCTGTGGGCGAACGCGTCGATGCCGGCGCGCAGCACGCCCTTGGCATCTTCGAGCGTGAAGATATGCGCGGTGACGCGCAGCCCGGCCTTGTGCGCCTCGTCGATCACGGGGCCGTACAGCGCCGGCGTCAGCTTGGCATATTTGCCGTCGCGGTCGTCGACCCAGATCTTGACGAAGTCGACCTTGCGCGCGGCCAGCTCCTGCACCGCTTTGCGGCCTTCCGGTTCGCTGTTGATCCAGAACGGCGCCGTGCCTCGCCCGGGCTCCGGCCGTGTGATCCCGCGCCACACGGTGAACAGCCGCGCCATGCCGGGCATGGTCTCCCCGCGCATCTCTAAGTCGGCGGCGGTATCGGATGTGCCCATGCTCATGGTGGCGCTCACGCCGTAATAGGCGCGCCGCGTCAGATCCCGGGTGAGCCCTTCGCGCGTCTGGCGGAGGTGGGTGTGGGTGTCGATCAGTGTCGGCATCACGGTCTTGCCGGTGAGGTTCACGCGCGCAGCGCCTTCCGGTACGCGGACGTCGACAGCCGGACCTGCCTGGGCGATCTTGGTGCCTTCCACCACCACGGTGCCGTTTTCGATCGAGGGCCGCCCGTTGCCCACGATGAGCCGCGCGCCTTCGTACGCCGTGACAGCGGGCGCTTGCGCGCGCGCCGGAACCGCGAATTCAGCAAAAACCGCAACGGCAAGTGTCGCGGTCAAAGCGACTGCATTTACTCCACGCATCGGTCCCTCCCTGGGCCAAATTGGACGGCCGCAGTATAGCGCTTGCTATAGGGATCGCGGAAGATGCGAAGCCGGAGCGCCAGTCGGCGCCTATGACGAGAGATAAGGGCTCTTGTTCTCAGAAATCAGGCGTCTTTGCTTCCGGGAGCGGGAACAAATTGTGGCTGAACCGGTCGCTATTGTTCTCAGCACAGATGAACTCCCGCCATTCGCGCTCCTGCTTGCGCCAGCGCGCCGTCATGTACATCGGCTCGTAGAAGGCGTCCTCGTCCTCGATCTTAACGACGGCTTCGAGAAATTTCCCGTCCGCCGTCAGCTTGAAGCGTTCCGTCACGTGGAGCTTTTCGCTGTGGGGAGTGCGGTACATGTCGAGGAAGCTCATCTGTGTAGAAAGGCCGATGGTATCGATGACCAACTCGCCGTGCTCATAACGCCCGATCGATTCGCCGAACCAGGACGGCTTCACATTTTCGGAGTGCTGGTCGGTCATGTAGATGCGGCGAGTCAGGGAGTCGCGCTCCCACAACATGTACACCACATTCATCTTGCGGTTTGGTATGAAGAAGAACGGTTCCGTGGTCCAAAGCAGTTGTCCGGGAACGCTCCCCGGATAACATCGCGACGTGGCCAGGAACGGCATCCCGCGTTTGCCGGAAAGCACGTCCTCGTTCGAAAGTCGCATTTGCTCGGCCGCCCAGCGCTTGAGAATCGGGTCTGTGAAATCGCCGATTGCGGGCGTCACTTGGCGGCCCAGGCCTCGATCCGCGTTGCCCTGCAGCGGGTAGTCGGGATGGTTCCTGATCGGCCCGCGCAGTCCGGCCGGTGGATCGAGCCAACCGTCGCCGTAAAGGGCGTTGCGGCCGTCCGCCCTTATACGGACCCAGCCCCAGGTAGATGGGTTTGAGACAAACGCTGGGACGTCTTCGCTGGTCTGGGCGAAGGCGCTGCCGTCGGCGCAAACCGCGATGCATGTGCTGATGGCAAAAGCTCCGATCCGCCGCGCATTGCGTACGCGAGCCGCACGCATGATTTCCGCAAACAAAGACATGATTCTATTGCTTCCCCGCAGAGCCATCGCCAATTCCAGGAGGCTAATCGGATCGCACCCTGCATGACTTCAAGTGTGACCCAATGCTTCACCATTTACAACGGTGCCCGCGAAGCGTTCAAATCCAGTTTTCTTGGCTTGCGACACCGAGAACAACCGGAGGTCGGAATGATCGATATTGTCGGTTGAGGGTCACACTCAGCCGGTGGTATACGCGAGCGAAACGCGCCTCGGCAGGTGACCTCTCGGCGCACCGCGGCGGGGCCGGCGCAATACGCTCCGATATTGGCCCTACGCCGATGTCTCTCGCCACGGGTTCAGAACCGGAACGCGCGCCTTCTTAAAATCGCTGGTATCGCGCGAAACCACCGTGAGGCCATGATGAAGCGCCGTCGCGACGATGATGAGATCAGGCTGCGAATAAGTATGCCCCACCTTGCGTCCGTCGGCGACCAGGAGCCGCCATTTGAACATCACGTCTTCACTTACCGCGAGAACGCGTTGCTCGAACATGGGCCGTACTTTGTGGGCGAGCCAGTTGTTGAGTTCTGCACGGCGCGCGGCATCGGCGACGCATTCGATACCGAAGCGGATTTCCGCAAACGTGACAGTGCTGACGAAGAGCAGATCAAGAGGCCTGGACGCGACGAAACTGACGACCTTGGCTTCCGGCCTTGCACGCCGCAGCTCGGAGAGAATATTCGTGTCGAGTAGCCAGCCTGTCACAGCTTGACGTCACGCACCGGCAGCCGTTCGCGCTTTACCGCGATATCAATATCGCGGTAAGGCGATGCCTGCAGGGCGGCGATCAGCGCCGCGCCGGTACGATCGCCCTTGAGGCGGTGAAATTCCTCCGCCGCCACGACGACAACCTCATCGCGCCCATGCACAGTCACGTGTTGCGGCCCCTCGCTACGGGCACGTCGTACCAGCTCGCTGAATCGCGCTTTCGCGTCCTGAAGGGGCCAGTGGCCCGGCGGACGTGGGGATTTTTTTGCAGATGGCGCTTTTACGATTCTAGTCATACTGACCAAAATACTCCGGTGCGGCACTTGTTTCAAGACGCTGGGTTTGGCGGTATTCTCCGATCGCCAAGCACCGCGATTGACCCCGCCCCCGGCGCGGGCTACCAAGCCTGCCGGCAGGCGAAACCTTATGTCCCACAATACCTTCGGCCATCTGTTCCGGGTCACCACCTTTGGCGAGAGCCACGGCGCCGCGATTGGTTGCGTGGTCGACGGTTGTCCACCGAGAATTCCGCTCAAGGCCGCCGATATCCAGCACGATCTCGACCGCCGCCGCCCGGGCCAGTCGCGCTTCACCACCCAGCGCCGCGAGCCCGACGAGGTCAAGATACTCTCCGGCGTGATGACGGACGATAAGACCGGACTTGAGGTTACGACCGGAACGCCGATCGCGCTCACGATCGAGAACGTCGACCAGCGTTCCAAGGACTATTCCGAGATCCTCGATCTCTACCGCCCCGGCCACGCGGACTATGTCTACGATGCCAAATACGGCCTGCGCGACTATCGGGGCGGCGGGCGGTCGTCGGCGCGGGAGACCGCTGCGCGGGTAGCGGCGGGTGCGGTGGCGCGAAAGATCGTGCCCGGCATGACGGTTCGGGGCGCGCTCGTCGCCATGGGGCCGCACCCGATCGACCGCGCCACGTGGGATTGGGACGAGGTTTCGCGCAACCCGTTCTTCTGTCCGGATGCCGCGATGGCCAAGTTCTTCGAGACTTATCTCGACGGCATCCGTCGCCAGGGCTCCTCGATCGGCGCCGTCATCGAGGTGATCGCCGAGGGCGTGCCGGCGGGCCTTGGGGCTCCGGTCTACGGCAAGCTCGACAGCGACCTCGCGGCCGCCCTGATGAGCATCAATGCCGTGAAGGGCGTCGAGATCGGCGCCGGCTTCGCGGCAGCCGCCCTGTCCGGGGAGGAGAACGGCGACGAGATGCGGATGGGCAATGACGGCAAGCCGCTTTTCCTCTCCAACAACGCCGGCGGCATCCTGGGCGGCATCTCCACCGGCCAGCCGATCGTGGCGCGGTTCGCCGTCAAGCCGACCTCCTCGATCCTGACGCCGCGCCGCACCCTCGACCGCTACGGCCGCGAAACCGAGATCGCCACCAAGGGCCGCCACGACCCCTGCGTCGGCATCCGGGCGGTGCCGGTCGGCGAGGCCATGGTGGCGTGCGTGCTCGCCGATCACTATCTGCGTCACCGCGGGCAGGTGGGTGAAAGCCCGGCTTGGCCGTTCGAGAGGCCGCAAGCGTGAGCCTATCCCTGGATCGACGACTGATGGCATTAGTCCACCCTCCCCTGCAGGGGGAGGGTCGGACTGCCGAAGGCAGTCCGGGGTGGGGTGACAGCGGTGCGGCACATGAAGCGCTGTTGATGTTGCACCGCTGTCACCCCCACCCGGCCCGCTTGCGCGGGCCGACCTCCCCCCTCCAGGGGGAGGTGATAGGCTCATCGGGAAATCTCCAATGACAACCAGTGAATCCCAGTGCCACGTCGAGGAGGTCGCCGCTGCCTTCGGGCGCGGCGAGATCGTCGTGGTGGCCGACGACGATGATCGCGAGAACGAAGGCGACCTGTTCATCGCCGCTTCCAGGTGCACGCCCGAGAAGATGGCCTTCATCATCCGCCACACCTCGGGCATCGTGTGCGTGCCGCTGTCGGCGGAGGAAGCGAAGCGCCTGCATCTTGATCCCATGGTGGCCTTGAACGATGCGCCCCTCGGCACCGCCTTCACGGTCTCGGTCGATGTCCGCCACGGACTGACCACCGGCATTTCGGCTGAGGAGCGCACCAACACGGTGCGGGCGCTCGCCAATCCCAACAGCGGCGCCGCCGACTTCGTCCGCCCCGGCCACGTCTTTCCGCTGGTGGCCCGCGAAGGTGGGGTGCTGATGCGCTCCGGCCATACCGAGGCGTGCATCGATCTGTGCCGGCTCGCCGGCCTGCCGCCGGTCGGCGTACTGTCGGAGCTGATGAACGACGACGGCACCGTGATGCGCGGCGCCCAGGTGGAACGGTTCGCCGCGGCGCACGGCCTCAAGCGCGTCACCATTGCGGATCTCATCGCCTACCGGCAGGTGCGGGAAAAGCTGGTCGAACGGATCGGCGAGTTCACGTATCCGACCGAGATCGGCACCCTCAAGGGCTATGCCTATGTGACCCCGTTCGACAAGGTCTATCACATGGCGCTGGTGTACGGCCGCATCGGCGATGGCCGCGACGTGCCGACCAGGCTGCACCGCGCCAACATTCTGCGCGATATTTTCGGCGGCGCCCCCGAAGTGCACGGCGCGCTGCGCCGGTTCGCCAAGGCCGGCCGGGGCGTCATCGTGTTCCTGCGTGACGGTTCGGCGGGCGTGCCCGTATCGGCGCTGCCGCAGGACGGCGACCACGGGGCGGAAGCCGCGCGCCAGCGGCAGTGGCGCGAAATCGGCCTCGGCGCGCAAATCCTCAAAGACCTCGGCATTTCCTCGATTCGCCTGCTGGCCTCGGCCGACCACCACTATGTGGGTCTCGCGGGCTTCGGCATTGAGATCGTCGCCACCGAGCCGATCGCCTAGATAACGTCCTTCCGGACGATGCGCCGGCCGCCGCATACCTGCGGCGCGATCGGGCGCCTCGCTCGCCGGTCTTCCCATTCCGCGCCGCTTTCCTTGTTCGCCCAAGCATGGCACCATGGCGGCATCAGGTGCGGAGAGGACCATGCGCGCACACACGATGCTTTTCGCCGCCGCGATTGGCGGCTTGGCGCTCGCCGTGGCCATGTCCGGAACACGCGATCCCCTCATCGAGGAGGCCGCAGCTCAGGTGCGCGGCAAGCCGCCCGCCGCGGCGACCGCCGATGTGGACGTGGAGCTCGTGATTGCCGTCGACGTGTCCTACTCCATGGATCCGGACGAGCAGGCGCTGCAACGCGAGGGCTATATCGTCGGCCTGACCTCGCCGGAGTTCCTCAACGCCCTGCAGCAAGGGGCGCACGGCAAGATCGCGGTGACGTATTTCGAATGGGCGGGCGCGGCCGACCAGCGGATCGTGGTGCCGTGGCGGCTGATCGACGGTGCCGCCGCCGCCAAGGCTTTCACGGACGCGATCGCGGCTGCACCCTACCGGCGCGCCTACCGGACCTCGATTTCCGGCGCGCTGCATTTCGCCCAGCCGCTGTTCGAAGCCTCAGGATTTCGCGGCCTGCGCCGTGTCATCGACGTATCGGGCGACGGCGTCAATAACCAGGGCGATCTGGTGGCGATTGTGCGCGACACGGTGCTGGAGCGCGGCATCACCATCAATGGCCTGCCGATCCTGCTCAAGCGCCCTTCGCCCGCCACCATGGATATCGAGGACCTCGACATCTATTACGAGGATTGCGTGATCGGCGGCCCGGGCGCCTTCGTGATCCCGATCCGGGAGCGCAGCCAGTTCCGCGAGGCGACCCGCACCAAGCTGGTGCAGGAGATCGCAAGCCGCGAAGTTGCGCCACGCATCATCCCGGCCGCCGACAGGAAGCCGCGCATTTCCTGCACCATCGGGGAACAGATGTGGCAGCAGCGCTGGGGCGGGATGGATTTCAGGTAAACGGGTGCGGCAACGTCCAATTCACGTCGGGTGCCGGCATTGCCGGGACTCGAGAGTGCGTGACTCTTGCGTTCATTCCCATCGGCGGTGTCATGCCCCGCGAAATCGGATGTTTCCGATTTCGCTCGCTTGTTTGCTGCCGAAGTCGGCCAAGGCCGACTTCGGGTGAAAGCGGGGCATCCAGTAACCCCTGCGCGATCGAGGGGACGATGCTGTGCCCAAAACGAAGGCTTGTGGTTACTGGATCGCCCGCTTTCGCGGGCGATGACAGCAATGAGATTCAAACGTTTGAAACCGAATGCGGGTAGTTGTGCCAGGTTGGATCTTGCGGATGGATCCGCCAGGTCAGGTGAAGGAAGCCGGGAAGCGTCATGAGGTGGTGTCTCACGTTGGCAAAGACGACCTTGAATTTCTCGTAGTTATCGAGGCTCGAGAAACGGACGCGCTGCATGCTCTGATAAATCGCCATCGGTCCCTCCGGACGTTGAATTGATCGGGTCCCCCCTCCCTTCCCTGGGACCGCGGGCGTCCCGCCCGCTCTTTCTTTCTGCTTAAGAAGCGGGCGGGACGCCCGCGGTCCCAGGGAAAGGGAGGGGGGATCGACGCCAGCCGATTGAGCGTATCTGCTCATCCCGGTCAGGTCGTGATCCAGTGGCAAAACTTACCAGTGGACCAGTCCGCACTTCTGTCAGCGCGGCAAGAGCATCGTGTCTGCCGACGGACGCGCGCGTGGCGGGGGACCGCCGGCAAGAACGTGTCCGAGCCGGCTGATCGCCTCGCCGATATCGGCCTCGGGAACTCACGGGTAACCGAACATCACGATGCGATCGTCGCCGCGAAAGCGGTTGCTGCATGTAGCCGGCCCCTCGGCAAGGGAATAGATCCCGACGCCCGCGCGCTTCATCAGTTGCTGGAGAGCATGAGCGTCCGCAAGGTGGAGCTGGGTGCTGAGCTCCCGGGTCGACGGCACCTCGCTGCCGGGCGCAAGCAGGCCATCCACGATCATCGCGCGGATCTGGTTGCAGAGCTGAGTGCGCAGCGGAACCGAGCTCGTCTCGTCGAGGTGTACTGGAAGCCGTATGGGAATGCCTCCCGCGAGCCACAGCGTGATCTCGGTCGGTGGTATGCAATTCACGTGCCCGCTGGACTGCACACGCCTGCGGCGAAGCGCATTCGGCGCCTGGCCGCCGCGCTCTATGCGGTAGGGAAGCGTTCCGCTGCTCTGGCGCGCGCCTTCGCCGCCTCCTCCTCGCGGTCGCGCGGCGGCGCGTTGGTGACGAGGGAGCCGAGCAGCTCGCGCGCCGCCGCGGTCACCTGATCCACCGCGCGGTCAAAGGCGACCCGGTTCGCCTGGGAGGGGTGCGCAAAGCCACTGAGCTTACGGACGAACTGAAGGGCAGACGCCCGGATCTCATCCTCCGTCGCCGGCGGTTCGAAGTTGTGCAGGGTTTTGATACTGCGGCACATGGTTGGTCCTCATCCTTGGTGTGTCCGGCGGGTGGGCAATCAGCCCGGCTCCATGCCGTGGCGCTTGAGCACCGGCGCAGCTTCGGGCGCGGTGAGGAACTTCAGTAGCGCGCGGGCCGCGTCGGGCGCCGGGGCTGCGGTATGGAGGCCCGCGGAAAATACCGTGACGAACTGAATCTCGGCCGGCAGCGGGCCCAGATAATCGATACCCTTGACCGACATCAGCTCGCTCATCTGGGTAAATCCGATCTCGCCCTCGCCGCGCGCGATGGTTTCGCCGACTGGCAGCCCCGGACCGATCTGGATGATCTTCGGCTTCAGCTCATCGGCGATTCCCATCTTCTGGAACAAGGTCGGCAGGTAAACGCTGCTCGGCCCGGACGACAGCACGATCGACTTCGCAGCCAGGAGGGCGCTCCGCAGCGCCGCGACAGAAGAAATATCGGGCCGCGATGCGCCGGCCCGCACCGCGACGCCGACGCCCGATCGCGCCAGATCGATGCGGCTGACGAGCCGGTCCCGGGTGACGAAGTCGTCAATGCGCGCGGCCGGAATAATCACGATATCGGCGATCTCGCCACTGCCAACTCGTCTGACGATATCGACAGTGCCGCCCCAGTCGATCGTGACCTTATGTCCGGTGCTCTTCTCGAAGATCGGCACGATTTCGCGATAGGGTTCCCGCACCGCATTGGAGGCGATCACCTTGATCTCGGCAGCGCTAGCTGCGGGAGCCAAAGCGGTTGCGAGAGCGGCGGCGGCGCCCCAAAGCGCTGTTTTCAAAGGTGTGCTCAAGCAAGACAAGATGTCCATTGCCACTTTCCATCAAATGAGCTCACGACCGACCGCTCGGCTCGCTTGCCAATCCCGATCTTCACGTGAACGCCGAGCCGACGGCTTGCACGGCACCAGCAGTTCACCGAGAGAATAGCGCGGCCGCCCTTTGGGATCGATCACAAGTCGTCCGGACCGGATCGACAGCTCGACGGCAGCACCGGCAGAAAGACCGAGCGTATCCAGCATGGCCTTGGGGATAGCGAGCGTGACCGAGCGCCCAACCTTTCGCAGTCGCACAGCGTGAGACATGACGTGAGACCTTTCGCGATGATGCCGATCTTAGAGCGAATTCCTCCCATGTTGAACCATTTCTGCGCGGTCGCGGTCGGGTTTGGCCGACCATCCTTGGCTACACCACATTTGTCTGCGCTAGCGGCCCGACTGTCTGAGGAGCACGCGTCAAAGTGCCGAGCCTCACCGACTCGCCCGCAGAAGGTTTCGGCACAGGCAAAAAGTATTCGGCACCGCCATCAAATAATCACACTGTCATATTACTATTTGAAATAAACGATGGCGCCACCGCCGTTCGCGGTGGTTTATCTTATTGGAGGAGGAGAAACCCTCTTATTCCCTCTTCCGGCGGAACAATTTCCTGTTCTGGCGAAAACATTCCCTGTTTTAATTTGCAGGGAATTCGTGTGCAAGATATTGAAATTAATACGTGACTTAATATCCAAAATCGCAAAACCGGTCAAAAAAATCGCAAATTCCCTGTTATTTTCCCTGTTCTCAGGGAATTCTGGCCCAAAGAGCCGGGATATGATGGTTCGCCACGAGCACGTTCCGACCATACGGCGTGCCCCTCACCTCGCCAATCGCGCCACGATCTCCACATGGGCCGAATAGCGGAACTGATCGACCGGCGTCGCCTCGCCGAGGCGATAGCCGCCATCAATCAGGATTTTGGCGTCGCGCGCAAAGGTGACGGGATTGCACGACACGGCCACGACGACCGGGACGCGGCTGTTGGCAAGCTCGCGCGCCTGCGCTTCGGCGCCCTGGCGCGGCGGATCGAACACCACCGCGTCGAGGCCGGCGAGCTCCTGCGCGACGAACGGACGGCGGAACAAGTCGCGCCGCTCCGCCATGATCGGCTTCAATCCGCTGGTCGCGGCGGCGGCGCGGCGCAATGCGTCGATGGCGCCTGCGTCGCTGTCGGCGGCGAGCACGCGGGCGCGCTCGGCCAGCCGCAGCGCGAACGGTCCGACGCCGGCGAACAGGTCGGCGACCGCCTTGGCGCTGCCCACATGCGCGAGCACGAGCCGCGCGAGCGTTTCTTCCCCGAGCGCCGTCGCCTGCAGGAACGCCCCCGGCGGCAGCGTCACGGTGGCGCGTCCGATCCGCACCGTGGGGGTGGTGCGCTGGACCGCGCGTTCGCCGTGCCGGGTGATGCGTGCCAGCTTGTGCGTCTCCGCCACCCGGGCGAGCGCCAGGATGAGCGGCGGAGTAAGCGGGCCGGAGCCGCGCACGTCCACGTCGATGCCGCCGTCGGTTGCGGTCGCCTGGATGTCGAGCGGCTTTGCGGCGGGCTTGAGCGCTTCGGCGATCGCCCAGGCGGCATCGATGACGCCGGCAAGACCGGGGGCGAGGATCGGGCAGCGGTCGATCGCAATGATGCGGTGGGCATGGAGTGCCGCGAAGCCAACTTCCAGGATGTCGTGAGTGGCGCGCCGCGCATGCAATACGGCGCGGCGGCGGCCCTCCCCATGGGCATCGATGAGGTCGGCAACGCTCGCCGTTATGCCGGCATGCCGCAGCTGCGCCACCACGGCCTCGCGCTTCCAGGCGCGATAGGGCGCGGCATCCCAATGCTGGAGCGCGCAGCCGCCGCATACGCCGAAATGCGGGCAGATCGGTTCGATGCGTGCGGGGCTCGCGGCGTCGACGCGCAGCAGGTTGCGCCGATCCGGATGGCCGGGCCACGGATCGACCTCAACGATTTCGCCCGGCAGCGTGTACGGCACGTAGATCGCGCCTGCATCCGACGACGCGACGCCGTCGCCGCGGGCGCCCAGACCCTTGATGGCAAGGCGCTCAACCAAGCTTTGCCCCGACGAAAAATTCAAGGTTGCCGTCGCCGCCGGCAATCGGGGAAGGAAAGCTCACGATGTCGCGGCAGCCGAGCGACGCGGCGTGGGCTGCGATCTCAGCAACGACGGCCTCATGGACGGCCGGATCGCGCACGATTCCTTTCTTGATATGGGCGCGCGATGCTTCGAACTGCGGCTTCACCAGGGCGAGGACATGGGCCGGCCGGCCCGCAACCGCGAAGGCGGCGGGCAGCACGGATTTAAGGGAAATGAAGCTCACGTCGATGGTCATGAAATCGGGCCGCTCGCCGAGCCGGTTCGGATCGAGGGTGCGGATGTCGGTGTGCTCCAGCGACACGATCTTCGGCTCGCCGCGCAGGTGCGGATGAAGCTGGTCGGTGCCGACGTCGACCGCATAGATGCGCCGCGCACCGCGGGCAAGGAGCACCTGCGTAAATCCGCCGGTCGAGGCACCGACATCGAGACAGACGCGGTCCGCGACGGCGACGCCGAAACGGGCGAGTGCGCCATCAAGCTTGACGCCGCCCCGCGATACCCACGGAAAGGCCGGTTCGGCCGCGAGCGCCGCATCGATCGCGATCGCCTCGGACGCCTTGCGCACCGGCACGGCGTCCGCCGTTACGAGGCCGGCCGCGATCGCGGCCTGGGCCTTGGCGCGGCTTTCGAACAAGCCGCGTGCGACGAGCAGGATATCGGCGCGCTGGCGAGGGGGGTTCGTCGCTTGTGTTTTCATTCATCGCCCCACGGGACGCGTAGCCCGGATTGAGCGGTAAGCGCAATCCGGGACCGTCCGTCAAATGGCATCGTCCTTCACGGGTTTCGCTGGCGCTCAACCCGGGCTACGAGACGTGTTGCTCTGGCGCAGCCATCATGGCTCAACTAACATCCGCCTTGGATCGCGCAAGGGCTTGGCGGGCGCGTGTCCAGTCACGTGCCTGCTCCCGAGTGCCCCAACTTTCCCTTAAACAGGAACCGAAATGAGTAATCTGCCGATCTATGAAATGCTGGCTCAGGCCTTTGCGCGCGAGGGCGTCGATACCGTGTTCAGCCTGATGGGCGACGGCAACATGCACTGGGCCACGGCGATGGCGAAGATCGACGGCATGCGGGTGTTTCACGCCCGGCACGAGCATTGCGCGTGCGGCATGGCGATGGGGTATTACAGCGCGACCGGCAAGGTCGGGGTCGCCACTGTCACGTGTGGGCCCGGCGTCACCCAGATCGCAACGGCGCTGACCACGGGGTCCCGCGCCGCCGTGCCGATGGTGGTGTTTGCCGGCGAAAGCCCGATCAATGCGCGCTGGTACAATCAGGCGCTCGACCAGGCCCCGTTGGTGACGGCGACCGGGGCCCATTACGTCCGGGCGCACAGCGCCGCGCGCATGTATGATTCCGTGCGCGAAGCCTTCTATGTGGCGCGTTATGAGCGCCGGCCGGCGGTGCTGGGCGTTCCGTACGATCTCCAGAAGCTCCCGCTGCCCGGGTCGCCGGACTACGTGTCGTCGTCATCGCTGATCCCTGAGACCGGCCGCACGCCGCCAAATTCCGAAATACTCCACCGGCTGGTCGAACGACTTGCCGCGGCCCAGCACCCGATCATCGTGGCGGGGCGGGGTGCGGTGCGGTCCGGTGCGCGCGCGGCGATCGAGGCGCTGGCGCAGGCGAGCGGCGCCCTGCTGGCGACAACGCTGCCGGCGCGCGGAATGTTCGATCACGATCCCTTCTCGATCGGCGTGGCGGGCGGCTTCTCCTCCGAGATCGCCCGCGAGTTGTTTGCCGAATGCGACCTCCTGATCGCCATCGGGGCAAGTCTCACCTACTACACGGTCGATGGCGGCGCCCTGTTTCCAAGGGCATTTGTGGCGCAGATCGACGAACGGCCGCGCGGTCTCAAGGACGGCCTGCCGGCCGCCGATCTGTTCGTGAGGGCAGACGCGAAAGCCGGAGCGGAGGCGCTCGCCCGGGAGCTCGTGCGGTACGGCACGAAAAGCGGATTTCGATCGCCCAAACTGGCGCAGCGACTCGCAATGGCAGCGCCGGACACGGCGCTGTTTCCGATCGAACCGGGCACGTTCGATCCGCGCCATGTGGTGGCGGAACTCGATCGCGTTATCCCGAAGGACTGGGAGATGGTGAGTGGTTCGGGCCACCAGGCCTATTTCCAGACCCACATGCGCGGCCGCAAACCGGAACAGTTCCATGTGATGCGGGAGTTCGGGGCGATCGGCAACTCGATCTCCATTGCGATCGGCGTCGCGGCCGCCAGGAACAACGGCAAAGTCGCGCTGATCGAAGGCGACGGCAGTTTGATCATGCACATCCAGGAGCTTGAGACCCTCAAGCGGCACGGCGTGCGCATATTGATATGCGTTCTCAACGACGGCGCCTACGGGGCGGAGGTCCACAAGCTGCGCCAGGACGGCCTCGACGACAGCGGCGCGATCTTCGGCCGCACCGATTTCGGCGCGATCGCCCGCGGTTTCGGCCTGCGGGGGGCGACCGTCGAGGACCTCTCGGAGCTTAAGTCGTTGATGCGGGACTTCGATGCCCAGGGCACGGCGGAGATCTGGAATATTCCGATTTCCGATCAAGTCACCTCGCCCACCATACGGCGGCTCAAGGCCAAGGGGCACGGCGTGATGTAGGGAGACATGCGGGCGTCGTCGCGACGGCGTCCTGTCGTCGCGCCGTCCTATTTGCTGGCGATCGGCGCATGCAGATGTCTCCAGCCGACATTGCGCAGCCTCTCTCGATTAGCGGGCGTGTTTCCCGTGCGCGAAGCGGCAGCCGCAGCGGCGAAAGCCTGGTCGAATTCGGCCCGTGTCACGTAGACTCGGTCTCCGACCGGTTCGGCGGTATTTGACCATGCGACATGCGAATTGATGACGGCGCCACCGATCGCAATGGCGGCCACCAGGCCTTTGATAAGCTGAGCCGACACCGATGCCTCCTTGTACCCGGGAGATGAACGCCATCCCTGGAGCTAAGTCGCGGCAATGTGGGTGAAGGTTCAGGCGGGATCGGATATCGACGAGGCCGTCAGGCTACGACGGCTGTCGAAAAGTTTGGTTTCCTGCGGCCGCCTGGTTGAGCGCGTCGACGATACCGTCGACAACCTCCTCGACGAGGGATAGATCTTCGCCCTCGCCGGTGACCCGCACAACCGGCTCGGTGCCGGACGGCCGCACGATCAGCCGGCCATGGCCGTTCAGACGCTCGTCGCCGCTCGCAATCGCGGAGCGCACCCTCGCATCCTCGTGGGGTTTGCCGTCCTGATAGCGGACATTCTTGGTGATCTGCGGCAGCGCGTCGAAGCGATGACAAACCGCCGAAACCGGTTGGCCGACCTTCTTGACCACCGCCAGGACTTGCAGGGCCGCGACGAAACCGTCGCCGGTCGTGGTGTAGTCCGACAGGATGATATGGCCGGACGGCTCGCCGCCGAGATTGATGCCTTGCTCGCGCATCTGCTCGAGCACATAACGGTCGCCCACCTGGACGCGATGCACCTTGATCCCGAACCCGTCGAGATGGCGCTCCAGGCCGAAATTCGACATGACGGTGGTGACGATGCCGGGTTTTGCCAGCCGCCCCTCCTTGTGCCAACTCTCCGCGATTACGGCGAGCAGTTGATCGCCGTCGACCAGATGGCCGAGCTCGTCCACGATGACGACGCGGTCGGCATCGCCGTCGAGCGCGATACCGATATCGGCGCGCAGTTCCAGCACTTTGCGGCGCAACGCCTCGGGTTCGGTCGAACCGCAATCCTTATTGATGTTGAAGCCGTCCGGATCGACCCCAATGGGGATCACTTCGGCGCCGAGCTCCCACAGCGCGTCCGGAATAACCCGGTACGCGGCGCCGTTCGCGCAGTCGACCACAACCCGCAGCCCCTCGAGCGACAAGTTGCGCGGCAAGGTCCGCTTGGCGAATTCAATGTATCGCGCCTGCGCGTCGTCGATGCGTTTGGCGCGGCCAAGAGCGGCCGATTTGGCGAGCTTCTTTGCCAGATCACTCTCGATCAGCCGCTCGATTTCGAGTTCCACGTCGTCGGAGAGCTTGTACCCGTCGGGGCCGAACAGCTTGATGCCGTTGTCATCGTAGGGGTTATGGGAGGCCGAGATCATGACACCAAGGTCAGCCCGCATCGAACGCGTCAGCATGGCGACGGCCGGCGTCGGCATCGGGCCGAGCAGAAACGCGTCCATCCCGACCGAGGTAAAGCCTGCCACCAGCCCGTACTCGATCATATAGCCGGACAGCCGCGTGTCCTTGCCGATCACCACCCGATGGCGATGATCGCCACGACGAAACGCAACGCCCGCAGCCTGACCGACCCGCAGCGCCAAATCGGCCGTGATGATGCCGTTGGCGCGCCCGCGAATTCCATCGGTGCCAAAATACTTTCGAGGCATTGTTTGGTTCCTCAGCCGTTCCGGGTCGACGTTGCTCACCCGCAATAGAACGTCTATCTAGGACTTTCCGGGGGTAAATGCGTTAAAAAAATGGCTTACGGCGTGGGCACGCGGAACCTCCGTGCCCAGTCACAGGCCGAGACAATCGCGCCCAGACCAAGTGTTCAGCAGGGCGAATCTTCCCCGCGGCCATCGTGCAAGAGGGGCAAAACTCGTGGCGGCCCGGTAGCCCGGATGGAGCGCAGCGTAATCCGGGATAGGCTGACCCCGAATTACGCTGAGTTATCACCGGGCCGGCCGGAGGCCGGACCTGGTGGCTCCATCCGGGCTACGGTCTAAGCTCTATCGACAGCTCAAATTCACCTGATTTTTTTTCAAATCGCTGTCCAACACGAATCTCGTATCGTCCATCCTCGGACAGCTTGTGGTCGAAAATTACGCCGCCCGGACCGCCATCAACCTGGTGACTAACGGGAGATACGACATGGCCCTGAGTCACGAGATCGCGTGCCACAGGCTTGACCGTAACTTTCATCGTCTGACCCGCGCGGGCGTAAACGCAATAGGACTTTTCCCCTCCGTCAGGTTTCAGCTGTCCGATTTCGTGGGCAATCCCGGCCTTCACGGTCAAGCATTCCTCAGCTTGGACCACGTTAGCGAGGCTCAAGGTTGCTAACAAAGCGGTCAGCGGAATGCACCACATCATCGCACTCACGCGACAGGCGTCTCCGGCGGCAAAACACATTGAGAGAGGATGTCCTCAAGGCGGATATTTGGATTGGTTTCGTTAATGTCAAATCCGTCACCACCGTGACACTCGTCAGCATATTGCCAAAGAAGAACGTCGCACGGGATCTTGACTTTAGGCATAACGATATGCGGGTCCCACTCGAGTGGCAGGCCGCAGCCGCGTACGCGCCAGCGCGCAACCCAGGCCCCCTGGGATTGCACGCCGCGCTGACCCGCCTCGGCTACCGCTTGCCAAGTCGCATCGTCGCCTTGCGTCGCGTACACCCCTGGAACGATCGTCACCGCGCCGCCCGAAAAGCTTCGGCTATGATCAACAAGAGTCCGCGCCCAACCCAGGTAGTAATCAGTCGATAACGACGGCGTCCCCTCCACATCCAGAAACATGAGGAACCTTCCGCCCTGGGATTGCAGATAGCTCGTGCCAAACGTCTTGATCAGATCCTCGGCATTAAGCTGGGCGTCGCCGCTGCCGTCAGCCTGCGTGCCGTCAACATGTTTGGTCTGGCGGGCAATCGGAAGCACGCGAATATTCCGGTCTCGGAGCGCCTGATTTTCCCGGCGTGCGCGATATTCCACAAGCCCTGAGGTTGCCACGCTGGTGAAATAGCGGCCCCACAATACCGGCATCTGTCCGAGTAACTCCGCCGCGACATCTACCATCGGCTTGCCACCGATGAGGCGGGTCACAAGGTTTGAACTGTCGGCTCCCGGACTACCAATGGCCATAACATCCCCCGTCAAAAGGAAATTTCAGATCTTTGTGGGCAATTGCATGAGGCACCCAGCGCCGTACTTTACTTCAAGCCGAGGCAGCACCTGTGTGCGCCAAATTACACTCGTTGCCGAATTCTTACTTCAAAGCCACACTACGGCTCCCCGACCACGATGACGTGTAATTTGCGCGGGCCGTGAGCGCCGAGAATGAGGGTCTGCTCGATATCGGCGGAGCGCGACGGGCCGGTAATCATGTTGACGGTGCGCGGCATGGCGCCGGCGCCGAAATGGGAGCGCAGGCGCGCCATCACGGTTTCAAAGTCGGACGCAACATCGCGCGCGCTGACGACCACAATGTGGACGTCGGGCAGGAAATTGAGCGTGGTCGGGTTGTCGGCGCCGGAGGTCAGAATCAGGGTGCCGGTCTCGGCGACCGCCGCGAAGGCGTGAGACACCGCCGCAAGGTCGCTGCCGTCGGCAGCGCCGTGGCGGATTTCCAGCGTCCCGGCGCGTTCCCACGGCATCGACGCCAGCAGCGGGTCGGCGCCGTGGCGGATTGCGGGCGCAAGATTGTGAGCGCGCAGGAAAGCCGCGACTGCGGCCGGAATGTCGGCCGGATCGGCCGCGCGCTCCACCGTACCGGCTGCGGCTTTCACCATGCCGGCGAACAGATCAAGCCGCGCGGCCGGCGGCAACTGTCCGCGTTGCGGCACGACTCCCTGGGGATGACCGGCAAGGCGCGTCGCCACTTCCAACTGACGCGTCGCCTCGGCTCCGGTGACGCCGAGCGAGCG
>Ga0137359_10000839_pt1 | contig 23825 bp, 24 predicted proteins | sample Mad1_40_16metaG_FD_108281 | JGI IMG/M metagenome (GOLD analysis project Ga0137359, IMG submission 108281) | Vadose zone soil microbial communities from Angelo Coast Range Reserve, California, USA - Mad1_40_16 metaG | ecosystem: Environmental > Terrestrial > Soil > Vadose zone | place: USA... | reverse complement strand
CGAGAAGACAGTCGAATTCGAGTTTCTTGACGTTTCGGGCAGCACGCAGTACGGACACATGCACCATGCTGTTTTTACCGCGATCGACGGCAATCATCACTCCGAAGAGTGGACGTTCATGGAAGGGGATAAGCCGGTCCACGCACACTTTGACCTGCGGCGGGCAAGCTGACGCAGGCAAATTCTTGGTGAGGTTCGGAAAACCTGATGGACCGTGAGTGGAATGACAATCAGCCGATTTACCGACAACTTCGGGATCGTGTCGTCGCCATGATACTCGACGCAGTTCTCAAGGAAGGTGATGCGCTGCCATCGGTGCGCAATGTCGCGGCCGAATATCGGGTCAATCCGCTCACGGTTCTGAAGGGCTATCAGCAACTAGTGGACGAGGGGCTTGTTGAGAGCAAACGAGGTCTGGGCATGTTCATCAATGCCGGCGCGCGCAACCTATTGCTGCAGAGCGAACGCCAGAAATTTCTCGCCGAGGAATGGCCACGGATCTCCTCAACCATTCAGCGGCTGGGCATCACGCCGGAGGAACTACTCGACGGTTCCGCAAAACGCCGCTCGAAGCCAAAAACCAAAGATGAGGAGCGCTAAATCCATGGCATGCATAGAAGCACGCGGCCTCCGTAAGGCCTTCGGCACAACCGTCGCCGTGGACGGAGTCGATTTGAACGTCGAAGAAGGCCGAATCCTCGGACTCATCGGCCCCAACGGCGCAGGCAAGACCACCGCGCTCAACGCGATTCTCGGCCTCACGCCGTATCAGGGGGAGCTGAGGGTGCTCGGGCGCGACCCCTGGACCGAGCGCGATCAGCTCATGCGCGATGTCTCCTTCATTGCGGATGTCGCGGTGCTCCCCCGCTGGATCAGGGTTTGGCAGTTGCTCGACTACGTCGCCGGCGTGCATCCGCGATTCGATCGCGCCAAGGCGGAACGTTTTCTTGCGAAGACAAATATCCGAAACGCCAACAAGGTTAGGGAGTTGTCGAAGGGCATGGTGGCACAGTTGCACCTCGCCGTGGTGATGGCCATTGACGCGAAATTGCTGGTATTGGACGAGCCAACCCTCGGCCTGGACATTCTGTATCGCAAGCAATTCTACGATTCCCTGCTAAACGACTACTTCGATCGCAGCCGCACTATCGTCGTGACCACGCATCAAGTGGAAGAGATTCAGGACGTCCTCACCGATGTCATGTTCATCAACCGCGGCCGCATTGTGTTCAATTGCAGCATGGAAGAATTGGAGTCGCGCTATCTGGAAGTAATGGTGCATCCCGACCAGATCGCCGCTGCGCGAGCGCTCAAACCAATTCACGAGCGCCAGGTACTCGGTCGCAGCATCCTGCTGTTCGATCGTGTCAATGGCGAACAACTCGCCGCGCTTGGCGACATACGCACACCCAGCATCGCTGACTTGTTCGTCGCGGTTGTGGGCAACATGACAGACAATCAGGCCGCCCAGGCGCAGGGCAGTTACCAAGGAGCTGCCCGATGAATACGCCAGCGAACGCCGTGCCGGGATCTCCGCTGGAATCGCACGGAACCGACGCCCAGAGAATTGCGCCGGCGGCCATGTCGGCCACTCGGCCAATGTATTGGTCGGTGCGCCGCGAATTGTGGGAGAACCGTTCGATCTATATCGCGCCGCTGGTCGCTACCGCCGTCATGCTGTTCGGTTTCCTGATCAGCCTGATTGGTCTGCCGCACAGAATGCGTGCAGCGTTGGCGCTCGATCCGTCCAAGCAGCGTGCAGCGCTCGCCATGCCGTACGACATGGCGGCGGGTCTGATCATGTTGACCGCTTTAATTGTCGGCGTGTTCTACTGCCTCGACGCGCTGCACGGCGAACGCCGCGACCGCAGCATTCTATTCTGGAAGTCGCTGCCGGTTTCCGATCTCACCACAGTGCTCTCGAAGGCCAGCATTCCGCTCGTTGTTCTGCCACTGCTCGCCTTCTCGATCACCGTTGCAACACAGTTGATCATGCTGCTGCTGAGCACCGCAGTGCTATCGGCGAGCGGTGTGAATGTCGCAACGCTATGGACTCAGTTGTCGTTCTTCCAGATGTCCCTGGGGCTGTTCTACCACCTTCTGACCGTGCATGTGCTCTGGCATGCGCCAATCTACGCCTGGCTGTTGCTGGTCTCAGCGTGGGCGCGGCGGGCGGCATTTCTGTGGGCCGCTTTACCGCTGCTCGCGATTGGCGTCGTCGAAAAGATTGCGTTCAATACTTCATATCTCGCCGCCCTGCTGGAGAACCGCTTGAGCGGCGGCGGTGTGGAGGCCATTACAGCGCCGGGCACCCTTGCAATGGATCCGATGACACACCTCACTCCCGGGAACTTCCTGATCAGCCCGGGCTTGTGGATCGGGATGATAGTCGCCGCAGCATTTCTCGCAGCAGCGGTCCGGCTGCGCCGCTATCGCGACCCGCTCTGATTCGTGCGCGGTCTTGATCCAGGTTCGTGCAAGAAGAACCGAGTATGATGAACACAACGTAATCATGGAACGGATTGCATATCTTCGAATGAAACTCTCGCTCTGGGACGTTCGTATATAGCTCCAGAAAGAAGCGCCGATGCTCTTTTCTCCCTTACTGCCGGTCCATATCTCCACCGGAGTCGTCGGCATTCTGTCCGGCACCGCCGCTATGTCTTTCCGCAAAGGATCAAGCCGGCACGCCCTGGCCGGAAAAGTCTTTGTCGCAGCGATGCTGGCCTTGGGCGCCAGCGCGGTGTACCTGGCGCTCATGAAACATCAAACGAGCAATGTTCTCGGCGGCACTTTCGCGTTCTATCTGGTTACAACGGCATGGCTTACCGCCAGGCGCAAAGACGGGGAAACCAGCATCTTCGATTGGGTCGCGCTTCTGATTCCTTTGGTAATCGGTGTCGCCCTCTGGGTCTCAGGTTTAGAAGTAGTGTTTGGCCACGCGAAGCCAGCAAATGGAGTTCCCCTCGGGATGTACTTTTTTCTGGGTTCAGTGATACTGCTGGCCGCCGCGGGGGACATCCGCATGCTCCTGCGCGGCGGCGTTTTTGGCGCAAAGCGCATCGTACGGCATCTCTGGCGGATGTGCTTCGGGTTTTTTGTCGCCACAGGCTCCTTCTTCCTGGGACAGCAACAAGTCTTCCCGGTTTGGCTACGCGGATCACCCGTACTCTTTATCCCGGCTCTGCTGCCGCTCGTCTTGCTGATTTTCTGGGTATTTCGCGTTTGGTTTTCAGGTAGCTATCGAAAAAAGGTAGTCGCGGCCCAGTCGGGAATTTCTTAACGTGGCGTAGGAGCTTCAGAGTTTGTGTTATGGCTCCCGGTGTGTGCGTGATAACTCCCGGGAGGGCACGGCTCCAGTCGTGCCCTAGCCGGCACAAGATCAGTGCTGCTTTAGCCGCTGAGGTCGCACGTTTGGATTCACTCACGGCTCACCCAGCCCTGCGGGGTACGGGCCCTACTTGGAGTCCGCGAAAAAAAAGGAGGACACAATGTTTCGAGAACGAGCGCAAAAAGTCGTGCTAGTCATCGTGGGTTTACTCTTCCTAGCCACAATTTATCCGTTGTTGTTCCTAGTGCGTGACGAACCAACCCTGCAGATGATGCTTTCCATCTACGCCACACTGGGAGTCTTCCTGCTCCTCGCCTCACGCAACCCGTCCGCACATCGCAGCCTGATCGCCTTCGCGGCATGGTCGAGCTTCGCTCACGCCGCCACCATGGCCGTGCAGGCGTTTTTCACCGTAAGCGAACGCGCACACCTGCTGTACGGCGTACTTCTGTTTGCAATCATCGGTGTAGCGCTGATCGTGGTCTCTCCACCAAAGCTAGCCAAAGTAACCGTGGCTTTGTCTTGATCGCCGGGTTTCAGGGTTTGTTTTACAAACCTTGAGATTCGCACTGTCGGCTCGTCTTGATCGGCCTGAAAGTTTAACGATGGCCGGACGATGGAAGCGCAGGCCAGCGCCGCTGCGGTCCGCACATCGCGACGGAGGCAAAGCAATGACCACAGCTCCTTCGAGTAGCCGGTTGGACATCCCGCCAGTGACACGCCGCATGATAGAGCATAGGTATCAAAATTGGCCTTGGGAGGCTCGAACTACCTGCGGGTGGCGCATCTGGTCGCATGACCACGCCTTCACCGCACTGCCTTCGTTCTATCTACCACCCCCTGCCCGCCCTTCATCACCCATTTCACCTTGTCCACTACCACTCCGATATCCGCCGTAGGATCACCCTCCACCGCCACCAGGTCCGCGAAGTATCCCGGCGCCACCGCTCCCAGTTCATTCGCTTTGCCCAATAACTCCGCCGCGTTGCTCGTCGCAGTCTTCAACGCCTCCTCCGGAGTCAGTCCTGCCTTCACAAACCATCCCAGCTCCCGCGTGTTCTGCCCGTACATCGTGTAAATCGCATCCGACCCCATCGCAAACTTCACTCCCGCGCGATGCGCCTTGCGCGCCGTCTCCAGGTTCCTCGCGATAAACGCCTGCGTCCGCGGCTCAAATCCCGGCATATATCCGATCTTGCTTCCGTTCTCGATGTAGTAGCGGTTGTGATCGATCGTCGGTACATAGTACGTTCCACGCCTGACCATCTCCGCAATCGTTACGTCGTCCATGTCCGTCGCGTGCTCCAGCGAATCCGTTCCTGCCCGCACCGCGTCGCGCGCTCCATCCGGCCCATAGGAATGAATTGCAATTTTCTTCCCAAACTGATGCGCCGCGTCCACCGCCGCTTTGATCTCTTCGTAGCTGTAGGTCTTAAATCCCGTCGTGTCGTCATCCGTTCCCGTGGACGCGAACAATTTGATCAGGTCCGCTCCCGCCGCCACCTCCTGCCGCACCGCTCGCAACACTTCCGGCACGCCATCTGCAATCCCTCCTGCCGGAGGATTGATTCCTGGCTTGTACGGAGTGTTCGTGATGTACAGGCCATAACCGACCACAAACATTCTCGGCCCGATCATCTCGCCGCGATTGATCAGGTCCCGCATCGCAATGTCCATGTACTGATCCGAGCCCAAATCGCGCACCGTCGTGACGCCCGCTTCGAGAGTACGCATCGCGCCCTTACGCGCCAAAAACACTTCCACCGCAGGAGGATTATTCGCAATCTGCTTCAGCATCGGAACACCGGGTGTCTCATCGGTGTACATTGTCATGTGCGTGTGCACGTCAATCAATCCCGGCAGCCCGAAGTATTTCGTCAGGTCCACCACCTCCGCTTGCGCCGGAATCCGCTGCGCATCCGTAGTCACTTCCCGCACCCGTTCCCCATCTACGATCACAATCGCCTTCGTCCACACCTTCCCTTTTCCATCCCACAACTTGCCAAACTTCACCGCCTTTATGCTGTGATCAGATATTTGCTCTGGCTTTTCCTGCCCGTACGCGCTCCCCGCCATCGCAATCGCGCATATCAGTCCGCACGCCAGCCCGCACACCACTAACAACACTCGATTCGCCCGTATTCTCACCAAGTCACCTCGCGAAAAAGTCGACCCGCACGGCATTATGTCTTTTCCGCGCCCCCTCTGCGAGCCTCTGTTTACTTAGGTAAGCATTCTGCCGCAATCCGCTGTTCGTTCAGGAATGGGGCAACGGCCAGCCCGTTCGCTCTGTGCCGCGGCTGCGCGCTGGCGCTGCCCGCGCCACAATAAACTCCAATTCTGGCGCTACTCAATTTTCCCGGCACAAAATCGCCATCACTGACCTCTTAAGTCCAGCAGAATCAGTATTTACGCGCACTCCCACAAGTTCATCGTTTCAATGAGACCTTAAGTCTATTAGAATGAATACTTACAGATAGCGCTAGCTAAGTCCTTTAGATCTCATACCTACGTCAGAAAGGGGTGGGGCCCCCGTCTGTCTGTGACTGACAGAGTGCAGAATGGGTAACTCGCCAAGCCAACCTTTGTGTACCCAGGTGACACTCGTCAGCGATTGGGAACACAAGCGTATATGGAATTCGGGAAATTCTTTTCCGCTTTTTACAAGATTTTCCCGATATTTCTAGGTGAAAGACCTTAACATGCGCAAAATGCTTCCGTTGCGCCTGCCTTTCGCTCGTTTTTGGCGCGGAGGACTCGCAATCTCTCCCCTCCTCAAGCGCTTCCGTTCGGCAGCAGAATTGCCTCACGGTACGGTGAGGAACCTAGTCTTGCCCGCGCCCACCGCCCAAAAATCTCGCTTCGCTCATCTTCCGCGCATCTTTGCGCGTGCAGCGATGCTATTCATTCCCGCAATATTACTGCTGACATTTTTGACACTTAAGCTTCTGCGCCACAGCGCTGCCGAACAGGTACAGCTGCAGGTGCACTCGCAGGAGGCGGACGCGCAGGAATCGCTCGACCTTTCCGCCGTGTCGCAACCGCAACGGCCGATTTTTCGCTATTCAATTGTGCCCGGGGGCGTTCGCGATGCGCGCGAACTGCAGTCCGCCGCCTCCCACGATCCCGTTGTGGCGCAGCATTATTCGGATTTTCGCATCGCAGCGGCACGTACCGTCCGCCTTGAGAAGCCGCTGGAAATGTACGTCTCGTATCGCCGCAACAATCAGGTTTATTGGACAAGGAATCGCATGGTTATTCCTGCCGGCGAGTCGTTGATTTCAGACGGCGAAAATCTGGCTCGCGTGCGCTGCGGAAATCGCCTGTCGGCCATCGCTGCAAAACCAGTTGCGGTCAGCGAACCAACCAAAGAAGAATTGAACACGCCGGAATTTGTTCCGCCACTAATGGCGGAATTCCTTCCCGGCGATGGCGGCGGTTTTTTCCCCGGCGCGCCGGCAAGCGCAATTCCCGCTCTGCCTCCCGGCCCGACCGCAACCTCCAAAACACCGCCTCGGCCGCTCTTTCCCCCGCTGCTTCCGCCGGGTGTCTCTCCAATTATCCCGAATACTCCTGTGATCCCCCCCGTGCCTACCCCAGAGCCCGGCACATTCACTTTTCTTTTCGCCGGCGCCACTTTGATCGCTTTGATCGTGGGACTGACGCTGCGGCGCAACGGCTCTTCCTGAGCAGTCATCCATAGGCCACTTAGAAAATGAAACGCTTGTTTCGCTGGAAGCGATTGCGCTATATACTCGCGTACAAGTCTGTACACGGATAACCCAGCCAATGCCAGAATCTACTGCGGGTGGCCCCGGCAAGGAGCGCAGGCTCGAATCTTGGGGCGAAATAGCTTCGTACCTGCGGCGCGAAATTCGCACCGTGCAGCGTTGGGAAAAGACACTCACGCTGCCTATTCATCGCCTCCGAGTCGGCAAACAAAGTTCGGTTTACGCTTATCCTTCCGAGCTTGATAAGTGGTATCTCGAGCGAGAGCCGGGTGACGTCAAGGACGACGAAACTGCCGACGAGCCCTCATCTTCCACAGCTCAAGCGCCTAATGGTTCGGCGGTTCCAGGTGCGGTTCCGAACGGCGACGCGCAATCGGAAAAACCTTTTTACAAACGAACAGCGGTCTGGGCGACGGCGTTAGCCTCCCTGGCCGTCATCGGTGTTTTGATCGCCGTTATTGTCGGGTGGCACCCCTCCGTTCAGTCCAACAATACCATTCCACTTGACGCGAAAATTCGTCTGTTCGTTCGCCCGTTTCAGAATATCGCAGGAGATCCGGGGCAAGCGGAATTCACGGAAGGGCTAACCAATGAGTTGAACACACGCCTGGGGCGACTAGATCCAAAACGTTTGGGCGTCATTGCTCCAACTTCCTCGAAACAGCTTGGCGGAAAATCCATCGCCGAACTCGAACCACTGCTCAAGCTGAATTACATTCTCGAAGGCAGCGTGCGCCGGGCCAGCAATCAGGTACGCATCGACGTCTCGCTGATTTCCGCGAAAGAGCAAACGCCGCTGTGGTCGGATTCCTACACAGAAAACCTCGCTGACATTTTGAAGGTACAGGACGAAGTTGCCGAAGCCGTGGCGCAAAAGCTGCTACTAAATCTCCCTCCCGTGTCGACTGGCGCTTCGGCCGCCAGCGTCGATCCGGAAGGTTACAATTCTTATTTGCGTGGACGGCGCGCCTGGACGAATCGCGACCTGGCACGCAGCGTTCCGGCGTTTGAAGATGCGGTCAGGAAATTGCCGCAATATGTTCCGGCCCACTCCGGTCTCGCTGTTTCCTACGCCGTGATGGCCGAGGCTCCGAACGACGTGGTGCCGCCGTCCATCTCCGCTCCAAAGGCAAAGGCGGAGGCCCGCCGCGCGCTTGAGTTGGATCCGACGAATGCTGAAGCTCACTACGTTCTCGGAAATCTCGCCATGAGTTTTGATTTCGATTTTCCAACCGCGGAACGCGAATTCCGTGAGGCGATTGTTCTTGAACCCAACAACCCGACCGCTCATCAGTGGCTCGCCCAGTATCTGATGACGCAGAATCGCCTGGCCGAAGCTCAGTCGGAAACCCTGAAGGCGCTTGAGCTCGATCCCGTGTCTCCAATCTTTACGACCGCCCGGGCCGAAACCTTTTACTACGCGCACGATTTTGACTCTACCATCGCACAAGCCAAGCTCACTCTCGAGCAGTTTCCCAATTTCCTGTACGCCGAACTCTGGCTCGCTTCGGCGTACCGCGAAAAGAAAATGTACGGTGAAGCCCTGCAGCACTTCCGCGCGGCCCGCGATCTCGCTCCTGACAATGCTGCTCTCCTGAGCGTCCTGGGACATGCGCTGGCTGTCTCTGGTGATCGCCAGGGCGCGCTCAACGTCCTTACCCAGCTTCAAGGCATGTCTCGCCAACACTATGTTCCGTCCCTTTATCTGGCGGGTATTTATCTGGGCCTCGGAGACAACAACAACACCTTTGCTTCTATGAATCGGGCGATCAACGAGCACAACGACCGCCTGATTTATCTGGCGGTCGAGCCCATGGCGGACCCGATCCGCTCCGATCCACGCTTCCAGACGCTTTTGGCTCGCATTCACTTGAACGAACCAAAACGCTGAATTCTCGTAGCATCCAGTTTATTTTCATGCACTTCCGGCTAATCGCGCTCGCCTACGCTCCGTAAAACTCCTGCAAACACAACACGTTTATTCGCGACATCGTGCGTCACGGACCGCATGACGTTGCTTGTCGCTTGAGTGTCGTTTTTCTTTCCGCGTAGCTTCGATTCACCGGACCTACGTCCCCGGAATTTCTGAGGAGTCCATGTCCCATGGCAGCGCACGGCCAAATCTCGCCGGTAATTGGAATTCCGCTCACGCTCTTCGGCGCTTGCCTGTTGGCTGAATTTTTTGGCTATTGCCTGCATCGCCTGCTGCACAGCGACAAAATTCCGTTCCTCAGCCGCGGCCATCTGATTCACCACTTCCTGATTTACGGCCCCGGCCAGCCGATGCGCCTTGATGAATACCACGACGCTACGGACAACCGCTTCTCCGTCGGCAACGTCGGGATGGAATGGCTCGTCCCTTCCGCGATGATCCTGGCAACGCTGTGGGGCGCGATGAGGCTCGCACATCTTCCCGCACTGTACCAAACTATCGCGCTGGTGACGCTGGTAGCCTGGCCGCTCTTCATGTTCAGTTATCTGCACGACCGTATGCATCTGTCGGACTTCTGGATGGCGCGCAATCCCCTTTTGCGTTTTTGGTTTTGCGCGGCGCGTCGCCTGCATGACATTCATCACCACGCAGTGGACGACAACGGTCGCATGGACACAAATTTCGGAATTGGATTTTTTCTTTTCGATCGCATCTTCCATTCAATCGCGCCGCGGCACCGTCCATTCAATCGCGCCGGATTTGAAGCGGCACGCTTGCGTTACGGTCTCATAGAAAAAAATGGCAAGCTCATTCCCAATAACGATGACTCGAGTGGTGCAAAGCTCTCGGCGAGACAGAGATGAGTACGCTCTTCGCCGGCCCAGGCAAGCCACCTTTGCGCGGACGGACAGTGCTCCGGCTATGTCTCAATTGCGCTCAAACCGTCGCTCCAGATTGGCCATTGTTAATTCTTTGGCCCTGCATCAAGTTGTCGCTCGCATCCTCGGTAATTCGGTGGTCGCGGCCACTGGCTCCACGGAAGGATCGCCGGCGCGCAGTCGCGGCTGTCGCAAAAGCTTGCCTGGACCTTTGTCACTGAAGCGGCAAAAAAGAACGGCCCATTCTTGACCGATTGCAAGGGTGCGCCAAATTACCAGGCCGCATTTGCAGACTCTTTCTACGACGACGTGGTGAGCGGGATTCAAAAGATGTTTAGCGTGGGGCCGATTCTCTCTTCTGCTGCGATTTCGGGCGACACCGTTCTGTTTGGTTCCGCCGACGGAAACCTCTACGCGATCATGTAAGAAGGCTCCTGGGCTCTTGGGGGTTAACCCGTTTTTCCTGTTTGCCGCTGCTCGCGTCTCGCCTCATACTCTTGCTTCATGGCGAACTTCCCTTTCCACCTGCTTTGGGGTGATGCGCGCTCGCTTCTGGTCTCCTCGGCCACTCTCGCAGGGGGCGCGCTGGCCGGCGTCCTCGTTTACATCTTCTTTTACAACTTCGTCGCGCGCATCACTCGGCGCAGCACTTCCACGTTGCAACTTCTGCTGGCCAAACAGACGCGGCCGCCAACTCGCTACATTCTGCCGCTACTCGGCCTGATTCTTGCGCTACCGGCCACCTCTCTGCCAGAGCGGTTCAAAGCGGGCTTCGAACATTTCCTGACGATCTGCCTCATTGCCGCCTTCGGCTGGCTGCTGATCACGCTGGTTCAAGTGGTTTCGGCGCTCATCACCACGCGTTATTCCATCGCCGTGGCCGACAATCTGCACGCGCGGCGCATCCACACCCAGACCCAGGTACTTCAGCACATCGTCAGCGCATGCATCATTATCGTTACCATCGCCATCACCTTGATGACCTTCCCGAGCGCGCGGCAGATCGGGACCAGCGTTTTTGCCTCAGCGGGAATTGCCGGCGTCATAGTCGGCATGGCCGCCCGCTCGACATTCGCGAGTCTGATTGCGGGACTGCAAGTAGCGATCACGCAGCCGATTCGAATTGACGACGCGGTTGTTGTGGAAGGGGAGTGGGGCTGGATCGAGGAGATCGAATCCACCTACGTGGTTATCCGCATCTGGGACCTGCGACGGCTGATTGTTCCGCTCAACTACTTCATCGAAAAACCATTTCAGAATTGGACGCGCAGCGCATCCGAAATTGTCGGCACGGTATTTATTTATGCGGATTATACGCTGCCGGTCGAGCCCCTCCGCCAGGAACTGCAACGAGTGCTGAAGGAATCAGGGTTGTGGAACGGGAAGACCTGCGTGCTGCAGGTTACCGACTTCACTGAAACCAGCATGCAGATTCGTTGCCTGATGAGCGCCGATTCTTCCTCCATCGCTTTCGATCTTCGCTGCCTGGTTCGCGAAAGGATGATCAGGTTTCTGCAGGATAATTATCCGCAATGCCTGCCTACCCGGCGCGACGCCGTCACGCTCAGTCCGCCGACTCCACCGGGCGAGGGCCCGGTTCGGAACACTGCTCACCGGACCCTGTAGCCGCCCACATTTCTTGTGGCCTATTTTTTCTGGCGTGCTCTTTCGAACGATGACGCCGGACAAACAGAAGAGCTCTTGTGAGTCGAACGCCCCTACACGGACCGTTTGCCTTCTGAGCGGTGCATGGTGAGAAATGCTGGCTAATACCTTCCGGCTTGCCACCATGCGTGAATTTCGTCTTCCACCGAAAAGCGTACACCAGGATTCGCCGCGAACCGGGCGTCCAAAGCGAATGCGTGCGCCTTCATGGGCACCAGAAAATAGCTTCTGGCCCGCAAAAAACCTCTGACGAACAAGTGCGTAAATTCGGTCATTCCCAGTACTTTCATCTGGGCTGCGTGGACCAACCCGTGAAAAGATCGCGGCTTCCGATTTTTTCGTTGAAGACAACCACGTCCAGAAACGTCACCGCCGCCTTGTGCGTGATATCCGGCAGCTGGCGGAAGCCCTTTTCGCGGGCTTTGGGATAGAACCAGGGATTCGCTACCCGCTCATCCACCAACTCCAGTATGCGAACTTGATCGAGCAACGCGGGCTCAAAATATCCATCCATCAACCCGCGCCACTCCCCGTGAAGCCCTACGCCGATTGCGTAATATTCTTCGCGCTCAGAGCGCAAATACTCCGCGAACCAGTCGATCGCTTTCTGAACATCGCTTTCCTCGCAGTGCTGAAAATCGATGGCCCCGCCGATCGCTGGTTGCTCCAGACCGGCTGCAAGCCTGGTTTTCTCGAATGCAGGATTCTGTTCCGACTCTTTCTGAAAGCTGCTTTGCTCCTTGTACTTGGCATGAACTACGTTCAACTTGTGAGGCACACTACACTCCTGTCTTTGACAGCGCTCAGGCTATCTTTTGATATTGGTGTGTAATACTTATACAGCGTTAGCTTTACATTGTCAAGTTTTAGTAACTCTCGCCGAAGAATGATTGGAGTGGGTTGAAGCCACCTTTCGTCCTCCCCGTATGGTCCGGTATAGCAGTCCTGGTTGACGCTTTGTTCATTTTCGCGTGCGGGTCCACTTGGCTTCGCAGTCGGTTCGTGATATTAGTTATACGTTGTGAAAACAGAAACTGGAGAAGCGCGCTTATGCCTCCCCACGCAGACCAACTGTTGGAGGAACGAATCCTGAAGACCGCGCAAAAGCTGTGGCGCACGCGCGGCGAAACAGGCCTTACGCTTCGCGCTGTTGCCCGAGAAGCGGGGACCACTACTCCTACCGTTTACAAACGCTTCCGCAACAAAGAGGCGTTGCGTAGAGCGCTGGCCGAACGCATCCGTTGGCAATTGAACGAGTACCTGTTCGGGGCGAAGTCGCTTGAGGATGTTTGTGAGCGCTACCTGGTATTTGCGGATGAGCACCCGCACGAGTATCAGTTGCTATTGCATTCCTGGAGCGACATCTTTCATCCAGACTTCCCACGGCCTGGACGGCAGTGGTTGATGACCCAGTTTGCTAACCGTTTCGGAGGGGCGCCGGAAGACTATTCGCGATGTTTTTATGCCATGTTTTTGCTGTCGCACGGCGCTGCATCGCTACTCAGCCTGCCCGGCGATGACACTTCACGGGAGGAAGTCCGTCGAAATTTCCTGGAGATCTCCAAAGCGCTGATCCTGCACAATCAGATTCTTCGCGCTGAAGCCCTGGATCGGCGCAATTGATTGCCGCGCGTCGCGGTTCGCTTGTGTACATTTTCGCATTCGAACGATTCGCTCGGGCAGGGGGATTGGGTGCTTCTTTCGATTCTATTCATCGAAATTTTGCTTTTCACAGCCTGCAAATTTTGTCTCTATAATTCAAAATATTAGGCAGTTCCGTTTCTCCGGCTTTCGCGAACGGTCAAATCCCATTGAGGGCTGCTGTTTCAAACGCTGCCCTCCACTGAAAACTTAAAGGAGTTGGAAGGAAACCGAATGGCCAGAACATTGCAAGTCGCTCCCCGCGCAATTCGCAAACCGCGTACCTCCAAGACTGCTCCCACGCTCGAACAAATCCAGGCCCGCGCTTACGAAATTTACCTCGAACGCGGCGGCGCTCCCGGCAATCAAATTGATGACTGGCTTCGCGCCGAACGCGAACTGGCCTCTGACGCACCGACCAAGCCTCGCAGGTCTGCTCGCTCGCCAAAATCCGAAGCCGCCTGATTACGAGTTTGCCGCCTTCTCCAGCCAAGGCGCATCATCCATAGTCATGCGTCGTCCATAGTCATGCGGTCACTCTCGTACGTAATCCCCGGCAAGAGAAATCTGCGATGTCTGTGATAGCCTCTCTGCGTCAGGCAGGATTGTTAATCCCATTGTTGCGCGGGCTGAGCGATTCGGGGAACGACTCGAGGCAAAAAGCAGATGAGCTACGTACAATCGAATTTGGTTCCCGGCGAAACGATCATTTACGAGACGCGACTGCACTGGATCGTAATGCTGGGTCACTTGGCGGTGGGATGCCTGCTGCTCGCACTGCCCGGAGCGCTTTTGCTGTACTACGCGCAGAACCAAACTGCAATTGACGGCAAAGAATTGCACCTAATGGAAGGCGGGGCCGTGGTGTTGCTGATTTCCGGCATGGTGGTAATTCTGGCCGGCATGGTGCGCCGCAATGCAACGGAAATGGCGGTGACCAATCGCCGTGTGGTGATCAAGACGGGACTGGCCAGCCGCAAGACCATCGAAATGCTGCTGAACAAGGTGGAGAGCATCGAGGTCAGCGAGACGACAGGCGGCAGGGTGCTCGGTTACGGAACGGTCGTGGTGATTGGTACCGGCGGAACTTCCGAACCCTTTCACAAAGTTGCGCACCCGCTGGAGTTTCGTAATCGGGTGCAACAACAGATCGAAAAATTGCATTAGCGGGCATTGACTTTGTGCTTTGCGTAAGGTGAGATTCTTCGCTGCGCACTTCAGAATTCTATTTTGACTTAGAGGCTAGGGTTTCGAGGTTAAAGTTTTCGAGAACAACCACGGAAACAATTTTTCATCGTCGTAAGCCTTGTCCCAGGAAACGTGCTTGGTGCCGGGATACTCGGTGTAGTGGACTTCGGCTCCGATCGCCTTCATTGCTGCGTACATCCGCCGTGACTCGGTTACCGGCACCGTGTCGTCATCCGCGCCGTGAAAGATCCATATGGGAATCTTGCCAACTTTTGCGGCTGCGTCGGAATAGCTTTTGGGGTCGTCAACCGGGAACCATTTTGCCAAGTCGGGATGAGCCTTCAATGTGGCTACGGGCGGACGGATGCCCCCGCAGATCACCACCAGCGCCGCAAACCTGCGCGGATATTTTTCCGCCAGATGCCAGGCCCCATAGCCTCCCATCGAAAGGCCCGTTAAATAAGTACGCTCGGCGTCGCCGTGGAATTCCTTGCTGGCTGCGTCCAGGGCGGCGATCGCGAGATCATCCATGGGCGGCTGGGTCCACCAAAGATTTTTCTGGCATTGCGGCATCACGACGATTGCCGGAATACGTCCACGGTCGCTGCGGATTTCTGTCCCAATCCCAACATCGGTTTGTTGCATGCCGTCATCGCCGCGTTCTCCCGCGCCGTGCAGAAAAAGTATGACCGGCCATTGCTGGTGGGGCGTCCAGGTTTCAGGAACAAAAACCTGGTATTTGTAGGTAGTTCCCTGCAAAACAATGGCGCGGTCCAGGAAACCGGTTTCGCGGTTCTTTGCGTGAGCCGGAACCGCAATTGCCAGCCACAGAATCAGAAACGCTTGTATCTTTCGCGACGAAACAGGCACTAAGTCCTCCCCACTTTTGACTTTAGCATGAGCGCTTTGCATCCGCCTGCGCGATTGCAAGATACCAGATAGTGTTTAAAGACAAGACGCCCTTCGCCGGTACATCCTTAAGTACTTAGCCGGGAGCACCACTTGGCAAGTCTTTCGTTTCGAGCAGTCCGCTGCATTCCTGCAACTGGCACCCTAGCAACTATTCGGCGATGGTCAGAAACCGTGGGTCGCGTATTGGTATCTAACCTTCAGGAGCGCTGATGGGACGCCGTCTGGAACTCGATGCCGTGCGCGGGCTGATGCTCGTGTGGATCGCGTTGACGCATCTTCCCACTTCGGTCAGCACCTACGTGAATCAACCGTTTGGTTTCGTGTCAGCAGCGGAGGGCTTCATCTTTCTTTCCGCGCTGTTTACTGGCCGAATTTATTTCCGCATGGCCGAGCACGACGGCTACTGGCCCATGACCAGGAAGCTGTGGACGCGCACGGTGCGCTTGTATGGCTACCACGCTCTCTTGCTGGCGTTCATGTTTCTGGTTGCGGTGCCCATTGCCTCGCGCGGCAATCGACCCGGGCTTCACAATCTTCTGGATTTCTACTTCATGGCGGGCGCGAAGCAATCCATCACTGAAGCCGCTCTGCTGATCTATCGGCCGCCTCTGCTCGATATTCTGCCGATGTACATCATCTTTCTGGTGTTCACTTCCGCAGCGCTGCTGTTAGCCCGCAAAATCGGTTGGAAACCCGTTCTGGCGACGGCGTTCGTGGTATGGGGTTTCGCGCAATTCGGTTTTCGCAATGCCGAACACAGCTTCATGATGCGCTTCATCCCCACGCGCATTCCGCTGAATGAAATGGGCTCCTTCGATTTGTGGGCGTGGCAATTTCTGTGGATTGCCGGCATCTGGCTGGGAGTCCGCTGGGGGCAGGATAATCTGCCGATTGAGAAGTGGGCCAGGCGCGTGGTGGTGCCCGCCGTGCTGATCGTTGCCGCGTTTTTTGCGCTGCGGCGAGTGCTGGAACGCGGAGTGGAGCTGGGCGCGAGCGAATTCCTTTTTGATAAGTGGCATCTGGGACCGCTTCGTGTACTGAATTTTGCCGCCTTAGCGGCGCTGCTGATCGTCTCGCAATCGGCGTTGAAGCCTCTGGCGATACGGCCGCTGGTAATGCTCGGTCAATCTTCGCTGCAGGTATTTTGCGTGCACCTGCTGTTTTGCTTCGCGGGACTCACGCTGATGGGCAATGCGTCAATGCTGAATGGATGGCGGCAAGCGGGGCTGTTGATTGCAGCGTTCTCCGCGATGCTGCTGACCGCGAAACTCTTCGCAAAGAGTGAAGCCAAGCAGGAACGCCAGCCGAAAATGGGAAGCTCTTCGGGCCTGTCCCCAGGAGCCAAATCACCTGCTCAAACCGAGCCGGCGTCTTCAACAAGCATGCCTCCGCTTGAGGGCACGATACCTGCTCCTGTTGCGAACACGGCGGAGTGACGGGACGCTCGATTACGTGGTTTCAAGTTTTTGCGAACTTTGTTGGTCTTGATCCGGTGGAAGCTTGTCAACTTCCGGCAGCTTGCCAACATCCGGGGCCCTGTCGATGCAGGCAGAATCCCCTGCAACCGCAACGCGCTCATTCAGCAGTGCTTCGACTGCACTTATTAATTCCTGCTCCGACACGCTCTTGTTGATGACCTCGCGTATGCCATTTTTTTTCGCTTCCAATGCTAGTGAGGAAAACGCGTGATTGGTGTGAAGTAGAATCGGTACGGCAGGAGATTTTGAAAGAATCTCGCGGGCAGCGTGCAGGCCATCCATCACGGGCATTGCGAGGTCGAGAATGATGGCATCTGGTTTCAGTTCGGCAGCTTTTTGTACAGCCTCTATTCCGTTTGCAGCTTCAGCACAAACCTGCCAATCCGCGTGCGTCTCCAACAGAGCTCTGAGCATCTTGCGCACCATTTCTTGATCGTCTGCAATTAGGATTCGATAGGCCAAGTACCCTCGCAAACATCTGGCGTCGCCCTATGTTTGACACCCTACATAGAGCCAATCGCCTTTGGAATACAGGGAAAGACGTACGGAGACTGAAACTGAGAGCAGAGCGAGCATCGAGAGCGCAGGAAGCGCACACAGAGATGCCGCAAAATAACTACACACTTCGCGGTATGAAAAAACGCCGCCGTCCAGGTTATAAAAGTTTTCAGGCCGCAAGCGCTCCCGCATCACAGGACACGCAGGTGCCGGAGGTTGCGGGCCGAGTGCAAGATGGCAACAAGACGATTCCAACTACTGCGCGCTGGCGAACGAACGAATCCCGCCGGCAAACCGGTCAGCAACAGGATTCTTTTGTCGATACCCGACGGCGAATACCGATTCATTCGTCCACATCTCGAGTTTCTCGACTTGCCGAGTCGACTTCGCCTGCATGAGCCGCCGGAAAAACTGCAGTCCGCCTATTTCCCCAACAGCGGATTGGTCTCCATTGTGGTTGCGACAAAAGGGGGACGGGATGTTGAAGCCGGCGTGGTGGGATTCGAAGGCGTTGTAGGCACCGCGCTCGCCGTAGGCCTGGACAAAAGCCCCCTTCGTGAAGTGGTGCAAATTGAAGGCAGCGCTTTCAAGGTAGCGTCGCGCGCACTCCAGGACACTCTTCCGGAGACGCCGGACTTGCAGATGAGATTGAGCCGCTATGCGGTCTTGCAGGGAATGCAGGTAGCGCAGACGGCCGCCTGCAACCGGCTGCACGAAGTTGCGCAACGCCTCGCCCGCTGGCTGCTCATGGCGCAAGATCGAGTGGACGCCGCCATACTGCCGATCACCCACGATTTTCTGGCAACCATGCTTGGAACCGACCGGCCCAGTGTAAGTCTGGCGGCGGGTGCGTTGCAGCAAAACAAGGTGATTCAGTACAGCCGAGGCTCGATAAGAGTCCTGAATCGCAAGCGACTCGAAATGTCGGCTTGCGAATGTTATCGAGTCATTCAGCAATTGAACGCAGATTTTAATTTGAAATAATCCGCCGAGTGTTGGATAGCCTACAGACAGTAGTTGTCGCCAGCCGATACCCTTCCATTCCCGCGAAAAACAGAATGGGCCGATCAGCAGATGACTGTAATCGTCGAGACGCGCACCCGCGCGAGATAGCCGCGACAGAGGTACCGTCGCTCAAAAACAAAATTCTTCTGGCGATCCCAGAGGCTGAATATCAGGTCATGCAGTTGCATCTGGAGCCTTTTAAGTTCCACCAGCATTGCATCCTTCACGAGCCCGCTCAAAATTTGGAGTTCGCTTATTTCCCTAATCACGGTTTGATTTCCTTGCTGGTTGCAACTGAGGACGGGAAAACGGTGGAAGCCGGCATGGTTGGTAACGAAGGGGTAATCGGTGTCGCGGCTGCGGTTGGCCTTTCGATATCTCCCTTGCGCCAGGTAGTGCAGATCACAGGTGACGGTTTCAGAATCAGGATTGCTGCGTTCCAACGCTGCTTGGCCATGACTCCGCATCTGCAAATGGTCTTAAGCCGCTATGCTGTGGTTCAAGGAATGCAAATTGCCCAAACCGCAGCGTGCAACAGACTGCATGCTGTCGGAGAGCGACTCGCGCGATGGCTGCTGATGGCCACGGATCGCGTCGGTTCCAGTTCGCTTCCCATCACCCATGATTTTCTAGCAACCTTGCTGGGAACCGATCGCCCCAGTGTCAGTGTGGCGGCAAAGATTCTGCAGAGGAAGAAAATCATCGAATACCGGCGCGGAGCTCTGGAAATTCTGAGCCGCAAGAAGCTCGAAGCTTCCACTTGCGAGTGCTACAGGGTAATCCGCCAATTCAATGGCGTTCTACGGCTCCCGTAGGCTAGAAGCGAAATTCAGGTTTCCGATTGCGCAAAGAACTCCGCTGAGCGATGGGTTGCAGCACTACCTCAGGGCGGCGTAGAGCGCTTGTTTCCAGCGAGCGTTGTCGATGATCCAGAAGACCTTCGCCTGGTGTCCCCCGGCAAGTTGTGCGGACCAAACATCGCGGTTGCGTTCGTCAGGCGCGACGTTTAGACGGTCAACCACGGTCATGCCGCGCGTGAGCTCGCTATCCGTTTCCACGTCCACGAAATGCTGCGATTGCGAAGTAACGATCGACGGATCCAACGCGATGGCCATGGCGACAGGGTCCGGCAGAGATATTCCGCGTTCTCCGGACTGTTTCAAAAACGCTTCTTGCGCGCGACTGTTGCACTCAATGGCAAATTTGGCGACAGGCGTTGCGAAACTTAGAACCTGCTGAATGTCGGATGGATTCAAGACCGCTTCGCCGCGGCACAAGTGCCAGCCAACGAGTTCAATGGGAAGGCCGCTTCGCAGCACAATTCGTGCCGCTTCCGGATCGCACCAGATATTGTATTCGGCCGCGGGAGTGACGTTGCCCTCGCAGCAAGGCGCGCCGCCCATCACCACACAGCGGCTCACTTTCGCGGCGATGCCTGGATTCTTTTGCAAGGCCAGCGCGACATTGGTAAGCGGGCCTAGCGTGACCATCTCCAGGCCAGGGTGAGATTCAATCGTTTCGATGATGGCATCGCAAGCGCTTTGGCTCTCTGGAGCGCGTTGTGGAGGCGGGTAGCCGTGATCGCCCAGGCCATCAACTCCGTGAAACCAGGACGCGTTTAAATGCTGACGTTTCAGTGGCCGTTCCGCACCAGCGAATACCGGCACTTTCGAATCGCAAAGCTCGGCGGTATACAGCGCATTCCGGCTGGCTTGCTGCACAGCCACGTTTCCGGCAACGGTGGTGATAGCCAGAACCTGTATTTGAGGAGAGCGCAGCGCCATGATCAACGCCACGGCGTCATCGGAAGCGGTATCGGTATCAATCAGAAATGGACGATTCACGCGATGCAGGATAACAAATTAGCGCGCGAGACTCGGCACGAAAATCCGCGTGATCTTTCAAGGCTCGCCGCTTGCCCTGCCGGCAGGCGCAAGAATCGCGCTCCAAGTCCGCTCCTGCCGACCTCTCAACCAGCGGCAGCCTCCGCGGATGCCTCTGACTGGGCATCCGTGGTCGTGCCAGCAGACTTGGCCGTAATCTCGAGTCCATTCTTATTCATATCGAATCTCTGTTTCCGGTCCAGGCCTCTGACAAACTCACGTGCCGCCTTACCGACCGCTCCAGGAAGGTTCGACGCATCCACCTTGATCGTCGATTCCACCTTTGCTTCATTGCGATCTACGTAGCGAAATTGCACCTCAAACGTTTTCATGCTCCTGATCTCCCTTTCCTGATTTTTCCCGGTGAAAACAGAAACCCGGTTCACTCACTCCAAACCAATGCTAGGTTCGATTCTTAAGACCGTGGCTTAGCTACTCCGACGATGCTTTCGACTCGCAGCTTTCTTTCCGGAGTGCTTGGTTTTCAAGGTCTTAATCTCCGCCTTAAGCTTTTCGTTCTCTTTGGTCAAAGCATCTCGGGCAGCTGTCATTGTTTCGAGATCGTTTCCCACCTGACCGTTCTCTTTCTGAAGTTCCGCCACCTGGGCCTTCAATTGCTCGTTTTCTTGCAGGGTTTTCGTGTCCTTGCAGGCAGCCAAAGGCATACTCAGCACTACTGCCATCGCAAATATCGCCCAAGTGTTTTTGCACGTCATACGTCACCTTCATTGACGAGAATTTGAATTGAAACCGGAACGACCGACAGCGGGCGAGGAGGGAAGACGCCGCTGGCAACTGGGTCAGGGTAATGGAGATTTGCGGATCGCGCAAGCCTGACATCCAGTTTGACAAATCCAGTTACTGGAGAAAAGCGCAATTGACTCGCGGGACCGACGTTGTCAGAGATGTCCGGCAAAGCTGATCAATCAGGAGTTATCGACCGAGTCGACGGATAGCTGGCGCGAGGAGGATTTTCCCAACATCGATCCGGGTCGGAACCGGTTGCATCTATCACCATCCCCTTGAGGGCCAAGCCTGGTTGTCGATTAGAGTGAGCTTGACTCTCCGGGTTCGCCCTTGCAACTCTACGATCTGCATACACCGCCCAGGAAAATTGGCCAAACCGCGCGCGCGAGTGGAGTAAACGAGTTTGCTGCTGAGCCATCTTGCTCCAGGCGTGGAACGGCAGGAGGCCGCGGTGCGGAAATCGATTCGTGCGTCCTACGCAGGGCCGGTTGCTTTCGCAAGCGATAAGCAGCACGCGCTCGTCGGGCGGTGAACGAGAGATTCGAGCGGATGGGCCTTGTGGACTCTATGCGAGGAAGGTTTGCTTCGGGCACTGAACGACAGCCCTCCGCTCGAGGATTTAATATTCCCTCCGGCACTCAACAAAAATCCGCAACCACAGCCGGAAGGCCAAACCGCAGACCAGGCTAAAGAACCCGCGCAACAGCCCGCCGATGAAACCAATTCAGCTCTCGCGAATCAAACCTGAATCAGGCATGCTATGACTTGGTCGGCTTTAGCTATTCTAGGTTCCACCCTATCTCCGATGGACGAGCTTTCACAACTCGCTGCGCTTCCTCCGCAAGGGGAAGCCGACCCTGTGCCGCAATCGCTGCTGACAGCGTTTCCGGAGCAGGCGAAAACGCTCGGACTGCTCTACGACGTCAGCCGCGAACTGACTTCCATTCTGGATCGCGAAGAACTCCTTCGCCGAATCGCCGAACGCGTGAAGAAAATCGTCAATTACGACGTTTTTACGGTACTGCTGTGGAATGAAAAGGCGCAGCTTCTGGAAGGCGTTTTCGCGATGCACTACGAAAACTCCATTCCGTCGCGCTTCCGCGTGAATTTGAATCAGGGCATCACTGGACACGCCGCCGCTTCGCGCAAGCCCATCCGTCTGGATGATGTGCGCCTGGATCCCCGCTACATTACCTGTCCTACGTGCGAAGTGGTCAGCTCCGAGCTGGTAATTCCTCTTCTGCTGCAAGACCGCCTTGTTGGCGTGCTCGATCTGGAAAGCAAGCGCTACGGCGCATTCACCCCGCAGCACGAACGCATGCTGATGGCGCTCGGATCGTTTATAGCCATCGCGCTGGAAAATTCGCGGCTGTATGAGGACGCGCGCGAAAACCAGGTTCGTTTGCAAACCGATCTGGATACGGCGCGGGAGATCCAATTGCAGCTTTTGCCGCGTGGCGCGCGCGAAGTTCCGGGACTCGATATCACCGCCGCCTACGTCCCTGCGCGCGAATTGGGCGGCGACTTTTACGATTTTCTGCAATATGGAGAAGGCCGCCTGGCGCTGGCGCTGGGCGATGTTTCCGGTAAAGGCACCGCCGCCGCGCTCTACGGCTCACTGGCGATCGGTATGCTGCGTGAGCTGACCGTGGAACACACGCTTGCACCCGCCGATATGCTGGCCGTGCTCAATCGCCGCTTGCATGCGGCGCGATTGGAAGCTCGCTTTATCGCCCTTACCTTCGCGGTGTACGAAGCTTCCGACCGGACGCTCACCATCGCAAATGCGGGGGGGACGCATCCACTGCTGCTGCGCGACGCCCAGCTGACGGAACTTGCCGTTGACGGCATCCCGTTGGGCCTGTTCCCGGAAGCGGACTATACGATCCTCACGTTGAGGTTGCAGGTGGGCGACGTGGTTATATTTGCGTCGGACGGAATTCTGGAATCCGAGAATTCCAAACACGAAGAATTTGGCATAGAACGGCTGTCGGCCCTGATTGCTTCGCTTCCGCCGAATACTTGCGTGGAAAATATTTCCGGCGCAATTCTTCGCGCCACCGACGAATTCAGCGGCGTGGGAATTACTCCACACGACGATCGTACGCTCCTGGTTCTCCGCGCCATCGAAGACTCTTCCGCCGGGCTCTCCAAACTTCCCGTCATTTACTGATATCGGACCGCTCCGCTCAAGCCCTTATCGAATTTGCTTTCAGCAAGACAATAGAGGAGGCGATTTCAGTATGAGCACAGAAATATTTAGAGTCGATAAATTCGTCGTACCGGGGCACGCTCGCGAGGAATTTCTTGACAGGGTTCACGCGACGCATGCAGTTCTCAGGACTCAGGCTGGCTTTGTGCGGGATGCCATCCTGGAACAAGCGTCTGGTCCTGGTGAATTCAACTTCGTGACCATCGTTGAATGGGAAAACGGCGACGCTATCGAGGGCGCGCGCAGGGCGGTCGCCGCGCTACATCAGAAGATGGATTTTGATGCGCACGCGATGATCAGCAGGCTCGGAATTCGCGCCGACATCGCTAACTACAAACGTGTCGAACAAGCGATGGCTGCTGAATAACGAAACGTTGCACGAGAATGCGGACGAGAAGACTTTACGCGGCGAGGCTGACTGCGAAGTAGAGAGAAATCAGTGGCCGGAGGAGATCGTAGCTAGATTTTTCGCCACTGAGCTTTGCACGAAATAGTTCTGTTCGCGCAGCCGGCGGTAGATGTGGCCTGCAACACCAGCGGCGAGCGGTCCCTTGATGCGGGAGCTGTTGCCACGAATCAAAACAGCCAACGCAATTTTGGGATGGGCTTCATCGGCATAGGTCAGAAACCAGCCGACGTGAGAAATCTGATCGGAGCATGTGCCGGTCTTTCCCGCGGGCATTTCGTCTCCGCCAGCATCGAAGCTGCGCTTGCCGGTGCCAT